>Ga0224508_10000035_pt1 | contig 169034 bp, 154 predicted proteins | sample SF_Jan12_sed_USG_4_FD_170157 | JGI IMG/M metagenome (GOLD analysis project Ga0224508, IMG submission 170157) | Sediment microbial communities from San Francisco Bay, California, United States - SF_Jan12_sed_USGS_21 | ecosystem: Environmental > Aquatic > Marine > Sediment | place: USA... | reverse complement strand
AAGGCGGTACCCACGGCATCGATGAAGGCGGCGTCCTAGCCATGCTTCCAGACGGTAGTGAAGGCATCGACGAAGGCGGCACCTACGGTATCGACGAAGGCGGTACGCACGGTATCGATGAAGGTGGCACCTACGGTATTGACGAAGGTGGCACGCACGGCATCGATGAAGGTGGTACCTACGGTATTGATGAAGGTGGCACGCATGGCATCGACGAAGGTGGCACCTACGGCATTGACGAAGGTGGTACCTACGGTATTGATGAAGGTGGCACGCATGGCATCGACGAAGGTGGCACCTACGGCATTGACGAAGGTGGCACGCACGGCATCGATGAAGGCGGCACCTACGGCATCGATGAAGGTGGTACCTACGGTATTGATGAAGGTGGCACCTACGGTATCGACGAAGGCGGTACGCACGGTATCGATGAAGGTGGTACCTACGGTATTGATGAAGGCGGTACCTACGGTATTGACGAAGGCGGTACCCACGGCATCGATGAAGGCGGCGTCCTAGCCATGCTTCCAGACGGTAGTGAAGGCATCGACGAAGGCGGCACCTACGGTATCGACGAAGGCGGTACGCACGGTATCGATGAAGGTGGTACCTACGGTATTGATGAAGGTGGCACGCATGGCATCGACGAAGGTGGCACGCATGGCATCGACGAAGGTGGCACCTACGGTATCGACGAAGGCGGTACGCACGGTATCGATGAAGGTGGCACCTACGGTATTGACGAAGGTGGCACGCACGGCATCGATGAAGGTGGCACCTACGGTATTGACGAAGGTGGCACGCACGGCATCGATGAAGGCGGCACCTACGGTATTGACGAAGGTGGTACCTACGGTATTGACGAAGGTGGCACGCACGGCATCGATGAAGGTGGTACCTACGGTATCGATGAAGGCGGAACTGATGCAGTCCTGACGGGCGCCATACAAACCAACCCGCTATCATTGAACGGCGTACGCATAGACTTTCGGTCAGCCGACATCACGCGTGACGGCCAACCCCTATCGGCGCACGACATTCGCCACGGACAGATCGCGACCGTTGCAGGTAACTTGTCGCGCAAAACTCTGATCGCCGATAGTGTGTCACTGACTTCCAGGCTGACTGGTCAAATTGAAAAATACGATATCTTGTCTGGCACGATTTCTCTGCTTGGTCACACAGTATTTATGGATTCGGCAACTGCCATGGGGATTTCTATGGATGCTCTGACAGCCGGTTCGTGGATTGTGGTCGACGGCTTGCTCCTCGATGGGGCGGGCGCTATTCAGGCAACACGCATTGACGCTGCGACTACGAGGGAGTTCGAACTTGCCGGTCCGGTATCGGCGGCAGATTCGACGCGATTGTCGTTCAGCATCGGAAATCAGCGAATCGAATTTAGTACAGCAGGTCTTCTCGATTTGCCAACCGGAACGCCTCAGGCGGGTCAGAATATTCGCGTTACAGGCGATTTGACGCCTGATGGTGACGTTGTACGGGCGCGTATCGTAAGGGAAACCCAACGATAAGACATAAGCAAATAGACCTCAGGCCACTAAAACAGGAGAATAGCGGGATGATTGTGATGTTGCCCCCAAATCTGGCCACGCAGGCAGACGAACTGCTAAATAACAAGGCGTACGTCTTGCGTGCGTGCCGCTCGATGTTGCGCCCAATCGTGCGCATGCTGCTAAAAAGCGGCATCGTACATCGTGTTTTCCTAACTCTGACCAGAGAGGTTTACATTGATGTCGCGCGCACCGAGTTCGGTTTGCGGGGACGTCCTACAAGTATCTCGCGGACAGCACTTCTTACCGGACTTGCCCGCAAAGAAGTAAGACGGATCATGAATATCATCGATTCGGGTGAGAACGCTGACAACGAACCCACTAGCCAGGATCGAATAACAAGAGTCTTATCCGGCTGGTTTCAGGACACCGATTATCTGACCAGGGACGGTCAGCCTCTTTCTATTCCAATAGATGGGCCCGCACCCAGTTTTGCGGACCTCAAATCACGCTACGGTGGCGATGTGCCTGCCAGTGCAATCCTGCGGGAATTGCTCACCTGTGGAACTGTTGAAAAAACCGTCGATGGCCGTTTGCTGCCAGCCAAACGCAATTATGCGCCAAACCCTACCGACCCCGAACATCTATTGCGTGCCGGTAGTGTGCTGGAAGACATCGGTACGACAGTCGTGCGCAATTTGTATCGGGAAGAAGACGAAAAGAAGTGGCTGGAGCGACGTGTGACCAACGCCTCTATTCCAGAGCACCTGTTACCGGAGTTTCGTAATAAACTCGACAAAGAAGGACAACGCTATCTTGAGCAGATAGATGCGTGGTTAAGCGAAAATGAGGACCCGACTGGAAAGCACAAGACCATTCGCGTCGGTCTGGGCATGTATATCATTAAAGGCCCGGACTCAGACTAGTCTGGCTCCGAGATTGTCGCGACGGAACGATGGGCCCTGGCGCGTTGCCCGCCTCTCACATTAGTACGAAATAAGAGTAATCAATCCTGCCAATGCGGCCGCCACTGCTTGCCGCCGAATGCTTTCCCGACCGCCACGAAAATATTCCACGCGTGATTCGCAGTCCGCATGGCCATCCGTTCTTCTAGCCCAGGCGAGCCAGACGGTACCGACCGGTTTTTCATCGCTGCCACCATCCGGTCCCGCAACACCACTAACGGCGACTGACAGATCTGCCGTTGAGTTTTGCAACGCCCCTTCGGCCATCGCACGAACGACAGCCTCACTAACCGCGCCATCTGCATCCAGCAAGCGCGCGGGCACATCAATCAGTGATGACTTCGCTTCATTACTATAAGTAACCAACCCACGCTCGAACCAGGTAGAGCTGCCTGGCACGTCGGTCAGACACTTCGCAATCCACCCGCCCGTGCAGGACTCTGCCGTGGTAACCACCAGACCGGCTGCCTCCAATTGCTGACCCAACTCTTCCGCCAATGTGTACAGGGTACCGTCGTTCATTGTGTAAGTTTATCCGAGTTCAATTAGTCAGATTGCTCGATAGACGGCAAGATTCCCGGCGACCATTTGTTCAACGCCAAAATGCGCTGCCACATGGGCCGCAGCGTTGGCCCCGAGTTGCCTGGACCAGGACGCGTCAGCCAGTATGCTGTTCACAGCCTCGGTTAATGCGGCGACATCACTCGGCGGCACCAGTACTCCGGTCTTGCCGTCGATAATGGCTTCGGGAATACCACCAACCCGGCTGGCGACCACTGGCAATCCGGCCTGAGACGCCTGTAATAATGCGACGCCCAGACCCTCGCTAAGCGCCGGATGCACAACGAGGTCCAAACACGGGAAGATACGCATGAGATCGTCGCGAAAACCAGGCATTGTAACAACGTTATCCAGACCGAGCCTGGTTATCTGATTGCGTAGGTCTAATTCTGTTTCTCCACGACCGAAAAAAACGACACGCAAATCAGGTGTCGTACGCAATAGATCAGGTACGGCGTCGAGAAAAAAACGATGCCCTTTGCGCGGTATTAGTTGTGCAATGACGCCGATGGTGGGCACTGTCGCGTGTACACCAAACTCCATTTCGAACCAGACCCGATCCCGCTGGTGGAGCCCCATTGGCGGGACGGCGTCGGGTACACACGCAACTTTGTCTGCAGAGACACCCGCATCGATCAAAACTTTTTGGATTCCCCGAGAGATCGCGATGATACGATCAACCAGAGAGTATTTTGCAGTCGCGAACAAACGACGCTCGCGATTATCGACACGTCTTGACAAGACGACGGGTACCCCGAGCCGCAGCGCTGCCAGCCCACCAATCCAGTCGGCTCCGCGACGGCTATGCAAGTGAATAATATCGGGCCGGGTTTCGGCAATGATGCGACGCATGCGGGAAATCAGACCGACATCGAGATCACCGCCCATCGATATCTCCCGCAAATCCGCCTCCGGCGCTGCCGCGGCGATTTCACTGCCAGTCGGGCAGACCAGAACATTTTCCACACCTTCCGCGCGCAAGCCCCGGAGCAGCAACAAAACCTGAACAGCCCCACCGTATAAGTGGCGCCCACTTTCCACATGAAGCACCTTCACTGGTTGCCGCCGTCCAGTGGCCTGATTAGCATGCTCGTTTGCCGCCCTTGATTCAGTTTGATGACCCGCGCAAATTCTGACCAACATACCCCGATGATGCGCCAGTTTATGGCCATCAAGGCAGAGTACCCCAATACCCTGCTCTTCTACCGGATGGGTGACTTCTATGAGTTATTTTACGACGACGCAAAACGGGCTGCAGCACTGATTGATATCGCGTTGACCGCGCGCGGCAAGTCTGCTGGCCAGCCGATTCCGATGGCCGGTGTCCCGGCACACTCCGTCGAAGCATATTTGGCAAAACTGGTACGCAAAGGCGAGTCGGTCGCTATCTGTGAGCAATTGGGCGACCCGGCAACTTCGAAAGGACCGGTGGAACGCGCTGTCGTTCGCGTGGTGACACCAGGCACGGTTACCGATGAAGCCCTGCTCGACGAGCGCCGCGAAAACCTGCTGCTTGCCATTCATGCCAGCGGAGAACAGCTGGGACTGGCATGGCTGGAACTATCCAGTGGTCGCTTCAGGCTGATGGAGTTGCCGGACAACAGCCTGTTAACGGCTGAGCTCGAACGCCTGAAACCGGCAGAAGTGCTGCTGGCGGAAGACACCACGCTACTTTCGCAGCAGGAACATGCCGGACTACAGACACGACCGCCATGGCATTTCGATTACGAGTCTGCACATCGGCAGCTGTGCGAACAATTCGGCACACGTGACCTGCAGGGTTTCGGCGTTGAAGATCTTCGTCTTGCCGTGGCCGCTGCCGGCGCGCTGATGCAATACGTAAAAGAGACACAGCGTTCAGCGGTTCCGCACCTGCGTGAAATTCACGCTGAGCGGCGCGAAGACACGCTGCTAATTGATGCAAGCACACGACGTAACCTTGAACTGGAAAGCAGTCTCGCCGGACGTGACCAGGATACGCTAATCGGAATACTCGATCGTAACGCAACGGCAATGGGCAGTCGCGAGTTGCGCCGCTGGATTAATCGTCCGCTGCGACAACACGTGCAACTGGAAAAACGTTATACAGCGATCGAATCGATCATCAGCGCGGCCGTCTATACGGACATACACAATGCTCTGCGCGGTATCGGCGATATCGAGCGTATTCTTGGGCGCATCGCCTTGCGGTCAGCGCGCCCGCGCGACCTCGCCCAGCTACGCGATGCATTGGAACAACTACCGACAGTACACGCCCTAATATTGCCAGTGAACGCGCCCTTGTTGGGCACACTGGCAGACGATTGTCGTGGGCACCCGGAGTTGGCCGGTCTACTTGCTGCCGCTATCGTCGAATCACCGCCAGTAACAACACGAGACGGCGGTATGCTTGCGGATGGCTACGATTCGGAACTCGACAAGTTGCGCAGTATCAGCAAAGACGCTGGTCAGTTTCTGATTGACCTGGAGCAACGCGAACGCGCCCGTACCGGATTGTCCAATCTCAAGTTGGGCTATAACCGTGTACACGGTTATTACATCGAGATTAGCCGCTCACAGGCTGATCGGGCGCCCACCGAATACGTGCGGCGCCAGACACTTAAAGGCGCCGAAAGATTCATCACACCGGAGCTAAAAGAATTCGAAGACAAGGTGCTGCGCGCCCGCGAACGCGCGCTGGCACGTGAAAAAGCGCTATACGACAAGCTACTGGATAGACTGGTTGATGACTTGCCCGGTTTGCAGCGCACTGCCGCATCGCTGGCGCAAATTGATGTGCTGGTCACGCTTGCAGGACGTGCCGTAAGCCTTGATTACTGTCGTCCGCGTCTGGTGGCCGATGCTCAGTTGCAAATTGAAGCGGGTCGTCACCCGGTCGTTGAGCAAGTGCGGGACGAAGCATTCGTGCCTAATGACATTGCGCTCACCGACGATCTCCGGATGCTCATTATTACCGGCCCAAACATGGGTGGTAAGTCCACTTATATGCGCCAAACCGCACTAATTGTTTTGCTTGCACATATCGGCAGTTTTGTCCCGGCACGCAGCGCCGTTATCGGCCCGTTGGACCGGATATTCACCCGCATTGGCGCTGGCGATGATTTGGCCGGCGGTCGCTCGACCTTCATGGTCGAGATGACGGAGACCGCCAACATCCTGCATAACGCAACCGAACAGAGTCTCGTGTTGATGGATGAAATCGGTCGTGGCACCAGTACTTTCGATGGGTTGTCACTCGCATGGGCGTGTGCCAGGCATATCGCGACGCGTATTCATGCCTTTACCCTGTTTGCTACGCACTACTTTGAACTGACCGGTCTTGCCGAGGAATTGGACTCGGTGGTGAACGTGCATCTCGATGCGACCGAGCACGACGATGATCTGGTTTTTTTGCACACTGTGCGTGCGGGACCGGCCAATCAGAGCTATGGTCTACAGGTAGCGCGCCTGGCAGGGGTGCCGCAAGCCTTGATTGAGCAGGCGCGACAGTACCTGAGTGAACTCGAGCAACATGCGCGGGCACACCCGGGACCACAAAACGAGCTACCACTGTTTGCTGCTGCTGCGAAACCGCTTCCCGATCCGATCATTGCGAAGGCCCTGGACGAACTCCGCCGTATCGATCCAAACAATCTAAGCCCACGAGAAGCTCTTGCTGTATTGTTTCGTCTCAAGGACCTCGAGGATTGATGGTGGCCGCTAGCAAACTGCGAGATGAACAGCAAAAGTCCCTGGACGGTCTGCGTGCGCGTGCGCTGGAAATTCCGCTGCCACTCGCCCGCCGCACAGCCTTCGCAAACGGGTTCAACGAACTCGCAGCCATGCAGCACTTTGGCGCCACCCTCAGCCTGGCTGACGACTACCTGGTGCACGTGACTCTGCCAAAGGTGGAAGAGCATCATCGCGGCGGTTTGGGTACCAGCGCGGTCAACGGTGCCGTGATTGCCGGAATGTTCGATTGTGCGTTGGGCGTGGCGGGCGTTTTGCAGTTCCCGGACAAACGAACGGGCACCGTTGAGTTATCCATTAAATTGCTGCGTCCGGTAGTGGGCGACGTACTGGATTTTTATTCGGTAGCGATTAAGTCTTCGAACGCTATTGCTTTTGCGGAGAGTGAATTGTTCAGCGGTGGGCGAATGTGTGCCTTGGCAACCGGCATGGTTGCGGTCGCGTCGGACAAGGACTGGGCTGCCGTTCCTTAATGGAGAGCGTGGCAGGCGACGTCGCGCAGTGGCGAGCCTAGAAGCCCCTTGCGCACAACCCACGGTCTCCATGCGAAATGACAGGTAGGGCAACAGCCCTTGTCCAAAGCTGTGGGGAGGGGGGAAGAGAATAATGAGGCTGTTTTCTAAAGAAAACAGTCTGGTTAATAAGAAAAACCCCGCCGAAGCGGGGTTTTTCATTTATTCTTATTATTTCGATTTCCGGATCAGTACTTGCGGATTCTAAATCCGAGTTCCAAGAGACCCAACCCCCATCAAAACAATATCGACGCTCCCGGCACGACAAAAACCATGTCCACGCCAGGCGTTGCGATTATCGTAACCTAAGTAAAGCAAGAAGGATGCCAGTATCATTATGTCGAATTAAATCAGATACTTGTTTTTGTTGCACTGCCATAATCAAATGAATTTTGTAAGGTTTTCCGACAGTTCACGGAGATAGGCCCTAGTAATCAGCCCTGATCGGACCGGGGCCGAAGTCGCAGCCCCAGCTCGCGCAAATGTTGTGGCGCCACATCTGCCGGTGCGTCAGTCAACGGGCAATGTGCGCTCTGCGTCTTCGGAAAAGCGATAACCTCGCGAATACTTGTGGCGCCGACCATCAGAGTAACCAGGCGGTCCAGGCCGAATGCAATACCACCCAATGGCGGGCAACCGTAACGCAACGCTTCGAGCAAGAACCCGAATCGCATTTCCGCTTCTTCTTTGTCAATACCGAGCAAACTAAACACGGCAGACTGCATCGCAGAATCGTGTATACGCATTGATCCACCGCCAATCTCCGAACCGTTTAATACGATGTCGTAGGCGCGCGACAGCGCTTCGCCTGGTGCCGATTCCAGCTGTGAAATGTCATCGACAGCGGGCGCGGTGAACGGATGATGTAAAGCGTCCCAGCGTTTTTCATCGTCATTGAAACCAAACATCGGAAAATCCACTACCCATATAGGCTGCCAATCGTTGGCGAGCAGATTGCGATCCCGACCGAGTCGATCGCGCAATGCACCCAGTGCGTCGTTGACGACTTTGCTTCGGTCGGCACCAAAGAAAACTATGTCGCCGGTTGCCGCCGCGGTGCGTTGCATGATTCCGCGAACGGTATCGTCAGGCAGGAACTTCAGTATTGGCGATTGCAAACCATCGCGACCGCTGTCAGCGTCGTTCGCTTTGATATACGCCAGGCCCCTGGCACCGTAGCGCCCTACAAAATTGGTGTATTCGTCGATGTCCTTGCGCGAAAGTTCGCCACCACCCGGCAACCGCAGCGCGGCAACTCGGCCGGCGGGATCAGCAGCTGGACCAGCGAACACCTTGAACTCGACGCCCTGCATGAGATCACCGACATCGACCAATTCCAGCGGGTTACGCATATCCGGTCTGTCCGTGCCAAAACGCTGCATCGATTCGGCATAGGTGATACGCGGAAACGGGTCTGGTAGAGCAATATCGAGAAGTTCCTGAAACAGGTTGCGCATCATCGCTTCCATCAATGACATCAGCGAATCTTCATCGATAAATGACATCTCGATGTCGAGCTGCGTAAATTCAGGCTGGCGATCGGCGCGCAAATCCTCGTCGCGAAAACAACGCACGATTTGGTAGTAACGGTCCATACCCGACATCATCAGAAGTTGCTTAAAGATCTGCGGAGACTGTGGCAGAGAAAAGAAATGCCCTGGGTGAGTTCGGCTAGGCACCAAATAGTCGCGGGCGCCTTCGGGCGTTGCCTTGGTCAACATCGGGGTCTCGATGTCAATAAATCCATTGTCGTCGAGGAAACGGCGCAAAGTGCGTGTCACACGATGACGCATTCGCAAATTGGACAACATTTCCTCACGCCGTAAGTCCAGGTAACGATAACGCAGACGCAATTCTTCGCCGGCGTGTTCGTCGTGATGGAAGGGCGGAGTTTCAGAAGAACTGAGTATCTTTGCAGCTGTCGCCAGAATCTCGATCTCGCCGGTGCGCATATTTGGGTTAACGGTGCCTTCAGGTCGATGGCGCACGCGCCCCTTGACGTTTAAGACAAATTCGCTACGAGCACGATCGGCAAGTGCGAAGATATCCTCACGATCAGGATCGAATACGACCTGCACCAGCCCCTCCCGATCACGCAGGTCGATAAAGATGACGCCGCCATGATCACGACGGCGGTGCACCCAGCCAGAGACTTCTACTTCCTTATCGATCAGGGCGGCGGTAATCTCACCGCAATAGTGCGTGCGCATGATATGACTCTGGTGAAACCGGGCGAATGAGAACCAGTGGATGTTAAGGAGTGCGCCCGGTTCAGGCAAGCACTACGGTTTCTCAGCTGCCCTTGCTACCGTCTCCTGAGCCTGATTTGGCGCTTTTTGTGGAATCCGTCTTGCCGGGTTTGGATTCCGACTTTGGCTTATCACCATCCTTGCTCTCCCTGGTATCAGGCTTCTTTGCCTCCTTCTCACCTGCCAGATTCTTCTTGTCACCTGTCTTGAAATCCGTCTCGTACCAGCCACTGCCCTTTAGCCGGAATCTCGGTGCCGAGATCAGCTTACGCAGCGCCGGCTGGCCACAGGCCGGACAGTCCGACAACGGTGACTCGCTGATCCGCTGCAGCGCCTCGAGTTCGTGCTCGCATTCCTGGCATTGATATTCGTAGATCGGCATATCGCTTTTTCGCAGCTGCATTGACGGCAAAAGATGGTGGCGGATTTTGCCGTTTTCGAGGACCTTACGCCAGCGTTTTGGTCGGGTAACATGATAGCTTAGCGATGAGAAGACTCTCTATGACCCAAAATCTGCTGAGCAGACCACTGGAGTTGCCGTGCGGCGCAACCCTTCCCAATCGCCTGATGAAAGCCGCGATGACCGAAGGCCTGGCGGATGCCGAAGGCCGCGTGACTGATCGCCTGATCACCCTCTACCGGCGTTGGTCCGCTGGCGGTGCCGGTTTGCTGGTGACCGGCAATATAATGATCGACGCACGATATCTTGAACGACCCGGCAATATCGTGATCGACAACAATGGCGGCGAATCCGCTTTGCGCGCGCTGGCAGACGCCGGAACTCATGCCGGCAATCACCTGTGGATGCAGATCAGTCACCCGGGCCGCCAATGCAGCCGCATCGTCAATAACAGACCGGTTGCTCCATCACCGGTACAGCTGAAGATCCTGGGCAATTTCGCACAACCGCGAGAACTTTCTCATGCCGAAATAAACAACGTGGTGGCGAATTATGCGCGAGTCGCCAGAATCGCGCGCGAAACTGGTTTTACGGGTGTACAGATACATGCTGCTCACGGTTATCTGATCAGTCAGTTTCTGTCTCCATTAACAAACCGTCGTAATGATGACTGGGGCGGCGACCCGGTACGGCGAGCCCGCTTTTTACTGCATATTGTTCGCGCAGTGCGTGCCAGCGTCGGTAACGATTATCCAGTTGCCGTAAAACTCAATTCGGCGGATTTTCAGAAAGGTGGCTTTACGCTGACAGACAGCTGCCAGGTAGCAGGTTGGCTACAGCAGGAGAAAATCGACTTGCTGGAGATATCCGGCGGAACCTATGAGCAACCGCGCCTCCTGGGCTATCACGGCGATCCCGCCAACGAGCTGGAACCTGTTCGCCAGAGCACACAACGTCGCGAAGCCTACTTTCTTGAATATGCCCAAGCCATTCGCAAATCAACCAACACACCACTGGCAGTAACCGGTGGGATTCGAGACGCGAAATTCATGAATGAAGCGATCACCAACGGCGAGCTCGACGTAGTCGGGCTGGCTCGGCCGTTGTGCGTGGAACCTGAGCTGCCGGATCGGTTATTAAACGAATCGGCCCTTGTCGCTCGTCGCGATGAACTGAATCTGCGACTGGGCACGGGTCTGTTTGGTCCGGGCAGCTCAGTCGGACTGTTCAGGGCATTAAATACACAGGGCGGCGTCGCCTGGTATTACCGCCAGATCATCCGTCTGTCTGAAGGTCGCGAGCCCGACACCACTCTCAACCTTCGAAGTGCACTGTATCGACATATCCGCGACGAATACCGCGCCGGTTTCGCGAGACGAAAAGCTATGCGCAACGCCAATGGCTGATACAGCTTGAATCGGGTTTTTGGCGGCCGCGAAGAGTGAACATTCTGGAGTTTTCGCTGCGATATCCGCGAATCACATTAATCGTGTCGCTCGTTGTAGCGCTCGTGCTCGGCGCCGGTATGCATCGTTTGACTGTCACGACCGACCTCCGAGTCTATTTCTCGGCCGACAACCCGCAACTTGCCTCACTGGTAGAGCTCGAAGAAAAATACCGTCGCAACGAAAGCATCTTCTTTCTGGTAAAGGCTGAACGGTCGATTTACGAGCCTGCATGTCTCAGACTCATCTACGACCTGACCGAGGCCGGCTGGCAGCTTCCATTCGCCTTTCGCTCTTCCTCACTAGCCAACTACCAATACAGCCGTAGTGATGGAGACACGCTGGTTACGCGCGCAGTCATCGAAGACCGCGATTCGATCGATTCGAACGCGATCCGCCAAATTGTGGCGTCCGAACCGCCAATTAGAGAATCTCTCGTTGCCTCTAACGCTTCGGTTAGCGGTGTAGTCGTATTACTGGCCTTACCGGAAACACGCAGCAACGCGGTCGACGAGGCCGTCTCTGCTTCGCGTACAGTTATTGCCAACGCAGACACTGCCGGTTGCGGCCAGATAATATTGGCCGGGTCTGCGACCAACAGTGTCGCGCTCGGCGAAGCTGTCCGCGATGACATCCGCTCTCTGGTAGTCCTGAGCTATATCGCTATCGCGCTGGGTCTGTTGCTACTGCTCCGCAGCTTGTGGGCCACCCTGCTCACTATGCTGGTCATTAGCCTGACGGTCGGCGCAACAATGGGAATTTTTGGCTGGCTCGGTTACCTGTTGTCACCAACGGCAGGGTTTGTTCCCAGCATTGTGTTGACAATCGCCGTAGCAGACTGTGTCCATATCGTATCGAACTACTTAATCGAGCTCGGTCAAGGGCGTTCCAAAGACGAAGCAATACGTGAATCGTTGCGGATAAATCTCTCGCCTGTTTTTATTACATCGATTACGACTGCTATTGGTGTACTGAGCCTGAATCTAAGTGATTCACCGCCCTACCGCGATTTGGGCAACATGGTCGCCTGTGGTGTCGGCGTGGCATTCATTCTTTCGATAACAATGTTGCCCGCTGCAATGAAGATAGTTCCGCCGCCCAGACGGGCCTGGCTATTCTCCAGCGGGCAACAGGCGCGCACTTTGGCTGACTGGATCATAGTTCGCCACAAGTTGCTGCTAGTCACCGGCAGTCTGACACTAATCATCGTTGCCTCATTTATCAGCCGCAATGAGCTCACGGAAAATTGGCATGAATATTTCACAAAACACTTCGAAATTCGTCACGCCGTTGATGTCATCGACGACCAACTGGGCGGGATTCACCGAATTTACTACGACATGGAAACGGGGCTGGCAAATGCCATCAACGATCCGGCCTACGCACAGCAACTGGAGTCGTTTTCTCAGTGGCTGACCGATCAGCCTGGCGTAACACACACTGCAGGATTGCATACGACGCTGAAATTACTCAACCGTGCCCTCCATGATAACGAGGAGGACCAATACCAGTTACCCAAAACGCGTGGGGCCATCGCGCAGTTTCTGTTGCTATACGAGCTATCGTTACCATTGGGTGAGAGTATTGACAACCTGATAGATCAGGATCGTTCTGCGACACGCTTCAGTGTGGCAGTACGCAAAACCGATTCGGAGAGTCTGCTGGAGCTGGACCGGCGGTCAGTCAAGTGGCTAAGCGAAAACGCGCCAAATCTTGACGCGAGACCGGGCACCGGTCTGGATCTGGTGTTCGCGCACATTACCCATCGAAATATCCGCGGTCTGCTGGTCGGCACCGCCATAGCACTGGTTGCGATTTCGATACTACTTATGCTGGCGCTGCGTTCCGTTCGGCTCGGGCTGATCAGTTTGCTGCCCAATCTGGCACCGGCTGCCCTTGCCTACGGCTTTTGGGGCATGTTCGTTGGTCATATAGACCTCGCCCTTTCAGTGGTGATCTGCATGAGCCTCGGCATCGTCGTAGACGATACGGTGCATTTCGTGTCCAAGTACCGCCGTGCACGACACGAGCATGGCTTGAGTCCGGCAGATGGAATCCGTTACGCGTTTCGCGTCGTTGGTATGGCTCTGGTCATTACTTCAGTCGTATTGTTTGTTGGCTTTGGCATCCTGACGCTATCGAATTTCACACCCACGCGCGAAACCGGGGGTCTGTTAGCGTTAACAATTGGTCTGGCACTGGCAGTCGATTTTTTGTTGTTGCCACCGTTATTACTAGTAGCAGATTCCCGGCTAAAGACCCCGAAAGGGTCTTAGCCTGACAACCGACTAATCACGCGGCTTTTTCAAATTCGATGCCGATGTCATTGGCATCGACGAGGATGGTGTCTCCCGGCGCAAATTTGCCGGACAGAATTTTCTGTGCCAATGGATTCTCGACCTGCTGCTGTATCTCGCGACGCAAGGGACGCGCCCCGTAGACCGGATCAAAACCACTGTCAGCTAACTTGTCGATCGCTTTTGGCGTCAGCTTGATGTGCATATCACGATCTGCCAAACGCCGACGCAGAAACCCGAGCTGAATTTCGACGATCTTTCGTATCTCGTCACGATCCAGCGGATGGAAGACCACTGTGTCATCTATACGGTTCACAAACTCGGGCCGGAAATGCTGGCCCACTATTTCCATGACGGCGCTTTTCATCTTCTCGTAGTTTTCGTCGCCCGCCAATTCCTGGATTACATGCGAACCGAGATTCGATGTCATTACGATAACGACGTTGCGAAAATCCACTGTCCGGCCGTGGCCGTCAGTCAGACGACCATCGTCGAGCACCTGCAACAACACATTGAATACGTCGGCATGCGCCTTCTCCACTTCATCCAGCAAAATGACGGAATACGGACGACGACGCACTGCTTCGGTAAGGTAGCCGCCCTCCTCGTATCCGACATAGCCGGGCGGCGCGCCTATTAATCTGGCTACGGAATGCTTTTCCATGAACTCGGACATGTCTATACGCACGAGTGCGTCTTCGGTGTCGAACAGAAACTCCGTAAGCGCCTTGGTCAACTCTGTCTTGCCCACGCCGGTGGGGCCAAGAAAAAGAAACGAGCCTATGGGCCGTTTTGGATTTGCCAGGCCCGCACGTGCGCGCCGTATTGCGTTAGACACCGCCGTAATCGCTTCCTGTTGCCCAATAACGCGTCTTTCCAGCGCAGACTCCATTTGGAGCAGCTTTTCCTTCTCGCCCTCCAGCATTTTTGACACCGGAATGCCCGTCCATTTGGATACGACATCGGCAATTTCTTCTTCGCTAACCTTATTGCGCAGTAAACGCATTTCGCTTTGCTGCTCGCTGGGCTGGGCTTCGGTCAGCTTTTTCTCCAGTTCCGGTATGCGGCCATACTGCAGTTCCGACATGCGCGCCAGATCACCAGCACGCCGTGCCGTCTCAAACTCAGTCCGCGCACGATCCAGCTCTTCCTTAATGTGTGATGCGCCCTCGACCGAGGCCTTTTCCCTCTTCCAGATCTCCTCCAGGTCTGCGAATTCGCGTTCCAGATCGCTAATATTGGTTTCGATCTCACTGAGACGTTTGCGTGTTGCATCATCGGTGTCTTTTTTCAGCGCCTCACGTTCTATCTTTAGCTGAATAATCCGCCGCTCAAGCTTGTCGAGCTCTGCAGGTTTGGAATCGATTTCCATCCGTATCCATGAGGCAGCCTCATCGATAAGATCTATTGCCTTATCAGGCAACTGACGATCACTAATATAACGATGCGACAGGGTAGCGGCGGCAACCAGGGCCGGATCTGTGATATCGACGCCATGATGTACCTCGTAACGCTCGCTCAAACCACGCAATATGGCAATCGTATCCTCGACACTGGGTTCATCGACAAGAATCTTCTGAAAACGTCGTTCCAGGGCCGCGTCTTTTTCAATGTACTGCCGATACTCATCGAGCGTCGTTGCACCAACGCAATGCAACTCACCACGCGCAAGCGCTGGCTTTAGCATGTTACCGGCGTCCATCGAGCCCTCAGCTTTGCCGGCCCCGACGACCGTGTGCAACTCATCGACAAACAAGATGATTTGCCCTTCCTGCTTGGCCAAATCGTTTAGTACGCCCTTTAGACGCTCCTCGAATTCACCGCGAAATTTTGCGCCCGCAATAAGCGCGGCCAGATCAAGCGATAATATTCGTTTATTGCGTAAACCTTCTGGCACTTCCCCGTTTACGATCCGTTGCGCCAGACCTTCCACGATCGCGGTCTTGCCAACGCCGGGTTCGCCAATCAAGACAGGGTTGTTTTTCCTGCGCCGCTGCAGTACCTGCACAGTTCTGCGCATTTCTTCGTCACGGCCGATGACCGGATCCAGCTTGCCCTGCTCGGCGCGCTCGGTAACATCAATAGTGTATTTCTCCAAAGCCTGTCGGGTGTCTTCGGCATTAGGATCGTTGACATGTTCGCCACCGCGCATCTCGTCGATGGCTTTTTCGATCGCACCACGTACCGCACCCGCCTCGCGCATCGCCGCACCGAGCGCCCCTCTATCCTCAGTGGCGGCCAGTAAAAATAATTCGCTGGAGATATATTGATCGTCGCGATCCTGAGAGAACTTTTCGGTGACGTTGAGTAACCGTGTCAGATCTTTGGAAACATGTACTTCACCAGCGGTGCCTTGTACCTGTGGCAGTTTGTCCAGGGCTTCGCCCAGCTGCGAACGCAGCATGTTCAGATTGACGCCGGCCTTGGCAAGCAACGGCCGCAGACTGCCACCGTCCTGGTCGAGCATGGCAACCATGAGATGACTCGGCTCGATAAACTGATGATCCCGGCCCAGCGCCAGCGACTGGGCATCGGCCAGTGCGATCTGGAACTTGCTTGTCAGTTTGTCCATGCGCATAGACGCTCTCTCCTGCGGGATGTATGCATCAACAATGGGGCTGGCCCGCTCGAATGCAACCCCGCCTTTCAATCCTCCAGCCAGATCAGACTGGCCATGCGCCCGCAGGCACCCTGTCGACGATATGAAAAAAACCGCTCGGGGTCACGGAAAGTACAGAAATCACCGCCAAAAATATCTTTCACGCCGGCGCACAACAAGCGTCGGCGCGCCAATTCATATATGTCGGCGGTCCAGTGGCCTTCCCGAGTCGCAACGAATGCGGCGTCCGCCTGGCTGTCGGCCTGCAATAGCCGGGACCGCACCACATTATCTATTTCGTAGACTTGCGGCCCGATGGCCGGGCCGAGCCAGGCATAAATGCGTCGTTTTTCGGGCTCCAGTTTGTCCAGCGCCGCCTCGATAATCCCCGCAGCGAGACCGCGCCAGCCGGCATGTACTGCTGCAACGCGTGTTCCCTCTTCGTCACAAAGCAGAACCGGCAGGCAATCCGCCGTCAACACGGCACAGATCTTCGCCCCACGGTGTGTGTACGCGGCATCCGCGGCAACCTGTGGTGGCCCCTCGTCTATGCACGCCACGTTGCAACCATGTTGCTGATCCAGCCAGGCAGGCTTTGCCGGTAACTGTTGGGCCGTGGCCAGTAACCGACGGTTCTGCTGCACGCGGTGCGGTTCATCACCGACGTGATCAGCCAGGTTTAATGAATCGTAAGCCCCATAACTCGCGCCACCGCGCCGCGTAGTTGATATCGCATGCACATTTGCGGCGACCGGCCAGTCTGGTCTAATTATTTGACCATCTAACACGTGGCTGACATTTTATCCGATTCTCAGGCTTTCCAGCAGTTTCAGCATGTCCGGCTTTAGCTCCGAAGCCCATTCATGCATGTGACCACTAACCGGATGCGACAGAGCCAGACGCACGGCATGCAAAGCTTGTCTGCGAAAACCATGCAGCGTCTCACGCAGTCCTTCCGATGCCCCTGCCGGCACAGTCAATCTGCCACCATACAGCGGGTCACCAACCAGCGGATGACCGATGTGCATCATGTGGACACGGATCTGATGCGTGCGTCCCGATTCGAGTCGAACAGCAACGAGCGTATGCGCTCCAAAACGTTCGCTGACACGATAGTGGCTGACCGCCGGCCGCCCTTTGGCCACTACCGCCATACGAATACGATCGACAGGATTGCGCCCAATTGGTGCGTCAACTTTGCCACCGCTAATAATCACGCCCTGGCATATCGCCAGATACTCACGGCGAACCTCGCGGGCGGAAATTTTCTGCACCAGCGCGGTATGTGCGCGCATCGTCCTGGCAACGACTAATAGACCGCCGGTATCCTTGTCGAGGCGGTGAACCAAGCCGGCACGCGGCAATGTCGAAAGACGCTCGTCATAATGAAGCAAAGCGTTTTGCAAAGTGCCGCCCGGATTCCCTGCACCTGGGTGCACCACCATGCCCGGCGGCTTATCGACTACAAGGAGGTGATCGTCTTCGAAAATGATATCGAGCGGAATAGCTTCCGGCCTAACTTCGATGACAGGTTCGTGTATGGCGTGTACCGTAATGTGCTCACCCCCGCACAATCGGTCACGCGGCCGCCATAACTGGCCATTCACCTCGACCAGCCCCGCCTCTATCCACGTCTTGAGACGCGAACGAGAAAAATCAGGGAACATTTCTGCTACCGCCTGGTCAAGTCTTTTGCCAGCGTTCTCCGCAGAAACCTGACCCTGATGCCGCTCAAAATCTGCCAAGACTTGTCTCCAATGAGTGAGTGGCGTGTATACTCCGCTTTCTCTCAAGCACAGCAAGCTGCCTTATGCGAATCGTCTACAAACTAACCCTGTATATTGCACCGCTCGCTCTCGCGATGATCCTTGCCGCCTGCGGTGGCAAAGATGCGACGCTCGAAGAACAGGCCCGCAACTCCAACGACGCCACGTTGTACGACAACGCGCAGCGGCAAATGAAGATCGGCGGCTATGATCGCGCCATCGCCATGCTGGAACAGCTCGAGCTGTACTTTCCGTTCAGCGAGTATACCCGGCGGGCCCGGCTCGACCTCATTTACGCATATTACAAGGTTGGTAACACTGAATCAGCAATTGATGCGGCCAATGAATTTATCCGCGAGAATCCGACGCATCCAAACGTTGATTACGCCTATTACCTGCGCGGATTGATCTATTTCGAGCGTGATACCAACGCACTGGAAAAACTGTTCAGCGTCGACCTGAGCCAACGGCCGCCAGCAAATGCCGAGCGCTCGTTATCGTACTTCGCCCAACTGGTCCAGAGCTATCCGGAGAGTGAATACGCGCCCGATGCGAAACAGCGCATAGTACATTTGCGCGAGCGTCTGGCTCAATTCAACATCCATGTCGCACGATATTATTTTGATCGTCGCGCGTGGATCGCCGCGGCCAGCCGTGCGCGTAGCGTAGTTGAGGAATACCCGGACACCAACGAGGTCCGTGAGGCCCTGCAAATCATGGCGCGGGCTTATCGCAAACTCGACATGGAAGATCTGGCGCTGGACGCTGAACGAGTGTTGCTCGAGAATAATCTTGCGGTCGAATCAAAGAAGAAAAAGAGACGTCGTCTGTTCTGGCGCAACAAGGAAGTTAGCCCCGAACGACCAGCCAGCTAGTATCCCGATGTGATTGGGTACCGCCAATCACGGCCAAACCCGCGGCGACTGACGCGCACGCCCGGAGGCGCCTGCCGGCGCTTGTACTCGTTGCGCCGAACCATTTGCAGAATACGGATGACGACGTCCCGGTCAAAACCACGAGCTTCGATCTCATCCACCGAGCAATCCTCTTCGATAAATGCCTCGAGGATCGGATCGAGCACGTCGTAGGGCGGCAATGAATCCGTGTCTTTCTGATCGTGAGCAAGTTCGGCGGACGGTGGGCGGGTCAATACGCGATCTGGTATCACTTGGCCGAGAGAGTTGCGATAACGCGCCAATTTGTAGACGAGCGTTTTGCTGCAATCTTTAATAGGCGCAAAACCGCCAGCCATGTCACCGTATAACGTTGCGTATCCGACGGCCATTTCGCTCTTGTTACCGGTCGTAAGCACCATACGACCGCTCTTGTTCGAAATTGCCATTAAAATAATTCCACGACAACGCGCCTGGATGTTCTCTTCGGTGGAATCCGGCGGCAGTCCTGCGAACATCTCAGCAAGGGAGCTGAGAGTTGACTCGAACATGGGCTCTATTGAAATCGTATGGTGTGACACACCGAGCAAGTCGGCTTCGGCGCGGGCATCCTCAATACTCATTTCGGCCGTATAGCGTGAAGGCATCAGCACGCCACGAACGGAATCAGCACCCAGCGCATCGCTGGCGATGGCCAAAGTAAGCGCGGAATCAATGCCACCCGAAATCCCGACTATGGCCCCCGGAAATCCGTTCTTGCCTACGTAATCACGAACCCCCAGGACTATCGCATCATAGACGTCTTTCTCCAGGGAATTTGGCTCAACCAGTGGACCCTGCGGGGCGCTGATCTCACCGGTACTGGTATTCACCTCGATCAGGTAAATACCCTCTACGCAGGCCGGCGCCCGCAGCACCATTTCGCCCTTGCTGTCGATAGCAGCCGAACACCCATCGAAAATAAGTTCATCCTGACCACCCACATGGTTAACGTAAACAATTGGTAAACCCGATTCAGCCACGCGGGCCCGCAGCACCTGCTCACGACGGAGCTGTTTATCGATTGCATACGGTGATGCCGTCGGATTCAAAACGAGTTTGGCACCAGCGGCTCGTGCGCCACCGACAGGTCCTGGTTGCCAGATATCTTCGCAAATCGTCAGCGCGACTGAGCAGTCATGCAATGGCAGAACACAGGTCCTCTGGCCCGGCGTGAAGTAGCGTTTCTCATCGAATACGCCATAGTTCGGCAAAATTTGCTTTCTGTAGGTGGCGAGGACCTCGCCATCGCGCATCAGGGCGATTGCGTTGAATATCGTGCCATCAAATTCAGGGTAGCCGACAAGGATTGAAATACCGGAGAGCTCGTCGCGCACGCGTGACAAGGATTTCTCGACGCGATAACGAAGTCCCGAATGGAACAGCAGATCTTCGGGTGGGTAACCAATGAGCGTAAGTTCCGGGAAAACGATGAGATCGGCTTTAAGTTCATCGCGCGCCCGCTTTGATGCTGCGAGTACGCGTTCAGTATTGCCATCGACGTCGCCGACGGTGAAATTGAGCTGCGCCAGTGCGATTCTCATAAACTTGGAATCCAATAAGGAAAAAGAAAAAGGGTCGGGTTTTATTTTTCAAAAAAAATAAACCCGGCCCCTTTTTATCCGCCCATACGTGACTTCAGGGCACTGCCCAGGTCGGCTGGTGATCGTACAGTTGTTACACCCGCGGCCTCCAGTGCCTTGAACTTCTCTGCAGCAGTACCCTTACCACCTGAAACGATCGCGCCGGCATGTCCCATGCGCTTGCCCGGTGGAGCGGTGACCCCGGCTATGTAGGCAACCACCGGTTTGCTAACGTTATCCCGTATATATTCCGCGGCGGCTTCTTCATCGCTGCCACCAATCTCACCAACCATAATGATCCCATCGGTAAGGTCGTCGAATTCGAACAGCTCCAGGCAATCGATAAAGTCCATTCCACGTACCGGATCGCCACCGATACCTATGCAGGTCGATTGACCCAGTCCGTTGCAGGTCGTCTGATATACCGCCTCATAAGTCAGGGTTCCGGAGCGTGAGATGACGCCCACACTGCCCGGCTTATGAATAAATCCCGGCATGATGCCGATTTTGCATTCGCCCGGCGTGATAATCCCCGGGCAATTCGGGCCGATCAGTCGGCAATCGTAGTCACCCATGACGGCCTTCACGCGAATCATGTCCTGTACCGGGACACCCTCAGTAATACAAACCACCAGCTCCATGCCGGCATCAACGGCCTCGATGATCGCGTCCGCCGCGAATGGCGCGGGCACATAGATCATGCTAACGGTCGCGCCAGTCGCTGCGGCAGCCTCACTCATGGTGTTGAACACTGGCAAATCCAGATGTGCCGAGCCACCACGACCAGGCGTAACACCGGCCACAACCTGCGTCCCGTATTCGATGCATTGCTTGCTGTGAAAAGAACCCTGACGTCCGGTGAGTCCCTGACAAATTATTTTGGATTCTTTACCGACCAATATACTCATGTTCTTCGATCCTTATCGGCCGGACGCGCCGACCGCTTTTTTCGCTGCGTCCGTTAAATCGTCAGCAGTAATGATGTCCAGACCGCTCTTGGCGAGCAGCTCACGCCCCTTGTTTACATTCGTGCCTTCGAGGCGCACGACGACGGGGACCGAAACGCCAACTTCTTTGACCGCATTAACAATGCCTTCCGCAATCACGTCACAGCGCACGATGCCGCCGAAAATATTGACCAGGATAGCCCTGACCTTGTCGTTGGATAGAATCAATTTGAACGCCGCGGCAACCCGCTCACTGGTCGCATCGCCGCCAACATCAAGGAAATTAGCCGGCTCGCCGCCATGTAATTTAATGAGGTCCATGGTCGCCATGGCGAGTCCGGCACCATTGACCATGCACGCAATATCACCGTCCAGCGATACATAGTTCAATCCGTGCGCGCTCGCACGATTTTCCATTTCGTCTTCCTGCGTCGGATCGCGTTTTTCCAGTGCCGCGGACTGACGGAATAGCGCGTTCTCTTCAATGTTTACTTTCGCATCCAGTGCAATTACTTCGCCGCTACCTGTGACCACTAACGGGTTGACCTCGACCAGACCCGCATCCAATTCGATAAACAAGCGGTAAAGAGCCTGAACAATTCTTGTGAATGCCCCAACCTGCTTACCCTCTAGTTCCAAACCAAAGGCGAGTTGCCGACATTGAAAACCCATCAAACCGGAACCAGGGTGTACAAAAGTCCGAAAGATCTTTTCTGGCGTTTTTTCAGCGACTTCTTCAATATCCATTCCGCCCGCAGCAGATGCCATCAAGACGATCCGTTCGCTACCGCGATCGACCAGCATGCTGAGATACAGTTCCCGAGCGATGTCCGATCCCGTCTCGACCAGTACGGTGTTTACAGGCAAGCCTTCCGGCCCTGTTTGTGGCGTAATCAGGTTGCTGCCCAACATGGCCTCAGCAGCCTCGGATACGTCGTCCAAATCGCGTACCAGCTTGACACCACCACCCTTGCCGCGCCCGCCAGCATGAACCTGAGCCTTGACAACCCATAACTGACCACCTAGATCGCGCGCTGCCTGCACAGCATCTTCGGCCGTGTGTGCCGGATGACCGGCCGGAACCGGGATTCCATAGTCCTTGAACAGCTGCTTCGACTGGTATTCATGGAGATTCATGCGGAACCATCCCTGCTGAAATCCGGAAAGACGCGTATTCTGGAGCAATAGTCGCAACGAAGCAAAGCGTGAGCTTGGCCATGGAGCGACCGACTGCAGACACATAGAATGGGCACGTGGATTCCAGGGCAACCTCAGACAGTGCAAATTCCATCGATGCGATGACTCGTGACGCTGCGCATGCCGATCAGGCGGACGCGGCGCCCGCTGGAAGCACACCGGATCTCGCCTGGCGCGTGGTGTCGCTACTAAATGTCTACCGCGTGTTCGTGGCCATCGTGCTGATCCTAATGTTCGTGGTCACGGCCGATGCGCCAATTGTCGGGGCATTACAGCCGGCAATTTTTATCCTCGTGGCGATTGCTTATCTTTTCGCGGGCATTACAAGCTGGTGGACTATTGGGCGACGCACGCCGGACTACCCGGTACAGATCGCCGTGCAACTGATTATCGACATCGCAGCTATCGTCATGGTGATGCACACCAGCGGTGGTATCGGCAGCGGCCTCGGTAATCTGCTGATCATCTCTGTGGGCGCCGCCAGCCTGACAATGAGTCCCCGCACCGCAGTCACGTTTGCAGCCTTCGCTACGCTGATGATCCTCTTTGAACAAGGGATGTCGCAATTCGAAGGTATTACCACTGCCACAGACTACACCGCAGCAGGAATGCTCGGCGCGATTATCTTCGTTATCTCGCTGGCCGCGCAGCCGTTGGCGCGCCGTATTGCCGAGAGCGAAGCGTTAGCAGAGCAGCGTGGTGTCGATTTGGCAAACCTGGCGGAACTGAATGAATACATCGTTCAGCATTTACGAGAAAGCATCGTCGTCATAGATCATACAGATCACGTACGATTAATGAATGCATCGGCAGCAAAGCATCTCGGCGTCAGTAGCGACACGGCCTCGGGTCGCCACCTCCTTGAGATGGCACCTGAGCTCTACGCCACAACGGTGGACTGGAGACGCAGCGCGTCGGAGATTCAGTCCAATCTTTCTCCATTCACAGCTGGCGACGGTGCGACGCTGGTTACGCCGCATTTCGCGCCGCTAGGTCAGAGTAAACCTGCCGCGGCGCTGATCTTTCTTGAAGACGCCACGCAATTGTCGGAACGGGTACAGCAGGCAAAACTTGCAGCGCTTGGCCGCCTTAGCGCGAGTATTGCACACGAGATACGCAATCCAGTCGGTGCGATCAGTCATGCCGGACAGTTGTTGGCAGAATCCAGTTCGATTCAGACCGACGAACGCAAACTCACGGACATTATTCACACCCAGTCCAGGCGTGTTAGCACCATCATTGAAAACGTATTGCAACTCTCACGTCGTGACAACACACGCCCACAGCAAATTGTTCTCAGTGACTGGTTGGAGGATTTCATTACGGAGTTTGTCGCCGGCAGCCAACTGCTTGGTGCCAATGTGCCGGCTGACCACCACGACAAATCAATGACCGTGCGTTTCGATCCCAGTCACCTACATCAGGTCCTGTGGAATCTGTGCGAGAATGCAGTGCGCTATGCCAGCGACACTGATGGCGAGCCGACACTCAGCCTGCGCAGTGGCAGACTAAGCACCAGTGGCAGACCGTATCTCGAAGTGCTCGATCAAGGCCCCGGTATTGATGAAGAGCTTGCCGACAAAATTTTCGAACCCTTTTTCACTGCCGCTCAGGACGGCACCGGACTCGGTTTATTCATCGCGCGCGAACTGTGTGAGTGCAATTACGCCGGGTTGCGTTACGTGCGCAGACAAAGTCACGGCAGTTGTTTTCAGCTCATTTTTGCGGATCCAAAACGGTGGGCGGTCTGAATAGTGACTGAACCACGCGTACTGATCGTAGACGACGAAGCCGACATCAGGGAGTTGCTGACAATTACGCTGCGGCGCATGGATGTTCAGACGGCAACCGCCGCCGATCTGGCTTCGGCGCGGAAACTGCTAGCAAAGCCTTCCTTTGAGCTTTGCCTGACGGATATGCGTTTACCCGACGGCAATGGTCTTGAGCTGGTCGAATGGATGCAGACCAATGCGGCCAATGTGCCGGTTGCGGTGATCACCGCACACGGAAACGTCGAAGCTGCTGTACAGGCCTTAAAGCTCGGTGCATTCGATTTTGTGTCAAAACCCGTAGACCTGGAGAACCTGCGCCGGCTGGTTAACACCGCGCTAAGTTTGCGTGGTATCGATGAAACATCGGAGGATCGACGACTGATCGGGACATCAAGACCGATGCAAAAGGTACGTCAGATGATCGCAAAGGTCGCCCGCAGCCAGGCCCCCGTCCATATCAGCGGCGAATCCGGCACCGGTAAGGAACTGGTGGCTAGGATGATTCACGATTCCGGACCGCGGCACGAGCAGCCTTTTGTGCCAGTCAACTGTGGTGCAATACCTACCGAACTCATGGAAAGCGAGTTTTTTGGTCACGTCAAAGGCAGTTTTACCGGTGCGGTCGGCAACAAAGACGGACTGTTTCGCAGTGCCAACGGCGGAACGTTGTTCCTGGACGAGGTTGCCGATCTGCCGCTGCACATGCAGGTAAAACTACTGCGGGCGATTCAGGAAAAGGCTGTGCGGCCACTCGGTGAATCGCGTGAAAAATCCGTGGATGTGCGGATACTTAGCGCCACGCACAAAGATCTCGCCGCACAGGTTAACGCCGGCAAATTCCGTGAAGATCTTTTTTACAGAATAAATGTAATCGAGCTGCGCGTGCCGCCACTACGCGAGCGCGGCGAGGACGTACTCGCGATCGCCGACAACCTGCTGGCACGTCTGGCCGACAGCTGGGCCATTGCGGTGCCGTCTTTGACGGACCATGCCCGTGAGGCCTTACTGACGTATCGGTTTGCCGGTAACGTCCGCGAGCTGGAAAACATACTCGAGCGAGCGATGACTCTGTCCGGTGGCGGTCGCATTGAACGCGATGATCTACAGTTGCGACTTGCGGACGACGATCAAGAAATGGCAAATGATCAAATGGAATTAGACGCAACGCTGACCGAACGTCTCGGTGATGTCGAGCGGGAGACTATTATTCGGGCGCTGGAAAAAACCAAATACAACAAGACGGCAGCGGCAAAACTACTGGGCATCAGTTTCAGGGCGCTGCGCTATCGCATCAAAAAGCTTGGGCTTGACTGATCGTCCGAGATTCGCCGCCCCGCGATGAGGGTGTCGTGCGCGGGTGACAATTCACGTCACTTTGTGACGCGGCCCGACCGAATAAAGCCGGTGGTTGACCGGTGGACGACAGGCAGAAATTATTTTTTCCTTGGGGATTATAAGCTTACATTTTCATACGCAAACTTGGCACGGCGATTGCACTTAATCTATCGCCGGCGCAGCAGACGCCGCAAATGTCAGTTCTAACATCTCCGAAGGAGTTTTACATGAAGAAGCAACAGGGTTTTACCCTTATCGAGCTGATGATCGTTGTGGCGATCATCGGTATTTTGGCCGCTATCGCTATTCCGGCCTATCAGGATTACACGCAACGCGCCCAGATGGGTGAAGCCTTCACCGTCGTTTCGGGTGCCAAAACGGCTATCGCCGAATTCGCCCAGACCAATGGCGCATATCCGGTTGTTGCCGATATCGCCGATCTGAACCTGAACATCGCCGCTGGCGCAGCCGGCAAATATGCCGATTCGCTTACGGTTGAAACGGCAACCGGCAAGATCACTGTATTAATGAAAGGCGCCGGCGCTGTTGGCGCCTCGATTGCGGCCAAAAACGTGCAGTTCTGCCCGCCGGCCGACCTTACAGCGGTAGCGGGTGCATTTACGTGGGCATGCAGTAGCGACGCGGAACAGAAGTTCTTGCCCAAGTCCTGCTCGGGCGATGCCCTCGTACCTTGTGTTGCTCCTCCTCCTGTCGGACCATAATCGGACTAAAATCAATGCTGGAGTAGACTACTCCGGTACTAGCGGACCCCTCCTCTGGAGGGGTCCGTCATTTCTGCCAGAAGGTTTCGTGCTGATCGAGTTGAATCACGGTCGCTATCGTCGGCATCCTCGCCGCCGTAGCGATCCCCGCCTACCCATGTTTCCACACCCGAGCCCGGTCGTCTCGTACCAGAACAAGTATTTCGCTGCCTTGTGTGCGACGACGTAGCTCACATGCAGGCAAAACTATTGCGGCCGATTCTGGTGTCGTCTTGACGGAGCACGCCCGTGAGGCCTTACTGACGTACCGGTTTGCCGGTAACTTCCAGCGAGCTTTAAAACATACTCGAGCGAGCGATGACGCTGTCCGGTGGCGGTCGCATCGAACGTGATGATCTGCGGTTGCGACTTGCGGACGACGATCAAGAAATGGCAAGTGATCAACAATTATCCGGGCGCTGGAAAAGACCAAATACAACAAGACGGTAGCGGCAAAACTTACTGTGCATCAGTTTCAGGGCCCTGCGATATCGCATCAAAAAGCTCGGACTCGGGTAGTGTCCGAGATTCGCCGCCCCGCGATGAGGGTGGAATGTGAACTGCATCACACTTTGTCTGCCGTGCGCGGGTGACAATTCACGTCACTTAGTGACACGGCCCGACCGAATAAAGCCGGTGGTTGACCGGTGGACGACTGGCACAAATTATTTTTTCCTTGGGGATTATAAGCTTACATTGTAATAGGCAAACTTGGCACGGCGATTGCAACGAACCATTGCCGGCACAGCAGACGCCGCAAATATCAGTTCTAACATCTCCGAAGGAGTTTTACATGAAGAAGCAACAGGGTTTTACCCTTATCGAGCTGATGATCGTTGTGGCGATCATCGGTATTTTGGCCGCTATCGCTATTCCGGCCTATCAGGATTACACGCAACGCGCCCAGATGGGTGAAGCCTTCACCGTCGTTTCGGGTGCCAAAACGGCTATCGCCGAATTCGCCCAGACCAATGGCGCATATCCGGTTGTTGCCGATATCGCCGATCTGAACCTGGACATCGCCGCTGGCGCAGCCGGCAAATATGCCGATTCGCTTACGGTTGAAACGGCAACCGGCAAGATCACTGTATTAATGAAAGGCGCCGGCGCTGTTGGCGCCTCGATTGCGTCGGCAAACGTGCAGTTCTGCCCGCCGCAGGATCTGACGGCTGTAGCAGGCGCATTTACCTGGACATGCACCAGTGACGCGGAACAGAAGTTCCTGCCGAAGTCATGTACTGAAGTGGCTGCGCTCGCAGTTTGCCCGTAAGCGCTAACAAGCGGGTTATCAATATGCCGGCAAATAATATTCCGGCTCTGGCGAGCCCCTCCTCAGGAGGGGCTCGTTATTTGCGCCAGGAAGGCTTTACTTTGATCGAATTGATGATCGTCGTCGCTATCGTCGGCATCATCGCTGCGATCGCAATACCTGCTTACCAGGATTACATCGTCCGGACACAAGTTAGCGAAATTCTTGTCCTGTCGCGAGACGACCGGGCTCGCGTCCGGGAACATTTTCACTTTCAGGGCGCCGCACCCGTTGACCTCACCGAAGTCGGGGTGGTAGTTGCCGCGGCGCGCAGCCAGTTCCTGACCGCCGACGTCGCCTGGGACCCTGGCACGGTCGTCCTGACCTATAGCCTCGGCAATATGTCGGCCGGAGCCGTCGGTCAACTCAAATGGACCGGGGTGCCCGCGGGCGCGGATCTGATCTGGCAGTGCGCCACAATCAGCTTTCCGGGCAAGTATTTGCCCCGCTACTGCAATTGAAGTCTCCCGGCGAGTAGCCAGGCGACAAAACTTCATAAAACTGTGACATAAAGAGAGGTTCGCCCTGGCCATTTAGGCTAGAATTTCTCTCGGTTTTTAACAGAATAGAGCCCATGGCAGCAGCAACAAGCATGAAAACGCCGCTGAGCGGTCTTCCCCGCCGGCTGGCGCAAGACGGCATCCTAGACGAAGCGGCTGCCATCGAAGCCAAGGCCGCCGCCAAGCAGCAGAACACCCCTTTGGTGTCCTATATCGTCCAGAATAACCTGGCCGATGCTCGCGACGTCGCAATCGCTGCTTCACAGGAATTCGGTGTCCCTCTACTCGATCTCGATGCGATCGAGCCGGATCTGCACGTCGTTCGGCTCGTCGATCAAAAGCTTCTCACCAAGCATCGTGTGCTGCCACTGTCCCGTCGCGGCAAACGTTTGTTCCTCGGCTTGTCCGACCCGACCAACCTGCAGGCGCAGGATGAGGTCAAGTTTCAGACCGGTATGGGTGTCGACACGATTGTCGTTGAAGAGAACAAGCTCGAGACAGTGCTCACCAACGTACTGGAAGCAATAGACAGCTCTTCATTTCAAAATTTTGAAGATGACGATTTCGACCTGGAGAATCTCGAAGTCACCGGTGGTGATGAAGATCTCGGTGACGACATCAGTCGGGACGATATCGAAGACGCACCGGTCGTGCGCTTCGTCAATAAAATTTTGTTGGACGCCATTAAGAAAGGCGCTTCCGACGTTCATTTCGAACCTTACGAAAAGACATTTCGCGTCAGAACCCGCCAGGATGGCATCCTCAAAGAGGTCGCCCTACCGCCGGTGCAGCTAGCGGGCAAGGTTGCAGCACGGCTCAAGGTCATGGCCCGTCTGGATATCGCCGAACGCCGGGTGCCTCAGGACGGCCGCATCAAGATGAAATTGTCCAAGAACCGGGCGATTGATTTTCGTGTCAGCACGTGCCCGACATTGTTTGGCGAAAAAATCGTGTTGCGTATCCTTGATCCCAGCAGCGCGAAACTGGGCATCGATGCGTTGGGCTATGAAGTTTTTCAAAAAGAAGCCTATCTGCACAATCTCTACAAACCCTACGGCATGATTCTGGTAACCGGCCCTACCGGTAGTGGTAAGACTGTTTCGCTTTATACCGGTCTGAATATTCTCAACACCGAAGATCGCAATATCTCGACTTGCGAAGACCCGGCCGAAATCAATTTGCCAGGCATCAACCAGGTCAACATCAACACCAAAGTGGGTCTGACATTCGCATCGGCACTGAAGTCATTTTTGCGTCAGGATCCGGATATCATCATGGTCGGTGAGATACGCGATCTCGAGACCGCAGAGATTGCCATCAAGGCCGCGCAAACGGGTCACTTGGTTTTGTCCACGCTGCACACCAACGATGCACCACGCACGCTGACGCGGCTGGTTGATATGGGCGTTAAACCCTACGCTATCGCAACGTCTGTCAGCCTGATAATTGCTCAGCGCCTAGCGCGACGCTTGTGTCAGGACTGTCGCGAACCACGCGAGATTCCCGATGAGGCACTGCTACAGGAAGGATTCACGCAGGACATGATCGACGACGGCATCACCGTGTACGGTCCGGTTGGTTGCAATAGGTGTAACGATGGCTACAAAGGTCGACTGGGTATTTACCAGGTAATGCCCGTGACCGAATCAATAGAAAGAATTATCATGGAAGGTGGTAACGCCCTGCAAATTGGGGCACAGGCTGCTGACGAGGGCGTCTGGGACCTGCGCCGCGCCGGTCTGCAAAAAGTAGTCGATGGCATTACAAGTCTGGAAGAAATCAACCGCGTCACCGTTGATTGATCGACTGACGCTAAAACGGAAGTAAGAGCATGGCTGACGCAACTGTCGCAAAACAGTTTAATTGGGAAGGCACTGACCGCCGTGGTAAGACCATTAAGGGCAAAACCATGGCTGCCAGCGAGGCCGCTGTGCGCTCCGAGCTGCGCCGTCAGGGGGTAATGCCCAACAAGATACGCAAACAACGCAACTGGTTTGGCGAAGGCAAGGTCACGCCTCTGGATATCGCGATATTCAGCCGTCAGCTCGCGACGATGATGACTTCCGGTGTGCCGCTGGTGCAGTCCTTCGACATTATCGGCACCGGTAATGACAACCGCGCTATGCAAAAACTGGTCATGTCGGTAAAGGCCAGCGTTGAAGGTGGCACGAGTCTGGCCGAATCTCTTGGCCAACACCCACTGTATTTCGATGACCTGTACGTCAACCTGGTTACCGCCGGCGAACAGGCCGGCGCACTGGAAACACTGCTGGAAAAGATTGCTACTTATAAGGAAAAAACCGAGTCAATCAAGAAAAAGATCAAGAAGGCCATCATGTACCCGGCAGCCGTGGTGGTCGTCGCGTTTATCGTAACAGCGATTCTCCTGATTTTTGTTATTCCCCAGTTCGAAAGCATGTTCTCAGGGTTTGGCGCAGATCTTCCCGGTTTCACGCTCCTGGTCATAAATGTGTCCTTATTTGTACGAACCAAGGGCATTGTCATCGCAATAGGCATTGGCGCAGGCGTTGCAGCGTTTTTGTACGTCAAGAAACGTTCCGCCAAATTCCGTCATTTTCTCGATCGCACCGCTCTCAAGCTGCCAATCATCGGCGAGATCCTGAACAAGGCTGCGCTGGCACGCTTCGCCCGCACCTTATCGACCATGTTTGCCGCCGGCGTTCCGCTGGTCGAGGCATTGCAATCGGTTGCTGGCGCGACTGGCAACATCGTCTACGAGAAAACAACTCTAAAGATGAAGGAAGAAGTGTCAACCGGACAGCGCCTGCAGCGCTCGATGGAGGATTCGGGGCTGTTCCCGAATATGGCGGTGCAAATGATCGCAATTGGCGAAGAATCCGGCTCGCTCGATCAGATGTCAGCTAAGGTCGCGGATTTCTATGAAGAGGAAGTCGATAATGCTGTCGACAGCATGAGCAGTCTGCTCGAACCACTAATCATGGGCATACTCGGTATATTGGTTGGCGGACTTGTTGTGGCGATGTACCTGCCCATTTTCAAAATGGCTCAGGTGGTTGGCTGAGACACGAACACGGTAAAACCGTGTGAATGAAATCATCGAATTGTTTTGGCTATCGCCTGCGATATTCGCAGTGGCCATCTTCTTGCTCGGCCTTATCATCGGTAGTTTCCTCAACGTAGTCATTTATCGCCTCCCCATCATGATGGAACGCGCGTGGCGCCAGCAGTGTGCCGAACTGGAGGATCGCGAGTATGAGGCGCAGGAAGCGTTCAGCCTGATTCGCCCGCGGTCGGCTTGCCCCGGTTGCAAGCGACCCATTCGGGCGATTGAAAATGTTCCGGTTATCAGCTGGCTTGTGCTGCGAGGAAGGTGCGCAGGCTGCAAGACCGCTATCTCGATCCGCTATCCCGTAATTGAGATCCTGACAGGAGTTCTGTCGGCCGTTGTGGCATGGCGGTTTGGCCCGACCTGGGAGACGCCGGCTGCGCTGGTGTTGACCTGGTCACTCATCGCTTTGTCCGGTATAGATTTCGATCACAAGCTCCTACCGGACGCCATTACTTTGCCATTACTGTGGCTGGGACTGCTGTTAAGTGTTTTTCATCAGCAAGTTGACGCGCAACAACTCTTCATCGATCCACGTAGCGCGATAATTGGCGCTGTAGCAGGCTACATGACGCTTTGGACGGTCTATCAATTGTTCAAACTCGTGACTGGCAAAGAGGGAATGGGGTTCGGAGACTTTAAACTGTTGGGCGCGCTCGGCGCCTGGCTGGGCTGGACCCTTCTGCCGCTGATCGTTTTGCTCAGCGCTGTGGTTGGAGCAATAGTCGGCAGCGGCCTGATGTTGCTGGCTCGGCATGGCCGGGAAGTCCCGATACCTTTTGGGCCGTTTCTGGCCACCGCCGGATGGATCGCATTGATGTGGGGCGACACCCTCACTGAGCAATACCTGCGCATAACCGGAATGTCATGAGAGTCGGGCTGACCGGCGGCATTGCCTGCGGCAAATCGACCGTCGCAAATATGTTTTCTGAGTTAGGCGTTGCGGTAATCGACACCGACGTAATCGCACGCGACGTCGTACAACCCGGCGAACCCGCCTTACAAAAACTCGTCGAGGCCTTTGGCGCTGAAATACTCAATGATCAAAATCGGCTGGATCGACGCCGGATGCGCGAACGGGTTTTTGCCGACGAAAATGAGCGCAGGAAGCTGGAATCCATCCTGCATCCAGTGATCGCGCAGGAAATGCTGGATCGGGCTGAGCGCGCGGGCGGTATCTACCAAATCCTGGTGATTCCCCTGCTGTTGGAGACCGGTATGGGCGATTTGGTAGACCGGGTTCTTGTGGTTGACTGTCTGCCACAAACGCAGTCGGAACGTCTGATTAGGCGAGATGGTGAGACTAAAGCCAGTGCCAGGCGAATGCTTGATGCCCAAATTGGCCGCGCCAGACGCCTCGCCCGCGCCGACGATGTGCTTGTCAATAACGGCAATCTGGACCAGCTTCGAGACAGCGTCCGAGACCTGCACGAGACCTACACCTCGCTACCTGCCTGACCTGCTTGTATTTTCCTTCAGTACTGCTATTTTTAAAGGTCCTAGGGGGGATGTGAGGCGGAATGACAAGTCCCGCACCGTCATTTTTCGAACCTGAGCAAGGCCTAAAGCTGGTCAGCTACGAGCAACCTCTGACGGAGCGTATGCGAACGTTTCTTCGGCTGGAATTCTTGTTCCGGCAAGTGTCGCATCACTCCGCAGGGCAAAGCACCTGGGAGACCCGCGCTGCCGTCGCTAGTTTGCTCGATGTCCTGGCGATCGTGACGCGCGCCGACGTCCGCAAAGACGTATTACACGAGCTGGAGCGGTATGCGTCTGACCTGCAACAATTTCGCGCCAGGCCCGGAGTGGACAATGCACGGCTTGCGGCGGTGCTAGCCTCAGTTGAGTCTTTACGCGACCAACTCAATGGCTGCCACAAACAGCTTGCCAGAAGATTGGCCGATTGTGACTTCCTTAGCTCAGTCAGGCATCGCAGTACAATTCCGGGTGGTACTTGCGAATTCGACTTACCAGACTACAGTCACTGGTTGAATCGCACTTATGATCGCCGCCGTAACGATTTCAATAAATGGCTGGAATATTTGCGCCCGCTACGCGACGCCGTGAATAAATTGCTGTGGCTTACGCGAGAGGGTGCACCGCCCGTCGAACTTGTCGCAATTGGTGGAATGTATCAGCATGTGCTCGCACGCAAGTCGGGCACGCAACTTTTGCGGGTCTCGCTGCCGGAAATGGCGGACGTTTATCCGGAAATCAGTGGCAACCAGCACCGTTTCACGGTGCGCTTTCAGCAATGGGGCGATATCGGTATCAGACCCAGTCAGACAGGCGAAGATGTCACGTTCTACCTGGCCTGCTGCTAACCCGGGCCGCGGGGCCTTCACCCACTAACTCATTGAAATGCAGGTCAACTGTCCCAACTGCCGCAAATCGGTTGAATGGTCGCAAGAGTCCGTCTGGCGACCGTTTTGCAGCAACCGTTGCCGGCTGATCGATCTGGGTGCCTGGTTCAACGAAGAACATCGTATCACCGATGAATCGGATCCTGCGGCGAGTCAGTCGCCAGACATCGACGAACAAGAACACACCTAAAGCGTTAATCAAAGAACGCACTGATTCCGGCAACGCCCTGCGCGCCCAACCATTGTGCCCGCTCAATATCGTCCGGTCCCACACCACCGATTGCATAGACCGGCAAGTTAGCTTGATCAACTAACGCAGCGAATCGATCCCAACCCAAACCGACTACACCCGGGTGACTGGGAGTCGCCAGTACGGATCCGAGGACCGCAAAGTGCGCATCATTGCGCGCAGCGAGCTCAAGTTCCTCAGCATTGTGGCAAGACGCACCGATCAACAGACCGTCCGGTATCGTGGCAGGCAATCGTTGCAAAAAGCGCGCCGGCAGATGTACGCCTGCTGCACCTGTCGTCAGCGCCAAAGACACAGTAGTACGCGGATCGCCGTTGATCAGGATTGCTCCGCCGCGCGCACCCTGCACCGCAGCGACGGCCAGAGCATGCAGTTGCGCAGCGTCGATATCCGGTGCGCGCAACTGAATCATGCTTGCACCGCGGCGAGCTGCAGTCGCGATTTGCTCCGTAAAATTATGCATGTTGGCTGTCGGCAGCCGCGTTATTGCGTAGCGGTCCGGAAGTGTTAACGCATTGATAACTGGTCGGTCGGCGTCAAGCAGGTCCACATCATGCAATTGGCTGATGTCGACCCATCGTAACGCCTGGCCTTCTGCGCCAACCGGTTCGCCGTGATAGGCGTGAACACGCCAGAAATCGAGCAGCACCTCGCCTTCCGGATAGCTGTGACGCAGTCGAATGAGGGGCGAAGTTTCTGACACCGCAATGCCGAGTTCTTCTCTCAGTTCCCGAACCAGCCCGCTACGCCTTTGCTCCGAGTCCTTTAGTTTTCCGCCCGGAAATTCCCAGCGACCGGCCATGTGGGTCCCGGGTAATCGCTGTGCAATCAGAGTGCGACCCTGACTATCGCACAGCACACCCGCGACCACGTGACACTGCGACATGTGTTAGTCACCAGGGCCGGTTACGTGATTCGTCCGTGACACTGTTTGTATTTTTTCCCGGAACCGCACGGGCACGGCTCGTTGCGACCGATCTTGCGGCCGTCACGTACAAAGGGTTCCTGACTCGTGGTCGCCGCCATCGCACGCCCGCCACCAGCTGCCACCCCGGCAGCTGCACCCGTTGCTACCGGATGCTGGGCCCGCATTGCCGCTTCAGCACGTCGTTGACGATGCCGTTCCATTTCGTCGATTTCCTGCTCCGTACGTATCTGCACTTTGCACAATATAGTGGTCACGTCGTGCTTGACGCGGTCGAGCATGGCGGAGAACATCTCAAAAGATTCGCGCTTGTATTCCTGCTTTGGATTTTTTTGCGCATAGCCACGCAAATGAATTCCTTGCCGGAGATAATCCATGCCGGCCAGATGTTCTTTCCAGTGCAAATCGAGTTGCTGCAGCATCATCGCTTTTTCGAGGTGCCGCAATACGTCGGGGCCAACGGTCTTTTCCTTCTCCTTATACTGCTGGTCAATCTTTTCAATAATGCGATCTGCCAAGCCTTCTTGGGTCAAGGCAGTGTCGGTTTGCAGCCACTGTTTAACCGGCACCGCAGTCGCAAAATCACGCTCCAGTGCCTGTTCCAGCCCGCCGGCATCCCATTGTTCTTCAACACTATTTGGCGCAATGTAGCGATTGATCGTTTCGCCAATCACTTCGTCCCGTATGCCCTGAATGGCGTCGGACACATCGTCCGCCGACATCAGTTCAGAACGTTGACCGTAGATCACACGTCGTTGATCGTTGGCAACGTCATCGTACTCCAAGAGGTTTTTACGGATGTCGAAGTTATGCGACTCGACTTTTCGTTGGGCCTTCTCAATCTGCTTGCTGAGCAAGCGGCTCTCAATGGCTTCACCCTCACGCATTCCCACACGTGACAATAAGGCCTTGGTGCGCGTCGGGTCGGCAAAGATGCGCATCAGATTATCGTCGAGAGATATATAAAAGCGACTCGATCCAGGATCGCCCTGACGCCCGGAGCGACCCCTAAGCTGATTGTCGATACGACGGGATTCGTGACGCTCCGTACCAACAATGTGCAGACCGCCGGCGTCAATAACTTGCTGGTGACGTTTTTGCCAAGCTGAACGCACTTCAACCTGGTCGCTATCGGTTTCCAGTTGACTGAGTTCTGCCTCGAGTTTCCCACCCAGTACAATATCGGTACCACGACCAGCCATGTTTGTAGCGATGGTAATTGCGCCGGGTCGACCCGCCTGCGCCACAATCTCAGCCTCCCGGGCATGTTGTTTTGCGTTGAGCACTTCATGCGAAATTTTGCGTTTTCGTAACAAAGAAGACAGCAACTCCGAGGTTTCGATTGAGGCTGTGCCTACCAACACCGGCTGTTTGCGCGTGCGGCAGTCCTCGATGTCTTCAATGATTGCATCGAACTTGTCTTTTTGAGCGAGGTAGACCAAGTCTGCCGCGTCATCGCGAATCATGTCCCGGTGCGTCGGGATAACGACGACTTCCAATCCATAAATCTGATTAAATTCAAAGGCTTCCGTATCTGCCGTGCCGGTCATCCCGGCCAGTTTCTGGTACATGCGGAAGTAGTTTTGAAAAGTAATCGAGGCGAGAGTCTGGTTTTCCTGTTTGACGCTCACGTTTTCTTTAGCTTCGACTGCCTGGTGCAACCCATCTGACCAACGCCGACCGGGCATCGTGCGGCCGGTAAATTCGTCGACAATGACAATTTCGCCTTCGCTCACGATGTAGTCGACATCACGTTTGAACAACAGATGTGCGCGCAGGGATGCGTTCAGGTGATGTAACAAGGATATATTTGCCGCGCTGTAAAGTGTCTGACCCTGTGCAAGCAGACCGGCACGACGCATCAGTTCTTCGGAGCGTTCCTGGCCTTCTTCCGTCAGATGTACCTGCTTGGATTTTTCGTCAACGGAAAAGTCTCCAGGTCCATCTTCTTCTTGTTGCTTTTTAAGTTTCGGTGCGAGCAGATTCATCTTGCCGTACATCTCGGTGCTTTCTTCAGCCGGTCCTGAAATGATCAGCGGTGTGCGCGCCTCATCGATCAAGATCGAATCGACCTCGTCGACAATAGAAAAATGCAGTTCGCGCTGTGCGCGATCTTCTAGGCGAAATGCCAGGTTGTCGCGTAGATAGTCAAAACCGAACTCATTATTGGTGCCGTAGGTGACATCACACGCATAGGCCGCTCGTTTCTCTTCAGGTGTCTGACCACTCCGAATGACGCCGACCGTGAGTCCGAGGAACTCGTAAATGGGTTTCATCCAGTCGGCATCACGCCCGGCCAGATACTCGTTGACTGTGACGACGTGTACGCCCTTGCCACCCAACGCATTCAAATAAACCGCTAGAGTCGCGACCAGTGTCTTGCCTTCACCGGTACGCATCTCAGCGATCTTACCCTGGTGGAGTGTGACCCCACCGATGAGTTGCACGTCAAAATGACGCAGTTCCAACGTGCGTCGCGATGCCTCCCGGACGGCGGCAAAGGCCTCCGGCAACAGGGAATCGAGTTCGGCACCTTGCGCGAGTCGTTCGCGGAACGCTGTAGTCAGGTCACGCAATTCGTCGTGGCTACGGGCCTCCATTTCCGGCTCCAGCGCGTTAATACGCTTGACCAGCCTGCCGTAGCCACGCAACAGCCGCTGGTTGCGGCTACCGAAAATTCGGGTGAAAAAAGCCAAGATACTGATTTCCTGTATTTTTTGAGAACCGGCGCACACGACCGAATCTCTAGTAGATGGGGCCCGCCGCCTCCGTATCAAGCCCCCGAGTATTCCGGGGGCAACCTTATCGGGATGAGCTGCGTCAGTCCACCGTCAAATCCACACCTCACACCCCACTATCCAAATGGCGTGTGACGATTGTTTTTACGGCGGCGTGGCCAGCCGCAAGGCAGAAAGGCAATGCCAAGCCTGCCCCGATACTCACGCGCAGGGCGGCCGACTGAGCTTAAGCGGGCAAAAACAGAATCGTTCTACGCCCCGAGTCCGGGAAGGGTCGGTTAATGTTTGTGGTGAGTGTTAGTTTCGTTCGCCGATGAAATCAAGCGGATCGACCGGGCGACCGTTGTGCAACACTTCGAAGTGCAGGTTGGCACCGGTTGCGCGTCCGGTGGAACCCATCCGGCCAACGAGCTGGCCCTTTTCGACCCGGTCACCCACGACAACAACGTTCTCTTTGTTATGTGCGTATCGCGTCGAATAGCCACCACCGTGATTGATCTCAACCAGGTTGCCATAGCCAAAGCGCGTCGAGGACCAGGTCACAACACCCGCCCCGACTGCCATGATGGGTGTACCTTCCCGACCGGCAAAGTCGAGACCTTCATGCCGGGCGCGTTTCCCTGTGAACGGATCCGTACGCAACCCAAAATAAGACGACACCCATCCGGATGCCAGCGGCCAACCTTCAGGATGAACCTGTTCGTGCAGGTTTCGCGTCAATAACATGTCTTCGAGCACGTTCAGTTGCTGTTGCCGATCACCCAACAGTGTTTCCATGCCGCCAAGCTCTTTATTGAGATCACCGACACCTAATGAAGTCCTGCCACTTTGCAGTTGCGGACCACCCAGACCAGGCTGGCTGGTAAAGTCGAATTCGCCGTCGTTTAGATTGGCCATCTGCGACAAGCGTGCCCCGAGAGCATTGAGGCGAATGACATTCGCTTGCAACTGACCGATACGTGCAGACAATGCATCAAGATTTTCCCGCCCAGTCTTGCGAACTTCAGCCAGCTCAGCTTCCCGGTTCGATATCACCTGTTCAAGTTCGACGACGTGGACATCCGGGTCGATATGAATTGTATGCCCGGCGTAAAAATATCCCGTGAGAAAAACAGCACCCGCTATGGCGCCTACAATCCCCAGAAATGATAAAAAGGTACGCGGTCGTTTCAGATCAATCTGACGCGACGAGCCACGGCTTTTTGTAAAAATAATTACGTTCATTTAGGCTAACATTCGACCACAATCAAACGAGACTCCCTTGTCCACCAGCAAACCCGTTCCCCTGAAAGAGCTGCTCGGCGACTCCGACACCACTGTCGGGCGGTTGATAACACGCTGTGCCGAAATAGACGCCATCACCAATACGGTGAGGCGTCTGCTGCCAGACGACCTGAAGCCACACTTGTTGGCGGCGAATGAAAGCGACGTAACCCTTTGTTTGGTCGCTGACTCATCCGTCTGGGCGGCAAAAATGCGCTACCACGCCGCGGACATTCTCATATCCCTGAGTGCGGCACAAGGACGCAGTTTGCAGAAAATTAGGGTGACTGTGGCGGCGGGCGCCTGCTAGCGGCCAGTCTGGTGTCGCCAGATTATGTAACCTCAAGTACTTAGAGCACTTTCCTACTGCGCTGCCGCAGGAACCAGGTACCCCACGGGAGCCGCGGCTTCGTCATCAAAAGTCACTTCCTCCCAGGCCTCGGCATCCGCCAGGGTAGCTCGCAACAACTGATTGTTTAGCCCGTGTCCGGACTTGAATCCACGGAAGTTGCCGATAAGGCTGCGGCCCAGCAAGTAGACGTCGCCGATGGCGTCAAGAATCTTGTGTTTGACGAACTCATCCTCGTAACGCAGCCCGTCCTCGTTCAAAACACGGTAGTCGTCGAGGACGACCGCGTTGTCCATCGTGCCACCCAAGGTAAGGTTTTTCTGCCGCAACTTCTCGGCATCACTCATAAAACCAAAGGTGCGGGCCCGAGAAATCTCCCGCAGGAACGCCGTAGTCGAAAAATCAATCGAACCACGTTGCATATGGCGCTTGAAAACCGGATGGTCGAACTCTATCTCGAAATCCAGGCGGTAACCGTTGTGCGGATGAAACTCCGCCCACCGATCGCCGTCTTCGACTCGAACCGACTTCTTGATGCGAAAAAAGCGCTTGGGCGCGCCCTGCTGTTCGACACCGGCTGACTGAAGCAAAAATACGAATGGCCCGGCACTGCCATCCATAATCGGTACTTCCCCCGCACTCAGGTCCACATATGCGTTGTCAATACCAAGTCCCGCCATCGCCGAGAGGAGATGTTCGACGGTGGTCACTTTGGCATCGCCATGCGTCAGTGTCGTACCGAGAAAAGTCTCACCCACCATATCGGCTCTGGCAGGTATGTCTACAGGCGGGTCGAGATCGGTCCGGCGGAACACAATACCTGTATCCGGTGCCGCCGGTCTCAGGGTCATATAGACCTTTTTGCCGGTATGCAGACCCACGCCTGTGGCGCGGATCGAGTTTCTCAGCGTTGACTGTCTGATCATTAATGCAACCTGGCGCCAGCGGGGGCCCTGAAACGGGCGCCGTACGCTAACACAAACCGAAAAATGTGCGCAAGTATCTGATTCAAGAAACCTTACACTCCTTTAGTCGGCCTGACGCCGCAGAAATGCTGGGATATCCAGCAATTCCTCGGCCCGACCGGAGGGCATGGGCCCGCCTACAGCGTGCTGACGCTGGACTGTGGGCCGCTCCAGCACGTTGTAGTTTGGCTCGCCACCCGCATTTCTTTGGACAGTGCGAACCGGAATGGGTTGCTGCTGAATCGCCGATCCGCCCAGCCCGGTAGCCACCACGGTAACCCGCAGTGTGTCTTCCATGTCCGGGTCGATGACCGTACCGATCACAACCGTGGCATCTTCTGAGGCAAATTCTTTCACGGTTGTACCGACTTCTTCGAACTCGCCAATGGACAGATCCTTGCCTGCAGTGACATTGACAAGGACACCGTTCGCACCGGCCAGATCGATGTCTTCCAGCAATGGGCTTGAAACTGCCGCTTCGGCAGCCTCGCGAGCACGATCCTCACCGCTACCTGCTCCCGAACCCATCATCGCCATACCCATTTCAGCCATCACGGTGCGTACGTCGGCAAAGTCAACATTGATCAAACCCGGTCGCGTGATCAATTCCGCAATACCCTGCACTGCACCTTGCAGTACTTCGTTGGCCGCAGCAAATGCGTCCAGCAATGTCGTGCTGTGACCCATCACACTTAACAGTTTCTGGTTCGGAATCGTTATCAGCGAGTCACAAAAGCGCGCCAGCTCGCCAATACCGTCGTCCGCAACGTTCATGCGCTTGCTACCTTCCATGATAAACGGCTTAGTCACGATCGCGACCGTCAGGATGCCAAGTTCTTTTGCAACCTGCGCAACAATCGGTGCAGCGCCCGTACCGGTACCACCACCCATACCCGCGGTGATAAACAGCATGTCACTGCTCTCGATCACTTCCTGTATCCGGTCACGATCTTCCATACCGGCCTGACGGCCGACTTCCGGGTCCGAACCAGCGCCCAATCCTTTGGTTATGTTGCAGCCAATCTGCAATGCAGTCGGTACATTAGTGCTCTTTAAAGCCTGCGCATCGGTATTGGCGCAGATAAAATCGACACCGTCTATGCCGGTACGAACCATGTGGGCCACGGCGTTACCGCCGCCGCCGCCAACGCCAATCACCTTGATGACCGCGTTCTGACTATGTGCATCCATTAACTCAAACATCACTATCTCTCCTCTCAGGCATAACAAACTGTGCTCGGTTTCTTCGACCGTCGCATCAAAAATTCCCCTGGAACCAGGCCTTCATACGGACCCATACATCGCGCAAACCGCTGCCAAGTGGCGCTGCGGATTCGCGTCTCGAAAAGTTTTCCCGTCCATACAGCAGCAGTCCTACACCTGTTGCATGGATCGGATTTTTCACTACATCAACCAGACCAGTGACGTATTGCGGAACGCCCAGTCGCACTGGCATGTGGAATACTTCTTCGGCAAGCTCTACCGCACCTTCCATTTTTGCGGTACCGCCGGTTAACACATAACCGGCCGCGATAATTTCCTCGAAACCGCTGCGTCGGAGTTCTTCCTGGATCAAACAGAACAGCTCTTCGTAACGCGGCTCGACGACTTCTGCCAGAGTCTGACGAGCCAGCCGCCGGGGCGGACGATCTCCAACACTGGGGACTTCAATAGTTTCGTCCGGGTTGGCGAGTTGTCCCAGCGCGCAGGCATAACGAACCTTGATATCTTCAGCATGATGCGTGGGCGTACGCATCGATACGGCGATGTCATTGGTCACCTGATCGCCGGCTATCGGAATGACGGCGGTGTGGCGGATCGCGCCTTCCGAGAACACTGCCAGATCAGTCGTACCCCCGCCGATATCGACCAGACAGATGCCCAACTCTTTTTCATCTTCAGTCAGTACGGCATAACTCGATGCCAACTGCTCCAACACAATGTCATCGACGTCCAGTCCGCAACGCCGCACACACTTGACAATATTTTGTGCCGCGCTATCGGCACCGGTCACCATGTGCACCTTGGCTTCGAGACGCACACCAGACATCCCAACCGGCTCGCGGATGCCTTCCTGGTGATCGATGATGAATTCCTGGGGCAGAATGTGCAGCACCTTTTGGTCGGCCGGGATCGCCACCGCTCTTGCCGCGTCGATGACCCGGTCCACATCGCCACCGCTGACCTCCTTGTCCCGAATCGCGACAATCCCGTGCGAGTTCAGACTGCGTACATGGCTGCCGGCAATCCCGGTGTAGGCAGAATGAATTTCGCACCCGGCCATCAACTCGGCTTCTTCAATCGCACGCTGGATAGACTGAACGGTCGATTCGATATTCACGACGACGCCTTTTTTCAGGCCGCGTGACGGGTGCATGCCGATGCCAATGACTTCGAGCTCGTCATCAACATTGACTTCGCCGACGATGGACACAACTTTCGACGTGCCGATGTCCAATCCGACTACCAGTTTTCTGTCACTGCGCTTAGGCATCGGGCGTCACCTTCGCTGTGCGGATCGTTGACGCGGCGTCGTGCCATCCAATTGCAAAACCATTGCTGTATCGCATATCGACGTAAGTGACCTCTCCGCTGCGTGCCGCAATGATCGGTGCAACAATTTCCACAAAAAGCTCGATTCGCTTGTCCGCTTCTTCGCGCCCAAGGCGTACCTCTATCCCGTTTGTGAGTAGCGCCCGCCACGCACCCCTCGCATCAAGTTTCACTGCAGCAAGATCCAGACCCACCGCGAGCAATCGTTCGCGCATCCATAAATACCGTTGTGCGACCAACCATTCGGAACCGCCTGGTCCGTCAAGTTGTGGCAGTTCAGCCGGTAAATGACGTGCGTCTGTTAAAAACAGTTCGCCGCGAGTGTTGAGCAAACCGCTATCACCCCAACGGGCGGCCGGTTGCTGCTCTGCGATGACTACGTGTAATGCATCAGGCCACCGGCGTTTGACGCCGGCACGATCAACCCATGCAACCGCACTCAGTGACTTGCGTATGTCACTGATGTCTGCGCTCAATACACCGGCTGGCAAGTGCGAGCGCACAATTGCTTCAAGCTGCACCGCGGTTACTCGCTGAAATGGGCCGTCAATCGTTACGCGGCTCAACGGCCGGTCGAGCAGAAACAACAACGCAACGGCGACAGCAACCAAAACGCTTGCAACTACAAGATGTCGAGCTCCACGCGTCGCGCGCCTGATCACCGGACTCCAGTCATGAGGTTTACGTTTACGTCTGTTGGTCCGCCGACGACTAATAACACTCATGACAGCTCACCGGGCGCGAAACTGGTTTCGAGGATCTGCCAAACCAGGTTTTCAAAATCGATACCAGCCTGCGCCGCTGCCATGGGCACCAGGCTGTGTGAAGTCATACCGGGTATCGAGTTGACCTCAAGAAAATATGGGGTGTCGTCCGAATCGAGCATGAAATCCACACGACCCCAGCCGCTGGCACCAATCACGTCGAAAGCGAGCTTGCTCTGACTGGCACACTGACTCTCACTCTCGGGCGACAATCCACAAGGACAGTGGTAGCGCGTCGTATCGGTGAAATACTTGGCTTTGTAATCGTAAAACGTCCGCGGCGTCTCAATACGAATCAGTGGCAATACAACATCATTCAGGATTCCTGCGGTATATTCACGACCATCAATCAGACGCTCGACTAACACGTCGCTCCCCACGTCGGCGGCGGTACGCCAGGCTGAAACAAGTGCCGATTCTTCATCCACCCTGGAAACACCGACACTCGACCCATCCGCTGCCGGCTTGACCACGCAGGGCAGACCGATCAAATCCAGTGCGTCATTCAGGGCCGTTTCCGTGTGTGCAATCGTCCAGGCCGGAGTATTGAGGCCCACGGATTCGAAAAGCATCTTGCTGCGTGGCTTGTCCATGGCCAGCGCCGAACCCAACACGCCGCTGCCTGTATAGGGCAGGTCAACAGCCTGCAATGCGCCCTGCACGCCGCCGTCTTCGTAGCCATGACCGTGCAGGGCAATCCAAACCCGATCGAAGCCAGCATCTGCCAAGGCCGCCACCGGCATCTCCCGTGTATCAATGCCAATCGCGCTGACACCTTTTTCCTGCAAAGCGCCAAGCACAGCGGTGCCGGTTAATAAGGATATTTCGCGTTCGGACGACTCGCCGCCAAACAAGACCGCCACCTTGCCGAATTTGGCCGGATCGCGAACACGGTTCATGCTGGCACCCCCAAAACACGAACTTCCTGGGTCAGGTCCACGCCGTGCTTACGCAACACGGTCTCCCTTACGTGATCGATCAATGCCTCGATATCGGCTGCCGTTGCCTCGCCAGCATTGATAATGAAGTTGGCGTGTTTCTCCGATACATGCGCGCCACCAAGCCGATGGCCCTTGAGCCCGGCCGCTTCGATTAGTCTGGCAGCATGATCGTCTGGTGGATTGCGAAAAACCGACCCGCAACTCGGCACACCGATTGGCTGTGTAGCCTTGCGTCGGGCCAGCAATTCCTGGATCGCTTCCCGACCGACCGGTACACCCTGATCGAAGTGGAACTCTGCGCCGATAAACCATTCATCGGCCGGGCCAATCACACTGCGGTAAGCCACCTCATACTCATCGCGGTGACGGCGACGCAGTTTGCCGTTGCGATCTATTACGTCCACAGCGTTGACCCGTTCCCAGGTCTCACCGCCGAAGGCACCGGCATTCATAGCCAATGCACCACCTACCGTGCCGGGAATGCCCGCAAAAAATTCCGATGGCCCCAATCCCCAACGCGAGCACGTTCTTGCAAGCTTGGCGCAGGCCACACCAGACTCTGCATACACGATGTTGTCACCGAGTCGCGAAATATTGTCGATGACGCCCTGCGGGCTAATTACCGCACCGGACAAACCGCCATCGCGCACCAGCAGATTGCTACCCAGACCTACCCAATGCACCGGTGTGTCAGGCGCCAGACCGGCGAGAAAAATCTGCAAATCTTTGAGATCCGCCGGCCGGTACCAGAACTCGGCCGGCCCGCCAACGCGCCACGACGTATGCAAAGCCATCGGCTCGTCACGACGCAGCTCGCCACGCAACAGAGCGTAAGAGCCGGGAAAATTCATCTTTCCGACCCCGCGGCTTTGATGCCCAGTTTGTCTGGCAACATGGCGGCAACTGCACCTATGCTGCCCGCACCCAGCATCAACAACAGATCGCCGTCACGCAGAACACGGCCTAATACGTGTGGCAGACGCTGTACATCCTCAACAAAAACAGGCTCGACCCGTCCTCGCGTTCGCACCGCACGCGCCATGGCACGTCCATCGGCACCGGTGATTGCTTCTTCGCCCGCGCTGTAGACTTCCGTAATTAACAACGCGTCACAAACACACAATACCTGTGCAAAATCATCCAGCAGATCGCGCGTACGAGAGTAGCGATGGGGCTGAAACGCGACGACCAGCCGTCGTTCCGGCCAGCCCTGTCGCGCAGCGTCGATAGTTGCAGCAATCTCGGTTGGATGATGCGCATAGTCGTCAACCAACAACACTTTGCCGGCGGCAGTGCGTAACTCACCCAGCATTTGAAAGCGGCGTCCGATACCGGCAAAACCGGCCAGTGCCCGTTGTACGGCGCCATCATCTATTCCAAGCTCCCGCGCCACCGCGACCGCTGCCAATGCATTGAGAGCGTTGTGCCGACCGGGAAGATTCAGAGTGACCTCCAGTGGCTGGTAACCCAAGCTATGCACTTCAAACTGCGTTGTCAGACGATTGCGTCGGATCCCGGTGGCGCGAACGTCAGCATCTTCACTAAATCCGTAAGTCACTACAGATCGCGAAACTGAGCTAAGCAAATCGCGCACACCGGGATCGTCCGCGCAGGCCACCGTCAGACCGTAGAAAGGCAAGTTGTGGAGAAAATCAACGAAAGACTGGCGCAGGCGTTGCATGTCCCCACGGTAAGTATCGAGATGATCAGCATCGACGTTAGTGACAATGGCCATCATCGGCTGCAAGTGTAGAAACGACGCATCGCTTTCATCGGCTTCGGCGACCAGATAGCGGCCACTTCCCAGTCGGGCGTTGCTACCGGCGCTTTCCAGACGACCGCCGATAACAAAGGTCGGATCCTCGCCGCCCTCTGCCAGGACAGAGGCGACCAGGCTGGTAGTTGTCGTCTTACCGTGTGTTCCGGCCACGGCAATGCCATAACGGAACCGCATGAGTTCAGCCAGCATCTCTGCGCGCGGCACTACCGGAATACGCGAATCATGCGCGGCTTGCACTTCCAGGTTATCTGGCGAAACCGCGCTTGAGGTGACGACAACGTCAGCGCCGCTGATGTGTGCGGCATCATGGCCGATAAATATCCGGGCACCCAGATCCTGTAAATGACCAGTAACCACGCCAGCGCGAAGATCGGAGCCCTGCACCGAATAACCAAGATTGATTAACACCTCGGCAATACCGCCCATGCCGACACCGCCGATACCGACAAAGTGAATCGTCGTAATGCGTCGCATGCGATCGGTCACGAACGACCCTCCTTCGCCGCGCGTATGCAGGCTTGCATCACTTCGTCAGTGGCATCGGGGAGTGCAAGTTGGCGTGCGGATTCGGCCATACTCAACAGGCGATTACGGTCACTCAGTAGTTGTGTCAGAGCGCTGGCGAGCAACTCGGGCGTTAACTCCGACTGCGCGATGATCAGACCCGCGCCCGCCTGTTCGAGATGACGCGCATTGAGCGTCTGATGGTCGTCGATCGACAACGGATATGGCACCAGCAAGGCGCCAACACCGGCCGCCGCCAGCTCAGCGACGGTCAGTGCGCCCGCGCGGCACAAAACGAGGTCGGCCGAACCGTATGCGGCTGGCATATCGTCTATAAAATCGCTGAGCCGGACTTCGATGCCGTACTCGGCGTAGGCTTTTTCCGCCACATTGTGCGTGCGAGTGCCACATTGGTGCCAGACTCGTGGGCGACTCACTACATCCATTAGAGCGATCGCGCGTGGCACGATTTCATTTAACGGCAGCGAACCCTGGCTACCACCCAATACCAGTAGTTGTGGTGCACCACTGCGCGCAGCAAAGCGTTCATGCGGCTTTGGCAGACCTGAAATCTGTCTACGCACCGGGTTACCGACGTGCGTTGCACCATGCTTACTATCGAAGCTGTTTGGAAAACCCTCCAGAACAGTACGCGCAAATGGCGCGAGCAAGCGGTTGGTCAATCCGGCGACTGCGTTTTGTTCATGAATCACCAATGGACGCCGCATGAGCCACGCCGCGATGCCGCCGGGCCCAGACACAAACCCCCCCATACCCAGAACGACCGCCGGTCGTCGCCGGCGTATCGCACGTATCGCTTCAACAATCGCACGCACAAGTTGAAAAGGTGCGATTAACCACGACAGCAAGCCCTGCCCACGCAGTCCGCTAACCCGCAGCCAGTCAATTTCAATTTCGGCTTCCGGCACAACACGCGCCTCCAGCCCGTTATGGGTCCCCAGCCAGCTCACGTTATTTGAGCCATTGCGCAGACGATCGGCTACGGCCAGCGCCGGATAAATATGCCCGCCGGTACCGCCCGCCATGATGAGTACATTCGTCATCGTCGTGCCTTGTTGCGGCCAGATTTGGCCGGTTTACGCGGCGAAGCGGCGCGTGAACTGATCCCGGTCTCGTGGTGCACCCGCAATACCAACGCGAGCGCCAGACAACACACCAGCAGACTGCTACCGCCATAACTTATGAAGGGCAGGGTCAGGCCTTTCGTGGGCAACACACCCATCGAAACACCGATGTTGATAAATGCCTGGGCGCCCAACCAGACGCCTATTCCGTATACGAGATAGGACTGGAACGCCAATCCGGTAGCGCCTGCCTGACGAGCGACGTCAAAGCAGCGCCATACAAGTAACGCGAATAATAAGATCGTGCCGATGGAGCCTACGAGCCCAAATTCTTCGGCCAGTACGGCAAACACAAAATCGGTGTGTGCTTCCGGCAGATAAAACAGTTTTTGCACGCTGCCACCGAGCCCGACACCCGTAACGCCGCCGCGACCAACAGCAATTAGTGACTGAGTAAGCTGGAAACCGGAGTTGTACGGATCTGCCCACGGATCAAGAAACGTCGTGAGCCGCTGCAAGCGATAAGGCGATGACAAGGCCAGGCCGGCCAGTGACACGCCGGCAGCGGTTACAAGCAGAAACAGATCCCGCCAGCGCACGCCGCCGATAAACATAACAACCAGCACCGTACCCAGTAATACTGCTGCGGCGCCAAAATCAGGCTCGGCCAGCAACAGTGTGCTGGCCAGAGTAATCAACAGCATTGGCTTGACAAAGCCGCCGAGACTCTCCCGCAGGTATTCATGCCGTCGAACTAGATAGCCGGCGATATAGATGAGCAACAGCAACCGCACGGGCTCGGATACTTGCAACTTGACGGGACCGAGAGGAAGCCAGCGCGTGCTGCCGTTTACGGTATGACCGACACCGGGCAACAAAACAGTGATCAGTAGGATCAGCGCAAGCACCAATGCGACGACGCTGAGTCGTTCCCATACCCGGGTCGGCGTCATCAACGTGATCGCGCTACCGGCAACTCCGATCAGCAGGAATACAAGTTGCCGATTGAGGTAGTAGTAAGGCGAACCGAGGTCGCGATCGGCGATTGCGATTGAAGAACTGGCAACCATTACCAAACCGATCAACAGTAACGCAGCCGAAACGGTACCTAGCAATGGGTCGATCGTGATGCGCCAGAACGGTCTCATTGATGCAGAGCGGCTCATGCGGCACACCGTTTTATGGCTTTAACGAATGCTTCGCCGCGAGCCTCGTAGTTGTTGTACATGTCCAGACTGGAACAAGCCGGTGACAGCAACACGGTGTCACCATTTTGCGCAAGTTCCATGGCGGCAGATACCGCTTCGCCCATATTGGCCACAATTCGAGTTGGGCCACAAGGTTGCAGAATTTCGTCAAGCCGCCGCGCATCCTTGCCCAACAGAACAGCTGCCCGGCCACGTCGACGCATTGCTTTGGCCAACGGAGCGAAATCGGCCTTCTTGCCGTCGCCACCAGCGATCAGCACAACCTTGCCACGTACGCTTTCGATAGCCGCGACCGACGCGCCTACATTCGTGCCCTTCGAATCGTTAATCCAGCTAAGCGATCCAGCGTCGGAGACCCATTGCGTACGATGCGGCAGACCGCGAAACGCCTGCGCTGCCTCTATCATGGCATCGCGCTCCAACCCAATGGCGTCACCCAGTGCCAATGCCGCCAGTACATTGGCCACATTGTGATTGCCGTAGATCTTCAACGAATTGACCGGCGCCAACAGACGCTGGCCACGAGCCATCCAGACGGTGCCACGGCGGTTGATAACGCCGTATTGGCCAACGGGTGGTGAATCATGACCAAAACTAATCGACGCCGGGTTGTTCTTGGCCATATCCACTACGATCGGATCGTCGCGGTTGTAGACCGCGATACCGCATGAATCGTAGATACGCGATTTGGCCTCCGCATAAGCCTCGAGGCCGCCATGCCGATCAATGTGGTCCGCCGAAACATTTAGAACGGCTGCAGCGGCGCTGGATAGCCCGACCGTGCACTCCAATTGAAAACTCGATAACTCAAGTACGTAAAAGTCCGGTACTGGCTGTCTGAGCAAGTCCAGCGCTGGCACACCCAGGTTGCCGCCAGCGAGTACCTTGCGACCGCAGGCTCGCATCATTGCTGCCAACAAGGTAGTAACTGTGCTCTTGCCATTTGAGCCGGTAATGCACACATACGGCGCTTTCGCTTCCTGCGCAAAAAAAGAGATGTCTCCGGTAACCGACACGTTGCGTCGTAACGCGGCCTCGATGAATGGCTCTCGCAGTGAAACGCCTGGCGATATAACCAATCTGTCGGCCAGACCGAGCACCGCCTCATCAAATCCGCCCAAACGCGTTTCAATGTCCGGTTGCAGGCGGCGCAGTTCGGCCAAGCCTGGCGGACGTTCGCGTGTGTCGGTAACAATTACTCGATCGCCAAGACCAACCAGATAGCGCGCGCACGACACACCCGTCTTGCCCAGTCCCACTACGATGCTGGTGTGTTTCGCCTGTTTGCTGTCGACTTCGAGCTTCATCGTAGTTTCAACGTCGATAATCCAACCAGCACAAGAATGAAGGTAATAATCCAGAAGCGAACGATCACCTTTGGTTCAGCCCAGCCCTTTAACTCGTAATGGTGATGCAAAGGCGCCATCAGGAACACGCGCCGTCTGGTAATTTTGTACAAGCCGACTTGCACAATGACCGAAACCGTCTCAACGACGAAGACACCACCCATGATTGCCAGCACGAGTTCTTGACGAACGATCACTGCCACGACACCCAGCACCGCCCCCAGGGCGAGAGCACCGACGTCGCCCATGAACACCTGCGCCGGGTAGGTGTTAAACCAAAGAAACCCCAAACCCGCGCCAGTGAGAGCGGCACAGATAACCAACATTTCGCCAACACCATTGATAAACGGAATTCCAAGATAGTTGGCAAAATTGAAGTTGCCTGTCGCATAGGCGAACACACCCAATGCACCACCGACCAGGACAGCGGGCATGATTGCGAGACCGTCCAGTCCATCGGTCAGATTGACGGCATTACTAGTTCCGACGACGACAAAAGCGCTGAAGAACACGTAAAAAATCCCCATTTGCAGCGCGAAATTTTTGAAAAATGGCAAAATTAACGACGTCTCAATGGGATCACGCGCCGTCCAAAACAAGACCAACGCGGCAGCAATCGCCGCAACGGATTGCCAGAAGATCTTGCGCCGTGCACTCAAGCCGCGGCTGTCTTTGAGTACGAGTTTTTTGTAATCGTCGATTAGTCCAATCAGTCCGAAGGAAGTCAGCACGGCCAGAACGACCCAGACGAATCGATTTCCCAGATCGGCCCACAACAACGCACTTACAGCGATGGCAACAAGTATTAGTGCGCCACCCATCGTTGGCGTACCAGCTTTCGGCAAGTGTGACTCTGGACCATCATCACGTATTGATTGCCCGATCTGGTAGGCACTGAGGCGCCGAATCATGCCTGGCCCGACAATAAAAGAGATTAGCAACGCCGTCAGCGCGCTGAGAATGGCGCGCAACGTAAGATAACTGAAGACGTTAAAGCCTGAGTGAAAACGCTCTAGATATTCTGCGACGTACACCAGCATCGCTTAGCCCTGCAGCTCTTCGTCAGTCAACGCGTCGGTTACGTGCTCAAGATGCATTGCCCTTGATGCTTTCACCAGCAGATTCACACCGTCATGCAACTCTTGACGCAAAGTTGCAATGAGCTGATTGGTATCGCCAAATCGTTCCGCACCAGGACCAAAGCTTTCGGCCGCCGCCGCACTCAACGGACCAACAACAAAGAGTCTTTCAACGCCGGCCTTTTTCGCCCGTTCGCCAATATGGGCATGCAGAGCGCGAGCGTCCTCTCCCAACTCTCCCATGTCACCCAATACCAACCAGGCCTTGCCTGGCTGCGCAGCAAGAAAATCCAGCGCCACCTGCATCGACCCGGGATTGGCGTTATAGGTGTCGTCTATCAGACGTGCGCCGCAGCTCACTGTGCGAATGGCAAGCCGTCCGGCACTGGCTTTTACTTTTTGTAGTCCGGCGATAATTGAATAATTATCTGCGCCGCGGGCCCATGCTGCAGCCGCGGCTGCAGCAGCGTTTACGCCGTTGTGTTGACCCGGCAATGGAAGCTTCACGACGCAATCGCCGTCGGGCGTTTCCAGTAGCAGACGCAAGCCATCGCCATGCCCATTTGTGTGCTGTAGGACCTCGCGGGCACAGAAGTCCGCTTCGGCGTTGCAACCGAAGGTCACAACACGGCGAGTACCAGCCATATCGCGCCACAAGTTGTAGTAAGCATCGTCGCGATTGAGAATCGCGATGCCATCATCACTCATCCCTTCGTACAACTCGCCCTTGGCCTTGGCTACGCCGTCAAGACTGCCAAAGCCTTCCAGGTGTGCTGGTCCGGCATTGGTGACCAGACCAACCTGTGGCGCTGCCATGGCAGTCAGGCGTGCAATCTCGCCTGGATGATTGGCACCCAGTTCGATAACAGCAAGCTCGTGGCGATCTTCCAGAGCCAACAACGTGAGTGGGACACCGATTTCATTATTCAGATTGCCGCTCGTGGCATGAGTCCGCCCGACCCGCCGCAAGATGGACGTAATCATGTCTTTGACTGTTGTCTTGCCGTTGCTGCCAGTCACGGCGACGACATGCACTTGTCGCGCAACACGCCAACGGTGTGCATAGATCCCAAGTGCAGTAAGTGTGTTTTCGACCAGAATCTGCGGTAGCTCGCAATCGATTTTGCGACTGACCAAAGCAGCGATGGCGCCGCGCTCGCGTGCCTGGCCTACAAAATCGTGGCCGTCAAAGTTTGGGCCATCAAGCGCAATAAACAACTCGCCTGGCTGCAGACTGCGACTGTCTGTCGAAACGCTCAGGAACAAGCCATCGGATCCGTGCAGCTGACCGCCGACGATATTGGCCAGTTCTTTTAACGACCCGTGACTCATTTGCGCTCTCCCACGAGGCCTCGGGCCTCATCACGATCACTCAAAGACAGGCGCTCTCCGCCGATTAACTGATAGTCTTCGTGCCCCTTACCGGCGAGCAGTACTACATCGCCTTCCTGTGCCTGCGATACAACCCATTCAATTGCCTCGCGTCTGCCCGGTTGAATACGGACGCGATCGCCAGCGTCAACGCCTCGACTGATTTCCTCGATAATGGTCGTTGGATCTTCGCGGCGAGGATTGTCGTCTGTAATCACTACTCGGTCGGCGAGCCGCGCTGCAATCTCGCCCATCAAGGGGCGTTTCCCCCGATCCCGTTCGCCACCGCAACCGAACAGAACCCAAAGATCACCTGGGCAATGTTTGCGTAATGCCTGCAAGGCGTTTTCCAGTGCATGTGGGGTATGCGCGTAATCGACAACGATCAGTGGCAAGTCACCACCGCCGAACGCTTCCATGCGTCCGGGCGCAGCAGGCACGCTGGACAGCGTGCTAGACGCGGTATCGAGATCAACCTCCCAGTTCAGCAAGACCGCGAGCGCCAGTGAAATGTTAGTCGCGTTGAAATCGCCGAGTAGAGAGCTTTCGATCACCGCCTCACCCAACGGTGTTTCCAACGCAACCCAAAGACCAGTGGTTGACGTTTCTAATTCAGCAATACGCACAGCATCGAAACCGAGCACAGCATCACCATGACCAACGGCGATAACTGAAACTGTGTCGGCTATATCGCGTGCAAGCTCTGCGCCAGCCGAATCATCGACGTTGACTACCGCTTTACGCAGATCCGGTAATGCAAACAACAAGCGCTTGGCTTCAAAGTACGCCTGCATATCGCCGTGATAATCGAGATGGTCCCGCGAAAGATTGGTGAATACGGCTGTATCGAATGAGACACCTTCGACACGATGCTGGTCGAGCGCATGTGAAGATACCTCCATCGCCACATAACGAACGCCCACATCCACCAGTGCCGCGAGCCGCTCGTGAACGACAATGGGATCGGGCGTGGTCAAAGTCGTCGGCTGTAGTTCATCAGGCAGCCCATAACCCAAGGTGCCGCTCATACCGCAACGCAGCCCAGCGTGCTGCCCGGCTGCGGCGATTAGTCTGGACGTCGAGGTCTTGCCATTCGTGCCGGTAATTCCGGCCACAGCCATTCGTTCTGATGGTGCGCCGAAAAAAGAACTGGCGATGGTGCCGGCTCGTTCGCGTAGTCGCCTGACGTGTACACACGGAATACGTTGCAGCGATACTTCTGCGTCGCTACCACGCGATTCATACAGTACTACTGAGGCGCCCGCCTCGGCAGCGGCACCAGCAAAATCCAAACCATGCCGATGGCTGCCGGCACAGGCGAGAAAAGCGTCACCAGGCCTGATCGTTGAACTGTCCAGACTCAGACCGCCGATGCTGATGCCGCGATACTCTGGTGGCACCTCATCACCGATGAGTTCGCCCAGACTCAGTTGGTGTGTTGATAGTGCGCCCATCATTGTCTGATTACCGGCGCATCGGTTGCGGCCTGGATAATATCGGTACCCGGCTTCGATGGCAGATTATCGGGTGGTACGGCGAGTAATCTGAGCGAGCCGGACATAACCGCGGAGAACACCGGCGCGGCAACATCGCCACCGTAGTACAAGCCCGCCCGTGGCTCATCGATTACCACAACCACCGCCAGACGTGGCTTGCTGACAGGAGCGATACCCGCGAACACGGACGTGTAACGCTCGGAAGAGTAACCGCCAACTTCTGTTTTGCGTGCTGTTCCCGTCTTGCCTGCAACACGATAACCGGGAACAGAAGCCAGCGCTCCAGTGCCTTCCGGCGCAGTCACTGTTTCCAGCATCGCAAGGAGCTCTCGCGCCGCCCGGGCGCTGATCACTCGTTCGTTGTCGGGGCTGCGCACTAACCGTTGGAAGGTGACCGGATGGCGTACGCCGTCAGCAGCAATCGTGGCGAAAGCCTGGGCCAATTGTAGCGGCGTTACTGACAAGCCATAACCATAGGCAATGGTTGCCTGAGTAATCGGCCGCCAATGTACGGGGTCGTTTAGCAGGCCAGCCGACTCGCCCGGAAATCCGCTCGCCGTCAAACTTCCCAAACCGAATCCGGCCAGTGTGGACCACAAACTATCGGAAGCCAGGGACATCGCAATCTTGGTTGCGCCGACATTACTGGATTTAGTGATGACCGAAGTCACATTGAGATGGCCAAAATCGCGTACGTCCTCGATAACCCAGCCACCCACTCTCAGAAAACCGGGTGAGGTGTCGATCATTGTGTCCGGGGCGTACTGTTCGGTCTCCAAAGCGGCCGCAATGATTAACGGTTTGAGCGCCGAACCGGGCTCAAAGATATCCGTGACAGCTCTATTCCGATAGCGCTGCGGCTCGTAACGCTGGCGATTGTTCGGATTGAACGACGGTTGATTGGCCATTGCCAAAACTTCGCCGGTGTTTACATCGAGCACGACTGCGGACCCGGACACCGCGCCATGATCACGGAACGCGCGCTTGAGTTCGCGGTAAGCCAGATATTGCACACGCAGATCAATGCTGGTCGACAAAGACTGACCGGCCCGCGGCGCACGAATGCTTTCTACATCTTCGATGCTGCGACCCAGCCGGTCGCGCAAGACACGTTTTGCACCCGGTTCGCCGCGCAGCCATTCGTCGTAGGCCAGCTCAAGGCCTTCCTGACCGTTATCATCAATGTCGGTAAAACCAATGACATGACCTACTACTTCTCCGGCCGGGTAGTAACGCCGATACTCGCGCTGCGTATAAATTCCCGGCAGTCGTGCGCTCATAACGCTCTCTGCTTCATCAGGGCGCATATGACGGCGCAGATAGACGAATTCTCGTTCTACGTTGCTACTTAATCTGCGCGCCAACCACGCCTGCTTGAGTCCGGCGGTCTGGGCAAGTTCGGAAATTCGGTCCATCGCCCCGGCAAATTCGCCCGGATGAGCCCACAGAGAATCCACCGGCGTACTGACAGCCAATGGATCGCCGTTGCGATCAAGAATGGCACCACGATGTGCGGAAAGTTTCTCGATACGTAGGTGGCGTGCATCACCCTGATCAGACAAAAAACCGTCGTCCAGTAACTGCAAGTCCACGGCTCGCCAAACGAGTGCAACTATTACGACAACAAAACCGCCGAGAACTAACCAGCTTCGCCAGGGCATTGGCGCCGCGGCAGTATTGCGCTTTCTGGTACTCATTGGCGTTGCAAAATGTTGATGTCGGTCGGTTGCGGCACCGACATGCCCATTTTCTCGCGCGCAAGCTTTTCGATCAGACCATGGGTGGCATAAGCGCTCTGTTCCAGACGAAGCTGCCCCCACTCTATATCCAGCTCATCTCTTTCTTGTTGACTTAGTTGTAGCTCAACAAAAAGCTTGCGTGCCTCGTGTCGTGCATTGACCGTCGCAAGGGCGGCCAGCAACACTGCAACCCAAGCCGCTGCGATCGCGATAACCAATAGACGCCCCATGTTCATTTGCACCGCTCCGCAACACGCAGCACAGCACTTCGGCTACGTGGGTTTTGTTGCTGTTCTTCGCGACCGGGTCGCAACGCCGGGCGCGGGCGTTCAAACACAGCTTGTGCGTGCGCCGGCACCTGTGGCAGGCCGCGCCACATCTGATCGACGAGGGAAAGTCGGCGCATGAACCGTTTGACGATCCGGTCTTCCAGCGAGTGAAAACTGATTACACAAAGACGCCCGCCCGGAGCCAGAACGTCGACGCTTTGCTTTAGCGCCGCTTCCAGTTGACCCAGCTCGTCGTTGACCTGAATTCGCAACGCTTGAAAGACGCGTGTCGCCGGATGTCTGCCGGGCTCACGTACAGGAACTGCAGCAGAAACGATCTCCGCCAGTTGGCCGGTCCGGGTGATGGATGCAGTCTCGCGCGCCTCGACTATGGCGCGAGAGATTCTTTTGTAAAAACGCTCTTCACCCAGACTGCGCAGCACGCTACCAATTTCGACGACGTCCGCTTGCGCAATCCAGTCGGCAGCCGTCAAACCGCCGGTGTTGTCCATGCGCATATCCAGAGGGGCATCGTGCTGAAAGCTGAAGCCGCGCTCGGCCTGCTCTAGTTGTGGCGATGAAACACCAAGGTCTAGCAACAGGCCGTCGACCTTGGCCTGCCATCCTGCGGCGGCTATGGCGTTGCCGATATTGGCAAAGGCGTCGCTTACGATTGTGACGCGTGCATCATCACTGTGATTTTCTCTGGCCGCAGCTATGGCTTCAGGATCGCGGTCCATGACCAGCAGATTCCCGTCGGCGCCGAGTTGCTCAAGTATCGCCCGTGTATGACCGCCGCGACCGTAGGTTGCATCGACGTAATGACCTCCGGTTGTCACAGCGAGAGCTTCCAGAGTTTCGTGCAGGAGCACCGGTCGGTGTTCCGACATCACGTCACCTACAACGACAGTGATTCGAGGTCGGCGGGGAGACTGCCGGTTTCCGACTCTTCGTCGGCTAGCCAGATGTCCCGTCGCTCGTTCCAACGTTCCTGGTCCCACAATTCGAATTTGTTGCCTTGTCCGATCAAGATTGCGTGTCGGTCCAGTTGTGCAAACTCTCGCAGTTCGCGCGGCAGCAGCACCCTGCCCTGACCGTCCATTTCTAACTCGCTCGCGTAGCCGATCATGAGCCGCTGCAAACGGCGTACCTGACGGTTGAGACTGGGCAAGCGAATCAGTTTGCGTTCGATTTCTTCCCAGCCGGGCAACGGGTAAAGCAACAGACAGTAGTCGCGATCCACCGTGGCCACGAGTTGTCCATCCGCGCGCTCGGTTAGACGTTCCCGATACCGCGTCGGGATGGCTATCCGCCCTTTCGAGTCGAGCGTTATGCTGTTTGCGCCTCGGAACATTGTGTTTCGTCAGGTTGGAAAACCGACCCATTTTTTTCCACTTTTCCCCACTTCCCGACACTATATACACGGAAGAAGGCCTGTCAACCGAAAAACAGCCAAAACTACCTTTAGGCACAATCACTTAGGGTAGCCCTGGGGCATTCCGGGGTCATCTCTGCTCACAAATCAGTGGCTTGTGTGACTTTCTTCCAATACACCTGAGAAATCATTGGATTACGCTATCCGGACATACTTGCGCAATCGATGGAGAGCCGTTGTGATCGGCGACCGGCCCGTTTCCCAGCGCGGGGGGATAAATTGCCTGAAAATAGGTACATTGGGCGCGGAGTCGGCCAGACAGTCGCGGTGCTTCGGTACCGAGGAAAGTCCGGGCTCCACAGGGCAAGGTGCCAGGTAACGCCTGGGGGGCGCGAGCCTACGGAAAGTGCCACAGAGATCAGACCGCCCAAGTGCCTATTAGGCACCGGCAAGGGTGAAAAGGTGCGGTAAGAGCGCACCGCGCGAGTGGCAACACGTCGCGGCACGGTAAACCCCACCTGGAGCAAGACCAAATAGGAGAGTGTTCGCGTGGCCCGCGTGGCTCTCGGGTAGGTCGCACGAGGTGTGCGGTGACGCGCATCCCAGATGAATGGCTGTCCGCGACAGAACCCGGCTTACCGGCCGACTCCAATAAATGGGGTCAGAGTACATTTCCTATTGGAAATGTACTCTGACCCCATCCGTACCGATTATTCTTGCCCGTTCACCGAGTTTTCCGACTGGATTTCCAAAGCACGTTTGTAGAGAGTATTGCGCGGCAGTTTGCTCGTACGGGCAGCAATATCAACAGCGGTTTTCAACGGTAACTCCGTGAGCAAAGCGTTGAGCAAAACGTCTGCGGCACTGATGTCATCTGACTCCTCAGCGCCAGCCACCAGGAGCACCATCTCCCCCTTGTGCATTGAGGAATCAACGTGACAACGTTCGAGCAAGTCGCCCAATGTGCCGTCGTAGGAACTTTCGAACACCTTGGTCAATTCACGCGCCAACACGGCCGGCCGATCGTGACCGAGGATCTCAGCGACACTCTGCAATTCAGCTGCCAGACGACGCGGTGCCACATAAAAAATAATCGTACGCGGCTCATTCGCCAATGCCTCAAGTTGCGTACGTCTCGCACCCTCCTTCTGCGCAAGAAACCCCTCGAATACGAAACGGTCTGTCGGCAAACCGGCGATACTCAATGCTGCCACCGCCGCACAGGGTCCCGGCAGAGATCTCAATTCGATCCCGGCAGCCCGTGCGGATCGAACCAACCGAAAACCTGGGTCGCTGATCAGAGGCGTACCTGCGTCAGAAACCAACGCAACGGACACGCCACCTTGCAGTCGCCGGACTATGTCATCGCTGCGTTCGCGCTCGTTGTGTTCATGCAGGGAAATCATTGGCGTATCGATGCCAATGTGATCGAGCAGCCGTTGAGTGTGCCGGGTATCCTCCGCGGCAATCAGTCCTACGGCGCGCAAAGTCTCGCCCACACGCGTACTCAAATCCCCAAGATTGCCGATGGGTGTAGCAACGACATACAGCAGACCCGTTTCAGTTGACACTGTCTTCTCGACCCCAGACACTTCTACCAGTGCATATTCCCCATTCCATCCTGCCTCGCCGCCTGCTCGCCGTTCAAGCATTCATTTGCTGCGTGCTCGTTTTTGGCGCCGGCTGTGAGACGCCTGGTCTACGCGACGATCCTGCCAGACTGGAAGACCGGGCCCGCTCACAACAGGAGGCAGGCAGCTACCGTGCCGCCGCGCAGACCTACGAACGACTGGCTGCACGTGGTGTCGCATCACAGCGCAATCGCTATTTGATGGCGGCTGCCGAGAGCTGGTATCTGGCTGGCGAAAGTACCCGCGCACTGCACAACATGCGTTCGGTGCGCCGTCCATTTCCGGCGCAACTGGAACCAGCGTTGCAACTTCTGGCTGCCGCAATCGAGGTCGAAACCGGAGCCCCGCGCGATGCTTTGGCGCGTCTGCGAAATTTGCCCGCCGACGCGCCGCGACAGATTGCTTCCGACGCGCTGGCCGTTGGGGCGCGAGCCTGGTTTACGCTGGAACAGCCGGACCGAGCGGTCGAGACACTTATGGAACGCGAACTCTGGCTCGATAATCCTTCGGCAATTTTGGCAAATCAGCGGCTGATTCTCGAAGGCTTGCGTAGCGGTGGCACGGCAGTCATTGCGGATACGGCCGACCCGGTGTTGGCAGGTTGGCTCGATCTGGGCAACGCCGTCAGTGACACAGCGGGTGACGCTCTGGCCGAACGGGCGGCACTCTTGCGCTGGCGCAATACATGGCCTACACACCCGGCGAATACCTTGTTGCTACCGGACATGCTCGGCGATGCCGGGACGCTGCGTATTCCTGAACGCGTCGCGCTGTTGTTACCACAAACCGGACGACTCGAGGGCGCCGGCGCCGCATTGCGTGACGGTTTCATCGCGGCATACTTTGACTACGGCGATGCAATAGCCGGCATGGAGATCGTTGTGTACGACACAGCCGAACTCGGTGCCAAGGAAGCTTATCGGGTCGCCATCGCAGAGGGCGCTGATTTCATCGTTGGTCCGCTGGTAAAGGACGAGGTCGCCGAAGTCGCCCAGCTTGCACCGGCCGGACCGCCGACGCTGGCTCTCAATTACCTGCCCACGGAATCTCGCACGCCATCGAATTTTTATCAGTTCGCGCTTGCGCCGGAACATGAAGCCAGTCGGGTGGCTCAACGGGCGGTTGCTGAAGGCTTGCGCAGTGCTGTAGCCATCGTACCCGACACCGATTGGGGCCGACGCTTGCTTGATGCTTTCGCTACAGAGCTCGAAGGGCTGGGGGGAAAACTGCTGACGCACAGCCTCTACCTCCCCGACGCAACCGATTTCTCTTCGGTTATTCAACCGATTCTGCACCTGGACCGTAGTTATTCCCGCAATCGCGCGCTCGTGGCAGCAATTGGCCGGACGATGGAGTTTGAGCCTCGACGGAGACAGGACGTGGATTTTGTTTTTGTCGCGGCGCAGCCGCGTCAGGCACGGCTGATACGTCCACAATTGCGTTTTCAAAACTACGCCACGGCGCTGCCGGTTTTTGCCACGGCCGCGGCATTCAGTCCGGACGCCGAACTCAATCGAGATGTGAACGGCCTGATATTTGCCGCCACACCCTGGGAAATCTCGCCCGATCCCGATACGGAAAAACTACGCTCAACAATAAGTCGATACTGGCCAGCCCGGGCGCAACACCGCTCATCCCTGTACGCGATGGGTTATGACGCCTGGCGCCTCGTGCCACTACTCGCCGCCGCAAAGGATGCACCACTGGAACTTCGTGGAATGACCGGCGAACTCAGCCTGCATGCTGGTGGCCGCGTCTTTCGCCACCCGGCATTAGCGCGAATCGAAAACGGGATGCCAGCTCCGTTGCCGCAGCTGGAAACAGCCACGGCGGATGCGAACTCGGAGGCTGACAAGACGACTACAGAACCGGTATTGCCCGGCGGCAGCGGGAGTCCGTGAACCGACGTGCAGCCCGGGGCCTACATGCAGAGAAAACCGCGCTACGCTGGCTGAAATCCCGCGGTCTCCAAGTCATTACCTGCAATTACCGCTGTCGTCATGGCGAACTCGATCTGATCATGAAAGATACCGACACCGTGGTCGTGGTCGAAGTGCGTTCCCGCACCGAAGCCGACTTTTTGACACCGGCATTGAGCATCGATCAGCGCAAGCAAGGTAAGATAATCCGCAGTACTGAGGATTTCCTGCAACGTCATCCAGTATATACAGACAACGCAGTAAGATTCGACGTCGTTGCTTTGACCGGTGAGAAACAAAGCGGTATCGAATGGATTCGTGACGCGTTCAGGGTGGATTGAACCAATGGAAGCGACCAATATCGTCAACAAACTTTTTGAGGCCAGCATCGCGGTCAAACGCGACGCCTCTGCGAAACTCAGCGGGCCTATCGCGCACGCCGGCGCGGCGATGAGCCAATGTTTGCAAAACGATGGCAAGATCTTGAGCTGCGGAAACGGTGGCTCGGCGGCTGACGCGCAACATTTTTCTTCAGAGCTTTTGAATCGATTCGATCGCGATCGCAGGGGCTTGGCCGCTATCGCCTTGACGACTGACAGTTCAACGCTGACTTCGGTCGCCAATGATTACAGCTATAACGACGTATTTGCCAAGCAGGTCGCAGCACTGGGCCGGCCCGGCGATATGCTACTGGCGATATCGACGTCCGGTAACTCAGCCAACGTGAATCAAGCTGTTGCAACGGCACACGAGCGACAAATGAAGGTTGTCGCACTCAGCGGACGCGATGGTGGCGAAATGGCGGCGTGTCTTGCCAGTGATGATATCGAGATTCGCGTACCTGCAGAAATTACTGCACGCATACAGGAAGTACACTTGCTCAGCATTCATTGTTTGTGCGAACTCATCGACCAACAACTGATCGGCCCGCGCGAAGTCTAATGTGCGAGCGGCTTGCAGCCGCGAACCAAAGTCTACTTCACGACCTTCAATTTTGGCCGGCTCGGTTCCGGCGGCAGATCGCCACCACCCGGTCCTTTGTCCGGACCACCGACATCACCGGAATCATCAGTGAAAATCATGCCTTCGCCGGTTTCGTGAGCATAGATACCGAGTATTGCGCTACAGGGCAGGCGCACCGATTGAATCGTGCCCGCAAACCGCGTCGCGAAGCTTATTGTTTCGTTGCCAAGGTGCAACGCCTCAGTCGCCCGGTTACCGATATTGAGAATCAGTTTGCCGTCGGTGACCTTATCGCGGGGCACTGAAACACCTTCGACGCTCGCATCAATAACGATGTGAGGCGTAAGATCATTGTCACAGATCCACTCATGCATCGCGCGGATCAGATAAGGCTTTCTCGAAGTAGGCATACGGCAAACGCCCGCCATGCGCAAAACCCTCAGTGGAGTTCGCGCTCCAGTTCAGTAAGGCTGGCCTGGAAGGATGGCCTCGCGAATACACGGTCCTCATACTTCGCTATCGCCTTGCCCTGCGGATCGGGTAACTCTATCCCGTAGTGTGGCAAGCGCCAGATGATTGGTGCAATTGTCGCGTCGACCAGTGAGAATTCGTCGCTAATAAAGAAATTCTTGGCACCGAACACCTCGGCGCTTGAAAGAATACTGTCGCGAAGAATCCTGCGCGCCTTGGATGCCCGCTTTGTCCCCTTGTCTGATGCGCCCTCCAAATCGTCCACCAATCCATACCAATCGCGCTCGATCCGATACAAAGCAAGACGAAACTGAGCCCGGGTGACCGGATCCACCGGCATCAATGGCGGGTGCGGAAAACGCTCATCGAGATACTCGACAATAACGCGTGAGTCGTACAAAACCAGATCCCGGTCGACGAGTGTCGGTACACTGTTGTAGGGATTCAGATCGAGCAGGTCTTCAGACAAATTCGCGCCCTCAACATCGACAATTTCGACATTGATGTTTTTCTCCGCCAGAACGATGCGCACCCGGTGACTGTAGGGACACGTCGGGCGGGAAAACAATGTCATCACAGACCGCCGATTGGCAACCACTGCCATTAACCTCTCCTCAGATCCAATGAATAGACCGGTTCAAACCGGAGTGCCGACTAGTGCACGTCTTTCCAGAATTCCTTCTTCAGTGCAAGTGCCAGCAGGAAGAATACCAGCAGATAGGCTATCACCCTTATACCCAGGCTTTGACGCTTCAGTTGCATGGGCTCACCCATATAGTCCAGGAAATTGACCAAATCGGTCACGAAATGATCGAATTCCTCTTCGCTCATAGTGCCGGCCGTCAGCGCCCGGAAGCCGACAATTGTGTCATGTTTGTTGCCATCGTGGTCAACCGTCTCTTCCACGATTGCCTCTTTCGTGCCTTCCAGTTGCCACAACACATTCGGCATGGTCAGACCTGGCAACACGATATTATTCGAGCCAAAGGTCGCTCCCTCATCGACGTAAAACGACTTGAGGTAGGTATATAACCAATCAACACCACGGCTGCGAGCTATCAGAGACATATCCGGCGGGACGCGACCAAACCACCGCGTTGAATCTGCTGCCGGCATGGCAACCTGCATCGTTTCGTGCGGTTTTTCCGCCGTCCACATTAGATTCTCGGCCAGATCCGATTCAGTAATACCCAGATCTCTTGCAACCCGGTTGTAACGAACGAATTTTGCGGAGTGGCACCCCAAGCAATAGTTGACGAAGTTACGTGCGCCGCGCTGCAATGAACTGATGTTCCCCACGTCGTTGTGTGCAGACAGCATGAGACCACCCTCACCACCCGAGGCCAAAACGCCAGGCGCGGCCAGCGCAAAGATCAAGAACCAGGCAAGCCTATTCATGATGGAACGTCACTCTGTCCGGCACGGGTTTCGTTTTGTCCCAACGGGAATAAAACGGCATGAAAATGAAAAAACCAAAATAAAGAAAAGTGCAAACGCGCGCAAACATGACAAATGTGGGTGTTGCTGGCTGTAACCCCAAGTAACCCAGCATGACGAAACTAATCGCAAAAATCGTCAAAGCAATCTTGAATATCAATCCTTTATAGCGAATCGACCGAACCGGGCTGCGATCCAACCAGGGGAGCAGGAACAACATGACAATGGCCATACCCATAAGCACCACGCCGCCAAGCTTGTTCGGTATGGCGCGCAAAATAGCGTAGAACGGCGTAAAGTACCAAACGGGCGCGATATGATCGGGTGTTTTTAACGGATCGGCCGGTTCAAAATTGGCATGCTCAAGGAACATACCGAAAAACTCCGGCGCAAAAAACACAATCGCACAGAACGCCATGGCGAACACCGCCACGCCCACGATGTCTTTAACGGTGTAGTAGGGATGAAACGGTATGCCATCCAACGGGATTCCATCGGGCCCCTTTTTCTTTTTTATTTCCACGCCGTCGGGATTAAGGGAGCCCACTTCGTGCAAAGCCAGTATGTGCATTACCACCAGCGCCAGCAGTATAAGCGGCACGGCAATAACGTGGAATGAGAAGAACCGATTGAGTGTGATATCGGAGATGTAATAGTCGCCACGTATCCACTCCGACAAGCCGTCTCCGATCACGGGAATGGCGCCGAACAAGGAGACAATGACCTGGGCACCCCAATAAGACATCTGGCCCCACGGCAACAGGTAACCCATAAACGCTTCGGCCATCAGCGCCAGGTAAATAAACATACCGAGAATCCAAACGAGTTCGCGCGGCCTGCGGTAAGAACCGTACATCAGGCCGCGAAACATATGCAGATACACCGTAATAAAGAAAAACGATGCGCCGACCGCGTGCATATAGCGAATCAGCCACCCCCATGGAACATCGCGCATTATGTACTCGACCGATGCAAACGCGTCCGCTGCCGAGGGCTTGTAGTTCATGGTCAGAAAGATGCCGGTGACGATCTGTAGAACCAGAACGACTAGCGCGAGAGAACCAAAGTAATACCAGAAATTGAAATTCTTGGGTGCGTAATACTCGGCCATGTGCTCGCGCCACATCTTGCCGATCGGAAAACGCACATCGACCCAATAGCCTATGGACTTGAGGCTCTGGCTCAAACGATCGATTACACCAACCTGTGCCATTAGCCCAAGCCCTCATCGCCGATTAACAAAGTTGAGTCGTTGAGAAATCGATGCGGTGGCACTGTCAGGTTCAACTGCGCCGGCATACCATCGTAAACACGGCCGGCAAGATCAAACTTCGATCCATGACACGGGCAGAAAAAGCCGCCGAGCCAATCGGGCCCCAGATCAACTGGTGCAACATCAGGTCGAAACGCCGGCGCACAGCCCAGATGAGTACACACGCCAATCATCACAAATATTTCGGGACGCATCGAACGATGTTGATTCTGCGCGTAGCCTGGCTGTTGTGCTTGTTCAGAAAGTGGATCGCGCACCGTCGCTTCTAGCGTCGCCAACGTCGCCAACGCCTCTTCGGTGCGACTAAGCACATAGACTGGCTGACCACGCCACTCGACTTTTATCAGTGCGCCTGGTTCGAGTTTGCTGATATCAACTTCAACTGGCGCGCCCAGTGCGCGTGCGCGTGCGCTGGGTCTGAAAGAAGATAAAAAGGGTATGGCTGTTGCCACTACACCAACACCGCCGGCTAAACTCGTCGCGAGTGTCAGAAAGTGACGTCTGCCGTGGTCGAGATCATCCGAAGTTACCGACATTCCTGGGGCATCCGTTTTGGTATTGGGAACGGTGTGAAAGCGCCCGGAATTATACACATAGTCACTTCAACCGGGCACCCGCCGGATCTGGGCCCCGAGCTGGCCCAGCTTCTCCTCGATACATTCGTACCCCCTGTCTATGTGATAGATGCGGTCCACCAGGGTCTCGCCATGCGCCATTAAGCCGGCCAGGACGAGTGAAGCGGATGCCCGCAGGTCGGTCGCCATGACCGGGGCAGCCGTCAACCGCTCCACCCCTTCGCTGACCAGGGTATTGCCCTCAAGTCGAATTCGCGCGCCCATGCGCTGCATTTCCAGCGCATGCTGGAAGCGGTTTTCGAAGACTGTCTCGGTAATGACAGCCACCCCCTCGGCTATCGAATTGAGCGCCGTGAACTGCGCTTGCATGTCCGTGGGAAAGGCCGGAAACGGTGCTGTGCGCAAATTCACAGCTTTTGGCCGCTGGCCAGCCATATCCAGTTCGATCCAGTCTTCGCCCGTCTCGATCCGGGCACCCGCCTCGGTGAATTTCAGCAACACCGCGTCCAGATGCTGCGGGCAGGCGCGCTTGACGCGCACGCGCCCACCGGTGATGGCACCTGCGGCCAGGTATGTACCGGCCTCAATGCGATCTGGCATTACCCTATAGTCTCCACCGCTCAAGCGCTCGACCCCCTCGATTTCGATCCTTGAGGTACCTGCGCCAGAAATACGGGCACCGAGCACACAAAGAAAATTTGCCAGATCCACAACCTCTGGCTCACGTGCGGCGTTCTCGATAATTGTTGTGCCCTTTGCCAGTGTCGCCGCCATCAGCAAATTCTCGGTGCCCGTTACGGTGACCTTGTCCATGACGATGCGCGCACCCGTCAAACGTCTGGCCTTCGCGCGTATGTAGCCACCGCTTAGATCGATATCGGCGCCCATTGCACGCAGCCCCTGCACATGCAGGTTGACCGGCCGCGCACCAATTGCACAGCCACCAGGCAGCGATACTTCAGCCGAACCGTAATGCGCGACCAGTGGACCAAGAACCAAAATGGACGCGCGCATAGTGCGCACCAGATCGTAGGGCGCACAAAGATCGTCAATCGTTCTGGCATCGACCTCCAGCCTCATTTGTTCGTCGACAGTTACCGTCACACCCATGCGTCCGAGTAATTCAACGGTCGTCGTTATGTCTCGCAAATGTGGAACGTTACTGACCGTCACGGGCTCGTCGGCCAACAGCGTCGCCGCAAGTATTGGCAGCGCAGCATTTTTGGCGCCCGAGACTACGATCGTCCCGTCGAGACGGCTGCCACCGGTGATTAGGAGTTTATCCAAGACGGGTTATTCCGCATCCGCCTCGGATGGCGTCAGCGTGCGCAGCGAAAGCGCATGAATCTCACGCCCGACGAGCTCACCCAATGCGTCGTAAACGGCCCGGTGCCGCGTGATTGTGCGCTTGCCGTCAAACACTTCGCTGATAACCAGGGCCTCGAAATGCCGCCCGTCGGGGCTTCGAACCGAGATCGTGGCATCCGGCATTGCCACGCGAATGAGCGCTTCAACTTCTACAGGGTCCATCAGGTCTACTCGGCATCTGGGACTGGAAGAGCATCATATTAAAGAATCCACGATCAGGCGAAATTCGCCGTATGCTATCGTTCCCCATACACCACCCCGGTGGACAAACACATCCAAGATGCTTATTTATGCTGCGGCCATCATTGCTGGATTCCTGCTCCTGGTCTGGGGTGCGAATCGCTTTGTGGTCGGTGCTGCCGCAACTGCCCATAACCTTGGTGTCTCCAACCTGCTTATCGGGCTTACGGTCGTAGGATTTGGCACTTCTGCTCCGGAAATCCTAGTCTCGATCAATGCTGCCGCTTCCGGCAACCCGACCCTCGCTATCGGCAACGCCATCGGCTCAAACATTGCCAATATCGCATTGATACTGGGCATTACGGCGCTGGTGCAGCCACTGCGCGTCCGTTCACAGACCTTGCGTCGCGAGCTGCCGGTGCTGCTTGCGGTGACCATGCTGACGCTGCTGCCTTTCCTCGATCTGAATCTCAGTCGCCCAGAGGGCTTTGCCTTGCTGGGTGGATTGGGACTGATGATGTACTGGCTGGTGCGAGTCGAACTTGAATCCAGTGTTGGTGATCCCATGGCAGCCGAGCTCGAGCAGGAAATCCGAGCCGACATGACTATGTACTCCGCAATTGGAATGTTACTCGTTGGCTTAATTATTTTGCTGGCGAGTTCGCATATGCTGGTATGGGCTGCAACTCATGTCGCCAAAGAATTGGGCGTTAGCAACCTGGTCATCGGCTTGACTATCGTTGCGTTGGGAACTTCGTTACCGGAACTGGCGGCATCGCTTACCGCAGCGTTAAAAAATCACCATGACCTGGCCATCGGCAATGTCATTGGATCAAATATGTACAACCTGCTGGCAGTGCTTGGAGTTGCGGGCGCCATCGCACCGACCGATTTCGAACGGGAGGTATTAACCCGGGATTTTCTGGTTCTGATCGGCCTGACGATCGCCCTTTTCGCAATGGCTTACAATATTGGTGGTGAAGGCAACATCAAGCGCTCGGAGGGCGCGGCGCTGGTTTTGGCCTTTTTCGGCTATATGGGTTTTGTCATCTCTGGAAGTTTATGAGCCAACCAGCAGGAAAACAGACGCTACCGGATCCGCTGCAGATTATAGCGATGGCCCGGCGTGTGCTTGCGGTCGAAGCCCAGGCCGTCAAGCAACTGGAAAGCCGGGTTGGAGACGAATTCGTCGAGGCGTGCAGTCTGTGTCTGAATTGTCGCGGTCGTATCGCTGTCACCGGCATTGGCAAGTCGGGCCACATCGCCGGCAAAATTGCATCCACGCTTGCCAGCACCGGCAGTCCGGCGTTTTTTCTGCATCCTGGTGAAGCCAGTCACGGCGACGTGGGGATGATTACTACAGAAGATGTAGTCATCGCTGTATCCAACTCCGGCGAAACCGCCGAGTTGGTAATACTGTTGCCGCTGATCAGAAGACTGGCCGCGCCCTTGATTACACTGACCGGTAAACCGAATTCGACGCTTGCCACGTCGGCAACGGTCAATCTCGATGTCAGTGTCGCTGAAGAAGCATGTCCGCTCAATCTTGCGCCCACCGCGAGCACAACCGCAACACTCGCTACCGGTGACGCGCTGGCATTATCGTTACTCGAAGCACGTGGATTTACTGCCGAGGATTTTGCACGCTCACACCCTGGTGGTCGTCTCGGCCGGCGGCTGCTAGTGCGGGTAGAGGACGTAATGCATACAGGCAGCGCCATCCCACAGGTGTTGGTTGATACTTCTCTAAAAGACGCCTTACTCGAGATGACAGCAAAGGGGCTCGGTATGACCGGAATTGTTAATAGCGACGGTAGTGTGGCGGGGGTTTTTACCGACGGTGATTTGCGCCGTACGCTTGATCAGCCAGTGGATATACACGAGACGCCTATCTCAGAATTAATGACTGGCAACTGCAAAACGGCAACGCCTACCATGCTTGCGTCCGAAGCGGTCAGCCTGATCGAATCACACAAGATCACTGGGTTATTGGTAGTCGATGAAAATCAACATCTGGTTGGCGCCCTGAACATCCACGACCTGTTTCGTGCTGGTGTGATGTAAGGCGAATCGCAGCTTGCAATTCAACTTGAAAACACTGGCATTACGTGCGGCGGCGATCCGCTTGGTTGCTATCGATGTCGATGGCGTGCTGACCGACGGCCGTCTGTATTACAGCGATGACGGCGAAGAGCTTAAAGCCTTCCACTCCCACGATGGTTTGGGGCTGCGGCGACTCATTGAGGCTGGTATTGAACCGGCAATAATCTCGGCGCGCAATTCGAAGGCTGTTAAGCGGCGCATGAAGGAGCTCGGCGTCACCAATGTGCACCTGGGCTGTAATGACAAGGGCGCTATCGTGGACAAACTGTTGCACGCGGGGGGGCTGGGCCGTAAAGAGCTGGCGGCAATTGGCGACGATCTCCTTGATCTGCCGATGCTCAAGCGCGCCGGTCTTGCGGTCGCGGTTGCTGACGCACATCCGGATTTACGCCAGGCGGCTGACTGGGTGACAAAAAAACCGGGCGGTCGCGGTGCGGTACGGGAACTGTGTGATTTTATTCTGACGGCGCAAGACCAGAAATGATGCCACGAAATATAGTAATTGCAGTCGTCCTAATGGCCGCGGTTACCGCAAGCTGGCTCCTGCTCGATCGGCGCGAAGCGCCGGATGAAATTCGCGGCCCGGCACCTGATTCAGGCTACTATTTGCGTGGAGCGGTTATTGAAGGCATGGGTGTGGACGGAAACCGTCTGTATACGCTGAGTGCCGAACGGATACAGCAAAAGCCGTCGAACAACAGCGTGTCACTAGTCAACGTGGATCTGGAATACGCTGGCGGCGATGAACAACCATGGCGACTGACGGCCGACACCGGCAGTATTCCCGCCGCAGGCGATCGTATTGAACTCATCGGCAACGTGAAGATCGAAGAAACTCTGTTCATCGGCCCAGAAAAAACGATCGTGACGACGCCCGAGTTGGACGTAGATTTGCGCGCACATTTGGCCACAACTGATACCGATGTGCGTATTGAACGCGGAAACTATCTGCTAACAGCGGTCGGTTTACGGGCCGATTTGAAGGACAGGAAACTGAGACTACAATCCGAGGTGCATGGCAATTTCTTACCCTGACTGGCGCGCCATTCTGATCGCGCTAACACTGAGCCCGGCGGCAGCTGCCCAGGATACGCCGATCCTACTGGATGCGGCGACTACTGATTTTGACCGGGGTAAGCAACGCCTGTTGTTCGAAGAGGTTTCGATCAAACGCGGCACGCTCGGTATATCTGCCGATCGCGCCGACACTTCGCAGCTGGATTTTGCCGACAGCGTCTGGGTGTTCCAGGGTTCAGTCAAGATTTATAGTGACAATGCCGACGTCACGGCACAGCGGGCGGAAATGGAGTTTGTCGATCATCAGCTGCAGCGCGCCACAATCACCGGTAGCCCGGCATTGCTCAGCCATGCAAACGATGCCTCCATGAACGTACGTGCAACTGAAGCTGTCGTAACCTTCAATAATAGTCAACTCAACAACGTTACGCTAAGAGGCCAACCAGCCGAGTTTGAACACACGGCCGATAATACTGAAGCCGCGATTACCAAGGGCACCGCCGGTAGGCTCATTTATGACCTGGAGCGCTCCACCATCACACTCGCGGATGATGCGTGGGTTGCCCAGGGGGACAATGAAATACGAGGCGAGGAGATAGTCTATGACATCGTCGCACAACGTATCGTTGCAGGCGGCGATCAAAACGGAGACCGCGTGCGAATAACGATTACCCCGCCACCAAGCAGCGAAACCACTGAAGACGATTCCAGTCAATGAGCACACTGCAAGCTGACGCGATCAGCAAAAGCTTCAGCAGCCGAAAAGTTGTCAACGATATGTCGTTGCAAGTAAGCAGCGGTGAAGTTGTCGGCTTACTCGGCCCCAATGGCGCCGGCAAGACCACCGCGTTCTACATGATTGTCGGTTTGATTCCCTGCGATTCGGGACGAATTGTTCTCGACGATCGCGACATAACGCAACTACCGATGCATCGCCGGGCAAGGCTGGGTGTGGGCTACCTGCCACAGGAAGCTTCGGTATTCAGAAAACTGACGGTTGCGCAAAACATAATGGCCATACTTGAGACCCGCCCGGACATGGACAACGCGGCACGGGAAAGTAGCCTGGAAGAACTGCTGGAAGACTTACACATCGGCCACATCCGCAACAGCCCAGGCATGGCACTTTCAGGCGGCGAGCGCAGACGCGCCGAAATCGCGAGGGCATTGGCAGCTGAGCCCTCCTTCGTGCTTTTGGACGAACCCTTCGCCGGTGTGGACCCAATATCGGTGCTGGATATCCAGCGAATCATTGCCCAGCTCACAGAACGCAATATCGGTGTCCTGATTACGGATCACAATGTGCGCGAGACACTTGGAATTTGCGAAAGGGCGTATATCCTCAATGAAGGTAAGGTCATTCTTGACGGTCAGCCAGACGAAGTACTGACTGACCAGCGGGTTCGAGAGGTGTATTTGGGTGAAGACTTCAGACTGTAAAGAGGGCGCCTGCCCGCGGATGGCCCGCGCCCGCCGATAAACCCAGGATTATGTTAAAACCATCCTTGCAACTGCGTATCGGTCAGACCCTGACCATGACCCCGCAGTTGCAGCAGGCCATACGCCTGTTGCAATTACCGGTAATGGATCTGCAGGCGACCATCCAGGAGGCGCTGGAGGGTAACGTAATGCTCGAAAACGTCGAGGAATTTGTCGACGTCAAATCTGAGGAAAAAACCGAAACCGGTCCCGATAAAACACGCGAAGAAGCCGTCCTCGACGATGCATGGCGTGAACCCAAACTGACCGCTTCAGCGGAAGGCAGCTACAACTCGGGACTGCCACCGATCAGCCAGGACATCGAGGACACGAGTGGTCAAACACTGCACGAGTACCTGTTGTGGCAAGTAGAGATCGAAGACTGTACACCGCGCGAGCATGTTATCGCTGGAGCAATCATTGATGCCATCAACGAGGAAGGCTACCTGATAGATGATTTCGAAACGATTCGTCAAACGCTTGGCGAAGATTTCGCCTGCAATGATGAGGAAATCGGCACCGTACTGCATCTGGTCCAGCGCTTCGATCCAGCCGGTGTAGCCTCACGCAATTTGTGTGAATGCCTGACTTTGCAACTGCATCAACTTGATGAAGATACACCGGGCTTGCTGGCTGCCTACGGCATCACCGAAGACGAAGAGCTGCTCACGCTAATCGCAGACAACGAACTTTCAGCCCTGCGACGAAGACTCAATGTCAGCGATACAGAAGTCGCCGAAGCGGTTGCGCTGGTCCGCTCCCTGCATCCCAAACCTGGCAACGCTATTACGCCACGCTCGGCTGACTATGTCGTGCCGGATGTTTACGTCCGAAAAGTAGACGACCGCTGGGTTGTGGAAGTAAATAGTGCTCTGTTGCCAAAATTGCGCGTTAACAGTAACTATGCCGGCGCACTACGCGGCGAGGGTGACCACAGCATTTTGCGAACCCAGTTACAGGAGGCGCGCTGGCTGGTGCGCAGCCTGGAAATCCGCAATGAAACACTGCTCAAGGTGGCCCGCTCTATCGTTGAACGCCAACACGAATTCCTTGAAAAAGGCGAAGAATCAATGACCCCTATGGTGCTGCGCGATGTCGCGGAAGCTATTGAAATGCATGAATCCACGGTCTCCCGCGTTACAACAAACAAGTACATGCACACGCCCCGCGGGGTCATCGAATTGCGCTATTTTTTCTCCAGTCATGTGGGGTCGGTCGATGGAGAAGAGCGATCTTCTATCGCAATTCGAGCTATGATCAAGAAAATGATCTCTAATGAAGACGCGGCAAAGCCGCTGAGTGATAACAAAATTGCAAAAAAGTTATTGGAAGCTGATGTCACGGTGGCGCGGCGCACCATAGCCAAATACCGCGAAGCAATGAATATCCCCGCTTCCAGCTTGAGAAAACGACGTACCGTCAAATAGGAGGCACTATATGCACCCGACGATTACTGGCCACCATATCGAGGTTACGCCCGCGCTGCGTGACCGAATTGCCTTGAAAATGAAAAAACTACGGCGGCATTTCGATCATGTCACCGATGTGCACGTAACGCTGTCAGTGGAAAAACAACGCCACGAAGCCGAAGCAACCATGAACGTGAGCGGGGCTAAGCTTTATGCCAGCTCGGTCGAAGAAGATATGTATGCTGCCATTGATGGCCTGATTGACAAGCTTGACCGGCAGATCAAGAAACACAAAGAGAAACTAACGGATCATCATGCGAGAGATGCGGACAAAAGCAAGTTCAACTGAGGCACCGTCGCTTAGCGACGCGCCAGTCACACTCGAGGGAATCCTCGATCCCGATCGTGTGTTGTGCGATATTCGTGCGCGCAGCAAAAAACATGCGTTGGACCTGCTTAGCGAAACCCTGTCCAGCGGCGAACAGCGCCTGCATAAACTAGAGATATTTGATTGCCTGGTAAGCCGCGAACGTCTGGGCAGTACAGCGATCGGCTGTGCCGTGGCAATCCCGCACGCCCGCGTCAACACACTTTCAGATCTGCGGGCAGCGTTCGTTCGACTGGCAGAACCAGTTGCTTTCGATGCGGCAGATGGCAAGCCCGTGCGTTTCCTGTTTGGCCTGCTGGTACCTGATGGGGATGAAGAAAAACACCTGCGTTTGCTGTCTACAATTGCACAGATGCTGGCCCGGGATTTGTTTCGCAAGTCGCTGGACGAAGCACGCGACGCAGACGAGTTATACAACATCCTGATAAGTTTCGAGCCCACGGCAAAGTTCACGGACGATGCGCCTGATCATAGTTAGCGGACTGTCGGGCTCCGGCAAATCCGTCGCCCTCCACATGCTCGAAGACCTTGGGCACTACTGCATCGATAATATTCCGGTAACGCTACTCAAATCCTTTGTCCAGGGGACTGTGCAAACCAAAGAGCGCGCCTACGAAAGAACGGTGGTTGGTGTCGACGCACGCAATCGCCCTAGCGACCTGGCGAATCTGCCATCAATTGTCAGAGAAATTCGTGCTAGCGGTATTGAGTGCGATGTGCTTTTTTTGCATGCCGATGAGCCAACACTCATCAAGCGGTATCGCGAAACACGACGCAAGCACCCGCTCAGTGGGGAGGGCGTCGGTTTACAGCAGGCTATCGCGCGGGAAAGCGTGTTGCTGGAGCCAGTCGCAAGTGAAGCAGACCTTATTATCGACACAAGTACGACCAGCGTGCACGATTTGCGCGAACTGATCCGGGAACGTGTTGCCGCCCGCCGCGAATCGCAATTATCGTTACAGTTTCAGTCTTTTGGCTACAAGAACGGCTTGCCGGCGGACGCGGACATTGTGTTCGACGTGCGTTGCCTGCCAAATCCCTACTGGGTTCCCAGTCTGCGAGGGCAAACAGGTCGTGATCCGGAGGTCGTTGAATGGCTGTCAAATCAATCGGATGTCAATGACATGCTGGAATCGATTGCCGGCTATCTGCAACGATGGATACCGGAGTTCCTGCGCAGTAATCGCAGTTATCTGACGGTGGCAGTCGGCTGTACCGGTGGACAACATCGTTCGGTCTATCTGGTCGAGCGCCTGGCCGATTCATTTCAGGACGCTAGCGAGCAGGTGTTGGTCCGTCACACCGGCTTAAAGTTCTGATTATTAAGTAACTTTCGAGTCGACGCCAATTGTTGCATTGCATGAAGCAACAGCCTCAGGGTATTCTAAGCAAACAACAAACCTTGGGAGGCGCCGGTTGCTGGAATTCGACGTAAAAGTCAGAAGCCGACGCGGGCTGCATGCGCGGCCAGCGGCACAGGTTGTCGCAATGACCAGCGAATTCGACAGCGATGTTCGATTGATCTATGAAGATCGTAACGTCGATGGAAAAAGCATTCTGGGCTTACTTGTTCTCGCCGCGCCACACGGCGCCAACCTGCGTGTACAGCTTGACGGTCCCGATGAAAAGAATGCTGGCGATCGTCTACAAGCGCTGTTCGACTCACTGCCAACCTTAACTACAGCCAATCTATCGGCCGAATAATCCATGTCGTTGATGCTCAACGGCACCGGTGTATCGCGTGGGATCGCGATCGGCCGTGTCAGGTTGTTGCACGAAATCCAGCCACGCGTGGTCGCCAGCCACATCCGACCCGGGGAACTCAATCAGGAGATTAAACGCGTAACGTCTGCCATGCACGCAGTTATCACTGAGTTACGAGAACTTGAATCCAAACTGAAAAACAAAGTGCCCGCAGAAATCATGGCATTTTTTGACAGCCATCTCCTGATGCTCGAAGACCAGACTCTCTCGCAACCTGTTATCGAACTGATCCGGAAAAATCAATACGTCTCGGAGTGGGCACTTGCAGTACACCGTGACAACCTGGTGGCCATGTTCGCGAACATTGAAGATCCCTATTTGCGCCAACGCGCCGAAGACGTGGAAAACGTCATCGCAAAGGTTTTGCATGAGTTGAGCGGAAACAAGCAATCGAAGGCAAAACCCGACGATGAATATGTCGTCGTAACACAAAACCTTGCCCCGGCCGATGTGATCGAACATCAACATGATGGCATGCGCGGCCTGGTGTGTACGCATGGTGGCAAGATGAGTCACGCAGCCATTGTCGCGCGCAGTCTGCGTATACCTGCCATTACCGGTGCGCACCCGGCATTGGACTTACTGCATGAAGGCGATGAAGTCATAGTTGATGGGGCCACCGGAATGGTCGTTGCAAGTCCGGATGCACGCTCGCTAGAGCACTATCGTCGGGTACAAAGGAGTGAAAGAAAGCGCACCCGTGAGCTTAAGGCGCTGCGCGACAAGCCAGCCAGGACACGTGACAACGTCCAGATTGAGCTGTTGGCCAATGTCGATACACCGGCTGATGCGACCGAGGCACGACGACTTGGTGCCGAAGGAATTGGTCTGTTCCGGTCAGAAGCGCTGTATCTCAATCGGGACGATTTACCGGACGAACGCGAACAACTTGGAATCTATCGCCGTTTGTTGCGATCCATGCACGGACGACCTGTCACCTTGCGCACTATGGACATCTGGCCCGGAATGAGTCACGGCCTGCCGCAACACCTTCCAGTTCCGGAACACCCTGCTCTAGGCCTGCGTGGCATACGTCTTTGCCTCACACATCCCGAGATCTTCGAACCGCAGTTGAGGGCCATGCTGCGTGCCTCGACAACCGGACCGATTCGGATCTTGCTGCCTATGATCAGCAATGTAACGGAGGTGTTGGCCGCACGCACAATGATCGAGCGAATCAGACGAGAGTTGATTGACAGCAAAAGGGACGTTGCACCAGACATCCAGGTGGGCGTGCTGATTGAGGTGCCCGCGGCAGCCCTGATAAGTCGGATGTTCGTGCCACATGTCGATTTTCTGGCGATCGGCACAAACGATCTGGTGCAATATACGCTGGCGGTGGATCGTGAGGATGATGAAGTGCAGTACCTGTATGACCCACTGCACCCGGCGGTGCTGCAACTGATCAGCGATGTAATAGCGACCGGAAAACGCGCGGACAAGCCTGTCATCCTGTGTGGTGAGCTGGCGTCTGACCCGCGCGTCTGCCGGCTCTTACTGGGTCTGGGCCTCAGGCACCTCAGCGTGCACCCTTCATCATTGCTCGAAGTCAAAGACGCTATTTTGCGGACAGATATTTCCAAAATCGCTTCCCGTGCGCGCAAGGCGCTCGGCTGTGAGAGTCGCGGACGAATGGAACGTTTGCTGGATCGGCTAATCGACCACGACTAGTCCCACTCCGCGACCCTCTGCCGCCTGAGCAAAATGTCCGTTACACTGCGCGGCGACCGATCATGTTGGTGGCGGATTCGATGACCACAGAAGCGACGGAAAAACGCACTACGCACCTGGAGAGGATTCGCGCTGCAATGCAGGGCGGTACGATGGTTCCTGTGCGACGCATGATGCTGTCGCTGGCACCGGCGGAGATCGCGCGTTTACTGGAATCACTCCCGCCAAGTGAACGTGGCTATGTCTGGGAACTGGTCGATCCCGATGACGAAGGCGAAGTACTCGTACATGTCAACGACGAGGTGCGGGCCGGCTTGATCGGCTTGATGGAAGCCGACGAACTGGTCGCTGTCACCGGCGGCATGGAAGTCGACGATCTCGCTGACCTGCTTACCGATCTTCCCGAAACGGTGATCAGCCGTGTTCTGCGGTCCATGAAAGAACTGGACCGCGAACGTCTGGAATCCGTGCTGGCGTATCACGAAGACAGCGCCGGCGGTTTGATGAACACCGACACAATAACGGTGCGCCCGGACGTCACTATCGATGTGGTGTTGCGTTACCTGCGTATGCACGTTGACGTTCCCGATCGAACTGACATGTTGTTTGTGGTAAATCGCTATGGCAAATACCTAGGTACAGTATTTCTGACGCGTCTTTTGACCAATGACGAAGAAAGTACTGTCGGTGAAATCATGGACACGTCACTTGAAGGCATTACTGACGATACACCGGCCACACAGGTTGCAACGCAATTTGAAACCCTCGACCTGGTATCGGCACCGGTCGTTGACGCAGAAGGCACGCTGCTAGGGCGCATTACTATTGACGATGTCGTCGACGTAATTCGTGACGAGGCAGAACACTCGCTGATGAGCATGGCCGGTCTGGATGAAGAGGACGACATGTTCGCACCGGTAATCGCCAGTGCGCGGCGTCGTGCGATTTGGTTGGGGGTAAATCTGGCCACCGCTTTTGTGGCCGCCAGAGTTGTCGGCATGTTCGAGGCAACTATTGAACAGGTCGTGGCACTGGCTGTACTGATGCCCATTGTGGCCAGTATGGGTGGTATTGCCGGTAGCCAGACATTGACGCTTATGATTCGCGGCCTGGCACTCGGTCAGATCGAACGGTCCAACGCACGTTGGCTGATGATGAAGGAGTCCGCGGTAGGCCTGCTCAATGGACTAATTTGGGCGGCTGTCGTGGCCATAGTCACGTTGCTGTGGTTTGGATCCTGGCGAATCGGCGCGGTTATCGCTGCAGCATTGGTGATCAATCTGCTGATCGCGGCCATTTCCGGCGTCGCAATACCGGTGATCCTGAGGCGTATGAGTATCGATCCGGCGTTGGCGGGTTCGGTAGTACTGACTACGGTTACCGACGTGGTCGGCTTCATGTCATTCCTTGGTCTCGGCGCGCTGTTTTTGACCTGACAATGCCGCAAGCATGTGCTGTGGAGCCTCCAGAGCATGTACCGGATCTCCCGCTAGAAAAGGCTCAAGCTTGCGTTTGCGTTCCATGCAATCGTGATAGCCAAGCTGAATCAACTCTTTGCAAAAGCCCTGTTGAAATAACAGGTAGCTCATCAGCTGGCGGCCGCTGCTCTTATGCCCACCCACGCCGCGTAACAGCATGCGCACTGATCTGGGAAATTCCTCGGCATGTTTCTGTGCAATGTGCCGAATATCAACACTTGGAACGATAATGTGCGTGTCGATTCGTTTTAACGGCGCCCAGGGTGTCTTGCGCAGAGTCCCGGCCGGTACCTGCCCGACCACCTGATTGATACGGGTCAGTCTTTCCAGATCGGCATACAAGCCATCTAGAAAGATCGTGTCGAGCATATAGCCGGCAATTTGCCCGAAACTCGGCGCCTGCTCATCGCTGTCGGGCTTGAGCTTGGTGTGTTCATCGCGCGAACCGATCACCAGCAAGCGGTCAGCACCGAGGTGCACTGCCGAACTGAGTGGTGCAGCCTCACGAATCGCCCCGTCTCCATAGTGTTGATCGCCCAGATGCTCAGGCGGAAAAATAAACGGCATGGCGGTCGAAGCCATCAGGTGATTAACGGTAAGTTGTTCACGCCGTCCCTCACGGCGTGGACGCAACCACGGACGTAGCCGCTGCGCGCCCTGGAAAAACGACACAGCTCTCGCCGATGAATAACCCGACGCGGTAATGCCGACGGCATCCAAAGCGCCCGACGCAATGCCCTCCGCTATGCGTTCGAATCGAATATGGTTGGTCAGCAGTTCGCGTAGCGGTTCATTGTCGAGCAGAGAATCCGGATTCCTGGAACGCAAACCACCGAATACGAACGCGGCAAGCCAGTGTGCACTGGTCCGCAATACCGTGCCCCAATCGCTACGGAAAACCTGGTCAGTGGTGAAATTTGCCCACACCTGGTTAAGCCGCCGCACGCCCAATTGAAAATGTGTTGCGTGTGTCGCCAGCACCGCGGCGTTTATCGACCCTGCCGACGTTCCCGTGATAACGCGAAACGGTGTTGGTGAGCCATGCGGTAATATCTCAGCAATCGCCTTGAGTACCCCCACCTGATAAGCCGCCCGGGCACCGCCACCGGGCAGTACCAGGCCAATCGTGGGTCTGGGGCTGTCCTGATTCATCCGTTAAATCTGCATGTCCATCAATGCATTATCACTCAGGCATCTGACGGCGCAAGGAACCCGATCAACCCAATTGCAGCCAGGGCCGTGGATGGAGACAATGCAAGAGAAATTTCCAGTGAGGGTGCCAGGCATGCGCGGTTATCTGATTGGCCTATCTTTGCTGTTGGCAACGATTCCCGTGCTGGCAGGCCCCGTGGTCGGAGAGTTGGCCCCGGATTTCCGCTTACAGGACCAAAACGGAAAATGGCACACGCAGGCAGACTATCACGGGCAATGGGTGGCGCTCTATTTCTACCCCAAGGACGACACTCCCGGCTGCACCACAGAAGCCTGTGCATTTCGTGACGATATCTTCAAATTTAAGAAAATGAATGTCGCGATACTGGGCGTGAGTCTCGATGACGTAGAATCGCACAAGAAGTTTGCCGAGAAATACTCTCTTCCGTTTCCATTATTGGCGGACATCGATCACATTGCCGCAAACCGTTACGGTGTCGTGCGCAACATGGGGATCAAGAAAATTGCCAAACGCCAGACCTTTCTGATCGACCCTGACTGCCGCATCGCCAAACACTACGAAAAGGTTGATCCGGATGTGCACTCCGAACAAGTGCTGTCGGATTTGCGGGAATTGATGACCGCAGATGCGCAATAGGAATGGGTCGTTGGCGTCCGCCACCGGCTAAATCGACTCCCTACATAACCGCGCAGGGATTTGCGGTACTTCAAGAGGAGCAGTCCGCGCTGTGGCGTCGGCGCCGCGATGTCGTAACAGCCTTGTCTGCTGCAGCAGCCGAAGGCGATCGTTCAGAAAACGCCGAGTATATCTACCGGAAAAAGGAGTTGGCCGGAATCGATCGCCGCATTCGCTACCTGCAAAAACGCCTGCCGGAACTCAAAGTTGTGCGGGAAAGCCCTGCGGCAGACCAGGTCTATTTTGGCGCCTGGGTCAAACTGGAGCGCGACGACGGCAGTGAGGTCGAGTATCGCATAGTCGGTCCTGACGAAATCGATCAACAACCCAATTACATCAGCCTCGACTCACCGGTAGCGCGCGCTTTGCTAAAAAAATATGCGGATGACGAGGTTACGGTTAAAATAGGCGACAACGAAGAGACGCTGTGGATCCAAGCTATTCGATACGAACCGGAATCGGATTTGTGACAACAGCGCTTTCGCTAACGCTATTCACGGTCGTGCAAACCCAATGAAGAAGCTCAAAAATGAAAACGCGCTGGTTAAAGAGGCACTACGTGTCGTAATGGAGGACGCCGTACGCCGCAAGATTGTCGAATTCGAGGCCACTGATTCGGCCAGCGACAAGATTCAGTACGCCTACCGCCTGCTTGTGCACGACAAAAAAATTATCCCGCTCCCGAACGACAAAATATCGCTACCGATGATCAAACACCGTCTGGCCAGCTGGATACTGCACGAGCTGCCGGAGGATCATCCTTTGCGAAAATAGTTGCGCGATCAGTCGGCTGTGCAGACAAACCGTCCCGTGGCCAAACCTAGGACAGCGTGACCGGGTTTTGACGATTGCGTTTCAGTTCACGTACACCGGCATCCAGCCCTTCCAGCGTAAGCGGAAACATCCGATCCTGCATCAGCTCACGTGTGATCCTCGCCGAGGGGATGTGTTTCCACGCGCCGACGGGCTCGGGATTGAGCCAAATGGCAAAGGGGAAATGTTCTAGAACTCTTTGCATCCACACCAATCCCGATTCTTCATTCCAATGCTCAATACTGCCACCTGCCACCGTGATCTCATACGGACTCATCATGGCGTCGCCCACAAAAATTACCCGATAGTCTTTGCTGAAAGTACGCAGCACTTCGTAGGTAGGCGTGCGCTCAGCATGGCGGCGATAATTATCCTTCCACAAATTCTCGTAGACGAAGTTGTGAAAATAAAAATACTCCATATGCTTGAATTCGCTGCGTACCGCTGAGAACAGTTCCTCGCAAACCCGTACATAAGGGTCCATCGAACCGCCGACATCAAAAAACAGCAGCAACTTCATCGCATTGTGGCGCTCCGGCACCATCTTTATGTCCAGCCAGCCGGCGTTGCGGGCTGTTGCATTAATCGTATCGTCCAGATCGAGTTCGTCTGCCGCACCCTCACGGGCAAACCGCCGCAATCGTCGCAACGCCAACTTTATGTTCCGCGTTCCCAATTCCACGGAATCATCAAGGTTGCGATAAGCCCTCTTGTCCCAGATTTTGACGGCGCTGCGCTGACCGGCGCCCTCCTGACCAATGCGCACGCCCTCCGGGTTATAACCGTGCGCACCAAATGGTGAAGTCCCGGCTGTGCCAATCCACTTGTTACCGCCCTGGTGCCTGTCGTCCTGTTCTGCAAGACGGTCACGCAAGCTTTGCATCAATTCTTCCCAACCACCCAGCGCTTCGATGCGCTGTTTTTCTTCTTCACTGAGCATAAGTTCGGCTTGCTTGCGCAACCATTCCAGTGGAATCTCGCCGGCAATTTCGGCAAACCTCATTTCGGCGCCTTGAAAGTGTGCCGCAAATACCTGATCGTAGCGATCGTAGTGCCGCTCATCCTTTATCAGACAGGCACGGGCGAGATAGTAAAAATCCTCTACGTCCGCGCTGGCAACGCGTTTTTCCAGCGCTGCCAGCAGCGCCAGGAACTCGGTAATCGAAACAGGCAGCCCGGCCTTTTTGAGTAAGAAAAAGAACTCAACGAGCATTGCGTTTATCGAGAAAAACCAAACGCTCGAACAAGTGCACGTCCTGCTCGTTTTTGAGCAAAGCACCGTGCAGCACAGGAATGGTCTTGCGCGCATCCTTGCCGCGCAGTGTTTCGACTGGTATGTCCTCGGCCAGCAGTAACTTGATCCAGTCCAGTAGTTCTGAAGTGGATGGTCGTTTCTTGAGACCCGGTACATCGCGTACTGCGAAAAAAGAATTGAGTGCTTCTTGCAGCAGGTCTTTTTTCAGATCCGGAAAATGTACCTTCACGATTTTTTTCATCGTATCGTGATTCGGAAACGCAATGTAGTGAAAAAAACAACGCCGCAAGAATGCATCCGGCAGCTCTTTCTCATTGTTGCTCGTGATTATCACGACCGGACGATTTTTAGCCTGCACCAGCTCCTGCGTTTCATAAACAAAAAATTCCATGCGATCGAGCTCCTGTAACAGATCGTTGGGGAACTCGATGTCTGCCTTATCAATTTCGTCGATCAGAAGTACCGGCCGCTGATCGGAAACAAATGCCTCCCACAGCTTGCCACGCAAAATATAGTTGGAAATGTCTTTGACCTTGTCATCACCAAGCTGGGAATCACGCAACCTGGCAACGGCATCGTACTCATACAAGCCTTGCCGCGCCTTGGTTGTCGACTTGATGTGCCACTCATGCAGCGGCATGCCCAGCGACCGGGCAATCTCCTCAGCTAGCTGCGTCTTGCCTGTGCCGGGCTCGCCCTTGACCAACAAGGGTCGCTGCAGCGTGACGGCCGCGTTTACGGCCATCTGCAAATCGTCATCAGCAATATAAGTGTCTGTACCGGAGAATCTGTTGTCATTCATCCGGCCATTGTACCGCCCCACTGGGGTGCCGAATACACCACCAGTGAGGATCTCTAACCGGCGATATAGCGTTCCAGCTGCTCGATGGTCAGTTGCTGCTCGGCGATGATGGCTTTAACAAGATCTCCCATGGAGACAACTCCAACGACTTTATCCTGATCCAGGATCGGCAGATGCCGAACTCGTTTTTCCGTCATCAACGCCAGGCTTTGTTCTATGGTTTGTTGGGGTGGCGCATAAATTACTCGCTTGGTCATGATGTCTTTAACCGCGGTACTCTCCGAAGCCCGCCCTTTCAGTATCACGTTACGGGCATAGTCTCGTTCGGAGATCACACCAACGAGCTTGTCGCCATCCATAACTAACAAGGCGCCAATCTTTTTTTCCGCCATCAGGTGGATCGCATCATAGACCGTGGCATCGGGACGTATCGAGTAGATTGCGTTCCCTTTGGTGTTCATTAATTGACTGATGGTGTTCATTTCAGATCTCCTTTGCGTCAAACATGACGCGACTCCCTGAACAACAACAGGGCTACCGTGGCCGGAACAATCACACCCAACAAACTGACCCACATCGGTACTTGCCAGTTTTCGATGACAATTTCAGTACTCAGAAGCAGGCGCAGCAAATGTGCCAGCGTGACCAATCCAAATAGAACGATGGCTAACAGTGTCCCCATTTTCATAGAGTTTACCTCGAATCTGGGCCCATCCGTAGCATAACGCAGACTAGACAAACCGGCTCGGGTCAGAGACCGGGTCTGAGCAACAAACGGTGATCGGCGTTGCCGGGCAGAAACGGCGCTGGTATGCCAGCCGCCCAATCCGCGTGCCCCGCGCCGTAGTACGGTGACAATGGATGCCCGCTCTGCCCGCCCGGCATATGGAAGTAGCCGGTCGCCTCACGACCGGGTGAAACGGCCATGCGCTGAGAGGCCCCGAACGTGGGGCTCTGCACCCGCGGCATATTGCTATCACCCGGTAGCGCAAGCGCCGGCATGTTTAGCCACCGGGACAAAGCCGGCACACCGTAAGTCAATGGATGCACGATTTGCGTTGTGTTGCGCTCACCCCACGTGCGATCAGCCAAAGTGCCGTCAAATTGGTCGAAATAGTCGATCGTAGAATCAACGATTGCGATTAAGAAATCTTCCCAACTTACATACGCCGGTGGCAACAAATGTGCCGGTCGCTCCTCGATCACTTGCCACACGGGGCGTTCCAGCTGGCTGTGATGATTGAGCTCAAAATCGGGTAGCTGCTCGCGTGTTCCCGCCAACAGCGATGCTGTAACCGTTGCGATCGTATCCAATCGAAACGCGCGCACCAAACGGTAGCCAGCCGATTCTACAGAGGCATGACCGCCCCATTCCTCAATGAGCTTTCGCATCTCACCGCGCCCGGCTCGCTTTGCCACAATTTCCTCCGTAAGCAATCGCAAAGCCAGGTCACGCCAGCGTTGCAAAAACAACGCCCGATCGTCTAACTGGATCGCAAGCATTTCATCGATATTCAGGACACTGCGTGCACGCAATCCATCACGTATCTGTTTGGGACGTGCCCCGAGCGGGTGATCGCCTTCACCCAATAAACGCAACCAATCGCCGTCGACAGTGCGGGCATTAGCTGTCCAGATCAGCCCTTCCGGTGGATCAATAATGCGTGGAAAGTCCTCGGGTGCAGTCCAACCCTGCCAGCCGGCACCTCCGGCCCAGGATGCCGGTGTTGCAGGATCAAAACCGACACGTCGCGGAATCTGCCCCATGATGGTCCAGCCTATGCGGCCGTCCGCATCGGCAACGACATAGTTTTGCGGTGGTGCCCCAACCCGATTCGCTGCAGCGATGGCCTGCTCGACGTTGCGCGCCTGTTCGAACCTGGCAATACCTGCATTGCTGGCCTGCGGCAGATGCGGGAGCCAGCGCAAAGCGCGCGTTCGGCCACGAAAATCCTGATCCATCACTGGACCCCAGATAGTTTCTCGAATGGCCAACTCAACTGTCGCATTACCCTTTACGACAATTGGTTCGATCACTTCTTCAAATTCACGCCAACCTGACGGTGTCCTGTATTGCTCCGGGTTGGCTGGATCGATTTCCAGCTCAATCAGGTCTTGCCAATCACCGTAACTATTGGTGAGCGCCCACGCGACGTGACCGTTGCTACCTGAGATAACCAGTGGCACTCCAGGTAGCGTTGACCCGGTGATATCCAGATCCTCTTCGGCGACGACCAGACGCGCCCGAAACCAGATATTGGGTACTGCATGACCCAGGTGCATATCACCGGCCAGTAATGCGTGGCCGTCTGAAGTCTGCGTGCCACTGACCGCCCAACTGTTACTGCCGGCGGCCGGCTTGCTATGTTCCAGACGGCTCGCCGCCTTGAACAACGCCGGTGGCAAATCCCGCAGGTCAAGCGCCGCCGGATCCGGGATTGGGGTCGCACGTATGAGCTCACCCCGAATTGGCGCGTCCCAGTCAGTACCCGACTGGATCAGCCATTGATAGGCCTCCGCGGTCAGCAGCTCTTTTAGGGCACCCAGTTCGGACTCACGACTGGCATTGTGGTCGTTCAACTCAAAAAACATGCTGAACACCGTTAGCAAAATATCAGTGTCCTGCCACGGCTCGGGTTTTTGCCCCAACAGCAGATACTCGAAGGGGCGCGCACCCAGTGACTCGAGACCGGCGTTGACACCGGCCGTGTAGGCGCTATATAGCACCACATCGGACGATGGAATCTCAGCCAGCATCTGCCGGGCGCGATAACGAAAACGGTGTAAACGATTCGTCCGGTCAAGTTCCAGTGCTCCTGCGCCGAACAACGCGGCTAATTCACCGGCACCAGCACGTCTTTGCAGGTCCATCTGGAAAAAACGTTCCTGACCATGCAAGAAACCTGTTGCAAACGCAGCGTCCGTGCGACTGTGCGCAGTAATCGTTGCAACACCAAGCTCGTCACGCTCGATTTTCACCTCAGCGTCCAGCCCAACAAAGGACAACTCGCCATCAAGCTGCGGCAGGCTGGCTCGCAAGAACAGGTAGGCGCCCAGCACTAACAACACAATCAGCGCAAAAATGACAATAAGAACGCGTCTGATCAGGGTCATCGTTTTCCCAAAAAAAACAGCGGTGCAAAAGTATCTGCTATTTTTCTTCGTAAGTCTTGATGGCTTGTCTCGGCGCCACTTGCTTTCAGGCCCGTTCGAGTTGCAATGCCGCTCTTTGAATACTGCCGGTCAAAAGCCTAGAGCCGTAAAACCGCCATCGACGGCAATGCATTGACCGGTCACATAGGCAGCGGCGGGCATACACAAAAACGCCACTGCCGCCGCAACATCTTCTGGGTTACCTATACGACCGGCTGGTGTTCGCGTAAGTACTTCCGCCAGGTAGTCCGGGTCTCTGAGCACCTGTTGCGCGAGCGGTGTGTCGATGTACCAGGGTGCGACAGTATTGACGCGAATGCCGTCAGCACCCCACTCTACCGCGAGGTTTTTGGCGAGCTGGACCAGCGCTGCCTTGGTCATGCCGTAAGGCGAGCCGGTACGCATGTGCACCAGACCGGCAACCGAACCGATAATGACGACGCTGCTATTTCGAGATTTTCGCAGAGGCTCGTACAACAGTCTGGACAACGACCAGACACTACTCATGTTGGTCTGCAGTATCTGGTCGTATTCCGCCACGGTGTACTCGGTCGTCGACTTGCGAATATTGGTGCCGGCGTTGTTGACCAGGATGTCCAGGCGGTCCGAATCTACCGCAACGGCCGCGACCACGCTTTCCCACCCGGATGATTTCGACAGATCGGCGGACAGGCCCTTTACGCTAAATCCACGCTGTTGCCACTCGCGCAAACATCGGTCCAGACGATCGCTGTTCCGCGCGACTACCAGTACCTCTGCGCCCAGCTCCAACAACTCGGTTGTGATGGCATGGCCGATGCCACGAGTTCCGCCAGTGACGAGTGCTTTCTGCCCGTCGAGTCTCCAACGGGAACCGCTCATCAGGCCACGACGATCTTCATAGTGTTTGTGCCACCGGCAATACCGGAAAGATCCCCACGCGTAAAAATAACGCGGTCACCCTTTTCCACAATACCCATCTTCACCATTTGACTCAGCACGTATTCGCCTACGCGGCCCGCTTGTGCCTGCAACACATCGAACTCCAGTGGATAAACACCACGGTATAACGCAGCGCGACGACGAGTCGTCTCGTGACGTGTCAAAGCAAATATCGGTATGCCAGACCGGATACGCGACATCCACAGTGCGGTGGAACCAGATTCAGTCAAAGCAAAAATAGCGCGCACGTCCAGATGATTGGCGCTGTACATTGTCGCCATAGCTATGGCTTCGTCAATGCGCTCAAAATGCGCATCAATGCGATGACGTGAAATTTGTGTTTCCCGTTGCCGCTCCGCACCGAGACATACCCGGACCACTGTCTCGATAACTTTCACGGGATGTTTTCCGGCCGCTGTTTCCTGCGACAACATGACCGCATCGGTACCGTCGATTACCGCGTTTGCCACATCCAATACTTCGGCGCGTGTCGGTATAGGACTCTCAATCATCGATTCCATCATCTGCGTCGCCGTAATGACGACGCGATTCGCATCACGCGCGCGGGAAATAATGTCCTTCTGTACGCCCGGCAATTCAGCATCGCCAATCTCAACACCAAGATCGCCACGCGCTACCATGACAGCGTCGCTGACCTGAATGATGGAATCGATATTCTCGACCGCCTCGGCACGCTCAATCTTTGCGACGATCAGACCATCCCCGCCCGCCGCACGTAACAAGCGCCGCGCCTCTTGTACATCCTCGGCGCCTCGTGGAAAAGAAATTGCAACGTAATCGAGATCCTGAGCTGCTGCCGTAATAATGTCCTTGCGATCCTTGTCGGTCAGCGCCTTGGCGGATAAACCGCCGCCTTGCCGGTTAATCCCCTTGTTGTCGGAAACCTCACCGCCAACAACGACGCGACAGACCACTCGGCTGCCCTCAGTTGCCATCACTTCAAGCTGGATACGCCCATCGTTAATCATCAGCATATCGCCAGCGTCTACATCATGGGCTAACTCCGCGTATGTCGTGCCAACGACTTCCTCATTACCTTCGGCCTCATCGTAGTTGGCATCGATAACGAAAGTCGCGCCTTCCTGCAGTTGCACATGGCTTTCACGAAACCGGTGTATACGAATCTTTGGGCCCTGCAAATCGCCCAGCACACCTACATCCCGCTTCAACTCGTTGGCAATACGGCGCGCAGCCTGGATACGGTCTACGTGTTGTTTGTCGGTACCGTGCGAAAAATTCAGTCGCAGAATATTAGTGCCGGCCAGGATCAGCTGACTTAGTACTGCATCGTCGTCCGTAGCCGGGCCGAGGGTCGCTACGATCTTTGTCCGTCGACGTACGGAATCTGGATCAATCATGCTGGCATTGTACGGGGAATCGGGAATCGTCCCAACTGAGGCAGTTGGCGATCAGGTGCTGGCCTCCTCGAGGGCGGCAACGGCAGGAAGTGTCTTGCCTTCGAGAAACTCAAGAAAGGCGCCGCCACCGGTAGACAGATAGGACATGCGCTCGCCGAGCCCGTACTTATCCAATGCCGCGAGACTATCGCCACCGCCAACTATAGAAAAAGCATCACTGCGCGCAATCGCTTCGGCCAGCGTGCGGGTGCCCGCACCAAACTGGTCAATCTCGAATACGCCTAGCGGGCCATTCCAAACGATTGTGCCAGCCTTGTCCATGTAGTCGGCATACAATTTGGCCGTCCGCGGACCCACATCCAGTATCAGTTCATCCGGGCGAACGTCATCTACTTCGCGGGTTACCGCCTGTGCATCCGGTGAGAATGTCTTGCCGACGACTATGTCAACGGGAATCGGGATAACGGTGTTCCGTTCCAACGCCAACTCCATCACCGTTTTGGCATCGCCAAGCAGTTCTTGCTCGTATAACGATTTCCCGACATCGTAGCCGGCGGCGGCAATAAAGGTATTGGCAATCCCGCCACCGACGATGAGCTGATCGGCTTTTTCCAGCAGGGATCTAAGCACGGTCAGCTTTGTGGATACTTTTGATCCACCAACGATAGCGACCAACGGTCGGCGGGGTTCATCGAGCGCACGGTGCAGCATTTCCAACTCGCGCACCAGGAGCGGCCCGGCACAGGCAATTGGCGCGTGATGTGCCACGCCTTCTGTACTGGCCTGTGCACGATGCGCGGTACCAAAAGCGTCCATGACAAAAATGTCGCAGAGTCTGGCCATGCGTTTTGCCAGCGCGTCGTCATTTTTCTTTTCGCCGGGGTTGAACCGAACATTTTCGCACAACACGATTTGACCAGGTTCGAGTTCCATGCCATCGAGCCAATCCTGTTGCAAGTTGACGGTCTGGCCCAGTAACTCACTCAGGTGGTCTGCGACCGGTCGCAGTGAAAATTTTTCGTCAAACTCACCCTCGGTCGGGCGACCCAGGTGTGACATCACCATAACGGCGGCGCCGGCGTCTGACGCCATACGCAGCGTCGGCAAAGCCGCCCGGATACGCGCATCACTGCTGACCTGCCCATCTGCGATCGGTACGTTCAGATCCTCACGGATAAGCAAACGCTTACCGGCTAGCGGCAGTTCGGTCATCCTAAGCATAAGCGACGCCGTTTATTAAGCATTCATCATGGCAAGCATGGTATCGAGCATACGATTGGAGAAAGCCCACTCGTTGTCATACCAGGAACATACTTTCACGAGATTGCCCGACACCTTGGTCATTGATGCATCGAACGACGACGAGGCCGGATTGTGATTGAAATCGATCGACACCAATGGCTCATCGACGTAATTAACAATGCCGCGCATCTCACCGTCGGCCGCGTCACGCATGATGCCGTTCACTTCGTCGACTGACGTGGCCCGCGTGGACACGAAAGATAAATCGACCAGTGACACATTGATAGTCGGCACTCGCACAGAAAAACCATCCAGCCTGCCGTCCAATTCCGGCAATACCAGGCCTACCGCCGCGGCAGCACCTGTTTTGGTGGGGATCATCGACATCGTCGCCGAACGCGCACGGCGCAGATCCTTGTGATAAACGTCCGTTAGCACCTGATCGTTGGTGTAGGCGTGAATCGTGGTCATGATGCCGGTATCCAGACCGATCTGTTCGTGCAGAGGTTTGACCATGGGTGCCAGACAATTGGTTGTACAAGACGCATTGGATACGATCGTGTCACTGGCTTTCAAAGTCTGATGATTGACACCGTAGACAACGGTTGCGTCGATATCTTTACCGGCCGGTGCAGAAATCAGCACTTTCTTGGCACCCGCCTGTAAATGCATCCCCGCCTTTTCTCGCGTACGAAACATACCGGTACATTCGAGCACAACGTCCACACCCAGCTCTTTCCATGGCAGTTTCGACGGATCGCGTTGTGACAGCACGCGTACACGATCGCCGTTGACTATCAGGTCTTCGCCGTCTTTCACCAAGGTCCCCGGAAACGGACCGTGTGCCGTGTCGTACTTCATCAAATAGGCATTGATATCGATGTCACCCAGATCATTAACCGCAACAAAATCGATTTCGTCAGTCCGTTTAGATTCAAATACGGCACGCAACGTCATTCGTCCGATGCGGCCAAAGCCATTAATAGCAACCTTGATAGCCATTTCTAATATCTCCTATGAAGGGAATTCAGTTGCGGGCGTTTGCAGTAGCTCTTCAGCATCTGCGACTACCCGCTCTATTGTCAGACCCACGTGTTCATAAACTTCACTGCCCGGGGCAGATTCACCAAATCGCTCAATACCGATAACCCGTCCGGAACTGCCAACGTAGCGATACCAGCAATCGGGAACACCTGCCTCGATCGCGATACGCCGGCCCGCCTGCGGCGGCAGCACTGCATCACGATAACTTCTCTCCTGACGATTGAAAACATCGGTGCTCGGCATCGACACGACGCGCACCCGCCGGCCCTTGTCATTGAGCGCTTCAGCGGCCGCAACGGCCAAACCGACTTCAGACCCGGTCGAAATCAGGATTAGCTCCGGAACACCGTCGCTATCGATCAGAACGTAGCCGCCGCGTGCAATATCAGCAATCTGTCCTGCGCTGCGTGCCTGGAAGGGTACACCCTGACGTGTAAACACCAGCGAACTCGGTCCATCGCGTTTTTCCAGCGTCGCCTTCCATGCGACGGCCGATTCCACGGTATCGCAGGGTCGCCACACCGTCATGCCTGGCATAGCTCGCAAAGTGGCCAGGTGCTCTATGGGCTGATGTGTCGGACCATCTTCGCCCAGCCCAATCGAGTCATGTGTGTATACAAAGATGCTCGGTATGCCCATTAACGCGGACAAGCGCAAAGCGTTTCGCGCATAGTCCGAAAAGACCAGGAATGTTGCCCCGTAGGGAATGAAGCCACCATGCAACGCGAGGCCATTGAGTATGGCGGACATGCCAAATTCACGCACACCGTAGTAAAGGTAGTTACCGTCCGGACTATCGGCATTAAATACGCTGGATCCAGACCAGTACGTGCCATTCGAACCGGTCAGGTCTGCGGACCCGCCTATCAACTCGGGCAGCACCGGACCGAAGCCATTGAGGGCAGCCTGTGAGGATTTTCGCGTCGCCTTCTTCGCGGCTTCTGTATTCACCTGTGAAATAAACTCGCTGGCGTGAGTCTGCCAATTTTCCGGTAGCTCACCGGCCATGCGGCGCCGATATTCCGCCGCCGGTGCCGGATACTTTTTGGCGTATTCCGCGTAGAGCTCGTTCCAGTCAGATTCTAGTTTGCTGCCACGTTCCCGTGCATCCCAGGCACTGGCAATATCGGCCGGTATCTCGAAGGGCGCATGCGGCCAGCCGATAGTCTTACGCACCGCGGCAATTTCCTCATCACCCAAGGGTGCGCCGTGGGTATCAGCCGTGCCCTGCTTGTTTGGCGCACCCCAACCAATCACTGTGCGGCAACAGACCAGCGTCGGTTTATCGCGCACCGACTGTGCGACTTCGATGGCCCGTTGCACGGCATCGGGCTCGTGGCCATCAACTTCCTTAATGACATGCCAGCCATAAGCCTCAAAACGCTGCACAGTGTTATCTGTAAACCAGCCCTCGACTTCGCCGTCGATAGATATGCCGTTGTCATCGTAGAGAACGATGAGCTTGCCGAGCCCCAATGTGCCCGCCAGGGAGCAGACTTCGTGAGAAATGCCCTCCATCAGACATCCGTCACCGGTAAAAGCGTAAGTGTGGTGATCAACGATCTCGTAACCGGGCCGGTTGTATCGCGCGGCAAGATTTTTTTCAGCAATTGCCAGACCGACCGCATTGGCGAGTCCCTGACCTAAAGGACCGGTTGTTGTTTCAACACCCGGGGTAATACCGTACTCAGGATGGCCCGGCGTTTTTGAGCCAAGCTGTCGAAAGTTTTTTAGTTCCGTCAGTGATAAGTCATAACCGCAAAGATGCAGCACTGAATACAACAGCATGCTGCCATGACCGTTAGACAAAACGAACCGATCGCGATTATCCCAACCCGGATTTGTCGGGTTGAATCGTAAGAAGTCGTTCCACAAAACCTCAGCAATGTCGGCCATGCCCATAGGCATGCCGGGATGACCGGAGTTTGCACGCTGCACACCATCCATGCTGAGCGCACGAATAGCATTCGCCAGATCTCTGCGGGTAGGCATTGTTGTCTCTCGCGGGTGGAAAAGCGCGCGCATTGTCACCTAGACCCGCGCTTTCATCAAGAACTGTTCCCGCTCGCCTCCAGGGCGGGGATTAGCGGGAGGGTGACATGTAATCGGTCCTACGTCATAAAGCCAATGCTTTGTGAGAGGTATGTTGCGCAGAGCCCTGCCAGGCCTCGCTTAACCTGCTTTCCACTTTATGCTGCAACCGATGCTCGGCGTCTGCACCGTCGGTCCCTTCCCCGTGCGCGCAATCTCTTTCATGGCTTCGTACAACTCGCGTGGCGCCCCTGCGGGTGGCGGCTCGGTCCGTCCGGCATCGAGTCGGCCGCGATACTGCAGTTCGAGATCGGCGTTGTAGCCAAAGAAATCCGGTGTGCACACCGCACCGTAGGCACGCGCCACATCCTGCATCTCATCAATCAAATATGGAAAAGGAAAATCGTTTTCGGCTGCCCAACGCTGCATGTTTTCATATGAATCTGCCGGATAAGTAGCTGTATCATTTGACATTATTGCTACAAAGCTCACGCCATGCCCCGCCAACTCGTTGGCCTCATGGATCATTCGGCCGATGGCGGCTTTTACAAACGGGCAATGATTGCAGATAAACATGACTACAGTGCCGGTTCGGCCCCTCACATCGGCCAGGGTCCAGGTGCGCCCATCCACGCCAACCAGAGCGAAATCGGGTGCCGGGACGCCAAAATCGCAAATCGGTGTTTCCAGTGCTGCCATTCGCTGTCTCCCTATCCTGTAGCCGGGTTATACTAGCCGGCTGTTAGCGCCTGCGACCACAATTCAATGCAAAAAAATTACCTTTTTACTTCCGAGTCGGTCTCGGAAGGTCATCCGGACAAGATGGCCGATCAGATTTCCGACGCCGTACTCGATGCAATCATCGCCGTGGATCCAAGTGCCCGAGTGGCCTGCGAGACGATGGTTAAAACCGGCATGGCTATCGTCGCAGGTGAGATTACCACCGCTGCCTGGGTTGACCTGGAAGAGCTCACACGTCAAACGATACTCGATATCGGCTATGACAACTCCGATTTGGGCTTTGATGGCAATACCTGCGCTGTACTCAACGCGATCGGCAAACAATCCGGTGACATCGCGCAAGGTGTAGACCGCGAGGAAGAGAAGAAACAAGGTGCCGGTGACCAGGGTCTGATGTTCGGTTTTGCTACAAACGAAACCGATGTGTTTATGCCTGCGCCGATTACCTATTCGCATCGACTGGTGCAACGTCAGGCCGAAGCTCGTAAGACTGGAATCCTGAGTTGGTTGCGACCGGATGCCAAGAGCCAGGTAACACTCAAGTATGTGGACGAACGTCCCGCCGGTCTGGATGCCGTCGTGCTGTCAACGCAGCATGATCCGGAAGTATCGCCAAAGGAACTTTCCGAGGGTGTTTATGAAGAAATACTCAAACCGGTTTTGCCCGAAAAATGGCTTAACGACTGTCCAAAGGAAAATATCCACATCAATCCGACCGGCCGGTTCGTCGTCGGCGGTCCCATGGGTGACTGCGGTCTAACCGGGCGCAAAATCATTGTGGACACCTATGGCGGCATGGCTCGTCACGGCGGCGGTGCCTTCTCCGGCAAGGACCCGTCAAAGGTCGATCGCTCCGCTGCGTATGCAGCCCGCTACGTCGCCAAGAACATCGTTGCAGCCGGTTTGGCCGCACGTTGTGAAATTCAGGTGTCGTACGCAATCGGTGTCGCACGTCCGACTTCGATCAGTGTGGAGACCTTTGGCACCGGCAAGATCGATTCAACCCGACTGACCCAACTGGTGCGGGATAATTTTGATCTCACCCCTTATGGCATACGCCAGATGCTTGACCTGGTCAGGCCGATTTACAAGGCAACGGCCAGTTACGGTCACTTTGGTCGCACAGAACCCGAATTCACTTGGGAGCACGTGGACAAGGTTGAAGCGCTGCGCGAAGCGGCGAATATTCGTCTAACTGGCACTGAATAACGGACATCAAGGACAACTGGAGATTTATAGATGAGTACACCCGTAGAGAAAGTGGCGCCTGACTTCAAAGTCGCAGACATCTCTCTGGCGGACTGGGGACGCAAGGAAATTGCGATAGCCGAAACAGAAATGCCCGGCCTCATGGCACTGCGCAAGGAATATGCAGGTCAAAAACCGCTGGCTGGTGCGCGTATAGCCGGCTCGTTACACATGACGATCCAGACAGCTGTGCTCATTGAGACGCTGGTTGAGCTAGGTGCTGATGTGCGCTGGGCATCCTGCAACATCTACTCAACCCAGGATCATGCTGCAGCGGCGATCGCTGCCAGTAGCGTACCGGTTTACGCGTTTAAGGGCGAAAGCCTGGACGAGTACTGGGAATACACCCATAAAATCATGGAATGGCATGACGGTGGCGTACCCAATCGGATTCTCGACGACGGTGGCGACGCGACGCTGCTCGTCTCTCTCGGCGCCCGTGCTGAAAAAGATCCCGGTGTGCTCGAATCACCGGGCAGCGAGGAAGAAACGGCTCTGTTTGCGGCGATACGCAAACGGCTGGACACAAACCCCGGTTGGTACTCGCGTCTGTACGAGACTATCGGTGGTGTAACCGAGGAGACAACTACCGGTGTCGCACGACTGTATCAGTTGGCCGCGCGCAACGAATTGCCCTTCCCTGCCATCAACGTCAACGACTCCGTAACAAAGAGCAAATTCGACAATCTTTACGGCTGCCGCGAATCTCTGGTTGATAGCATCAAGCGGGCAACAGACGTGATGATTGCTGGAAAGGTTGCCCTGGTGTGCGGCTATGGCGACGTCGGCAAAGGATCGGCCCAGTCATTGCGCGGACTGGGTGCGAATGTCTGGATAACCGAGATCGATCCGATCTGTGCTTTGCAGGCAGCAATGGAGGGTTATCGTGTGGTTACAGTCGACGATGTAATTGATCAGGTCGACATCGTCGTGACCGCGACCGGCAACTATCATGTGATAGGGCACGATCAGATGCTGAGGATGAAAAACCAGGCGATCCTCTGCAACATCGGTCACTTCGACAATGAAATCGATGTGTCCTCACTCGAAAAGTACGAATGGGATGAAATCAAACCACAAGTCGATCACATCATTTTCCCGAATGGCAAGCGCATTACATTGCTGGCGCGTGGCCGTCTGGTAAACCTGGGTTGCGCCACGGGACACCCCAGCTTTGTAATGTCAAACTCGTTTACCAACCAGGTCATGGCACAGATGGAGCTATGGAAAAATCACAACCAATACGATAATCAGGTCTATGTCTTGCCCAAGCACCTTGATGAGCGGGTCGCCCGCCTGCATCTGGACCGGGTCGGCGCGAAGCTGACGACGTTAACTGCGGAGCAGGCCGCCTATATCAACGTGCCGGCGAGTGGTCCCTACAAACCAGAACACTACCGCTACTGATTGCTCTTCAAGAACATGGGCGGGCGGCGGCGGCAGTCTCCCGTCTTTTTTCGTGGTGGAATTGTGCCTCTGCCGAGGTGGGTCCTCCTGTACCCGGTTTCTGATTAGTAAATTTGCGTGGCAAGCGGTTGCCTATTCCCTCCGGCATTGCAACAATCGATGAAGCTGGCTCTGGGAGCGCCCGAAATGAGCGTCTACCGACTGCTGCAGTTTACTGACCCACACCTCTTCGCCGACAGAGCCGGAGAAATGCGTGGTGTCCGTACACTCGATACGTTGATGGCAACTATCAGCACAGCGCAGCAGCAACACTTTCCAGCCGACGCCGTACTGGTCAGTGGCGACATTGCCCAGGACGAGAGTCGAGGTGCCTACCGGCTCTTTCGCGAATGTTTCGCCAGTCTTGGCCTGCCGGTGTTTTGCCTGCCGGGCAACCACGACGCGCCGGCCTACATGCAAGAGCTCCTAACTGAAGACCCCTTTTACTATTGTGGCAGCATCACGCTTGGCGATTGGCTGATCCCGATGCTGAACACCAATAACCCCGGCGATGCCGGCGGCATGCTTGAAAAAGATGAACTTGACGGGCTATCAAGACTCCTTGCTGCCAGCCGCGATAAGAACGTACTCATTTGCATGCATCATCATCCGATCTCTTCTGGCAGCCGATGGCTGGATACCGTTCCACTGCGCAACGCTGCCGAACTGTGGGCAATCGTGGAACAATATTCAAACGTCCGCTGCATGTTGTGGGGGCATGTGCACCAGGCTTACGAAAGCCGTCAAAATGGAATGTTATTGCTAGCCACTCCATCGACGTGCCGACAGTTTCTACCGGAGGTTCACTATTTCGCCCTCGATGAGGACAGCCCGCCCGCCTATCGCTGGCTAGACCTGCATCCCGATGGCACGATCGTCAGTGCAATAAAGTGGTGCGGTACGAAAGAAACGTCGTGATCAGAAACACCTTGGCCGTGGTTATTCTTGCGTTAATGGCAGCTGCAAGTTGCGCCCGCACGCTCTCCGAGCGACACATCCTTTGGCAAGTCGATGGCGAAGACAACACCGTCTATCTCCTCGGCTCCGTGCATCTGCTTCGACAGGAAGATTATCCGTTGCCCGAAATCTACAATATCGTTTACGCGGACGCGGAAACGTTAGTAATGGAACTGGATATGGACGATCTTGATCCTTTGCAACTTCAACAACACATGATGACATCCGGTTTGATAGCCGATGGCGGCAGCCTGCGCAAAATCATGGGCGACACCATGTGGGCCAAGGCTAAAAAAAGCGCCGACCAGCTCGACATTAAACTGGAAATGCTCGACGCGACAGAGCCCTGGCTGGCTGCGCTCACCATAGTCGAGCTGGAAATGATGAAACTCGGCTTCGATGCTGCGCTGGGCGTCGAATTTCATTTTCTTGATCGCGCCCGCACAGATGACAAGCCCGTACGCGGACTCGAAACCGCAGAGCAGCAAATTGCTGTTTTCGATGAGTTGCCCTTGGATACCCAATCGCGGTTTCTACTGAAAACGTTGGACGACGCACAGACTATCGAAGTAGGTCTGGATGCCCTTATCACCGCCTGGCGTTCCGGCAACATTGAAGCGATGCAAGACGAGCTGATCAAGGGCTTTGACGGCTTCCCGCAGGTCTACGACACACTGGTGGTCCAACGCAACCAGGCCTGGACTCACGACATTGTGGCGCTACTAAACGACAAGGATGACTATTTGATCATCGTCGGTGCTCTGCATCTGATCGGCGCGGACAGCGTACTCGAACAATTACGAAAAAAAGGCTATAGCGTCAACCAACTTTAAATAATCACATCGTCTGTCCCCTCCCCGGGGACAGACTCCTTCATCCTCTTTCCTCACCCCCAACAGTCGCGCTCCCCAGAATCGTCGCCGCGATATGTGGCGAGAAAGAAGACGGTCGTTTGCCTGCGGCGACTGCGTTCCTCGCCGGAGCCCGATTTGCGTGTATCGCGACACGCAATAGAAGCCGGCTTCTAGGCTCGCCAAGATTTACGCGTGATTTGCTCCCCACCCTAACCCTCCCCGCGAAACGGGGAGAGAACAGGAAAAGAGTCGCGGCAAGGATGCCGCTCCTACGAATCAAGAGATAGCGATTGCCGGCGAGAAAGAAGACGGTCGTTTGCCTGCGGCGACTGCGTTCCTCGCCGGAGCCCGATTTGCGTGTATCGCGACACGCAATAGAAGCCGGCTTCTAGGCTCGCCTCAGCACGACATCGGAATTGCGGCCCTCTTGATCATGGGAGGGCGGGCGCGACTACACCTCAACCATATCGAAGTCTTCTTTCCCCGCCCCACAATCCGGGCAACGCCACGCCAAAGGCACATCGTCCCAGCGGGTACCAGGATTGATCCCGGCTTCTGGGTCGCCACTTTCCTCATCGTAGAGATATCCACAAATAAGGCACATGTATGTCTTCATCGAAAACGGTCCTATACTGGGCGCTGCGGCGAAGAATCTTGCAACAACAGGAACAGAGATACAATCACACAATGCGCAAAACACCTCGCAACGTCCTGGTCATCAGCGGCAACGACCCTTCCGGCGGTGCCGGAATGGCTGCGGATATCCAGGCAATTACTGCTTTGTCGGCACATCCTGCGCCGGTAATCACCACGCTGACGGTACAGGATACGCGTAACGCCAGCTCCGTTATAGCGATCGATGCTGATCTGGTCGTCGAACAGGCACGTGCGGTGCTCAATGACCTGCCAATTGCCGCCATCAAGATTGGATTGCTTGGCAACGCCACAATAGGTCTTGCCGTTGCTGATCTACTGGAAGAATGGTCGGATATTCCGGTTGTACTCGATCCCGTGCTGGTCGCGGCAGGCGGCGCGCAACTCGCAGAGGAACCGCTGATTGATGTACTGCTGACCCAGCTCATCCCACTAACCACAGTACTCACACCCAACGACAGTGAGCTGCACGCCCTGGCACCTAACGCCGCCACAAACGACGACAAAGCTGCAACGTTGATCGGCTTGGGCGCCGAGTGGTTGCTGATTAAAGGCGCCGATGCCGACACACCCGAAGTACACAATACGCTGTACAGCGCCGGCGGCGACGTTGAGGTGTACACATGGTCCAGACTCCCGCATGCATACCACGGTTCCGGGTGTACCCTGGCTTCGGCGATTGCCGCACAGATCGCAAACGGCGAAACAGCAATCGATGCTGTGACGTCGGCGCAACGCTACACTTGGGAGGCTCTGCGCCGCGGTTTTCAGCCCGGTAAAGGACAATACATACCCCACCGGTTTTTCCATTTGCCCGAGGCCCATCTCAAATGAGCAAACCTGTTCTTCCCAAGGGCCTGTATGCCATCACCGACTCAGACTATATTCAACCGAGTCTTTTGGGTAACGCCGTTCAGCATGCCATCCTGGGCGGCGCGGTGATGGTGCAATACCGGGACAAGGGCCGAAACCCTGGTCGACGCAAACGAGAGGCGATTCAGCTACGCGACATCTGTCACGATCACGATGTGCCGCTGATCATCAATGACGATGTTCGACTTGCTGAAGAAATCCAGGCCGATGGTGTTCATCTTGGCCGTGACGATTGGTCGGTTGAAACCGCACGCAAGGCGCTCGGTGACTCTGCGATCATTGGCGCCTCATGCTACAACTCGATGGGTTTTGCCAGGCGAGCACGGGACGAAGGCGCCGACTACGTTGCCTTTGGCAGCTTTTTCCCGACACAGACTAAAGAGCGCGCCGAACGTGCGACTTCCGATATTCTCACTGAAGCCAGCACGGAATTGGATCAACATATCGTTGCGATTGGAGGAATCAAGCCGGAAAACGGAGCCAATCTGATTCGCGCGGGCGCCGACATGATCGCAGCCTGCAGCGGTGTTTTTGATCGACGGGATTCGGAGAGTGCGTCCCATCACTACGCTGCCCTGTTCAGAAACGCGGCGTTGCTGGATTAGCCTACGCGCATGACACAAGATCTATTCGAAGAAGCACGACGCTATATAGCGGGTGGCGTCAACTCGCCGGTGCGAGCATTTCAGGCTGTAGGCGGCGATCCGGTCTTTATTGAACACGCCAGTGGCCCCTATCTTTATTCCGCCGACGGGCGCCGCTTTATTGATTACGTTGGGTCGTGGGGTCCAATGATTCTCGGGCACGCACATCCCGATGTCGTCGCAGCAGTGCAGAGTGCCGCCGCGAAAGGCCTGAGTTTTGGTGCGCCGACTGAACTGGAGACACGACTCGCAGCAAAGATCATCGAGCTGATGCCGTCGATAGAACGTTTGCGGATGGTCAGTTCCGGCACTGAAGCGACGATGAGTGCGATACGTCTTGCCCGTGGCTATACGGGGCGTGACAAGATCGTCAAATTCGAGGGTTGCTATCACGGCCATGCTGATTCGTTGCTGGTAAAGGCCGGCTCGGGCGCGTTAACTTTTGGCGTACCAACCTCACCCGGCGTGCCGGCCGACACGGCGGCCCACACACTCACTCTACCGTTCAATGAAATCACTGCCGTAGAAGAACTCTTCGACCGGATGGGCGCTGAGATCGCCGGAATTATTGTCGAGCCGATCGCCGGAAACATGAACATGGTCAAACCCAGTCCGGGATTCTTGCAAGCCTTGCGCAGGCAATGCTCAAACCATGATTCCGTGCTAATTTTCGACGAAGTGATGACCGGTTTTCGTGTTGCTCTGGGCGGTGCACAGTCGCTATACGACGTCACACCCGATCTGACTACACTTGGAAAAATCGTTGGTGGTGGTATGCCGGTAGGCGCCTTTGGCGGGCGGGCCGGGATCATGGCGCAACTCGCTCCAGAAGGACCGGTCTATCAGGCTGGCACCTTGTCCGGCAATCCGCTGAGTATGGCCGCCGGATTGGCCACGCTAAATATTATCTCGCAACCGGGTTTTTACGATCTTCTCGAAGGAACGACGAATCGTTTCAAGACCGGTCTCGTTGACGCCGCAAACGATGCCGGAATCGATTTCAGCATGACCTGTGCCGGCGGTATGTTTGGACTGTTTTTTAGCCCGATGCAGAACGTGACGTCATTTTCTGACGTTATGGCCTGTGACAGCGAACGTTTTTCGAAATTTTTCTCTCTGATGCTCGAAGCCGGCGTCTATCTGGCCCCATCATCATTCGAGGCAGGTTTTGTTTCGGCCGCACATACCGCCAAGGAGATTGACGCAAGCATAACGGCTGCAAGCAAGGCGTTTCGCAAGCTTGCTACTTAGCGCCCCGAATATCGCGTCGGAAATGGTCTATGTCGACGAAATCACCAAGATCGCGGGCCGCCTGAAATACTCGTGACGACATCAGCAGCAAGTCCTCATTTACCCTGCTTTCTTCGGTAACGCTAAGACAGTGCCCCGCTTCGGGACAGAGATAAAGATCACCCATGCCGCCCATGCCTTCGAACCCCTCCAACAACGTAGCGACACCGGTGCGAGAGTTAATTCTCGTTTCCTCCAGGCCATCCTCGAGCCACTCCGCCCAGTTGAACTCGCCGTACCGACGCAAGTAGCGGATCAGTTCCCGACCACGCATCAACAACTCGGCAATAGGCAGCTCTATGCGCGCGGTCTCGCCGATACTCTTTTCGTTTGTCGGTATTCCTGAATTATTGTTCATTGAGCTTCATCCACTGACAGAGCATTTAGCACCGGTGCAAGGCTGGTGAGACGGCCCAAGGCATCTTCAGACTCCAGATACGCCTGCTTATCGATCACTTTTACCGGCAAAATTTCCGCAAGGCGAAATCCCAGCCACGATGCATCCTCGAAATTTCGATCGATCAAAGCGTACTGATCCCCCAATTGATCAATTATCGACCGCATCAGATCAGCCATGTATTTGAAACGCTCTGGAACCGCATGCGGTGGCTCGTGTTTGAGTGTGTCAATTTCGGCGACGTGCAAGCCGTCTGTCTGGATACGTGATGTCCTGATCCGAAAGCGCCGGGTTCCAACAACAACGATTCCGAGCAGGCCATCACGTTCGGTATACCAGTCACCGATCCGGACCAAAGTGCCAACTCTGTGCGTCGTAGTGTCACCAGTCTCGTTTCCTGCCTCAATTGCCACCACACCAAAGCTCGTGCCATCGCGCAGACAACGACTGACCATGTCGAGATAGCGTGGCTCGAAGATGCGCAAAGCGAGCGGGCCGCCTGGAAACAGCACGGTGTTTAGCGGAAATATGGCTAATTCCGAATCCCTCATTTCTCACAACGGCCGGTACCTATCGGCTCGATGGGGCCGATTAATGGTATCTCCATAGTTCGCGCGCCGACCGGCTTCACGCGTCTGATTATTCTACCACAGCGTGACATGGCCACTTACTGCAACGCCGCAAACAAGCGACCGGGCAGCCCGTCGAACGCGCCGTTGCTCATCACCACAACGCTGTCTCCCGCCCGCAGTTGCCCTACGATCGCCGTGCACAATGCCTCGATATCGGATGCGATAAAAACCGGTCGCCCGGTGTCCACAGTGGCTTTAGCAAGATTCCATTTCAAGCCCGGTGGCTGGTACAAGAAACTCATGTCGGCACCAGTTAACGCGGCGCCAAGTGCAGTTGCATGTACGCCGAGCTTCATGCTGTTTGAGCGTGGCTCGAAGACAGCGATGACGCGGCCTGTTGAACCAATCTGGCTGCGCAGAGCCTGTAGTGTCGCAGCAATTTCGGTTGGGTGATGGGCGAAGTCATCATAGACCGTGATCTCCCTGGCCTTGCCTACTTGCTCCAGCCGTCGTCGCACGCCTCGCCAACAACCCAATGCGGCAACGCTTTGCCGTAGTGACACACCGACATGACTCGCGGCTGCGCAGGCCGCCAGCGCATTGTGACGATAATGCACGCCCGGCCAATCGAATGGGCCGGTTACGGATTCATTTTGCGCAGAGCTGTGATTAACGGTGATCGAGCCCGAATCGCCGTCTACCGACCAGACGCTGTTCTGTGCCCCGTATTTTTCAATCTGGCTCCAGCATCCCATCGCCAATACGGTATCGATCTCATCCGAGTCGGCATGCGCGATGATCTTGCCACGACCCGGCACGGTTCGAACCAGATGATGAAATTGGCGTCGAATCGCCGCCATGTCCGGAAAGATATCGGCATGATCGTATTCCAGATTGCTTAGTACCAACGTGCGTGGTCGGTAATGCACAAACTTTGAACGCTTGTCAAAAAATGCTGTGTCGTATTCATCTGCCTCTACCACAAAATATCTTGAGTCCCCCAGGCGCGCAGACACGCCAAAGTCCAACGGCACGCCCCCGATGAGAAACCCTGGCTGGAGACCGGCGTACTCCAATATCCATGCCAGCATGCTTGATGTAGTGGTCTTGCCGTGCGTGCCGGCTATCGCCAGTACATGCCGGTCGCACAACACTTGCTCGGCCAACCACTGCGGGCCGGAGGTGTAGGGGATGCCAGCATCGAGCAGATGCTCGATTACCGGGTTGCCACGACTCATGACATTTCCTACGACGACACAGTCCAGTTTCTTCGATAGCACTTCGGCATCGTATCCCTCGTGTAATGCGATGCCGATGGAAGCAAGCTGTGTGCTCATCGGGGGAAAAACATTCTTATCGGAACCCTCGACGATGTGCCCGGCCTCACGCGCAAGCACGGCAATACCGCCCATAAACGTTCCGCAAATACCAAGGATGTGCAGATGCATCAGGACGGTACTCCAAATAACGTTGTATCCAGTACCAGCAGGGCAATATAGAATCCGAGTGCGATCAGCACCCCGACAAAATATGGAAAGCCAACAGCGCGATGCAGTATGTGTCCCTTGACACCTAGTGACCACAGCAATATGCCTATGGCCGCCAATGCGGGCAGGTTGTCTGTAAATGATTCAGATGTTTCAGGTACCATCATTGCCACAGGGACCGACAATGAGTTGAGCAGTACGTCAGCACCAAATACGGCAGTTAATGTCTGTGGCAATCTCGCCTGCAGACCCATACCCGCAAGCAGTGCCGAGAAAAACATGAGCTGGGTGAGGGTATCGAGTAACGGAAGTGCGAGCGTTCGTGGAGCTGTGACGTCGAGCAAAATCATACCTGCAAAATAAATTGCGATGTGCGCTACTACAACCAAACCCAGAAGGAAGCTCGACCTGGGCAGGTCTTCGGGACCGGCCCGGTGAGCTACTATGGACAGGAAAGGGTAAATTAGTGTAATCAGCGCCTGCATTAGCGATGCATCACACGCCTGGTGCCGGTTGTCTGCATGTTAAGCTCGCCGATCCACATTAGTATTTTCTGAATGACCACAACACCACTGATCGATACGCGGGAAGGTTTGTCAAAACTTGTCCGGAAACTACGCGGCCAGGAGTTTGTTGCGGTCGATACGGAATTTGTTCGTGAACATACCTATTACCCCCGCCTGTGTCTCGTTCAATTGGCCACCCACACTACCGCGGCATGTGTAGACGCTATCGCACTGGATGACTTGTCGTCGCTGACATCTGTTTTGCTCGATGCAACTATAACAAAGGTGCTGCATGCAGCGCGCCAGGATCTCGAGATCTTTGTCCAGCTGACCGGTCGGGCCCCGGGGCCGCTGTTTGATACTCAAATTGCCGCCGATCTATGTGGCCTGGGTGACCAGGGGAGTCTGGCAGCAATTGCTTCGCAATTGTTGTCAGTAGAATTAGACAAGAGCCATACACGGACCGACTGGTCCCGCAGACCGCTTAGCGAGCAGCAGTTGCAATACGCTCTGGACGATGCACGATATCTGATACCGATATACGAGGAACTAAGCGAACAACTACGCGAACAAGGACGAACGAGCTGGCTAGAGGAAGACTGTGAGCGATTAATCAATCCTGCACTTTATACTGTGGAACCGGCTATGGCATGGAAACGCCTGGGCGGGCTCGGAGCTCTCAGTGGCCCTCAATATCACGCGGCACGCTTGCTCGCGCAATGGCGTGAAGACCGCGCGATCGATCTGGATCGACCACGCGGCTGGATACTGCGCGATGACGTCTTGCTAAGGATCGCCACAGCGCTGCCGGATTCGGAGAATGCGCTGGAGAAAATTAAGGGGCTACCACGGCCACTATTTCGAAAGGCGTCGAAGTTGCTTGATATAGTCTCTGCCGCGCAGCGCTGCGAAGATCCCGTACCGGATTTGCCGGCCCCCCTGAGCCCGCAACAGCGGAAACGCGTGATTGCGCTGATGGATCGGGTTCGCCGTGTTGCTGCGGATATCGGCGTCAGCGCGGCCACTCTGGCGTCCCGCCGCGATGTGACGGCGGTGGTCCGCCGCGATCCGAATGCCGCGCCGCTGCGCGGGTGGCGCCGGGAAATCATCGGTGAGCAGTTGCTCGCCGGGATCGGCGACTGATAGCGGACACCGCCTGACTACTCTAGTGGGAGCGGTCTAGCGCCGCGACCGCCTTTTTTTCGCCTTCTTCTTCTTTGCCTTTTTCTTCGTCGCACGCTTCTTGGTCTTCTTCCTGGTTGTCTTCCTTGATGTCGCCTTGCGCTTCTTCGACGATTTCTTCTTCGCACGTTTTTTCGCTGGACGCTTTTTCATCTTCTTACGCGTGGTCTTTTTCTTCGAGGCCTTTTTCCTGGAGGCCTTTTTCTTCGAAGTTTTCCGCTTTGACGTCTTTTTCCTCGTAGTTTTACGAGATGTCTTCTTACGACTCACCTTTTTCTTGGTTTTTTTCTTCTTGAGCACTCTTCTCTTCGTCGCCTTCTTCTTGGCAACTTTCTTCTTGGCCGCCCTCTTCTTCGAGACTTTCTTTTTTGCGGCCCTCTTCTTCGAGACCTTCTTTTTGCCGACCTTCTTTTTGCCGACTTTCTTTTTGGCGACTTTTTTCTTCGCCACTTTTTTAGCAGCCTTCTTGACAGCCGGCTTGGCGGCCTTTGGCTTACGCCCGGACTTCACTTCCGGCTCAACTACTGGCTCTGATTTACGTGTTAACGATGCGCGTGCTGCCATGCGGCGTCGGCGGCGATTTCGCAACGGCCTGACGATATCAACCAGGCGTCTGAACACATCGTCTGGGTTGCCGACACCATCGAGCCGATTCAACAAACCATTAAATTCATAATAGGCAATTACCGGTCGCGTGTGGTTTTCGTAAACCCGTAAGCGATTGTTAATCGTATCTTCGTTGTCGTCGGCGCGATGACGCAAGCGACCCCCACAGCTGTCGCAGCGATCGTCCAGCGCGGCAGGGGAAGTAAAGACATTGAATACCGCACCACAGCTGGTACAAGTGCGGCGCCCGGTCAGACGCTGCATCAGGGCTTCATAGTCGACTTCCATCAGAACGGCCCCGTCCAGCGGGACCTCCAGTTCATCAAGCAGCTCGTCCAATGCCTGGGCCTGGGAAATGTTGCGCGGGAAACCATCCAGGATGAAGCCTTTGGCCGCATCCTTCTCGCTCAGGCGCTCGCGGATGATGCCGAGCACGATTTCATCAGATACGAGGTTACCGGCGTCCATGGCGTCGCGGGCCAGCACACCGTACGTAGTCTCGGCCTCCACAGATTCGCGCAACAAGTCGCCTGTCGATACCTGTGGCACCGAGAACTTGCTTACCAGTTTCTGGGCCTGGGTACCCTTGCCCGATCCGGGCGCCCCCAACAATACGAGCCGCATCTGCGCCCTCCAATAAAATTACACCGACGCGCCGCCGCCGGAGCGCGGTAACGCTACAGGGTGCTCAGGTTGTCGTCAAACCAGTGTATGCGCCAGGGCTTTCGGCTATGCTCTGGCGGCATCAAAAAAAGCACAGAAATATCGGGGGACGAATGAAGGCCATGAATCTGTTTTACGCCCAGAGCGGCGGCGTCACATCGGTCATAAACGCGACGGCCTGCGCCGTGATTGAGACCGCGGCCAAGCACAAAAACAAGATAGCAAAGGTATATGCTGGCCGTGACGGCATCATCGGGGCGCTGACCGAGGATCTGATTGACACCAGCCAGGACAGCCGGGCGGCAATCGCCGCATTGCGTCATACACCTGGTGGAGCCTTTGGCTCTTGCCGTTACAAGCTCAAGGGTCTGGAAGAGAACAAAGCCCAGTACGAACGCCTGATTGAGGTCTTCGCCGCGCATGATATTGGTTATTTTTTGTACAACGGCGGTGGCGACTCCATGGATACCGCTCACAAGGTCTCACAAATCGGCCAAAAGCTGGGTCACCCGATCACCTGTGTCGGCGTACCCAAGACCGTGGACAACGACCTGCCGCTTACCGACTGCTGCCCTGGCTTTGGTTCGGTCGCCAAGTACGTTGCCGTCTCCACCCGCGAGGCAGCACTGGATGTCTTGTCGATGTCGCGTACCTCGACCAAAGTCTTTGTGCTTGAGGTGATGGGCCGGCACGCTGGGTGGATCGCCGCGGCCGGTGGCCTGGCCGGTGAGAAACCGGGTGAGCCACCCCACATAATTCTTTTTCCGGAAATTCCGTTTGATCGCAAGGCGTTCATGCGGCGAGTCAAGGATTCTGTAGAACGTTATTCCTATTGTGTCATCGTTGTGTCCGAGGGCGTTCGCGCTCCGGACGGAAGATTTCTCGCCGAAGCCGACACTAAAGACTCATTTGGTCACGCACAACTCGGCGGTGTCGGACCGATCGTCGCACAAATGATCAAGGACGAACACGGCTATAAATACCACTATGCCGTTGCCGATTACCTGCAACGCTCGGCACGACACCTGGCATCAAAAGTCGACGTTGAACAAGCCTATGCCGTCGGCAAAGCGGCAGTGCAACTCGCTGTGCGGGGCGAGAACGCCGTGATGCCAATCATCAAACGCATCTCGGACAAACCCTATCGCTGGAAAATCGCGACAGCAAAGCTGGCGAATGTCGCAAACAAAGAAAAGATGATGCCGCGCAGCTACATCACCAAGGACGGTTTCGGCATCACTGCGCGCGGGCGGCGTTACCTGGCACCGCTAATCCGCGGCGAAGCACCACCGCCTTACCAGAATGGGCTGCCAAAGTACGTCACGCTCAAAAACAAATCCGTCAGAAAAAGACTCAAAACCCGATTCCAACTCTGAGAGTATGGCGACAGCCGCCAGCCTCCCTACGGGGTAGTCAAACGCCGATGATAATACTTGTTGGCGTCCAAACACGTTTGCGCCGCGCGATTCGATCGATAGTGTTTTCACCACCAAAGCTCGCGGGCACTTCGTCCACGGCAAGCGTACTCAGCCGCAAATTGACCGTTGACCAGGTACCCTCATCATCTGAGAGTACGGCGCCAAGATAGGTGCCACACACACGGCATATGCAGAAGTCTGCGGTCCGCAGTGCAAAACGATACTTCTGCAATTTTCGCTCATCCGCGATTCGAATGGTGACCGAACCTTCAGGATCGGACCAGTTCTTTGCGGCGTGTATTTGGCAAAAGCGACAATCGCATGCTCGCGCGCGAATGTCTTCGGGCGCCATTTGTGTCAAAAGCTCAAACGACAGGTTTTTGCAGTGACACGCCCCCGTTACTACGTGAGTCATGATATTGCTGCTCGCATGCAGCCATAATCATCGGACACGCCCCGCTGATTGTCCATCTGTGGTCGCGGATGCACGCTACAACGCGTGACTTACCCCCCACCCCAACCCTCCCCCCGGAGGGGGGAGGGAATGGGAGGCCGCTCCTCCGAGCCATGCCGCAACGCGTACAACGACATCCCGCGACAAACCCTCTGAGGAAGCGCAATGGTCCCCGACGACTTACCGGGCGTAACGTCGGCAAGTCCGTAGACCTGCGGCAAGGGAAAAGACGGTTCGTGTTCACGGCGAGCCGCGAGAGAGGAGACGGTCTTGTTTTTGCGGCGACTGCGTTCCTGCTTGCCGCTAAGCATTACACGTAACTTGCCCGCCACCCTAAGCCCTCCCCCGGAGGGGGGAGGGAGATAGCGGGCGACTGCGTTCCTGCTTGCCGCTAAGCATTACGCGTAACTTGCCCCCCACCCTAAGCCCTCCCCCGGAGGGGGGAGGGAGATAGCTACACGAGGATCGGCGCGATGACCAGCGAGACGATCGCCATGACGTTGATGAGAATATTCATCGACGGCCCCGAGGTATCTTTGAAGGGATCCCCCACCGTGTCACCGACTACGGCCGCTTTGTGCGTCTCCGAGCCCTTGCCACCCAGGTTGCCCTTCTCGACATACTTTTTCGCGTTGTCCCAGGCGCCGCCGGCATTAGCCATAAACAAAGCCATCAGCACACAACCCAGCAAGGCACCACCGAGCATGCCACCAAGCGCCTGCGGACCCAATGCCAGACCGACTACTACAGGTGAACCGACGGCGAGCACGCCCGGCAACACCATGCGTTTGAGTGCTGCCGTCGTGGCGATATCCACACAACGGGTTGTGTCCGGTTTCGCCGTGCCTTCGAGCAGACCGGGAATTTCCTTAAACTGCCGACGGATCTCGTGGATCATCTCGAATGCAGCGTCACCTACAGCGGTCATCGTTATCGAGCTGACCAGGAACGGGAAAATACCGCCCAGGAATACACCTATCAAAACGGTCGGGTCGGACAACTCCAGCGAGAAGTCAGGATTGTCGTGCGACACAACTTCAATATAGGCCGTGATTATGGCCAGAGCTGCGAGAGCTGCTGCGCCGATAGCAAAGCCTTTGCCAATCGCTGCAGTGGTGTTACCTACCTCATCCAGGGAATCGGTGATCTTGCGAGTGTCTTCACCCAAACCAGCCATCTCAGCTATGCCACCCGCATTATCCGCAACCGGGCCATAGGCATCGATAGCCATCGTGATGCCGACGGTTGCCAACATGCCGACCGCGGCGATACCAACGCCGTATAGACCGGCAAACATATTGCCAACATAAATAATCCCGCAGATAGTCAACAAGGGAACGGTTACCGACTGCATACCGACTGCAAGACCTGAAATCATCACCGTCGCCGGGCCGGTTTCGCCAGCCTTCGCGATCTTACGTACCGGTGGACCACCCGTGTAATATTCGGTAATCAGACCGATAATGATGCCGCCGACTGCGCCGGCCAGCACACATTTCCAGACACCGTTGCTAATCCCGGTACTGTCGATAAAAAAGTAAGCTGCAATAATAAACAACACCGCGGCGCCGAACGTACCCATGCGCAACGCGACTTCGGGTTGTCGACCCGATGCCAGGCGCACGATCAGTATGCCCAGCAACGAACAAACCAGGCCTATCGACGCGAGCAGCAGCGGCAAACCCATCAACCCGGCACGGCCTCCCAGTGCCGCGGCCCCGGTCATCGTGGACGCGATTGCGATCGTCGCGATCATCGACCCGCAATAGGATTCAAAGATATCCGAGCCCATACCGGCCACATCGCCTACATTGTCACCGACGTTGTCGGCAATCACGCCCGGGTTACGTGGATCGTCTTCGGGAATACCGGCTTCAATCTTGCCGACCAAATCAGCCCCAACATCGGCGCTTTTCGTAAAGATACCGCCACCGACACGTGAAAATAGCGCTACCGTAGACGCTCCCATGCCAAAACCATGCAGATGATGTGCGTTGTGGAGATCCTGGGCCGAGCTGATAAACCAAATATACAAACCGCCCAGTCCCAGCAGCCCCATTGCCGCAATAGTCAGCCCCATAATCGATCCGCCGTAAAAGGCAATACTCAACGCGGTTGCCGCACCGTGATCGTGCGCTGCAACGGTCGTGCGCACATTGGCACGCGTCGCCGTGTACATGCCGATTCCACCGGCCACCGAAGAACACAAGGCACCGACCAGAAAAGCGGCGGCGGTATGACTACCGAGATCCGGCGTGAAATACAGAATCACCGCAACAACGGCCGTGAAAATCCACAGCAAGAAATACTCGCGGCGTATGAAGGTCATGGCGCCCGCATGTATTTGCTCGGCGATATCGGCCACCTCGCCCTCGCCGGCCGGATATCGCCGGACTATCTGGTATATCAGCAGGGCCGCGACTAAGCCCACGATTCCCATGATCACCGGTATATAGCTGGTATTCATTAAACGTCCTCAAGAAAACAGTGGGGACCGGAACTGCGTAATCAGATAATGCTGGCCCCAGTGAAACGGTCGTGAGTGCCCTACTCACTCAACGGCGAATGCACAGCGGCGGTATTCTACGTGAATTCTTCAGGAAGTTAAGCCGAATCAGGCTGCGTGCGCGACCGGCAACGGTTTAGGGCGGCCGATGGCATATCCCTGGACAAAATCCACGCCGAGGCCGCGAACAGCCTCGAGAGATTTCCGATTTTCGACCTGTTCGGCCACGACCCGGATATCGAGCGTGCGGGCAAGCCGGATCATGGTCACGACCATCTCCTGACTGACTTTGTCGGTATCCAGGTTGCGCAAGAACGAGCCATCGATCTTGATGAAATCCATGGACAGCTCGCGTAGGTTGGCCAAAGAACCGAGACCGCTGCCAAAATCGTCCAAAGCGAACTGACAGCCCATGCCATGCAGTACTTCGATGAAACGGCGGGCATGACCGATATTGGTAATGACCGACGACTCGGTCAGCTCGAAGCATATTTGTTCTGGCGCCACACCGGTCGTATCCAGGCATTCCACGACGAACTCGAGGAATTGACCGTCGCCAATTGTCTGACCCGAGAGATTGATGCTACAACTGCGATTGTCGGGCAGACGCAAGCCACCGCTGCTCAACGCATTAAACGTGGTCTCGATAACCCAGCGATCAATACGTGGCATTAGCTTGTAACGCTTCGCCGCCTGCATGAATTCACCTGGCGCTATGTCGCGGCCACCCTCGCCCTGCATTCGTAGCAGCACTTCGAAGGCCGGGCCGTCCCGGACATTACCATCGACGGAAACGATCGGCTGGGCGTAAAGTTCGAATTTATTGTCCCTGAGCGCTATCTGCAACCGCTGCAACCAGGCGATTTCTCCCCGGTGTCGCGCAACGGCTTCATCACGAGCAGAATAAACATGTACGCGGCTACGACTCTGTTTGGCGATGTAGCAAGCCGAGTCTGCAGCCATAAGCGCGTCGACGACCGTGCCGCTTTCGTGTCCGATTTCGATCAATCCTATGCTGACACCAATCTGGAAAATACGATCGCGCCAGACAAACCGATAGTCCTCGACAGCAGTGCACGCGTCATCGGCGATTTGGCGCGCTTTTTCCAGCGGACAGCCAAATAGCAGCATGCCGAATTCGTCACCCCCCAATCGTGCCACCGAATCCGAATCACGCACCTGATCGCGGATTAAAGCAGAGACCTCGCGCAGCATGTTGTCACCGGCCATATGCCCACAGGTATCGTTAACTTCCTTGAAACGGTCCAGATCGAGGTAGGCCACAACATGCCCCATGCCATTGCTCTGCACTGTTTTCAGCGCCTCTTCAACACGACGCTCAAACTCGCGTCGGTTAAAAAGGCCGGTCAACGCATCATGACTGGCCTGGTAGGTCATCCGGCGCGCGATACCACGCATCTCAGAGACGTCCTGCATCAAGATCACAACGCCGGTCATCTCCGGGCCCTCGCCTATTGGTGACACACTCAAATCAACGGAGTATTCCTCTCCACCGGCAATCATCAGAGCGCCCCGGCCCAAACTCACCTTGCGCCGCTGACTCAAACATTGCGCCACGGGGTCCTGCACGGGCTTGCGGTCGGCTTCATCGACCAGATTGATCACGTCGAGCAAGTCACGACCACGCGCCTCATCGAATTCACAGCTCATCAAAGTCTCCGCGGCCGTATTCATGTAATCGATACGGCCGTCGATGTCCGTGGCAATGATTGCGTGTGAAATCGACTGCAATGTGGAAGTGACGTGCACTTTGTCTCGCAAGAGAGCTTCGGAAGATCGCTTCCGCTTGGAAATATCGAATGCTGCAAATAACAACGCGGGCTCGCCCTCATAATCGATCAGGGAGGTGGAGCCTTCAACCCACACGCCGTTGCCCTCCCGGTTGAGCAGCTTGATTTCAACGCGTTCCGGGACCGCCTGCTGCGCCAGGCACTTGTCGAACAAGTCTGCAACACGCTCGCGGTAATCAGGATGAATGAGCTCCAGCGCAGATTTACCGATTAGATCGCGTTGTCGAACGCCGCGCATGGCTGCAGCACGCGGATTGGCATAGATTACTTTCTTGCGCATCACGACGATGGCTTCCTGCACACCCTCTGCGAGATTGTGGAATAGTTTTTCGCGGCTATCCTCGGCTCGCTCGCGGCTGTCGATCGAATCGAAAACATCGTTCACCGCTCTTTCGAGCCGGCCGAGTGCGTCGTCGCGGCTGGTCTCGGTAACCCGTTGGTGAACGTCGCTATGTGCGACGATGTTGCCGAGCTCATCATTGAGACGCGCGATGCGATGAACAAAACTTCTGCGTGTGACAAACCACGTCAACACCAGGGCAACCAGGCCGGTGACAATAAGGATTATTTCAATTGTGCCTGGCACTCTTCCACTACACCTCTTGGTAAATATCCGAGCCTTTTTCGCGGAATTCGCGTGCTTTTTCTTTCATCCCGGTAGCCAAGGCTTCCTTGTCGTCGGCAAGGCTGTGCTCGCGAGCAAATTCGCGTACTTCCTGAGTGATTTTCATCGAACAGAAATGTGGCCCACACATAGAACAGAAGTGCGCAAGCTTGTGGGCTTCCTTGGGCAGCGTCGCGTCGTGATACTCGCGGGCCCGATCAGGGTCGAGGCCAATGTTGAACTGATCTTCCCAGCGAAACTCAAACCGCGCCTTGGACAATGCATTGTCACGCACCTGCGACATCGGATGCCCCTTTGCCAAATCTGCCGCATGCGCAGCGATCTTGTAAGTGACTATGCCCTCACGCACATCGTCACGATCAGGCAGGCCAAGGTGCTCTTTGGGCGTGACGTAGCACAGCATTGCGGTGCCATACCAGCCGATCTGCGCGGCACCGATTGCGGAAGTAATATGATCGTAGCCGGGCGCGATATCGGTCGTCAGTGGACCCAGTGTGTAAAACGGTGCCTCGAAACACTCCGCAAGCTCACGATCCATGTTTTCTTTAATCAATTGCATGGGCACATGCCCCGGACCTTCAATCATTACCTGTACATCCTGATCCCAGGCGATTCGGGTCAGTTCACCAAGAGTGGCCAGTTCAGCAAACTGTGCGTCATCGTTTGCGTCTGCGATGCTGCCCGGTCGTAGCCCATCGCCCAGAGAGAACGACACATCGTAGGCGCGCATGATGTCGCAGATATCGTGAAAATGTGTATAGAGAAAACTTTCTTCGTGATGTGCCAAGCACCACTTAGCCATAATTGAACCGCCACGCGACACGATTCCGGTAACGCGGTCGGCAGTCAGTGGCACATATGCCAGCCGTACGCCGGCGTGTATCGTGAAATAATCCACGCCCTGCTCTGCCTGCTCGATAAGTGTGTCGCGGAATATTTCCCAGGTGAGTGCCTCCGCACGCCCGCCAACTTTCTCCAGAGCTTGATAGATGGGCACAGTACCGATCGGCACAGGCGAGTTGCGCAAAATCCACTCGCGTGTTTCGTGTATGTGTTTGCCGGTGGAAAGATCCATAACGGTATCCGCTCCCCAACGGATAGCCCAGACCATTTTTTCGACTTCCTCGGCAATTGACGACGTTACCGCCGAGTTACCAATATTGGCATTGACCTTGACAAGGAAATTGCGGCCAATCGCCATCGGCTCAATTTCCGGGTGATTAATGTTGGCCGGGATAATCGCCCGACCCGAAGCAACCTCGTCGCGAACAAATTCCGCACTGACGGTCTCCGGCAGGTTGGCGCCAAATGACTGCCCGGGCTGGCGGCGCAGCAGCGCGGCTTTTTCGTAACTCTCGCGCATTTCGTCGCGGCGCAGGTTTTCACGCAATGCAACATACTCCATCTCAGGCGTGACAATTCCACGCCTGGCATAGTGCATTTGAGTAACGCAGGAGCTACCGATGGCGCGGCGCGGTAACGGCCTGTTCGGAAAGCGAACCGCAGCAATTTGATCCGATAATTCGCGATCACGCGTAAAGCTGGCGCTAGCCCCCGTCAGCTCTTCGGTATCCTCACGTTGCGCAATCCAGCGCCCGCGTATCCCGGGCAAGCCGTGCATGAGGTCAATCTCCGCGTCGGGGTCGGTGTAGGGCCCGGAGGTGTCATAGATCACGAGCGGTGGGTTCGGACTTGCATTAAATACGGCAGGCGTATCCGCCTGGCGTATCTCGCGCATTGGCACCCGCATATCGGACGGCGTGCCCGAAACATAGACTTTCCGAGAACCGGCGAGCGGTCGACGCGCCTCGGTACTGAGACGTGCGGTCGCTTCCCGCAGCTCTTTTGATATTGCTGTCATAAATCCTTCCGGGACGGTTGAGCGGGCACATTCCGAGTCTCGCGGCCAGGCACCCTTCGGGCCGCTATCATTATCATTATAGGAATGAGGATATTACAAGCAGCTGTTATTGGCGATTAGGTTTCACATAAGCTTCTGCCTGGACTGCTTGTCTGGTCCGGCCAAACTGACGTAACCTTCCCCACCGACACCGGCTTACGCGAGAAGACGATGGATGTTCAACACGCCCGTGAGCAGATGATCGAACAGCAGATTCGGGCCTGGGAGGTATTGGATCCGCGCGTTTTGTCTGTGATGTCGGAAGTTCCTCGCGAGCAATTTGTCCCTGCCGACTACCGGAAGCTGGCCTTCGCAGACACCATGATTCCGCTTGCCCAGGGCCAAGTGATGCTTACGCCCAACATCGAGGGTCGAATGCTGCAGGCACTGTCCGTTAAACCTGGTGATCAGGCACTGGACGTCGGTACTGGCAGTGGCTTTTCTGCAGCCTGTCTTGCAGCTCTCGGCGCGCGCGTCCACAGCATCGAGATTCACGGCAACCTGGCCGATAACGCCGCGGCCGTTCATGCCCAACTGGGGATGAACAGCATCAAGGTGGAAACTGCCGATGCAGCACAACTCAGCATCACAGACAAATACGACGTCATCGCCGTAACCGGCTCGGTACCCCAGCGCGAAAAACGCTTTGCACAGGCTCTCAAACCGGGTGGAAGGCTGTTCATCGTTGTCGGATCTGAACCTAACATGGAGGCTTTGCTCGTCACTCGCACCGGGGCAGACACCTGGCTTACTGAGAGTCTGTTTGAAACCGTTTTGCCACCGTTGCAAAACTTCAGCCGGACACCGAAATTCCAATTCTGATGGCAATTCAAAACATGTCGGTGCAGGAACTCGCATCCCGCCTGACAGCAGGTAACGCCTGCGTGCTGGACGTGCGTGAACCCTGGGAAGTCGGCACGGCCTGCATCTGTAATGCCCTTGCGATCCCCATGAACGATGTCCCCGATCGACTGGATGAGCTGCGAGCCGCCAGCGACGGCAAGGACCTCGTTGTCATGTGCCATAGCGGCCAGCGCAGCGGGGTAATCACACGCTTTTTGAACCAAGCAGGTTTTGACAGGGTCTTTAACCTGGATGGTGGTATCGAGGCCTGGTCTCAAGAAATTGATCCGTCTGTTCCGTCATATTGATCAGAGTACAAATATCGCGTGTTTACTGTTATAGTCAGATATAACACTATATCACTTATTATGTTGCATTGCACTAACTCAGGATGTTAGCCATGAATTTTTCCCGGTTTTGCGCACCTGCCGCATTCATTATGCTATTTCTAACCTCGTCTCCAGTCTGGGCCGCCGACTTCCTCGAGGTGTACCGTCAGGCGCTGGCAAGCGACCCGCTGCTGCGGGAAGCCGATGCCAACAGGCAGGTGGCTATGGAAACCCGACCACAGGCCAGGTCGTTGTTGTTGCCCCAACTCAGTTTTAATGCCATTCGGATGGATCGGGCAGAGGAAGGCACCAGACCTCAGTTCAGTGTGGCGGGCACCAGCGGGTTCCCAACCGACGATGACCACGATCGGACTATACTGACACTGCAACTGACACAGACGGTATTCCGCTGGGATCAATGGCTGAGCTTGCGTCAGGCTGACAAGATCGTGAGCCAAGCCGATGTGGACTACAACTCGGCCGAACAGGATCTCGTACTGCGTGTCGCCGAACGTTATTTCAATGTGCTCTCGGCACGTGACGAACTCGAATCCGCACGGGGTAACAAGGAAGCTATTGCGCGTCAGCTCGAACAATCAGAAACACGCTTCGAGGTGGGCCTCATTGCCATTACCGACGTGCAGGAGTCACGAGCTGCATACGATCAGGCGGTAGCGTCCGAGATTCTGGCCAAGCGGGTTCTGACAAACGCGCATGAAAACCTGCGCGAAATAACCGGCGCCTATGCCCAGGATCTGGAAAATCCCGACACCTCTTTGCCATTGGTGCTGCCCGAACCGGCCGATGAGGAAGCCTGGGTTAAGCGCGGAATGGAGCAGAACCTGAATCTGCTTTCCAGCCGGTTGGGCGTGCAGATCGCCAAGGACTCCGTCAAAGTACAGCGGGCCGGACATTTGCCAACATTGGACCTGGTCGCAGGGAGAGAGGAATTCGATTTGGACGGCACTTCGCTCGATAATCTCTTGAGACCGACGCCCTTAGAGGGCGACACGTCGACGGATCGGATCGAATTGCGGCTGAACTTCCCGCTCTATGGCGGTGGCCGTGTCTCATCACAGGTTCGCGAAGCCGTTCACCAACACAGTGCCGCACGCCAAAGACTGGAGCGTGTCGCGCGCGAAACGGAGCGTCAGACACGCGATGCCTATGTCGGTGTGGCCTCTGACATCTCCACTATCAACGCGTTGGAAAAAGCACTTGAATCCGCGGAGACTGCGTTAAAGGCGACCGAAGCGGGTTTTGAAGTAGGCACCCGCACCACGGTAGATGTGCTCGATGCCAGACGTGACTTGTTGTCCGCGCGTACCAACCTGGAACGGAGTCGATACGATTACATTATCAATTTGCTGCGACTCAAGCAGGCGGCGGGTACTCTGACGGAAGCCGACGTAGTCGAGATCAACGATTGGCTCAATTGAGGTAGCTTCATTGGCTTTTTTGCAATAACGGATCGATAAGATCTAACAGCCTCCCCAAAGCGCCGCGGTTTTTTCGGACAACCAGTCTGCCTCGCTCACCGAATTTTTTTGCATCGGCCGGATTGCCGATCAATTCGACGAGTCTGGCCGCCAGATCCGTCGCGTCGCTTACCCGCAACGCCGCCCCTTCGTCGATAAACATCGGCGCAATGTCTTCTGCATTGAACGTATGTGGGCCGGTAAGGATAGGCTTCCCCAAGGCAGCGGGTTCGAGCAGGTTGTGCCCGCCGATCGGCACCAGACTACCGCCAACGAACGCAATATCGCCGGCTGCGTAAATCAATGTTAATTCGCCCAGCGTGTCAATCAAGAAAACGTCAGTCTCAGCCGTACAACGTAATCCGCTACTACGAGTAATAACAGTCAAACCACGTTCGGCCAGAATTGTTGCGACGACATTGAAGCGTTCCGGGTGGCGCGGCACAAGCATTAGTAACGTCGCCGGATATGTCCTACGCACGAGCTGCAGCGCATCCAGGATTTGCTCTTCTTCGCCTTCGTGAGTACTGCCGGCGACCCAAACGGGTCGATCCGGGGCGTGTTCGGCACGCAGGGCGACGCCGCGCGACAACAAGTCGCTTGCGGGCTCAAAGTCGAACTTTATATTACCGGTCACGTGGGTCCGCGCGGGATTGGCACCCAGCGAGCGAAAACGCTCGGCGTCACTTTCACTTTGTGCGGCGATAACGATTCCGTGCGACAACGCTTCCCGAAACAAGCCCACAAAACGGCGGTATTTGCTGACTGATAAAGGTGAGACTCGCGCGCTGGCAAGCACCAGTGGCACGCGCCGCTTGCCACATTCGTGATAGAGATTGGGCCATAATTCTGTTTCAATGATGATCGCGAGTTTTGGTTTTGCACGATCAAAAAACCGACGCACCGCACCAGGCAGATCGTATGGCGCATAAAGATGCAAAACACTTTCGCCAAACAATGCCTCGACGCGGGCCGCACCGGTCGGCGTTACGGTGGTCAGCACGAGCGGTGTGCCTGGATACCGCCGCATCAACTCCCGTACGAGCGAGGTTGCGGCCTGTACCTCGCCGACTGAAACAGCATGCACCCAGATACTGGGTCGGTCGAGGACAGTACTCCCATAACCAAATCTTTCGCCAAACCGATCCCAGTACGCGTGATTACGAAAACCGCGCAGAAACAAAAATGCCGCGACGAAAGGCGCCAGCAGATATGAAAGCAGTACGTAAGCGAAACGTGGCAAGTTATTTTGCGGCTCTGCGGATACGCTCGATAATCGAAGACGTTGACCGCCCTTCACGGAAGACAAGCACCTCGACCGTACCACCTGCCTGCTCGACACAGTCGGCGCCGGCAATCTGTTCCGCTTTGTAATCGCCGCCTTTGACCAGCACATCGGGCAACACGCGACAAATCAATTCCTGCGGTGTGTCATCGGCAAAAGCGACGACCCAATCCACCGCCGCGAGCCCGGCCAACACTGCCATGCGGTCTTCCAGTGGCACAATCGGACGGCCGGCTCCTTTGAGACGTGTGACAGAATCATCATCGTTGACCGCAACCACCAGACGGTCGCCGAGCGACTTTGCTTCTTCCAGATAGGCGACGTGCCCGGTGTGCAGAATGTCGAAACAGCCGTTGGTCATGACCACGCGCTCGCCGTGTGCCTGCGCCTCACGCACAAACTCGGTGAGTTCGGCTTCCTCCAGCATCCCGCGTCCGCCGATGCCACGCCGGTGCAACTCCAGCCGTAACTCTGACCGACTAACCGTCGCAACACCCGGTTTTCTTACAACCAGGCTGGCAGCGATATTTGCCAGCACTGCCGCTTCTGCAATATCCAAACCAGTTGCCATTGCCCCCGCCAGCGTCGCGATTACCGTATCGCCGGCACCGGTCACATCGTAAACCTCTCGGGTCTCGGCGGGGAGATGGACCGCCTCTCCGTCTCCACGTATCAGGGTCATCCCTTTGTTGCCGCGGGTGATCAGCAAATCCGCAAACGCCATCTCGCGACGCAACCGTCCACCCCGCTCCACGATTTGATCATCCGTGTCACAACGACCAACGACCGCCTCGAATTCGCCAAAATTGGGTGTCAACAGCGTCGCACCCCGATAGCGGGCAAAATCCGAACCCTTGGGATCGACCAACACAGCGGCGCCGGCACCAAGTGCGGTTTTAATCAGCGCACCTGGATTGCGCAATGTTCCTTTTGCGTAATCAGATAGCACAACGACGTCGGCATCCTGACAGGCACTGGCATAAGCTTCTTCAGGAAATACGTCGCGGCCTACGCCAAAATCCTCCTCGTGATCCAGTCTGATGAGCTGCTGATTTCGGCTAAGCACGCGCAACTTGGTGATCGTCGGCGCCTCGGATTGTCCAAAGACGCACTCCACGCTGTTTTGTTGCAGCTGTTCCGCGAGGATCGTTGCGACCTCATCCTGACCTGTAACACCGACCAGAATTGGCGCAATGTCCAGCGCGGCGAGATTTAGCGCAACATTGGCTGCCCCACCCGGTCGGTCGTCAACGTCGCGTACCAGCACCACAGGGACTGGCGCTTCAGGCGAGATCCGGGATGCCGGACCCAGCCAGTAACGGTCTAGCATTACGTCACCGGCAACGACCACACGTCGACCAGCAAAAGTGGGTACTTTTAAAGACATTTCTCGCCCCCGTCCCGAACGGCGGCATGTTACCAGAAATGACGACGATCCCCTTTTTTCAGCGTTCAACGGTTCGAGATTCGGCCGGTTACTACACGGCTGTTACCATTCGCGCGATGAGCGAATCACGTCCACCGTTGAGCAATTTCCTCGGTCCCCGATATTGGCCGACGTGGCTGCTGTTGGGTCTGGTCCGCTTGCTTTGTTTGCTGCCCTATCGTCCGCTGATGGCCGTAGGACGGCTGCTGGGACGTGCCGCATTACCGTTGCTGGCCGAACGCCGCCACATCGCCTTGCGAAACATTGAAAAGTGTCGGCCCGAACTTGACGATCCGCAGCGCAAGACTCTCCTAAAAAAACATTTTGAGTCTCTCGGCATGGCCGTGTTTGAAACAGGCCTGGCGTGGTGGGCCAAGGATGCGCGTCTCGCACCGCTGTGTCATGCGGAGGGAACTGAATATCTGCATGCGGCACTGGAAAAAGGTCGCGGTGCGATCATGCTTAGCGCTCATTTCACGTGCCTCGAAATATGCAGCCGCATGCTCGCAATGCAGGTTCGCCTAAACCCGGTTTATCGGCGTTTTCGTAACCCATTACTACAGGAAGTAATGCAGCGGGGCCGCGAACGCAGTACGGATAGCGCAATTCCCAAGGAAGATTTGCGACAGATAGTCCGCACGCTAAAGAAAAATGGTGTCGTGTGGTACGCACCCGATCAGTCCCACAGTGGCAAGGGCGCGCAAATCGTGCCGTTCTTCAAAATCCCTGCGCAAACCAATACGGCCACAACGCGACTGGCAAGAATGACCGGTGCTCCGGTTTTGCCTTTCCTGCCGTGGCGTATGCCCGATGGATCAGGCTACAGGATCGTCATTGGCGCCGAGATGGACAAATTTCCGTCCGACGATGAAATCGCCGACACTAAATTGTTTCACAGGATGATTGAAGAACATGTACAACGCGTACCGGAACAATATCTGTGGATACACAGGCGATTCAAGAATGTCCCGGAAAATCCCGATTTTTATGCCTGACTGCCGTAGCCTTGTAGCAGCGACGGCCACTGGATTTCCTCAAACTCGGGCGTGGACAGGCTTACGCCGATCTTGTGTAACGATCGATTCAAACGCCTTAAGTTCCGTATCTTCCAACGACTGCCCGGGCGCCGACGGCCTCGGTCAAAGTCCACGACATAGATTTGATCGTATTGATCGCCTAACAGGATATTGTGTGCATTAAGATCGGCGTGATAGACACCCTCATCGTGTAATCGCCGAATGCAGGCACCGATGGCGCGCCATTCGTCGACACCGGGGAGGCGCTCGGCGGCAATTTCGGACAACGCGCGTGTGCCTGGAATACGCTTGGTTAGCAAATCGGCGCGATAGAAGACGCCATCACGAACATAGCGCGCCGCGACCGGCTGCGGAACCGGCAAACCCTGCGCGTATAACTCGGCGAGCAATCGCCATTCCATCATCGATCGTGTCCTCTCGGCGCCGGCCCAGAAATAACGATCCTTCAGCGGCAGAGTCATGGCCCCACCACGATGATAGTGACGCAAGACCCATTGTTCATGACCGTTATCCACGAATAACACTTGACCACGCCCGCCCGCCGTTCCGCTAACGCAGTTACGTTCACGCCAGTATTCCGGCGTGAACATCTGCTCGTCGAAGTGTGCTACGCGGGCATCTATTATGATGCGACCGTCGTAGCGATCCGGTTTTTTCTGAATGATTTCGCCGTCCACCGCGTCTCGCCTGCATTCGACCCGGCCTGAATCTACCTGAAATCTGTCTGCAGCGCCTTGAGTTGCATATTCAAACAAACGCTCATGCTTGTGTCGGTACCCATATGCAAAAATTCTAGCCTGCAGGAAAGATCGTCTCATGTACTGTTTGCGCAGTAATGTCACGCAGACAGCGGTAGTGTCCAAAGCGGCAGGTGCGCTCGAAACAGGGGCTGCATTCAATACCCAACCACAGGGTTTCTGACCGGTCAGTCAATGGCGGCGTGAAGTTCGGACTGGACGAACCATAAATCGCAATAACTCTCGCACCAGCAGCGGCGGATATATGCATCAGACCGGAATCGTTGCTGACTACGTTGTCGGCCAGAGAAATCAGATCGATAGCGTCCGTCAACGTAGTCCTGCCACAGAGATTGACGGTATCCGCTCCTGTCGCAGCGGCGATTCTGTCACCCAAAACCCGGTCTTTGTCCGATCCGAACACCCAAACGGCCACACCCTGTTCATTCAGCAATTTTGCCAGTTGCACAAAACTCTCAACCGGCCATTGCTTGGCCGGTCCGTACTCGGCACCGGGCATCATGCCCAGCAATTTTGGAGGTCTGCTTAATTCCAATCGATCCAGGACAGCTTGCAAATTCTCGATATCGATACGCAAACGTGGTTGTGGCAATGGATCCGGCAACGCCTCGGCCTCGGCTACACCCAGAGCCGCAAAACGTGCGACCGTCGTCGGGTGACGCGTTTTGTTCAGCTCGCGCATATCATTGACTAATCCAAAACGCATTTCACCGCGATATCCGGTGCGTAGCGGAATGCCGGCGTGAAACGGGACCAGTGATGACTTGAAAGAACGTGGCAGGACGATGGCCTGATCGTATGCGCGATCACGCAAGGACTTGCCCAGCCGGTGGCGTCCCGGCCAATTGAACTCTCCGTGCGTAAAGGGCAACTCTATTCCCGCGCGAATTTCATTCATCCGCGCGATGACCGGTAGAGACCAACCCGGCGCCAGAATATCAATTACGACATCCGGATCGCGTTGCCGCAAGGTCCTACACAATGACTGTGCCATGACCATGTCGCCGATCCACGACGGGCCCACGATCAGAACGCTATGGCTCATGGTCGAGCCGTCGTCACCTTAGCCTCGGCCTGCCCAATTTCGTCCAGATAAGTGCGGATCCCGCGCTCGACGGTACTAAATGGCTCCCGATACCCGGCGTTGCGCAATGCTGACACGTCCGCTTGCGTATAACTTTGATAACGCCCGACGAGATCGCCTGGGAAGGCGATATAACGAATCTCACCACGACCGTGCCATTTGATCACCGCGCGGGCGACATCGTTGAAGCTCTGACTGGCACCCGTGCCTACATTAAATATACCCGACTGACCGGGATGGTCCATGAACCACAGGTTTACTGCAGCAACATCGGCTACGTAAATAAAGTCGCGACGCTGCTCCCCGGCTTCGTAACCATCACTGCCCACAAACAGCCGTGCTTCGCCCTGCTCGGACACCTGACAGTTGAAATGCCAGGCGACACTGGCCATGCCGCCTTTGTGCGCCTCACGAGGCCCGTACACATTGAAATAACGCAGACCAACAATTTGGCTATCAGCTTCGTGGAAATGACGTCGTATGTACTGGTCGAACAATAACTTGCTGTAACCGTACACATTAAGTGGCCGCTCATGCACCGGATCTTCCGAAAACCCCGGGCCGGAACCGTAAACTGAGGCAGAAGATGCGTAAATAAAGGGGATATGTCGCTCGACGCAGTAATGCAAAAGCTTCTTCGAGTAATCGAAGTTCTCACGCATCATGTGGCGCCCGTTCCATTCTGTTGTATCTGTACAGGCACCTTGATGAATGACCGCTCGCAAACGTCCGGCCGGATCGTGACCGTGACTGGCCATGTCGAGAAAATCATCCTTGTCGAGATAGTCGGCGATAGTCAGGTCAGCAAGATTTGAAAACTTTTGACCATCACTTAGGTCGTCGACAACAATTACATCGTTCTCGCCGCGATCATTTAACGTCTTGACGATATTACTGCCGATGAAGCCGGCGCCACCTGTGACTACGATCATTACGGACACTCTGACCTGAAATCAGGCCACATCAATGTCTGTCTCGCGCTCGACCAGCCGAAACACGGCGCCGCAATAGGCGCATTTTGCATCGCCGGTTTTTTCAATGGGCAAATAGACCTTCGGGTGAGAGTTCCACAAACTCATACCAGGCAAAGGACAATGCAGCGGCAAGTCACTGCGGGTCACTTCGTAGTAGTTCGACGTATTGGGCGGCAATACGCCGGACTCATCTTGTGCTGCGGTCATTTGTTCATCTCTGTTGCCCATGCCCGCATTATAGACCCGACCAGGTCATTCTCCGAAAACGTCTCTCCATCCGCTCGAAACCCGTGCCCGTTCGGTGATGAATTCCTCCTCTGGCACGACGGCAGCCTTATCGGCCAGAGCAAGACGATGCACACGTTGACGATAGCCGCGGTAAATGTCCGTAAGTTCCTGTGCGGTTTCCGCCTGCACGACGCCTGCGGCCACCAGACTTTCGAGTTGCCGAATATTGTCACTCCAGCGGACCAGCGTTGGATGTACCGCAGCGTTTGCCAGGACCCAGTACTGAACCATGAACTCGATATCGGTCAAACCGCCGCTATCCTGTTTGATGTCAAAGCGACCCGGATCGCCACCGGGCAGTTCCCGTCGCATGCGCTGTCGCATGGCCAGTACCTCCTCCCTCAATGTCTGTGGATCGCGACGGCGTGCCAACAAGTCGCAACGTGCCGTCTCGAATGCCTCGCGCACCACGTGGTCCCCGGCAACGGCCCGTGCTCGCAACAAGGCCTGGTGCTCCCAGGTCCATGCAGATTCCCTCTGATAATTTTCAAATGCCGCGATGGAACTCACCATCGGCCCACCCTTACCGCTGGGTCGCAGCCTCGTATCGACCTGATACAGAACACCGGCGGCCGTCGTGGTACTCAATATATGCAAAATCCGCTGACCCAATCGTGCAAAATATCGCGTGTTGTCCAGCGATTTTTCGCCGTCGCTGTGCTGCAGACCGCCAGCGGAATCGTGCAACAAAACAAGATCCAGGTCCGACGCATAGCCCAATTCCAATCCGCCAAGCTTGCCATAGCCGACCACCGCAAAGCTCGCAATGCGCAAGTCGTTTTCCTCACCACACTGCGGCGCTCCGTGCCGGCGGTACATCTCACCCCGTGCCAGCTCGATCGTCTTTTCCAAGACCAGCTCGGCGATCTCGGTTAGACGGTCACTGACTTTCATCAATGGCAGGACACCCGAAAGGTCGGATACGGCGACACGAAATACCGCCGCCTGCTGAAACATGCGCAAGGCCTCCATTTCGCTCTCCAGGTCATCCTCGGCGATGACAGAAAAACGCTGTGACATGTCAGCTACGAAATCGGCGCGAGTCGGGGGAATCTCGAATACACGTGGATCAATCAACTCATCCAGCAAGATCGGATGCTGAGCAACACGCCGTGCCAACCAGGGACTGATGGCAGACAGATGAATCAGCCTTTTCAGGACAGGCGGGTTCTCAGTGAGCAACGCGAAATATGCGCTGCGGCGCCCCATGGCAACCACAATATTTAGCAGCCGGCTAACGACCTCGTCCGCGTTTTCCTGTGTCGCCGCAAGACGCAGGATTCTGGGGATCAGCAGATCCAGGCGTTGCCGGCCACGCGAATCAAGATGCCGATATTGCGCACTGTCGCGCAAGACCTTGAGTTGTTTCTGCACGCCACTGGTCACATCAAAACCAAGCCCGGCAAGCTCCGTCGTTGCCGCGTCACTACCCGGGTCGGCCTTCCACGCCGCCCTCAGCACATCCACTTGATCTACACGGGGACCCAATATCGCCGACTCAAAGTGGTGGCTGACCCGATGGCGATGTCGGTTAAGCTCCACCATGAAACCCGCCCAATCCTTGTAGCCCATGGAAAAAGCGATACGCGACTGTCCGACAGCGTCTTCCGGAAGGTGGTGTGTCTGTTCGTCGCGCCAAAACTGCAAACGATTCTCGACCCGACGGAGAAACTCGTATGCGCGATCCAGCTGGTCGGCTGCGTCTGCAGCGAGACTGCGGCGTTGCGCCAAGTATCGCAGCGCCACGCGTAGCGATGGCTCGCGCAATACCGGGTCGGTTCCACCACGCAGCAACTGAAATGTTTGCGTAATAAATTCGACTTCCCGGATGCCGCCTGGGCCGAGCTTGATATCGTCGCGGCGTTCACGCCGGCCTACATCCGATGCGATTAAAGCCTTCATTTCCCGCAACGATTCCAACACTCCATAGTCCAGATAACGGCGGTAAACAAATGGCCGCACGAGATCCAGAAACTGTTGCCTATCGGCCTCACGGCCGGTTAATGGACGTGCTTTGACATAGGCGTAGCGCTCCCATTCGCGACCATGTTGTTGCAGGTAAATCTCAAAAGCGGCAAAGCTCAATGCAAGCGCACCGGTTGTGCCAAAAGGACGCAATCTGCTATCGACGCGAAACACAAAACCATCCTCAGTAATCTGATCCAGAACCTTGATGAGACCCTGACCGATACGCGCAAAATAACGGTCGCTGCTCAGCGGCAGCGCACCATCGCTTTCACCTGCCTCCGGGTAGAGCATCACAAGATCAATATCGGACGAAAAGTTGAGCTCGCTTCCGCCGAGCTTGCCCATGGCCACGACGACCAACGACTGCGGTTGATGTGCAGAATCCAGCAACACACCGTGTTTCTTCTCGACCGCGTCTTGCGACCACTTCAGAGCGGCGACTATGCAGCTGTCGGCCAACCGCGACAGATCGGCGAATGTCTCGTCAAGCGTGTTCTGGCCGCACAGATCACGCCAGGCGATACGTGCCATTTCCTGGTTGCGCAGCCGACGCAGCGCACGCATGAATTCAATTTCATCTTCCGGCGGGTCGGCCAGGGTGGCGTTGGCCGTTTCGCAAACACCCTGTGTTCGATTCAACTCGTCAATAAACGTAGGTTCTCGAATACAGTGCGCAGCCACGAAATCGCTACATGCGAATACCCGTGCCATGCCCGGAATCACGTCGCTGGCATCGTGCTGACCGGATGCACTAGACCAAGCCTGGATACGAGACGCTACATGATCCGCGAGTTCCAGCGGAACTGGTGCTATCGAAGCTGATTCCGGGTGTTTGTGGGCCATATCCAGGCCTATCACACCGCGGCGCTGAGCCTGTTGCAAGTTCGGGTATGCCGCCAAAACCAGGTATGGCGCTTGATCCGTCTTTCCCGGTGATCCATATTTAGGCCATGCCCGCCCACACCGGCGTGTGGGGGCTGTCTGCTGTGACTGTAGAAGACTATTCCATATCATCACGTGAAACGGTCATCGAGGGGCGCAAGTCGAGTCGGTTGATGTTGTGATTGATGAAGGCGGGACGCCAGTTCTGCCAAATGGTGTCAAGACCTGGACTTGCGTATACGATGACAACGAAAAACAGCATTGGAAAACTTTGGGAATTTATCCGGAAATGTCCGTAGATGACGCAAAAAAATCGGTGGCTGCCGGGAAGGCGGCCAATTCCCGTGTCGCAAGTCAGGATCCCGAGTTCGTGATTCGCGACGGCCGCATTGAATCGGCCAACCCATCGTCGTCACAAATACCCGTCCTTGCCGGTGCGGCGGTTTCACTAATAGTAGTGAGCGCGTTGGGCTGGCTATTTTTGCGTGGCGATCCGGCTCCGGAAATGGCAGCAGCCGCAGCACAGCTGGACGAGTCAGTGCAACGACCGGCCGACAATCTGCCGAGCCCGTTTAAAGATGACAACGAATTGGATGCACAGCCAGTAGATGCTGTTACGCTGCCTGAGACACAGGCAATAGCGGATCGCGCAGCAGACAAGGTCGTAACGCAGGTCGCTGAGACGCCAAAACCCGCAGTGCCTGCAACCGTTGAAGCACCCAAAGTACCCGAACCACGGACCCAAAACCTGCCACCTGAACGGCCACCAACCCGCAGCGGTGCACAACCCGTCTCCACAGGAGTTGATCCCGGCTTGTCGTCTGTCGGCTCTCGGGTAAGCGACGTGCCTGAAGGCCTGGTGCTTGATGGTCGCGTGGCCCGCGGTAATCTCGCTACAGCCGTCTCGCAGCGCGAACCCGTCGATGATCTGGGATCCTTTATCCTCGGCAACGGCGCGGACGAGCAAAAGTATTATTTCTTCACCGAGCTGCGCGATCTTGCCGGACAACGAGTGCGTCATCGCTGGTTGTATAACAAACGCGTCGTGGCGGAGGTGCCATTCAAAGTCGGCGAAGCCTGGAGCTGGCGTGTTTATTCCAGCAAGACCTTTATTCCTACTATGTCGGGATCCTGGCACGCACAGGTCCTACTAGACGACGACACCGTCATCTATAGTTTGCCGTTTACTTTCAATCCCTGACTTCCGAGCGCGCCCATAAAAAAAGCCCCGGCAAGTGCCAGGGCTTTGTTCGCAGCGCGAAGCCGCTCCTTAGTTGGGAATCGCGGCGTGGCCGCAAAACACAGGTGGCTTACATCATGCCGCCCATGCCTCCCATGCCGCCCATACCACCCATGTCGGGCATTGCGGCAGCTTTATCATCCTTCGGTGTCTCGGCAACCATCGCTTCAGTGGTCAACAACAACCCGGAAATCGATGAGGCATTTTGCAACGCCGTACGAGCTACCTTGGTAGGATCGAGTATACCCATGTCAATCATGCTGCCGAACTCGCCAGTCGCGGCGTTGTAGCCGTAATCGCCCTCGCCCTCAACCACTTTAGACAAGATGACTGAGCCGTCTTCACCAGCGTTGTTGACAATCTGACGCAGTGGTTCTTCAAGCGCACGACGCAAAATGCTTACACCGACGTTCTGATCGCTGTTTGCCGCTTGCAAGTCGTCCAGCACGCTGATCGCACGAATCAATGCTACGCCACCACCGGCCACAACACCTTCCTCAACGGCTGCGCGTGTTGCGTGCAGCGCATCTTCAACACGTGCTTTTTTCTCTTTCATTTCAATCTCGGTTGCGGCACCGACTTTGATCACTGCGACACCGCCGGAGAGCTTCGCGACGCGCTCCTGCAGTTTCTCTCGATCATAGTCGGAACTCGTGTCCTCGATTTGAGCATTGATCTGATCGACACGACCCTTGATTTCGCTGCTTTTTCCGGCACCGTCGATGATCGTCGTGTCGTCCTTGGTGATCTGAATCTTCTTGGCACGACCCAGATCTTCCAAAGAGGTTTTTTCCAGACTCAAACCTACTTCTTCGGCAATCACGGTACCCCCGGTCAGGATTGCAATATCCTGCAGCATCGCCTTGCGACGATCACCAAACCCGGGTGCCTTGACGGCAGCGACTTTGACAATACCGCGGATGTCGTTGACCACCAGTGTTGCCAGAGCCTCGCCTTCCACGTCTTCGGCAATGACCAGTAACGGCTTGCTCGAACCGCGGACTGCCTCAAGCAACGGCAGCAGATCGCGAATATTCGAGATCTTCTTATCGTGCAGGAGGATAAACGGATCTTCCAGTTCCACCGTCTGGTTCTGCTGATTGTTGATGAAGTACGGGGACAGATAGCCGCGATCGAATTGCATCCCCTCGACTACGTCGAGTTCATTTTCGAGTGCCGAACCATCCTCGACCGTAATGACGCCTTCCTTGCCCACCTTGTTCATCGCATCAGCGATGATCTGGCCGACCTCTTCGTCTGAGTTGGCTGAGATTGTGCCAACCTGAGCAATGGACTTGTCGTCCGTGCAGGGTTGGGACAAATTGTGCAACTCGGCGACGATTTTTTGTGTTGCCTTGTCGATACCGCGCTTGAGATCCATCGGATTCATACCTGCGGCGACCGACTTCAGGCCTTCACGTAAGATCGACTGAGCAAGCACCGTTGCCGTGGTCGTTCCGTCACCAGCTTCGTCGGAAGTCTGCGAAGCAACTTCCTTGATCATCTGTGCGCCCATGTTTTCGAATTTGTCCTCGAGTTCGACTTCTTTTGCGACCGACACACCATCTTTGGTAACTGTCGGGGCGCCGAAACTTTTGTCGAGAACGACATTGCGGCCTTTGGGGCCGAGTGTGACACGCACAGCGTTGGCCAGTGCGTTGACGCCGGCAAACATACGATGCCGTGCGTCGTCTCCAAATCTTAAATCTTTAGCAGCCATTATTTTGCTCTCCTGTGAGCTCTAGTCGTCTAGGACGGCTATGACGTCATCTTCACGCATGACGAGGATCTCCTCGCCTTCGACCTTTACTTCGGTACCGCTGTATTTACCAAACAGCACCTTGTCGCCCTTCTTAAGCGACAGCGGACGCACATCACCATTATCGAGTACCTTGCCATTACCCACGGCGATCACTTCGCCTCGGCTGGGTTTTTCGGCTGCGGTGTCGGGAATCACGATCCCACCCGGTGATTTGGTCTCCTCCTCGACGCGTCGAACGATGACGCGATCGTGCAGTGGACGCAGTTTCATCAGATATTCTCCTACAAAATCAGATAGTTAGGTTTTCATGTCGAGCGCTAGCTGTTAGCACTCGCCTCAAACGAGTGCTAATTCTAGTCATGAACGGGCTGTAGTCAACCCTTTTCCATGACACCGCCCCAGACGGAGGCTAAGCTGCGCGATCGTCCTGGCCAAACCCCGCTGTCTATATGAGTGCTCCTGACGACACATTGCTGGTCTATTGCACGTGCCCGGACGCGCCCACCGCCAGCCGGCTTGCCGCTGAGCTTGTCGAAAGACAGCTCGCCGCCTGTGTCAGCCAGCTGTCCGGGCTCGTGTCGACATATCGGTGGGAAAACCAGATGAAGCGCGACGAAGAGACCCTGCTGATCATCAAGACGACATCGGGGGCCTATTCCAGTCTGGAAAGTACGCTCCGCCGTCTGCATCCTTATGAACTTCCAGAGATTGTGGCAGTCACTGTCAGTGCCGGATTGCCGGGATATCTGGCCTGGGTGGCCGAAAACGTAGCCAAATAATATGCGAACGATCCTATGCACTTTATTGTTGATCCTGCCAACCGCAGTCGTGACGGCGGTCGATGTCCTGCCACCCGATCAGGCCTTCACTTATGATGTGACTGCGAGCGCCGATGAGTTACGTGTCGATTGGCGTGTTCTACCCGGTTATTACCTCTATCGGCATCGTTTCGCGTTTGCGAGCCGCACTACCGGGGTAACGCTCGGCGAGCCGGTGATTCCACCGGGCAAAAAGAAAACAGACGAATTTTTTGGCGAGTCAGAAGTATATCGGGACGCTTTGCGAGTCCGTCTGCCCTATTCCCGGTCGGACCTTGCACCGAAAAAAATGACGCTGGAAATCAAGTCACAAGGCTGCGCTGATGTTGGCTTGTGTTATCCGCCACAGACCTGGACCGCAGAGGTTTCTCTCCCGGTACGCGTGGCCACTACGGGCGGTGCTGCTGGCGGTGTCGATCTGATGGCACTGCTACAGGACGGGCAAGACCCTACGGACAATCAATTTTTGCCGCCGGAAGCGGCTTTTCCATTTATCGCTGAGATGTCCGACGACTACACATTGTCCGTGGTGTTCGATATCGCCGAAGGCTATTACCTCTATCGCGACAAGTTCAGCTTTAACACTGCCAGTAAACGCGTACAGTTTGGCGCGCCGAGGCTACCGCCAGGCGTGCCAAAGACAGACGAGTTTTTCGGCGATACGGAAGTCTATTACAACCAGGCTGCGCTGGAGGTGCCCCTGTCGCGCGCCGGACCCGAAGCCGGTGACTTTGAAATAACTATAGGTTTTCAAGGGTGTGCCGAAGACAAAATTTGTTATCCGCCAATGACCCGTGACACGGTTGTGATACTTCCGGCGGCCAGCACTGAACCACCCGCCGATCTGCTCGCCGATGAACCCGTAGCCGAACAAGACAGGCTTGCCGAACTCATTCGCAGCGGCAATCTCAGTCTGGTGGCAGCTAGTTTCTTCGGGCTGGGCCTGTTGCTGGCGTTCACACCCTGTGTGTTTCCGATGGTGCCAATATTGTCCGGCATAATAGTCGGTCAAGGTCCGGACATTACAACGCGACGGGCGTTTACACTCTCTGCGATTTACGTAATAGCAATGGCAATTACTTACACGGTTGCCGGTGTTGCCGCGGCTTTGCTGGGCCAGAATCTGCAAGCTATATTTCAGCAGCCGGCAGTCATTATTGTATTCAGTCTGATATTCGTGGCGCTTGCACTGGCGATGTTCGGAACCTACGAATTCAAGATGCCGGCTGCTTTGCAAAACAAGCTCAGCGACATGAGCAATAAACAGAGTGGCGGCACCTTGTTGGGGGTCGGCATCATGGGCGTCTTGTCGGCCTTGATTGTTGGCCCATGTGTCGCCGCCCCGCTGGCCGCGGCTTTAATTGTACTCGGACAAAGTGGAGACCCGGTGCGTGGTGGGCTGGCGTTGTTTACGATGAGCTTAGGCATGGGCGCACCTCTACTGGTGTTTGGCGCTTCGGCAGGTCACTTGCTGCCACGTGCCGGCGCCTGGATGACGGCGATACGCGGCGCCTTTGGTGTGTTAATGCTGGGTATCGCGATTTGGATGCTCTCACGCATTCTGCCCGATCAGATCACGATGTTCCTGTGGGCCGCGTTGGTCTTAATGAGTGGCATGTTTCTGGGTGCCTTCCAGCCGCTGGCGGAGAATTCCGATACGCGTCACAAGCTGGCCAAGGGTGCCGGTATTATTGCTGTTGTTTATGGCATCCTGCTCATCGTCGGTGCAGCAACCGGTGGCAACGATCCGTTGCGACCGCTACACGGTACGCGTTTCAGCTCGTCCGGTTCAATGGCCCAGCTCGAGTTCAAACACATTAAGAGCGTGGCGGATTTGCAGGAAGAAGTCAGGCTGGCCAGTGCCGCCGGCCGCACAACCATGCTGGATTTCTATGCCGACTGGTGTGTGGAATGCAAGAAGATGGAAAAGACCACGTTTCACAATCCCGCCGTCATGACTGCGTTGTCGCATACGACTCTCCTGCAGGCCGACGTGACCGCGAATGATGCACAGGACCGGGCTTTGCTCGAGCATTTCGGTATCTATGGCCCGCCGACCATAGCTTTCTTTGGTACCGATGGTCTGGAGAAGAAGAATTACCGCGTTATCGGTTACATGAATGCCGAAGACTTCAAGAAAATCGTGCAGGGGGCTACAAAGTAAATGACGGCCAGAAACGGGATTCTGCTGTGTGCCCTGTTCGCCGCCTCCGCAGTTGCAGGTTTCATGTTTTATGAAACCAGACAGGCTGTGGCGACTAATGAGAGGTCTGTGACCGAGCTGTCGACAACAGTGCGCACACGACCTATCTTCTCCCTGCCCGACATAGCCGGCAATGAGCGATTTGTTACCGAATGGGACGGCAAAGCACTAATCGTGAATTTTTGGGCTACCTGGTGCGCGCCCTGTCTGCGAGAAATCCCGGTATTGATTGACATGCAGGAGGCGCTTGCGGCACAGGATATCCAGATCATCGGAATCGCTATTGACGATCCCGCAGCGGTCAGGGATTTTGCGGCGAAAACGGCCTTCAACTACCCGATTCTCGTCGGGGAGCAGGAAGGCATCGATACGGCGGAAGCGTTTGGTGCTGAAGTCATTGCACTGCCACTGACAGTTTTCACCGATCATGGTGGCAATATCATCGATCTGCACGCCGGTGAGATCACCCGTGACGATCTCAACGCCGCACTGACCCGCCTTTCCCGATAAAAGGGTCAGAGTACTTTTTCTGGGGAAAAGTACTCTGACCCCCTTTTCTGACCCCCTTTTCACGGCTATCGCAATGACAAAATTGCGGGGAAAAGCGCTAAACTTGCCGCCATCTTCTGCGAATGGTGGCGGAAATGTCCAAGATCCTGCTTTTGAACGGACCCAATCTGAATCTGCTCGGCAGCCGTGAACCCCAACGCTACGGCCATACAACGCTGGAGCAGATAGAACAAACGCTGATGGCTGCGGCTGATCGTGCCGGCCACACTGTGCATGCCCTGCAAAGTAATGCCGAACATGAACTTATTGACACTGTGCAGGCCTGCGCCAGTAACGATACCCGTTTTGTCATTATTAACCCCGGCGCCTTTACGCATACCAGTATTGCGTTACGCGACGCGTTTCTGGCAGTCCAGATTCCGTTCGTCGAGGTGCATCTCAGCAATGTCCAGGCGCGAGAGAGTTTTCGCCGTCGCTCTCTGTTAAGCGATATCGCGGTCGGGACCATCGCAGGCTTTGGCGCACTGAGTTATGAGCTGGCATTACAGGCAGCGATACGTCACCTCGAATCGGAGTGATTAATGGATATTCGCAAAGTAAAAAAACTTATTGAGTTGCTCGAGGAATCCGGAATTGCGGAAATCGAAATTACTGAAGGCGAAGAAGGCGTACGGATCAGTCGCTTTTCCAAGAGCGAGTTCGCTACTACGGCGATGCCGCCTGGCGTCCAGGCACCTACCGCACACGCAATCGCAGCGATCGAGCCTGCTCCCAACGCGGCGACTACAGAGCCCGCTTCGCCGCTACCGGCTGGGCATGCAGAACCTGACACACATACTGTAAAGGCACCTATGGTTGGCACCTTTTATGCGTCGCCAACGCCCGGATCCGATCCGTTTATTGATATCGGCACCAATGTCAGCGTCGGACAGACGCTTTGTATTATTGAAGCTATGAAAATGATGAATCAGATCGAAGCGGACAAAACCGGCCGCGTCACAGCAGTTCTGGCGCGCAATGGCGAACCTGTGGAGTACGCACAACCGCTGTTCCTCATCGAATAATGACGACGCTGCGTAAAGTTGTCATTGCTAATCGTGGCGAGATTGCATTGAGAGTGCTGCGTGCCTGCCGCGAGTTGGGAATAGGCACCGTCGCCGTGCACTCAACCGCCGATCGTCAACAAACTCACGTATTGCTGGCCGATGAATCCGTCTGCATCGGGCCGCCACCCTCGTCGGCCAGTTATCTCAACATGCCCGCCATCATTAGTGCTGCGGAAGTCACTGATGCTAATGCTATTCACCCGGGTTACGGTTTTCTCGCCGAAAATGCCGACTTCGCCGAGGGTGTTGAGCAAAGCGGGTTTGTTTTCATCGGGCCGAAACCGGAAACAATTCGGGCGATGGGCGACAAGATATCCGCGAAAGAAACGATGAAACGCTTAGGCCTGCCGTGCGTGCCCGGCTCAGATCGCGCCATGGGGCGCGATCCCGGCCAAAACCTGGCGTTGGCGCGCGATATCGGTTTTCCGGTCATGATCAAGGCTGCTCATGGTGGTGGGGGACGCGGGATGCGTGTGGTCCATCAAGAATCCGCATTGGAAGATGCCATCTCACTGACCCGCCAGGAATCCGATGCGGCTTTTGGCGATGCAACAGTGTACATGGAGAAATACCTGGCGGGACCGCGGCATATCGAATTCCAGGTTTTAGCCGACCACCACGGCAACGTCATTCATTTGGGTGAGCGCGATTGCTCCATGCAGCGTCGTCATCAGAAAATCATTGAGGAAAGCCCGGCGCCCGGCATCACGACGCAGCAGCGTGACGAAATCGGTCAAATTTGTGTCGAAGCCTGCAGGGAAATTGAATATCGCGGCGCGGGAACCCTTGAATTTCTGTACGAGAACGGCGGCTTTTACTTTATCGAGATGAATACACGCATACAGGTTGAGCATCCGGTTACCGAAATGATTACCGGGATCGACCTAGTCCGCACACAATTGCTGATAGCTGATGGAGAAGCCCTTCCCTGGCAGCAAAAAGACATCACGTTGCGTGGTCATGCGATCGAGTGTCGTCTCAACGCCGAAGACCCGGAAAAGTTCATCCCCGCACCCGGCACGGTTACCCGATGGCATCCACCGGGCGGTCCGGGCGTGCGTGTGGATTCACATCTTTATTCCGGCTACACCGTTCCGCCGTATTACGATTCGCTCATTGCCAAACTGATCACTCACGCAGAAACCCGTGATCTTGCGTTAGCCCGTATGCGCAGCGCTCTAAGCGAAGTAGTCGTCGACGGCATCCACACGAATGTGCCATTGTTACAGGATCTCTGTGACGATTCGCGGTTCGTTGACGGCGCAATCGAAATCCACTATTTAGAAAAAAGGCTCGGCCTTTGACGCTCCGTAGTTCCTGCGAATGCCCTGGCAAAGACTGATCGTAGAGGTCAACTCAAACGACCACGAGCTTGTTGAGCGATGTGCCGTCGAGTTGGGCGCCCTCTCGGTCAGCCTGGAAGACGCCGGTGATCAACCAGTATTGGAGCCGGCTCCAGGCGAAACACCATTGTGGAGCCAGATGCGGCTAATCGCGTTGTTTCCGGAAGACGTTGACTGCAATCAAGTCAGTCGCGCTCTGACCAGTGCGGGAGTTGCGCTACCTTTGTGGGAACGGCTGGAAGACCGCGAGTGGGCTCGTGCCTGGCTGGACGAATTTGAGCCGATGTTTTTTGGTCACGGGCTGTGGGTTTGCCCGCACGGGCAAACGCCCTCGGAGGCGCAATGCGTGGTGCACCTCGACCCGGGACTGGCGTTTGGCACCGGTCGTCATGCAACAACCGCACTTTGCTTAAAGTGGTTGGCGGGTACCGCACTAAGAGGGCGCACAGTTCTCGATTATGGCTGTGGTTCCGGGATTCTGGGTCTGGCTGCGGCGGCGCTGGGCGCAAAACGAGTCTACGCGCTCGATATCGACGATCAGGCGCTGATCGCCACGCGCGACAACGCATCCAACAACGGCCTGGCAGCACAATTTATGGTTGTCCGGCCCGAAGACTACTGTTCGGAACCCGTGGATATCGCTATAGCAAACATTCTGGCGCGACCACTGATCTCGCTGGCCGGCACCCTGGCCGCGGCAGTCAAAGCGGGCGGAACGGTCGTGCTTTCGGGTATCCTCGACGATCAGGCAGACCAGGTCCGGCAGGCCTATGAGCCCTGGTTCCATATGCAAAAACCAACCGTCCACGCCGGCTGGGTGCGGTTAAACGGTATACGCGGTACTCGTGTACACACAGTGTCCTGAATGCGAAGCGCTATTTGAGATCACGGCAACCGATTTGGCTGTTGCCGGAGGTTTTGTGCGCTGTGGCCAATGCAGCGTCTCCTTCGATGCACTGAACAGCCTGCGTGACACGCCTGAGGTAGCCGACGATGCAGAGGTCGCGGTGGAACCAGCGCCTGACATTGTCGATCCAGTCGCCCCAGAAACCGAAGTCGAAGTCGCCAAGCGTGTGGTCGAGTCGCTCAGTCAAGAGCGTGATTCACTCGATGAAGACGAGAATGCGTTTGTCGTAATTGATGATGACGACGATGACGAAGAGATTTTGCTCGATGACAGCTACGAACCGCCGCAAGAAGACGAAGAGCAAGAAATATACGCTGACAGCAAATTTTCGGCTACGGAACATGACGATACGCCCGCTTCTGAACTAGAAGGTGAGGACGACAACTTCGAAATCTTCTTCGGCGTTGACGAATTAGAGCACCTGACGGCCGCCGACGACACAACAGTACAGGATGAATCCGATGCTGAAAAAGTTGATGCGTCTGTGTTGTTCTCGTTGCCTCTGCCGGAGCTGACACCACTGGATCACGAGCAACGCGGAATGCTACCGGAAAAACTTGAGGGCGGCGAAGCGGCGCGCGATCCATGCGCTCTGACCGTCAGCACAACAAAACACAAAATTGCCAGATTCGACACAGCTAGACCAACCCGATCGAAAGCAATACGTGCCAACGACGCTATTGATGCTGCAGATGCCCGTGATCTTAAACACTATCTTGGCGGGTCAAAGAACCGCGCCGTTGCGGCAGCCTGGGCGGGTGGCAGCGTGTTGATGGCGTTGTTGCTGGCCGGACAGATCATTCACCGGAACCGCGGTGATCTGATGATTCATCCCAGACTGGGTCCGGCCGTCAGCTCACTGTACAAAGTAGTGGGTGTCAATTTGCGACCAAACTGGCAAATCAGAGACTACAAGGTGGTCGGTCAGGCGCGATTGTTTGAGATGCCATCGGAAGTAGTTGCCGGAGAAAGTGCTGCCATCGCGTTGCGATTCGTGACCATCATTACCAATGGCGCCAAGCAGCCCCAACCGGCGCCGATGGTCCGTTTGACCTTGCGTGATCGTTGGGGTGACCCGACTGGTATTCGCGATTTTGCGCCACCGGAGTATCTGGCTGACCGGACTTTGATCGGCCGTTTGCTTGAGCCAGGGCAGCGATTGAGAGTGGTCCTGAATATTGCCGATCCGGGCACCGATGTGGTTGGTTTTGATTTTGACATGTGTCTGCCAGACGGCGTGGGCACACTACGTTGCGCCAACGAGCCGGCAAGCTAAGTCCCTGATGCGTATAGGACCTTACAATTTCGACAACACCCTGGCGCTGGCGCCGATGGCCGGTGTAACCGATAAGCCCTTCCGTCAACTGTGCCGGCGCATGGGGGCAGGAATGGTGGCCGGCGAGATGATCAGTGCGGACACGCGCCTGTGGAAGTCTGCCAAAACCCGACGCAGGCTCGATCACAGCGGCGAACCCGAACCGCGTATCGTACAAATCGCAGGCGGCGATCCTGAGATGGTGGCGAATGCTGCTCGTCTCAATGTGGAATGCGGCGCACAGATCGTCGATATAAACATGGGTTGCCCGGCCAAGAAAGTGTGTAACAAGGTTGCTGGTTCGGCATTGTTGCGTGATGAAGACCACGTCAAACGCATACTCGATTGCGTAGTAAGAGCCGTGGACGTCCCCGTCACGTTAAAGATTCGCACCGGCTGGTCGCAAAACGAAAAAAATTGTGTGCGCGTTGCAAAAATCGCTGAGCAAGCCGGCATACAAGCTCTCGCAATACACGGCCGCACTCGTGCCTGCATGTTTCGCGGACAGGCAGAATACGATTCCATCGCCGATGTCAAGCGGGTCGTCAGCATCCCGATAATCGCCAATGGCGATATCGATTCTGCGCAGCGCGCTCGTGACGTATTGCAACACACGGGAGCCGACGCGCTAATGATTGGACGGGCCGCTCAAGGTAGGCCTTGGGTTTTCAGGGAGATCGCTGCGACACTTTCGCAAGACACGAAGTTTTCCAAATCAGCCATACCTACCAACGCAGAACTCCGTGATATCATGCTGACCCACCTCGATGAGCTGTATCGTTTCTACGGTGAGCAAGTCGGGGTGCGCGTGGCAAGAAAGCATCTCGGTTGGTATTGCAGGAATCGCAAGGACGCATCTACCTACCGCGCCAATGTGGTACGGGTAGAAACGGCTGATCAGCAGATGCAATTGACCCGCAACTATTTCGAGCGTGTCGATGACAGGGCATCGGCGGCATAAACAAAAAATCACGATATGGGGATTCTCAGCAGGTGGGAAACAAATCAGCCAATGGTCACATGATTGCCACGGCGCGAAGGATCAGCGCTGGCAAACCACTTCGTGACCTCACACAAGAAGCACTGGGCGGCTATTTCGCGAACTTAAACGGCCATCAACCGGTAGAGCTTTATGATCTGGTGTTGCGTGAAGTCGAGGAACCGTTACTTCGCTCAGTAATGGAATACACCGGTGGCAATCAAAGCAAGGCGGCAACCGTGCTGGGCATCAACCGCGGCACTTTGAGAAAGAAACTCAGAATCTACGGGCTGGACAACGGCCGCTGAGCAGACTGATTTGCGGGCACTTCTAAGTGTTTCAGACAAGACCGGGATCGTCGATTTTGCGCGCAGCCTCGACGCCCTCGGCGTAGATCTGGTATCGACAGGCGGCACAGCGGCATTGCTGCGTCGCAACGACATCGGTGTCACCGATGTCGCGCAGCAGACCGGGTTTCCGGAGATCATGGATGGCCGGGTCAAAACCCTGCACCCGAATATACATGCCGCACTGCTCGCCCGACCGGGCATCGACGAGCAGATTCTGGACGAACTGGGTCTCGAGCGCTTCGATCTGCTGGCCGTCAATCTCTACCCGTTTGAACAGATCATTTCCGAGCCAGGCTGCTCCCTGGAAGTCGCGATAGAAAATATCGACATCGGTGGCCCGGCGATGCTTCGGGCAGGCGCAAAAAACCACACTGCGGTTGCTGTTGTTGTCGATCCGTCTGACTATGGTCTGATCCTGACTTCGCTGAAGACCGGTGGCTTTGACAAACGTCTACGCTACGAACTCGCCGTCAAGGCCTACACTCATACGGCCGCTTACGATGCGGCAGTTGCCGACTATCTCTACAATCAGCGTGAGTGGGGCGGCGACGAAATATTTCAACACCAAAAGCTGTTGCCAGTAACGAAGCGCAGCGATCTCCGTTACGGAGAAAACCCCCATCAACGCGCGGCATTTTACGTTCACAATCAAGCCGATGAGGCCTGCGTAACAGATGCAACACAGGTTCAGGGCAAGGACTTATCATTCAACAACATTGCGGATGCCGATACGGCATTGGAGTGTGTACGCCAGTTCTATGAACCTGCCTGTGTCATAGTCAAGCACGCTAACCCCTGTGGAGTTGCGTTGGACCAGGATGCCAGCGCCGCCTACCGACGCGCCTTGTCGACCGATCCCACATCGGCCTTTGGCGGCATCATCGCACTCAATCGCAGTCTGGATGGCGGTACGGCTGCCGAAATACTCAAACAGTTCGTCGAAGTTCTTATTGTGCCGGAAGTGCAGGACGAGGCACGCGAGATTCTCGCAACCAAACCCAACGTTCGTGTGTTGGTAACCGGGTGGTGGGACATGGATCGCGCAGCCGGTGTCGAATTTCACTCGGTTAACGGCGGACTGCTGGCTCAGGAACGCGACATCAAATTGGTGAGTCCGGCTGAGCTCGATGTCGTTTCGGAGCGCTCACCGACCGAGCACGAAATGCGCGACCTGCTTTTCGCCTGGAAGGTCTGCAAGTTCGTCAAGTCAAATGCCATCGTGTTTGCCAAAGATCAAATGACGATCGGGATTGGTTGTGGTCAAACCAGCCGCGTCCACAGCGCCCGTATCGCGGCAATGAAGGCGGTCGATGCGGGTCTGGCTATCAAGGGGTCGGCGATGGCTTCCGATGCGTTCTTCCCGTTTCGGGATAGCATAGACAGCGCGGCGGAGCACGAAGCGATCTCAGTCATACAACCCGGCGGTTCCAAACGCGACGCCGAGGTCGTCGCCGCGGCCGACGAGCACAACATGGCGATGGTTTTCACAGGCATGCGGCACTTCAGACACTAACCGGATGGCAAAGGCAAATCTGATGAGGGTACTGGTGATCGGCGGCGGCGGCCGGGAACACGCCTTGGCGTGGAAGGCCGCACAATCACCCATTGTCAGTGAGGTACTGGTCGCGCCCGGCAATGCCGGTACTGCACAGGAACCACGTCTGCGCAATGTGGACATCGATGCAACGGCTATTGCTGATCTCATCACGCTGGCAAAAACAGAGAACGTCGGATTGACAATTGTCGGCCCGGAGGCGCCGCTGGTGTCGGGGATAGTCGACGCGTTTACTCAGGCCGGCTTGCGATGTTTCGGGCCGACGGCACTGGCAGCCCGACTCGAGGGCTCCAAGGCCTTCATGAAGGACTTCCTGGAAAGCAATCGTATCCCCACTGCCAGCTATGAGGTCTTTGAGGACATCGATCCGGCGATTGCCCGAATCCGGGAGCGTGGCGCACCGATCGTCGTCAAAGCGGACGGACTGGCTGCCGGCAAGGGCGTAATCGTGGCTCACACGATCGCTGAAGCTGAAGCGGCGGTGCACGATATGCTCGGTGACGGTCGCTTCGGTTCTGCTGGTCGGCGGGTCGTCATCGAAGACTACCTGGATGGTGAAGAAGCCAGTTTTATTGCGATGGTCGATGGCGAGGCGATTCTCCCGCTGGCAACTTCCCAGGACCACAAGGCGCGTGATGCAGGTGACCTTGGGCCAAATACCGGTGGTATGGGGGCCTATTCTCCGGCACCGGTGATCGATCCGACAATTCATGACCACATCATGAATGAGATCATGCGCCCGACGGTACGCGCTCTGCGTGCAGCCGGCACACCCTACGTTGGTTTTCTTTATGCCGGTGTCATGGTTGGACCAGATAACGTGGCGCGGGTACTGGAATTCAACTGCCGCTTCGGCGACCCGGAAACGCAACCTATCATGATGCGCCTGCGTAGTGATCTCGTGGCGCTCTGCGAGGCGGGTATCGACGGTCGTCTGGCGGATGCACAAGTTCAGTGGGACACGCGCGCCGCTTTGGGCGTAGTGCTGGCTGCTGGCGGCTATCCGGAAGATTACGACAAGGGCGACATTATCAGCGGACTGAACGATAACCTCCCGAACACAAAAGTATTCCACGCGGGAACTCGTTTCAACGGCAATAACGTCGTGACAAATGGCGGGCGAGTACTGTGCATCGTGGGTTTGGGTGACACCGTTAGCACAGCGCAACGACTCGCTTATCAGCGCGCCGCCTCGATCCATTGGGACAATCTCTACTATCGGGAGGACATCGGCTACCGCGCAGTCGCAATGGAGACCTGCGACCATAACTAACCTGTCTGCTCCCGACAGGGGGCAGCCTCCTTTGTTGCTCCCCACCCCCAGTCGCCGATGTGATGGTATGCGACGAAGCACCGGAGATTCGGCGAGAAAGAAGACAGTCGTTTGTTTGCGGCGACTGGGTTCCTCGCCGCAGCCGCAAACGAATGACGGCTTCCAGGCTCGCCGCTTTGCGATTACGCGGGACTTGCCTCCCACCCTAGCCAGGAGCTCGGCCTTCGGCCTCACGAAAGCGTCGCTGCGCGACGTATTGATCTGCGTGTCTCGATACCCTGCAAATCGGGCTCGCAGCAGAATCGCGGCAGGATGCCGCTCCTACGACAGCACTGCGAGATAATAATACTGCGGCTTCCAGGCTCGCCGCTTTTCAGATTACGCGGGACTTGCCCCCCACCCTAACCCTCCCCCCGAAGGGGGGAGGGAATAAGAATGGGTTCATCACTCGAGGGCTATGACCAACGAAGCGTCGTAACTTTTCCAGGTGATAGGGACGACGAATGAACGCAGCTCTGGTGGCACGACAATTTTGTCCAGCCGCCCAACAACAACTATAGGAACGGAAATCAGGAAATCGCTACCAAAGTCCTTGCGCGCATTCCCTGAAATTACGTTGGCGACCTCACCAACCATATCGCACATGTTCTCATGACTGGTATTCTCTTCGCCCAGCGTTATGAGCAAAACCTTAAGCAGTACCGACGGCGCCGTGAAATAGACACTGCCGCGTCGTTTCCCGGTGACACCGATGATACCGGTAAAGCCTTTGACTTCGCTGTTACAGTTGCTGGCCAGATACGGTGTTCCAATTTCAGCCGGTTCGCCACCCATGTGTGAAAAAAAGTGGGTCGCTCCTTCGATAAAGACTTTGAGATCCGTCTCATCCATTTGTCGCCTCCCCGAGAAGCTCGCGAAAAGCTCTGTTCAACTCCTGCTCAGAAAACGGTTTGCACAGGAACCCATTTGCACCCTTCTTGAGAGCCTCGATCGCCGTCGCCTTATCCGACAACGCAGAGATCACCAGAATGACCACGTTAGGATCCATTTCAACCATCTTCTCAACGCATTCGATTCCACCCATTTCCGGCATGGTGAGATCCATGGTGACGATATCCGGTCGCACCTTGGGAAACTGCTCCAGCGCTTCAACACCGTTGCCCGCAGTGGCAACAACTTCCAGACCCTCGATTTCTGTCGAGCGCTCAATTTTCTTTCGGATAATGTTTGAATCATCCACGATCATAAGTTTCATAAATTCACCTTTCGCCAGGTTGAGGCGTTGGCTTACGCCGCCTGGTCCATATCGCGCGGTATTGCCGGCAACGTAACTTTGAACTGCGTAAATTCGCCACGCGCGGTCGACACGCGTACCCGGCCACTAAGTTCGTTAACAAGATTGCGGATTACGTCCATGCCGACACCGCGTCCGGCATCAGAACTAACTTCAGTAGAGGTAGAAAATCCACGTTTGAAAATCAACGCCATAACGGCTCGATCTTCCATAGCTTCGATCTGATCAGCGCTTACAAACCCCTTGTCCACAGCCGTATTACGGATGAGATCCATGTCCAGCCCACGGCCGTCATCGCGGTACGAAAACTCGAAGTTTCCGTCACCTAGTGGAACAAATTTCATAGCGATGCGACCAACCTGACCCTTATTGGCAACCAATCTGTCTTCCGGACCCTCAATACCATGCGTCACACCGTTGCGTATAAATTGGATCGCCATGTCCTTGACCGGGCCGCGATACATCTCCGGTACATGCTTGCCCTCTAGGCCGACGCAGTGAAGATTGACACGCTTGCCTTGCTCCTCTGCAATTCGCTCAGTCAAGTTGTGCAATAACGCCGACATATCGGTACGTGGTGCGGCACGTTGATCATCCGCGACTTCGGCAATCTTGCTGCGATCAAAGACCAATCTAAAATCGACCAACCGAGCGACAAGTTCGCGCACTGACTGGATATGGCCTAGTAATACATCCAGTTTGATGGTCAGGGGTAAAAAGTCGCCGCCACTAATCGTGGGCCGTTCCTGCACGTCAGTTATCAGGTCTTCGATATCATGGGCGAGACCCACTACTGAATTGAGCCCGAGCGCAGAGGCCTCGCCTTTTACGGCATGTATCTCACGGAAGATCTGATCCAGCTTGGCGCGGTATACCTCGACACCCATGGCAGACCGCTTCAGTATCGAATTGATCTTGCCAAGTGAGCGCTCGGAACCACAAAGAAAGTCTGTCAGGACCTCGGGTTCGATGTGTAGAATATCCATCAGCATATCGAGCTGCGCTGTCGATCGCGCCCGAGAGACCTGCAGCTCGCGCTCCAGCGCTGCCCGTGCAGTGATGTCATTGACGGTCACCAACAGGTGTGACAACTCTTGGTCTACGAGTACGCGCCGAAATTGAAATCCCAGATATCGAGTCTGGAACTGGCTGCCATCCCCGGCAAAATGTACCTCAACCTCGTTCAACGGATTCAGGTCATCTACGAGATTCTCGTTTACACGCCCGCCAAAGTACAAACTGATGTAATCCCGAGCGACGTTCAGAGTTGTTTCGGGGACAATACCTCGCAACAATTCGATCAGGTTGACGCCAGCCAGGTTTTCCCGGCGAAAGATATCTTGCAGGGCTGCCGAGTGCTGCGACCCGATGCGATATTCCGAGTCAAGTAGAAACAATCCCTCAGTGACGGTTTCGAGTATGTCATCGGTTTCCTTCTTGGCAATCTCAATCATTGCATCATATTTGTTGAGATTGCGGATCAGGTGAAAAAGAATGACGAAAAAGTTGATCAACGCCAATCCGATTCCTGTTACCTGAATGATTCGCAGTCGTGTGGCCCTACGCGCTGACTCGTATTCCAGGTGCACTGCCAGATCGTTTGTCAGCTTTAGCAGCCGATTATCGCGATTGTCCTTTGATGCAACCATTATTGCGTGAAATAGGTCGCTCTCAAGATTGGCACCCTCATCGGTCATGATCAATTCCGCGCTACGCTCAATCTTGGAATCGAAAGCGAGCATCGGTTGCAGAGCTTCCTGCAGTGGCAGCCAGGTTTCTAAAGTGTCAGTTAGCAACCGACGGCTCCTTGTGTCCGAAAATGCCTCGATGCTGACCGACTCACCGTCGACACCGGTTATGGTCCCACCCTTATTGAAGGCATTGAGCGTAGTGTCGAACGTCCGGTAGCCGGCCTTTAGCTCATTCAGGGGTGTTTCGATGAAATTCCCGCTGCCAAGCGCATTGTCGGTCTGCAAAAGTGCCTTGATCAAACGCTGTGAAAGAGTGCGCTGACGACCGGCCAAATTGACCTGCACGGCGTCGCGCGCGAACTGATCGGCGATATAAAAATTCATCACCAGTACGCCAGCATCGAAAACAATAAACAAAGCGATTGATAATACAATCGCGTTGTACTTGCCCGATTTCATTGCACTCATAGTCGTTCCCGCACTTGCACGTCTCTCGTCCACGCCCAAGCGGGCGTCGATAAGGCTCCGTACGTACAGTTAAAGACAAATCGTGTCTGACCGCCGTGATGAAAATCACAACGGGAATATGGCAAGACAGAGTTATGTCAGATGGCAGGTCGAAAAATTGGAGGGAGGGAGAGGCCTTAGCGCTTCATCGCCTCGAAGAACTCGCTGTTGACCTTGGTATCTTTCAGTTTGCCCATGAGAAATTCGATTGCTGCCAATTCATCCATCGGGTGAAGCAGTTTCCGCAACACCCAGATCTTGGCTAACTCTTCCGGATCGGTCAGCAGTTCCTCTTTGCGAGTCCCCGAGCGATTTATGTTTATCGCAGGGAACACCCGTTTTTCAGAGATTCGGCGATCCAGATGAATTTCCATGTTACCGGTACCCTTGAACTCCTCGTAGATCACGTCGTCCATACGTGAACCGGTATCGATTAGTGCTGTGGCAATAATCGTCAGACTACCGCCTTCCTCGATGTTCCGCGCAGCGCCGAAAAATCGCTTGGGTCGGTGTAAAGCGTTGGCGTCGACGCCACCGGTCAGCACTTTGCCGGACGAAGGCACGACTGTGTTGTATGCACGCGCGAGCCGTGTAATCGAGTCCAGCAGGATCACAACGTCCTTCTTGTGCTCAGCCAGGCGTTTAGCCTTTTCTATTACCATCTCGGCCACTTGCACATGACGGCTGGCGGGCTCATCGAATGTGCTCGATACAACCTCGCCTCGCACTGAGCGGGCCATTTCGGTGACTTCCTCAGGACGTTCGTCAATGAGCAAAACAATTAGCACGACGTCGGGAACGTTGTTTGTAATTGAATGAGCAATATTCTGCAGTAACATCGTCTTACCGGCCTTGGGCGGTGAAACGATCAGTCCGCGTTGACCGGCACCAATTGGCGAGATCATGTCGATGATACGGGCAGTAATGTCCTCGGTACTTCCGTTTCCGGCCTCCAACTTGAGGCGTCGCCGTGGAAATAATGCCGTAAGATTCTCAAACAACACCTTGTTTTTCGCGTTCTCCGGCGCGTCCATGTTTATCTGGCCCACTTTCAGCAACGCAAAATAGCGCTCGCTATCTTTTGGTGGGCGGATCAACCCGGAGACCGTATCGCCGGTCCGCAGATTGAAACGGCGAATCTGGCTCGGTGAAACGTAGATGTCATCCGGTCCTGCCAGATATGAGGCATCTGCTGAGCGCAGGAATCCGAAACCATCCTGCAAGATTTCCAGCACACCATCGCCATAGATGTCTTCACCATTTTTGGCGTGCTCCTTGAGCAAGGCAAAGATGATGTCCTGTTTACGTAGTCGGGCTGCATTGTCCAGACCCATTGAGTTGGCCATTTCGACCAACTCGGATACCGGCTCCTTCTTAAGCTCGGTAAGATTCATGACGTTTTCGCTGAGATCGCCTTCGATTGTTTCGAGGCCCTCTTCTCCGTCATCCGGAAACTCGTTTAACGGTGGCTTCCTGCGCCGAGACTTATTACCACCCGAACGCTTGGGTCGCGTTGATGTCTTGGACCTGCCGCCGCGGGCCGAACCGCCTAAATAGCCTTTCATAGGTGTGTATCCAGAAATGCTTTGAGTTCTGTCTTGGACTTGGCCCCGACTGTCTGCGCCTCGACCTTGCCATTTTTGAACAAAATAAGTGTGGGAATACCGCGAACCTGGTACTTCGGTGCCGTACTTTGGTTCTCGTCGATATTGAGCTTGGCGACGCTGAGACGGCCGTGATACTCGTCTGCGATCTCGGCCAGGGCGGGTGCAATCATCTTGCAAGGGCCGCACCACTCTGCCCAGAAATCGAGAAGCACGGGCTGCTCGGATTTCAGCACATCATCGTCAAATGTGTCATCGCTTGTGTGGATGATTCGTTCGCTCAACTTTTTTCCTCCGAATCACATGATCGGGTTACACTACCGGCCGCGTTAGCCAACGAAATCAATCAGGGGTTTGCTTCGCTGTGATAAGAAATCCAGCTTTGTTAGACGCAGCCCATGACCGGCGCGGCTTCTAGTCTGGGAAATGGTGCTGGACTTCCAGTCAGGGATGGTTTCAGTCCACAGCCCCCTGGCTGTTCTGGACCGGGGCGGCGCTTAACGCCAGCACGGTATTTATAGCACAAGATGTCAGAAAACGAAATGTCCGAAACGCACCTCAGCCAGGTCAGATTTGACAGCCTGGGTATCGCCGAGCCTGTCCTCAAGGGCATCCGTGAGGCCGGGTTTGACCACTGCACTCCGATCCAGGCTGAAACGCTTCCAGTGGCACTACAAGGCGGAGATGTGGCCGGACAGGCACAAACGGGCACGGGCAAGACGGCCGCCTTCCTGGTCGCCACTTTTCATCATCTGCTACGAACCAAACCGTTGGCACAACGCCGGCCATGCGATCCGCGCGCTGTCATGCTGGCGCCGACACGTGAACTGGCCGTGCAGATCCACAAGGACGCCGAAGTTCTGAATCGCTACACCGGGTTTGCGCTCGCGTTGGCCTATGGCGGTACCGATTACGAGAAGCAACGGCGAAAAATTGAGCAGGGTGTCGATATACTGATTGGCACACCCGGCAGAATTATCGACTACGCCCGCCAGGGTGTCTTTCGTTTCAATTGCGCGCAGGTGGCTGTCCTCGATGAAGCCGACCGCATGTTCGATCTAGGCTTCATCAAAGACATTAGATACGTATTGCGCCGCATGCCGGCGGCCGAGCAACGCATGAACATGCTGTTCTCGGCGACGCTGTCGCATCGTGTGCTGGAACTTGCATACGAGCACATGAACGAACCGCAGCTGGTGCGCATAGATCCCGAGCAAATCACACCGGAAAATATCCGGCAAATAATCTACTTCCCGTCGAACCGGGAGAAGATTCCGCTTCTCGTCTCTTTGCTGCGGCGTATGGATCCCAGACGAACGATGGTGTTTGTCAATCGCCGACGGGAGGCTGATCGTTTGCAGCGATTTCTTGAAGCCAACGGCGTGCACGCAGAAGCGATTTCAGGCGATGTGCCGCAATCCAAGAGACAGCGCCTGGTGAGGGAGTTTCAAAGCGGCGCCCTTCCAGTGCTGATTGGTACTGATGTGGCCTCCCGGGGCCTGCATATACCCGGTGTCAGTCATGTCTTCAATTTCGACTTGCCCGATGATGCCGAAGACTACGTGCATCGAATCGGTCGCACTGCCCGGGCTGGCGCCGAGGGCGATGCAATCAGTTTCGGCTGTGAAGACTACGCTCAGAATCTCCCTGCAATCGAGGAATTTGTGGGGTATAAGCTGCCGGTTGAGAGCATCGATCCCGCCATGTTGCTGGACATCAAGATTCCACCACGCCCGCCGCGACGCGACACCAACAAACGACCGCCGAGAAAGCGCCAGCCTCGACGCGGCCCTAAGCACGACGGCCGCCGAAAGAAATGAGCAAACCCTTCTGCCGTGGTGTAGCAATATGCTGCGTCGATGCTTACCATGCGCCCAATGAACATAGATACTGAAAAGTTACTGCCCCGAATTCGCGAGATCGCGCGTGAAGCCGGCCAGGCCATTATGGAAGTGTACAACCGCGATTTTGATGTCGAATACAAGGATGACAAGTCACCCCTGACCGAAGCCGATCTGGCATCGCATCGATACATAGAAAAAGCACTACGATCTTTGACGCCGGATCTTCCCATTTTGTCCGAAGAATCCGGCGTACCTGATTATGCCGAGCGCAGAAACTGGGGAGACTACTGGTTAGTCGATCCACTCGACGGCACCAAGGAATTCATAAAGCGCAATGGTGAGTTCACGGTAAACATTGCTCTCATATCCAATCACGAGCCAGTGCTCGGCGTGGTCAACGCGCCAGCGCGCGCGCTCGAATACTTCGGCTCACAAACAGGTGGTGCCTTCAAAGCTGTCGCGGACGCTGCTCCGGAAAGCATTTCGGTTAGCACTGAACATACCGGATCTGCACGTGTCGTGGGCAGTCGTTCGCATCGCGGTCGTTCGCTGGATGCCTACCTCGAAAAACTCGGTGACTATGAAATTCTGCCGATGGGCAGCTCACTTAAGTTTTGTCTGGTTGCCGACGGCACGGCGGACATCTACCCACGACTCGGGCCAACCAACGAGTGGGACACGGCGGCGGCTCACGCAGTCCTCGCCGCAGCCGGTGGCGAAGTCGTTCAACCCGATGGGCATCCGCTGCGTTATAACGCCAAGGAACCCCTTCTTAACCCCTATTTTTTAGCGATCGGAGACACCTGCCGCAACTGGCTAAGTTATCTCCGGCCGTAATTTTGTGCTCTGCATCAATGACTTGGCCTCGATACCACCTTATGGGCTAAGCTATCCACCAAGGCTAATGTGCGCGCAAGACTCACCATCTGGTCGAACTCTCTCTAGTATGGATCGAAACATCGAAACAGAGGCATTCAGAAACCTTGAGCGACTCAAGGCATTGCGTGTCGAACATCGTGATCTCGATGACGTCATTTCCCGGCTTGCTGATGATCCCCTGGTCGATCAACTGGAACTCAAACGTTTGAAAAAACGCAAACTGATGATCAAAGACGTCATCTCGAGGCTCGAAAGCCAGCTGATTCCGGATCTCAACGCCTGATAAAAACGTGGCTTAGGCGGGTTTAGTTACCGCTCGATCATATCCAGTGTCTGACTTGCTTATCAATTCGACCCTCACTATTCCGCAAGCCGAATTTGCGATGTCTTTTATTCGAGCGTCAGGTCCCGGCGGTCAACATGTCAACAAAAGCTCAACCGCCGTGCAGATGCGGTTCGATGTCCTCAATTCACCGTCCCTTTCAGACGAGATAAGGCAACGTCTAATCAAGATCGCCGGCAACCGGATTACATCAGGCGGCGAACTCGTCGTAACCGCACAACGCTTTCGCAGCCGCGAGCAAAACCGGCGCGATGCCTTGCAACGCATTGCCACACTCGTTCGCCGCGCTACGGTCGTGCCCAAGAAACGACGTCGTACTAAACCCTCGGCCAAGGCCCGCAAAAGACGCCTCGATGACAAACGAAAACGCGGTGAACGCAAGAAACTCCGTGGACGGCCGTCACATGATGCATGACTTGCGGGCGGGGCCGGTATTATCTCTTGAATTTTTTAGGCAGTAACCAACAGGCCAAGGCGGGCAGTAATACAATAGCACCCAACATGTTGACCAGAAACATAAAGGTTAACAACAACCCCATGTCAGCCTGAAATTTGAGTGGCGAGAATATCCAGGTCACAACGCCGATTGCGAGCGTTACGCCCGTAAACATCACGCCGGCGCCGGTTGTGCGCAGTGTCATGTTATAGGCCTCCGCCACCGGCATCCCCTCGCTCATGTACCACTTGAAACGGCTATAGATATAGATGCCGTAGTCAACTCCGACACCCACACCCAGCGCCACAACCGGTAGCGTCGAAACCTTTAGCCCGATTTCCAACATCGCCATCAATGCATATGCCAGCAGCGATACAAGTCCTAGGGGAAAAACGATGCACAAAACGGAACGCGCTGTATTGAATCGCACTAACCAAAACAGTGTGTAAAGACCCATCGCCACGCCGACCAGCATCCGCGCCGCAGGAACAAACCAGGCGATCACGGCCGCTATCAACGCCGGAATAAGAAAGAACGATGCGGCCCGCTGTGTGGCAAAGGTGGCAATGCATAACAATATGACGGCCGAAAAAACGCCCAACAAAATAGGAAACTGAGCTGCCTCAACCTCCTCGTTGGTCGCCGCCATTACGCCGACGTTTCCAGTCGCCAGCCTGAACTTCAGCTCATCGGAACCATAGGCGCCACGATAATCTTTTACTGCGTCGACAATGCGGGCGATAGTCTCTGCTTTGTGGTCCTCGCTGAACATCATTACCGGCATGACGCTGCAGTCCGAATTCAAAAGGCCGCTGCTCGTATCGACGGACTGGCTCGCCTGAACCAGATTATCCGTTATGCGTGATAAGACCCGCCACTTGAGCGTTCCCTCGTTCCAACCGGCATTTACAACCTTTGAAACCACCGGCAGCGTGATAACGCTTTGCACACCTGGGACATTGGCCATATACCATGCAAAGTCGTCAATAGAACTCATGATGTCGTAGTTGATACAGCCCTCGGGAACGGTTTCCACAATGACCGTAATGATGTCCACGCCGATGGAAAAACGCTCCGTAATCACCCTGGTGTCCTGGTTATACCGGGACTCTGCGCGTAGCTCTGGCACGCCCTGGTGCAGATCACCGACCTTTATCTCCGACCCCTTCCATAGTCCAAAAGCCAGTAGTCCCAGGCTAATGGCAATAATGACGGCTGCAGGCTTTGGTTGTGCGACACGCGTCAGCTTTTCCCAAATCGGGAGTAGGTGCTCGGCGCGCCCCGCCAGACGCTGCCTGAATGTGTCGTCGAAATTTCCGTAGGAGATCAATACAGGTAACAACATCAAGTTGGTCAGTATGATCACGGCGACACCGAGACTGGCTGTAATAGCCATCTCCTGCAGCATTCGTATTTCAATAAAATAGATCGTAATGAATCCGATGGTGTCACTGGCTAGCGCAATTGCGCCTGGAACCAAAAGACGCTGAAAACTGGTGTGCGCAGCCTCGAGGCTGGTCGCTCCATCAAATATTTCCGAACGCGCGGCGCTGACCATCTGTACGCCGTGGCTCACACCAATGGCAAACACCAGGAATGGAACGAGGATACCCATCGGGTCGATGCCAAAACCCAGCGCTGTCAGTAAGCCCAACTGCCAGATGACTGCGATGAGCGAACAGGCCAACGGAAAAATCGACAGTCTGATTGACTGTGTGTAAAAATAAACCAATAGCGACGTAACTATGAAAGCGACAAGGAAAAACAGGACCACGACTCTCGCGCCATCGGTCACATCGCCTATCACCTTCGCAAAGCCGATCATGTGAACATCGACATTTGGAAACTCTTCGCCGCCAAAGCGATCTCGGATTTTCTCTTCTAGATCATGAGATACGCGCACGACATCGAGTTTTTCGCCACTGTTGGGGTCAACCTCCAGCAATTGCGCGCTAATAATCGCACCACTGAAATCGTTGGCAACCAGGCGGCCAACGATATTGGATTTAAGAAGATTTTCACGGACGCGATCCAGACCGGCCTCAGTCGCCTGAAAGTCTGCCGGAACGACGTTTCCGGCCTCAATGCCTTCTTCAGTGACCTCGATATACCGAGTGTTCGGTGTAAACAACGAACTTACCCGTGAACGTTCCACACCCGGAATAAAGAATACTTCGTCGGTAGCCTCTTTCAGCGCCCGAAAGAATTCCTCGCTGAACATGTTGCCATCGCGGGCAACCAACGCAACAAGGACGCGATTGGCCCCACCGAATTCTTCCTGGTGGTCCAGGTAAGTCTGCATGTATTCATGCTTGGTCGGCAGTTGTTTCGTGAACCCAGCGTCTACATGCAATCCGCGGGCAAACCACAGCATTACCAATGTCACGATTACAAAGACAGTAATCAGCAGTGGGCGATTCCCGAATACAATTTTTTCAAAAAAGGCAACGACGCGCGGCACTTCGTGAACTTTGGCGTTCATGAATTGCCACCCTTTCGCAATTGCTCAAGCGTTACGCGGTGCACACCGGCCTCACCAATTATTATGATTGCATCGCTTACGGGTAACAGCACTGAGATCGCCTTGCGGTTTGCCTGCTGTCGCAACTCGAAGCTCGCGCCGTCATCTGTGCTCTCCAGTAGCGCGCCCGCCATCCCACCAATAAGAACAGTACCGTCACTCAATACAGCACCATCATTTAGCAACACCGTAACCGGTGTATCCACCTGTATAAATGCCTCGCCGCCGTTCGTCGAACTGAACAAATTGCCCCTCAGACCCATCAACAGGATATTTTGGGCCTGCAGCGGCAGGACACTGAAAAACGATCCCTGATAAGTAGTCGGCATGGAATACCAAGTCTCGCCACCATCCCCAGAGCGGAAAAAATTGCCGGCCTCGGCTGCGATATACAAATCACCGGCGTCCCCGGACACGATGTGATTGAGATGGAAGTCGTAATACTGATCGTCCTCGAAATCGAATTCATCCGGTTCCGTCTCGAGCGCCGTGCTGGCGAGATCGGGCCACGGTTCGGGAATGAGCTCTTTTGATTCCCAGCTGCTGCCACCATCGGTGGTCGACAGGAAAAGACCATAGGCGCCGATAGCAAAGCCCCGTGTGGCATCAGCAAACCAAACATCAAACAACGGACGTTGATCGTCCGGGTTGAAATGCACCTGTTGCCAGGAAGTCCCCCCGTCCAGCGTTCGCAAAATGATCGCGTCATGACCCACGACCCATCCAGTATCTTTGTCGTGAAAATGCACTCCGGTCAGGGTGGCGCGCGTGTGGGTCTGGACTTGCCGCCAACTCACGCCCTCATCATCGCTGATCAGGACGATGCCGTGTTCACCGACTACCGCAATGCGACCGTCGGTATTGACACCGTCGAGCAACATGGCGCGCGTGGCCAATGGAGCAATAAAAGCCTCACCCGCAGCAGGTTTTTGTGGATACTCTGCAGCGACAGTCGACGCAACTGCGAGCAATGCCAGCATCGTGGCGATGATTCTGAGCAAGTGAACCCCCATCATGCTCAGACCGGCTCATGCCGGTCTATAGAGTAACCGGCGTCAGCTGTCCCTACGAGCAGCTGGCGCCGGATTTATCTTAACGCAATCTTGCTAGCGCGTTCCAGCGCGGCGCAAGGCGCCTGTTGTAAACTCATCCTTTGGTATCGATGCCGAAAGGTCATACATACCCGACTCGTTATCGAGACCAAACGCGAGATAGCGACCAGACTGAAGATCGTAGTTCAACTCCAGCGTAGTCCAGAAATTCTTTACGTCATAGTAATTGATACCGTGGCCTTCTGAAACTCGCCACAATTCATCGCGATTGTCGTAGATGTCGACCGCGAGTATCTGCCATGAATCTTCGTCAATATAGAATGTGCGTCGTTTGTACTGATGACGCATGCCTTCTTTCAGTGTCGCCTCAACCACCCACACTCGATGCAACTCGTAGCGCAGATATTCTGGATTCGCATGTAAAGGATCGATGTAGTCGTCGTACTTCAGATTATCGCTGTGAACCTGGTACGCGTTATATGGAACGTACATCTCGCGCTTGCCAGCCAGCTCCCAGTTGTAACGCTGTGGACTACCGTTGTACATGTCGTATTGATCCGAGGTCATAAGACCATCAGAGCCGCTTCGCGGATTGTCAAAGGCGACGTTTGGCGCACGCCGCACGCGACGCTGGCCCGGGTTGTAGACCCAGGCTTTTCTATTCTCTTTGGCCTGGTCGAGAGTTTCGTGTACCAACAGGACACGTCCGGCCAGTCGCGCTGGTGCAACTGTTTTTTCCTTGAAGAAAATAATGACGTTGTCCATTTCTTCTTCGGTCATACCGGGGTAGGCATAGGGCACGGCAATTTGATCGGAGAATTGGACGAGCGTGTATTTGCCACTGCGGGTAACGGCTGCCTGACCGTAGAACCTTTCTCCAGACTCAGCCCGCCAACGCAAAATGTGATTCCAAATGACTTCAATACCAGAGTTCGGAATCGGGAATGGAACGCCCATCAGGGCGCCACGCACGCCATTACCGTTTTCGATCAATTCGGCGGTCGTGGAAATGCGTTTGGTGGCTTCGTAGATATGCTCCGGTGCGGAGAAACTGCGTCGCGTCGGGTAAACGTGCATCCTGAAAGAATCCGGATAGGCTTTCAGCATTGCCTCGTGCCCGGTCGTTAACTTGTCGGCGTATTCATTGTAATTCGCCGCCGTTATCGTGAATTGCCGCTGGTCGTCAGCAAAGGGATCAGGGTGATGATCGCCAGGGCTGTAGTTTGCTGGCGGTGTCGTAATACCGCCGGCCCATTCAGGTATCTCACCACCGTTACCTGCCTGCTCCGCACCCATCGGAGTCAGATCCTTGCCCAGGCGCTCAGCGTCGGCAGGCGAAATGGCCGCCAGCGCGGACCCGGTATAGATAACGGCCAGAAGGCTGGTCGCAGCAAAGATTGATTTGCGCATCAAATAGCTCTCCAATGTCTCAGAACACTACAGCCACTGTATCTGGCCGTATGTTGTCTTGGACGACCTGGCCGCCGGAAAGTTGTATAACTTGTGTCACAAGCCGTGATGAAGCTGAAAATACTGTTTTTACCGGGTCTGGCTTCAGGTCGAACTGAAAGCGTCCACCAGAGAGGGAAAATACACCCCACCGCAGGGGACAACACGCTGCGATGCAGCAGATCAAAGTCAGCCCGATTTCACCGGCATTCAGACATGGATCACCTGCAGAATACTGTGACGAATCTGCTCGCCCAGCACCAGGTTGGCGTCATCTTCGACCGCGCGAATTCGGTCATCAAAATCCAATAACCCGCTGTCGTCGACCCACACGACACCGGCATTGCGCAAACTGTCGATGAAATCCCGGAACAACGGCTTGGCGAATGACTCTGGTGCATCGAACTGGTAGAGCATTGACATACGTTGCGCCATCAATTGGCATAGATTTTCCAGATTGCTCTGATTCACATGGCCGGGCCCATGTTTTAGAAGCAGGGCAATCGTCATGTAATAACGCTCAAGTCGTTGCAAGGCACCATGGGCCAACAGTGATAACTGTAACGCGCCCGGTGTATCCACAGCCGGTCGTTTGCAGACTTCGCCGTCCGATTCCCACTCCAACAAACCGTGATCAACCAGCGCCGAAAGTATTTGTCGCAGAACTGTTTCAAGATCTTCTTGCTCCCAGTGGAGAAACAACTCTGCCTGCACATACGGATATACCATTTTGCCCAATTCGACGATCTTGCCCACTCGCATACGACGATTGTTTAGAAAACAACAGGCAATCATCGACGGAAGGGAAAACAGATGCATGATGTTGTTGCGGTTGTAAGTCAGCATGATTGCATCATTGCCCTGGGCAGACAGCACATCGCCAAGCGGGTGGGGTCTGCGTTTGATCAGATTCATCTCCAACCCATAGTCGATGATCGAGCGACCAGTCATTTCAGGAAAAGTAACGCGGTCAGCGTAGGGTGCGTCCCGCAGAATCGATAGCAGCAGATCCAGTTGCACCCGCAATACATCCTCCAGCATCGCCTGCCTCGGCGCAGACAACAGCGGCAGTGCCAACAGGCTTACCGGTGGTACCGCTGCTGCCATATTAATGTGTCGCATGATTCGATTCGCCGCATCGTCGACCGCAGCAGTTAACCAGGCCGGTTTTTCTGTGGTCTGCAATTCGCCGCGCCAGGCATCGTTATGCTGATCCAGAAGCTCGTCGAGTGGAATCGGCAGGCCAAAATTTACGTAGACCTTTCCTAGTTTTCGTCTTATTGCCCCGAGCGAACGCAAGAAACCGAAGAAACTCTCTTTCTTCTTTGGGTCTCCGCTTAGCTCGCCGATGTAGCTGCGGCCTTCCAGCAGTTTTTCATATCCAAAATAAACCGGCACAAATGCCACCGGGCGGCTCGGTTGGCGCACATGCCCACGAATTGTCATCGCAAGCATTCCGGACTTGGGCGAGAGTAACCGGCCGGTACGGCTACGGGTCCCCTCTATGAAATACTCGATCGGTACTCCCCTGGCCAGATTTAGCGCCAGATACTTCTGAAAGACGGCGGTATACAGCTTGTTGCCACCAAAACTGCGGCGTAGGAAGAAAGCGCCACCACGCCGCAGCAACGGTCCAACAATCGGAATATTCAGGTTAATCCCCGTCGCAACATGAGGCGGCACCAGGCCTGCGTGGTAGAGCACATAGGACAGCAATAAATAGTCAAAGTGACTTCGATGACACGGCACATAGACAATTTCGCACTCTTCGGCGATTGTCCTCACCGCGTCGACATGATTGATTTCTATCCCGTCATAAACCCTGTTCCATAACCAACTTAGCAATCTCTCCATAAATCGTATGAACGCATGCGAATAGTCTGCTGCGATTTCATCGACAAAGTTTCCTGCCTTATGCGCGGCGGCCTCTGGACTTATGCCCTGACGGGTGGCGTGACGGTCGATTGCCTCGCGTACGGAGGGTGATCTGAGTATCTGGCCCCGTAAAGTCCGGCGGTGTGAAAGATCAGGACCGATCGTTGCAACACGTAAGCGCCGCATGTGCACCCGCAGTACTCGCGAAAGCTTGCGCAGCATCCTCTCGTCGTTCAATCCGTCAGCGTGGGCCTCATCGACAAACTTGCGCAGCGAGACAGGTTCGCTGAACTGCACCAGCGTCTGTCGGCCATGAACAAGCACAATAAGCATCTTTCTGATTCGACCGGCCGGTGCCCACGTTTCCGAAAACAAAAGCTTCAGTGGTGCTCGTTCTTTATCGGGTGAACGCCCCCAAAATACCGATACCGGCACGACATTCATGTCCATCGCGGGATTAGCGTGCACGGCGTCAATCATTCGCACTAACCTGGGAGATTGAACCGGCTCGCCGCGTCGGCGTAGCCAGCCACGCAATCTCCTGAGGAATACCACCGAACGGTATTCATCGCCGCTTCCCGTGGGCGGTTCGGACAGACGTGGGAGCTCGTGCCGGATGCATGCCTCCTCGACGACCAGACGCGAGGACAATGCATCGTTGGCCAGGACATACAGAACAGGCACTTCGGCGGGCAGGTATTTTTCTGCCACATCTGCCGGCAGGATCTTGGTACGAACCCACAGAAATAGCAGCTTACGCCCCAGCCATCGCAGCGGCGGCCCCAGCCCCAACCAGTCGGAATAAATAGACTCTGACCGCACGATTATCCCCATAACGCGCGATTGTCCCCATAGCGCGCCGCGGCGATTGTACCGGAAAACGCTGTATCTAAACCCCATGACAGATACAATCGCTCCTTTGCCCGCACCACAAAGGACAACAAATGGAGCTCATTGCCGACATAGGCGGAACCAACTCGCGCTGCGCGCTGGTCGACGACGGCGGACACCCGGTGCGGATCAGCGTCTTCGACAATGCACGCTATCGAACGCTGGGCGCGGCTCTAAAGGACTATCTAAAGTCACAATCGGCCAGTCCTCATTCCGCAGCGATCGCGGTCGCGGCCCCGGTAACCGGCGACGAAGTACGCATGACCAATCGCAATTGGCATTTTTCCAAGCACGTGCTGCGCGAAGAACTGAAACTCGATCGATTAGAAATTATCAACGACTTCACTGCTGTCGCATTGTCTTTGCCGCGACTGCGTGAAAAGGATCTCGCACCTGTCGGCGGCGGGGCGCCACGCACCGGAGCAGCCATGGCCGCATTAGGCCCGGGCACAGGATTGGGCGTTTCGGGTTTGATTCCGGGACCTACTGGCTGGGCCCCGATTTCTGGCGAAGGGGGGCACACTACACTTGCAGCAGGTACTGAACGGGAAGCCCAAGTCATCGATGCGTTGCGTGATCGCTACGGGCACTGTTCCGCGGAACGGGTCATTTCCGGTCCAGGCCTGGTAGTCCTTTACAACACGCTACGACACCTGGCGGAATACCCCGAAGACAATCTCACACCACGCGAGGTTTCAGCGCGCGCTATGGCCGGTGATCCAATCGCACATGAGACGCTGGACATGTTTTTTGCACTACTGGGATCAGTGGCGGGCAATCTTGCCCTGGTTGTCGGCGCGCTCGGTGGCGTTTTTATTGCCGGTGGTATTGCGCCAGCTCTGCTCGATGCGATGCTGGCATCCGATTTCCGGCGACGATTCGAAGACAAGGGACGTTATTCGGAGTATCTGCAAGCCATACCGACCTCTGTCGTTAAACACCCCACGCCAGCGCTTTTGGGTCTTGCATCTATTGCGCAAACTTAAGCTTGCAACGCTTTCAGTTACTGCCCGCTGCATGGCGCTGAAGGAAATCACGCTGCAAACGCGCCATCTCGGCAGGTTTTTCATTGACCGTTGCATGACCCAGCCGATCCACAACCACAGTTTCCACCCGCGGCAAGAGCCTTGCAAAAACTTCCGTGCTGGAGACATCTAGCACGCGATCATTCTTACCCCACACCAGCAGCACCGGGACAGCGATACCCGGCAGAAGTTCGTCGAGCGTCGGATGATCCGGCCAAATATCATTCCAGATTTTCTGGTGGAACGGCGCGCGCTCAATTGCGTAATGTCGAATGGCGGCACCGATCGGCCAGACCAGCGGTGGCGGGTCAAAGAAAACAATGTCCATCAATCGATCGAAGTCCTGACGGGAGTAAGCTATTAGCGGATTCTCACCCTGATCCAGCAAGAGTTGAAACTCGCTGGGATGCGGTGGGTAAACGCCGGCGGGTGCGTACAACGCCAATGTCCTCACCCGCTCGAGGTTTCGTGATGTATACAACGTTGCGATCATTCCGCCCAAAGAGGTACCGACGATGTGCGCCGGCTCTTCAGTCAAAGCATGGATCGCGGACTCGACGAGTTCGACCATTGTGTCCATGTCATAGACGCGGTCAGCATCGCGACTTGAGGAACCATGGCCTGGCAGATCAAGCGCGACAATGCGGTAATCTTTTGGGATTTTCCTGAGAAACCGTAACCAGGAATCTTTCTCTGACGCAAAACCATGCAACAGAACGACCGTCGGCCCCACTGCGTTACGTTCCATGTAGGCAATGTTGGCGTCCTGCACTGCAACGACGCCAAGCTTTGCGCCCGCCAGACCGCGCAATAGTACACGGCCGGTATCTGTTAGGCCGTCGCTTGCCGGGCGGCAGCCGCCAAACAGGAGCAGACAAATGACGATGCCGTATCGTGTTTTGCTCATCGCAAGCCCGGTCTGATCAACGTGGTGGCTCTTCCTCGTCCTTGTTTTCGAGTTCCTCGGCAAGATCGTCCACACGTTGCATCAACTTCTCTTCAACATCGCGTGCCTTATCGAGCGCCTTTATCTGGTCGTCCCATACCGTTTCTTCGACAGGTTCTTTACTACAGGCGCCAATTGAAATTAACAAGCCCGCAATCACCAAAAAACGAATAGCTGGTTTCATGAGCGTGTACCTCGCAGATGGGCCTTGATGTCGGCCCTGGCCTCGGAGAGTATCGAATCGCGGTCAATACTGTCGAGGATTTCTTGCACAACCTGCTTCGGCCCGCCGTCGCCCCAGGATTTGCCTTGCACGAGATAGCGTTCCGCTACCTTACCCACGACAAAAGTAGCGTAGTAGGCTACCGCGCCCTGTGCACCGGCGGTAACGACCGTCGACATACCCGCGGTGCCGACCTTCAGCGCCGACGATACAAAATGCATCGCCCAGACGGTCCCCATTAGCGCTGCCAACTGCGTAATGATGGTGCCGGCCAAAGAGCCGGCTTCGCCCCGACCCAACGGCAGGTCATACAGCTTCGACAGATGCCAGATCATTGCGCCATCTACAAAGGCAGCCGCGAATAGGTCGGCCACAGGTACAGGATTGAACGCAACGGCTACGCCTTTGGACACCGAATACGTGCGAATCAGGCGTTCGCCAAGCACACGCCGTGTCATGAGTATTCGTTCCGCAACCTGATCGCTGAGTTCACCGGCGAACAAGCTCGCATTAAGCGCCGCCAGTGTCTGACCCTCGGCTTCGAGAATCTCCCATAGTCTCTCTTTGAGCGTGATGATGTCGCGTTGCGGCCGACGTTGAGCGGCTTGCTCGTTGCCATCTGCGTCGACCTGCACATACGTGAGTTCTGCAGGATTTGCAGACGCGGCAACTATGTTTCGCGGGTCGATTAGACCTGTCGTGCGCTCGCCGAGTGTTTTGATTAGTAACGCGATGTCATCTGCCGAATAACGGTCTGCTTTGTTCAGTACGAGCATGATCGGCCGTTGCTGAGCGATCAGCGTACGTAACGCGCCTAATTCGGTGTCGGTCAAATCGCCATCGGCAACAAAAAGCACCAGATCCACACGCGAAACGACTTCGCGTGCCAGCTCTTCGCGTGCTTCACCATCAATCTCATTGATACCGGGCGTATCAATGAGGTACACGCCCGCGCCTTCGTACGAAGACCAGGCGCCAGAATCTGCGGTCGTTGTCTCGCCATGCAGGGCACTGACCGAAAAACGATCCTCACCCAGCAATGCGTTAAGTACTGATGATTTGCCCACGCCGACGCGGCCAAAAGCGGCGATGTGAATGTGACCGTGCTCAAGTTTCTCGAGCATCCTTTCAACCTGCGCGTAATCTTCGGACAGCGCCTCGCGCACCGGAGCCGGAACGCGCTTGTCGTGGAGCAAATCACGGAGGCTTTCGCGGGCCAGAGCGAGATGATCCGCGCCTGCCGACTCACCCTGCTCAGTCGTCGTTGTTTTTTCGACGCGCATCCCAAGCAAGTTTTGCCACGCGTGCTGTACGTTTTTCCAGATCTTCACTGAGTTGTTTCCTGAACAGAGAGGCTGTAGGTGCTGGACGCAAACGTCCCGTCTCCTTAAGTGTCTTGCTAAGTGAGCCACCCAACGCATCGAATATCAGTCCGTAGGCGACCGCGTGCATCAGCCCACCCGCTACGGTCCCAGCGCCAGGAAACGCCTTTAGTGCGTTGCCCCCGACAGCGAGCAGTATCGGCATGGCTTTGCCTATGTGCATCTGGCTTAGCTTCAAAAATTGTTGTATATCGATATCGCGCGCGCTCACATCGTAGAGCTCGCAAAGCTCGCGCACTAAATTTGCGCCCAGATATCCTTGAATCAACACATCGGTCCCAGGCGCAACTGCAGCTAATGCGCCGACGATTGCCTTACGCGTGTAGTTGACGACCAGCTCCTGCGCACGTTCGGACCGATATTCGGTTTCGGCGGCGTCCAGCTTGCGCCTAGCTAAGACGAACACACTCGCATCTCGCAACTCTTCCATCATGACCGGGTCGCGGTCCATCATGGTTTGCAAAGCATCTGTTAACGCATCAATACGTGGTATACCTGCTTCCGTGGTCTTTTCTTCGGTGCCGTCAGGCGATAGACGAACCATCATTTCTATCGGTGCTGCACTGATTGAGACGAATTCAATGGTGTCCTCTTTTTCCGCATTGAGCTGCTCGATACGCCGACGCAAGCTTGTCTGAACCTGATTCAACTCAGCGCCGGATAGGCGATCGATCTTGTTGAGCGCGACGATCAGTGGCTTTTTCAGTTCCCGCAGCGCCCCAACGGAAGTGAATTGCTCACGTGTGAGATCGTTATCACAAATAAACACGACCGCATGGGCACGCATTGCCTCATCTCTTGCCTGCTTGTCGAGACGACCATCTGCTTCATTAATTCCCGGTACGTCGCTGACTATCAGACGATCGCCCGCGGTTGATGTCCAGAGATAATCTGTAATCTCTCGCGTTGACCCGCCTCTAGCGCTGACCTCGATGTCATCGACTTGCGGCAACAACGCTTTAATTGCAGCACTCTTGCCGGTACTGATTTCGCCAAACATGGCAATACGAAAATCTCCGGTGGCCTTGCGTTCAGCGAGCTGGCTCAGCTCGCGACGGGCGCTATGCACATCAATGCCGAGCTGTTCCGATTGTCCGATACGTTTGTGCAGCGATTCCTCGGTCAATACTTCCGGTTCTGCCACAGGACGCTTGCGCGGGAAAAGTAAACGCCAGACCGCCCACCCAGTCGCCAGAGTCAAGGTGCCGATGCCGCCCAGCCACAAAGCTGTCACCCACCGTGGCGCCGCCCTGAAACGGTGCCACACCTCCAACGCCGATTCAGTCAACATCAATAAGGCGACCAGCATGAGGACCAGACCGACCATGATGGCGATAGCCAGGACAATTCGCAGATGGCGGTCGAGGGTCATGACGGACTTATGATTTACGACCGATGAATCGATCCATGCTATGGGTGACGCCAAAGAAATCCAGTGCCCAGTCAGATAATGCGACCGGCGCTAGACGCATCAAATAGGTGGTATACACAAACCACGGCATAATCAGCCGGCGTCGATTCTTGCTTACTGCAGCCAGTATTCTGCGCACTGATTTATCCGGATCGAGTATGGGTAGTATTGCCGGAAACCTCGTCGATACACCAGCAAACATCCCCGTGTCAATATAGTAAGGGCAAATCACGGTGGTCATTACTTTGCTTTTGCGGCTCTTAAGCTCTGCTCGCAGTGAGTCATCAAAACCGACAGCGGCAAACTTCGAAGAACAATAGTCCACCAGCTTTGCGGTGCCGGCGATGCCGCCAGCTGACGCGATCGTGACGATGTGACCACAATCGCGCTCGAGCATTGCCGGTAAGAAGGCGCGGGTAGTCCAGAACAAAGCCAGTGCGTTGACGTTGAATGTCAGCTCGATTTGTTCATCACTGATTTCCAGGAGATCCTTGCCGGATACCACGCCGGCGTTATTGATCAGCACATCAACGGAACCAAGAGCCTGCAGTGTTTGCGCAGCGGCTTGTTTAACAGATCCCCGGTCCGAAAGATTGCATCGAACTGGAACAGCGTGGCCTCCGGCAGCGACGATCTCGGCACGCACGTTTTCCAGACCGGACTCATCAATATCCCACAACGCGACGCGGCCGCCGGCGCTGGCAATCCCGATTGCCATTAGCCGGCCAATTCCGCTTGCAGCTCCCGTGAGTACTACACCTTTACCGTTGAAATCGGTCATTAAGCCTTCTCCGTTAACTTTACTGAGTCTATTCCACCAGACGCGGGGGTGGCATTGCCACATCTACGCCAAGAGCGGCGCGTTCAATTACCCACATCCTGTCCTGCCCCCAGGCCGCCGTGACAGCTTTGTCATCCGGACCACGCAGACACATTGCGGGCACGCCCCACAAACCAAGTACTGCGAGGGCCGCAGCGTTCGCCTCGACCTGGGCGCGCCAATTGCCGCTATGCAATGCCTGATCGACGTGAGCAGCCGTCAAACCCGCATGCTGACCCAGCTGTTGCATTGTGCTGTCGCGCGTTAGATCTGCCGCCTCACTCCAAATCGCGCGCATCGCCGCCAGCATAAATTCTCGGCCGGCACCATTGCTATTTGCCCAATGGAACACCGCCAGACAACGTTCCACGCCCTTACCCAATGGATCGCGTAACGGGCCAAATGGCAGTTTGTCATGCCTGGCCACACGGGCTGCATCTCTTACGATGTATCGCAGTTTTCGTGACGGCACCGGAATGCCGCGTGACACCATCGGTAAGAGTGGCCGCAGCACGAGATTCAGACCTAGTCGGTCAGCCAGCTCAATCACGCGCGACGCGCCAAGGTAGGAATACGGACTGCGAAAAGAAAAGTAGAACTCAAGATCCAATGGCATTGCACTGCCGGCGGTCTGCCGTATCACCGGACGAAACAATCGCTCGCTCACTGTATGATCGCTATGGTTCAACCGGTAGGCATGCAATCGCTTTTCGAACAAATACAACCGGTCCAGCCCCCAAAACCATTCGCCCTGAAACCACAACATACCGCCCAGGTAGTGGCCGTTTTTTTGTAGCTCATGCAGGTGGGTGCCCAGCATCGCGACCGCTTTTTTCTCGTCCACTGCCCCGTCCTGGTTTGCCATTGCCGCCAGCGCTCTGCTATCTGCCGCCCAAACTGCCGCGGTTGCCGCGATCAGCCTGCTTAAAGGATTCTCCGATTGCGCGAGTATTATGCGTTCGGCCAGATGCGTCAGTGTTAGGGCCGGCGATTGGGCGCCATCGGGGAAACTAAATCCCCATGCTCGCGCCAAACGCATCGCATCGTATGAGGCATAGCTATCCAGTCGCTCTGGGTCCGGAACGCAATCCATGGGCAATGACGACACCAGACGAATTTTCAGTTCTATGTCGTAGTTGTCCAGAAGCTGGGGCAAACTCTGTGCCAACAACCATGACCACGCATCCGACACGCGGTGATAAAAAGTAACTGTGTGGGGCTTTCGACCGAGACGCCGTTTGGATTCGTGCCAGGCACGCGACACACGGCCCGTCAACGGGCTGATCAGATAAGACGCCAACATGGATCGTGCCGGCCGCATTCAACTGCCCGGCTTCCACAACAATTCGTCAAGCGTGCGTTGCCAGCCATACAGCCCGAGATCGATTCGTCCGTTGACCAGACTCACGCCCTCCTGCTCGAGCTGGCTGCGTTGACGCTTGAACGCATCGCTGTCCGCAGGAAATGCTATTTGCCCACCGGCACGGATCACCCGATACCAGGGAACGCTGGATTGTTTCGGTAAGTCGCGCAAGGCACGGCCCACGCGCCGGGCCCCCCGACCCAAACCAGCCAGATCGGCGATCTGCCCGTAAGTTGCCACCTTGCCAGGGGGTATTTGCTCCACCGTGCGCCAGATGCGCCGGTTCACTTCCAGCGTGGGCGGCGCGGGCTCTCTTGCTCCAGTCATAATGACGGAATGTTAGCACCGGCCCGGAATTCAGCCTATGAAACTGGAAAAAAGCTCGTTTGGCCGGAATCAGGCAGCGTTTTTTATCGCGAGCTCTATTCTTAGCGCATGCGCGAGCAGTGGAACTGCGTCTTCTGGCCTGCCCTGATACAAACGCACTTGACCCAAACGTCGCAACACGGTCGCTTGCGGCGGATAAATCCCAAGGTACCGCTCAAGTATGTTCGCAGCAGCCCGGTAGTGCTTTTCGGCAATCAGATGATCCGAACTTTGTATCGCAAGGGCGAATGCGCGCTGCTTGTTTCGTTTAGCCATAGCAACTAACAGTAGACGATGCGTGTGACGACTACCAGCAACACCATCACACATTAAGCATTCGCTTTGTCCAACATAATCAATACAGCGGTTTCGATATGTCAAAAACTTCCATTACTGATTATGTTCGCTTCGCCTTTTTTCTGTGATCTCTAGAAAAATCGAGTGCAGTACGATGCGGCGAGAAAGAAGACGGTCGTTTGTTTGCGGCGACTGCGTTCCTCGCCGGAGCCGCAAGACAACCCGGCTTCTAGGCTCGCCGCTTTGGCATTACGCGGGACTTGCACCCCACCCTAACCAGGAGCTCGGCCTTGGGCCTCACAAAAGCGTCGCGGCACGGATGCCGTTCCTACGCATGCACCGCGAGATAGCAGGCCTGCGGCGAGAAAGAAGATGGGCTTGTGTTTGCGGCGACTGCGTTCCTCGCCGGAGATGCAAACAAATGCCGGCTTCTAGCCTCGCAGCAGAATCGCGGCAAGGATGCCGCTCCTACGCATGCACCGCGAGATAGCAGGCCTGCGGCGAGAAAGAAGATGGGCTTGTGTTTGCGGCGACTGCGTTCCTCGCCGGAGATGCAAACAAATGCCGGCTTCTAGCCTCGCAGCAGAATCGCGGCAAGGATGCCGCTCCTACGCACGCACTGCGAGATAGCAGGCCTGCGGCGAGAAAGAAGACGGTCGTTTGCCTGCGGCGACTCGATCGGAGCCGCAGGTAAATGCCGGCTTGTAGCCTCGCAGCAGAATCGCGGCAAGGATGCCGCTCCTACGCACGCACTGCGAGATAGCAGGCCTGCGGCGAGAAAGAAGACGGTCGTTTGCCTGCGGCGACTCGATCGGAGCCGCAGGTAAATGCC
>Ga0224508_10000034_pt1 | contig 169066 bp, 164 predicted proteins | sample SF_Jan12_sed_USG_4_FD_170157 | JGI IMG/M metagenome (GOLD analysis project Ga0224508, IMG submission 170157) | Sediment microbial communities from San Francisco Bay, California, United States - SF_Jan12_sed_USGS_21 | ecosystem: Environmental > Aquatic > Marine > Sediment | place: USA... | reverse complement strand
CTCGGGTTCGATCTCCGGCAGCGGTGGAGGAGGAGGAGGAGGAGGCATCGTACCGCCAGCACCGCCCATGCCCATGCCGCCAGCACCGCCCATGCCCATGCCGCCAGCACCGCCCATGCCCATGCCACCAGCACCGCCCATGCCCATATCGCCGCCAGTACCGCCAGCACCGCCCGCGCCGCCCATGGCCGGCACCACGTAGCCCACCGAAAGATCGAGCACTTTCTGGCCCGTTAGGCCTTCGAAGACCGTCTTGACGGTTGCCTGCGCAAAGCGCGGGTTTTCCGCGAGTCTCTGCGCGAACCACTGCAGGGCACGCGGTCGCTGCGCCTGAGGAACCTCTTCTCCGTTGAAGCCCGGCGTGAGCATCTCGCCGTCGTACCAGTCTCCGCGGCCGTCGTACTCGCCGCTTTCGTTCCAGTTCATGAACACGCCGGCAACCGGATCGACGGTGGTATGGCAGACCGTGCAATCCGGGTTGTTCAAGGTGGGGTTCTCCCCAAAGTCAGCGCTGGCATCGACCGGTCGGCTGCCAAAACGGTTCACGTCGATGTCGAGAAAGAACAGATACGCCATCCGAGAACGGTGGCGGTTACGGTTCGTGTCGCTCGTTGGAAACCGGTTGAGGAACATCGGCGAAGTGAGGAGGCCCGCGTGAGGGATGCCGGGTACTTGGACCGCTCTGAAAACCTCGGGGTCTTCACCAATGCCGATCGGGATTTCGGGTAGACCGATCAGCGAGAGCCCAGAGTAGCCGTTGAGCATTGCATAGTCAGCCGTGAGGATCTCGGTGAACGGACGCTCATCGCGCACCACGTGTGCGATCAGCTCGAGGGGCTCACGCGCTAGCGAATCGTTCGTGACGAGCGCGACGTCGTCGTTCTCTCCACCCATTTGCTCGAACCATCGAAGGTTCGGCCAAACCTCCTCGTCGAGAAGCTCGATCGCATTTTCCCGACCCAGGTATTTGTCGGTGAGAAACTTATCGTTGTAGAGCTCGATGATGCGATCGCCGAAAGCGGACTCCCTCATCAACTCGGCGAGCGATGCCTCGAGGCCTACCTGGCCGAGGTCGTCGGTCGCTCGCGTCTGCTGTTCGGTCGGTAGTTGACCGGTGAGCTCGAGGCTGGCTTTGCGGAGAGTCTCCGTCCACGTCAGCAGCTCGAGCTGGCCCTCGTAGGGATTGGCGAAACCCTCAGACGTCGGGCAAGCGTTCACGTTCTGTGTAGAGCAGCCCCCGAAGAGCGTGGGATCGTCTTTGCAGCCAGACACCGCCAATGCCGACCCGAGCAAGAGAACGAACGCCCCAGCCTTGAGGTTGCTGTTGATGCACCTGTAGCTCATTGTCACAACGTACACCCTAACATGTGAAAACACACCCTGCAGGCCTAAAATTTAGATGTATTCCAAGGTAATACAGGAAGAAACTAAACCTTTAGGGTCGATTTTCTTGGTGATCGAGCTTGCACTATCTCTCCTGTCTGTCAGGATCTCTGCGCGAAAGGGGAATGAATTTTTCTTTTGGAAGAGCTCGAATTTTCCCTCATGATTAGACCCTAACAAGAAAATTTCACTTTCACTGGTAGTAAGAACATGCTTCAAAGACGGACGATCAAGCTTCAAATGATGACCATAGCATTCGGGGTTTCCTCGCTCATCGCCTGCGGCGACAGCGGCAGCGGAGGACCCCCGTTTATGGAGCTTTGCGAGAACACGCCGACCTCCTGTTTCGATCCCGCGTTCGAGTCTGACGTGCTTCGCACCAAGCTCGAGGGCTGTGCGGGGGATCCTGCTGCGGGGAGCTGTCATTCCAGTGGCAGCACTCAGAGCAGCATGGAGCTCGATCTAACCGACCCCGGAACGACGGTGCAAGCGGCGTTGGCCCCATTGGTAGACCAGCTAAGCCTGAGTGGGACGCCGTTCATCGATTCCGAGTGCGTCGAAGACAGCTTTCTGTTGCGGAAGCTCACCAACAATCCAGGCTTCGGCTCTCGCATGCCATTGGCGCCCGAGACACCGTGGACCAACGACGAAGTCGAGTGTTTTCGCGCGTACCTCACGCAGACGTTCATGTAGGCACAAACCGAGTGACGCGCCGCGGCTATCCGTGTTCGGCGCGGCGGATGCCCAGGTTGACGACCTTTTGTAGGAGAGCGGGATAGCTGATGCCGGCCGCCTTGGCTGCGCTCGCGAACTCTTCGCCGTCGCCGATGTCTGGGTTGGGGTTGGCTTCGAGGAAATACAGCTTGCCTTGCTCATCGAGGCGGTAGTCGATTCGAACGCATCCGTCGGTCCCGAGGCGGCGACAGATACGGCGAGATAGCCTCTGGATCTGGCGCTCGAGCTCCTCGGAAAGGCCCTTGGCGCGCCCGATGCGAACGCCGTGCTTCTCCTGGTACTCGTAGTCCCACTTGACTTTTCGGGTAGCGATTCTTGCCGCGTCGTCGGGTAGCTTGTCGAGAAAGATCTCCCAGGTAGGGAGCACGTTGAGCCGATGGTTTCCAAGCACCGAAGCATAGAGCTCTCGCCCAGCGATGTACTGCTCGACCACGGCGTCGGTCCGAATCTTCTCATGAATGAACGCGACCCGTTCTTCGAGTGCCTTGTCGTTGTTGACCACCGAGGCTTGCGCAATCCCATAGCTCCCTTCTTCGATGAGAGACTTGACGATCAGTGGGAATTCGAGCCGTGGCGGACGCTTGATCTTTCGATAACGTGGAAAGACTCGAAACCTCGGTACCCGAATGCGGTGATACGCGAGCACTTTCTTCGACAAGGCCTTGTCGCGGGCCAGTAGGAGCCCACGTGGGTTGCAGCCGGTGTACGGGGTCCTCTGGAGCTCTAGGTAGCCCACGACGTGTGCGTCGAAGATCGCTTCTCCGTCGAACTCCTCGAGTAAGTTGAAGACGACGTGAGGCTTTAGCTCTTCGATCGCCTTTCGCAGCGGAGCGAGCTCGTCGCTTAGACCCACCACCATGACTTCATGACCAAGCGAACGCAGGCCCTCGCGCACGTCATGCTCGGTCTTGAATGGTGCGATCTCTTCGGGTTTGAGATTACTGATGTCGTCGGGCGGGATGAGGGTACTGTGCACGAGAACGATGATTCGCCGTCGTCTTACAGTGGATGCCATGTGTCCCGTCGGTGCAACAGGTGCACGGTGTGCACCGTCAACATGATGGCGAAGTCGAGCTTCGTCTGACGCTCCCCCTTTGTGAGCCGCAGCCGAAGCTCACGACACCGCCCGATGATATCACGAAGCACCTGGTCGACAGTGAATTGGTACTCGCCCGTGAAAAGCGCGATTTGCTCGCGGATTTGGCGGCGATTGCGGCGGAGGAAAGAAGCTGCGGTTTCGTTGTTCCTGTAGCGTGGCGAGTCACTGAAGATCTTGCGAAGATCGCGGTCGTACTCGTCGCTGAACCCCGGGCTGTAGTGTTCTTGGCGGCGCTCGTAGTGGCGTCGAAGCGTGTATCGAAGGCGTGGAAGCGAATACGGTGTTGCCCGGGAACGCACCTGGGGCTTCTTGTCCGACAGATCGGCTGCGAGGTCGTTCATGTACTCGAGCTTTTCGAGGGCCGGGGAATGCTCGTAACGTTTCCGCCAGTTTGAACGGGGCGCTAGCCAGACTGCGAAGGTTTCTGCGAAGTCTTCAACTGGATGTGCCTGAGCGTACCAACCATCGAGGTGTTCGACGAAGTCTCTGCTCAACGGATTCGGGCGGTAGTAATCGGGGTAGGGTTCTGAGGCGCGGCCAAAGGCTTGCTGCCAACGCTTGCGGCGCTGCAGGTTGTACGCGTGCTGAAGGGCGTGCCCCGCTTCGTGCCGGAGCAATCGCATGCAGTCGACTCGAGTGCCGCCCTCGACCTCGAACATCATCTGACGTTCGAGGCGCATCAAACGAGGGTGTGCCAAGTAAAAAGGAACGCCGATGCCCGGAATGCCGTCCGGGCAACACCACTCGTCGCTCAGCCATGCGTGCAACCGGAATCGCTTCAAGCCAGCGCTGGCGAGCTCGTCCCTCAAGCGCTCGAGACAGTCTTCGAGCCAGGTCCGAGAGATGGTGACCCCCAGGTCACACAGGCGCACGTCGAGAAGTTCTTCGGTGGGCAGGCTTTCCCAGTCGGTTGGCACGAACCGGCGAGCTTGACCGAAGTTTCTGCTCTCTACAAATGGAGAAACGGCTGAGATTCGGATTCGTGTACGGCGCGGTCGCGTGCTATGAGTCGCGCCGCACTGGTCGCGCCGCATGGGGAATCGGAAAGTCGCAATCGTTGGGGGTGGCATCGCGGGGGTGGGGGCGGCCTGGTCCCTCGATCGAGCCGGATATGAGGTCCAGTTGTTCGAGAAGGCATCGGCTCTCGGCGGCAATGCGAAGACGTTTCGCTGGACCGTAGAAAACGGGTATGCGGAGTCGCCACTGCTCGTCATCGCTTGGCCCGAGAGGTATTACCACAACTACCATCTCCTTCTCGATGCGCTCGGCCTCGGAAGAACGACACTCCCAATTTCGTATTTCGTTCGAAGCCCCGACGGGGATTTCCGACAGGACGGAGAGTCGACGCTCGACAAGCGCTTCGTTGGACAATTCAAGCGATGGAGAAGGCTCGTAGCCTTCGTCTCACGGGTTTGTGATTTCTTCCTTCCGAAGGACAGGCACGACTCGATTTACCATTTCTCGTTTTTCAATCCGATGAACGTCATTCCACTTTATTGGATGGCCCGTCTGTTCGGTATTTCGAAGGATTTCTGGCACGAGATTTTCGTGCCGGTTCATTGTGCGACATTCATCACGACATCGATGAAACGCATTCCCGCCGTCATCCTGCCGATCCTGGAAAGCATCGTGCCGCTCGAAAAGCCCTGCCGGATGGGGACCTGGGATGGCCCCCCGCGTCGGGTGTTCGAACGAATGACTGCAGCCTTTGCCGAGCGGGTGCATACCGATCACAAGATCACGAGAGTCGCTCGCGAAAACGCATGCTTCGTCCTCGAAGACAGCAAAGGGCGCCGCTACGAAGCGGACAAGGTCGTTTTTGCATGCGATGCCCATTCCGTATTGGACGCGCTCGAGTCTCCGACCTGGTTGCAGCAGCTCTTGTTCAGTCACTCCCAGTACGTCGACGACGTGGACCCGACTTTCTCGAAGTTCGTCGTGCACTCGGATGCGAGCATTTTCCCCGACGCGCAGCGGGACGAAATCACCTCCAATTTCAACACCTACGTCGAGCTCGATGGCAAAGGATCGCTCGAGTGCACCTTCGTGCTCTCTTCCCGCTACCCGGGGCTCAATCAGTATGGCGTTCCGATGCTGGTCACCTTCAATTCGGACAAGCCGATAGACAAAGTGCAGGCACGCATCGACCTACCGCGCGCGAATCACACGCTTTGCCTTCGCAATCTGCTCATCATGACTGCAATGCGGTTCCTTCAAGGAAAGAACGACATCTTTTATTGCGGCACGTTCACTACCCCCGAGGGTGGTCACGACTTGTCGTTCATGTCTGGGCTCGTGGCAGCCCGCGCGATTGGGGCACCGTACCCGTTGCGCGCGAACAATCCCGAAGCCCTTGCAGACTTTCACCAAATGCAGCGAATGATGTTGGGGCGAGCGCTTCCCGACTAGAGGAGACGCCCGCGCGGGAGCATTAGATACGGACGTGAACCTCGTGGCCCTCGTAAGCCGCGATGCCTTCATCGACTTTTTGGCCGAGCTCGCGGGCTAGCAAAAGCAATGCTCGCGCCATCGCCAACTCGTCGCCGATTCTGGGCATGTCCGGGTCATCGGGATTGCGCCGAGCCATGCCGCTCGCCACGATCTCCTCCCCGTCGATCACCAGCCGCGCGGTTGCGCCGGTTGTGTTGCCCTCTTCCAGGACGTTGAGATCCACCCTGAATGCCTTTGACGTTGCCATGGGACACCTCCTCGGGGGTCATGATCATAAGGAATTCAATGAAAAGGGGACAGTCCCCTTTTTGTGTGGCTAAAGGCTGGCGGCAACCCTTGACGACCGAATGAAGTCGCCTTCCCCGCGGGATTGGCCGGACGGCCAGCGGTCGCCGAGCATCGTCTCAGTAACCCCTTTGGAGCGTCCAAAACGCATCCACAAGGACGGATGGATGCGTCACTGGTTCCGCCGGCAGGGCCCGATGTCGGAGGCCACGCAACCACGCAGCCGTGATGTCCGAAATGTCGTCTTAGACGTGCTCACATATGACCGATCCGATGAGGTTTTACGGGGCCCGCAACCGGCTCGAGCTCGTCAAGAACATGGCGATCATGATGCACAGCGTCGCCACCTTCCTGCCAATCTGGAAGATTACAAGTGTGACGACCAGCGAGTATTTCATGCGTACCCCTCATTCGTGAGAGCTTTGATTGTGTTCGACGAAGGACCTCCGGGTTGGGGTATGCTCCTCCACTCGAATGCATACCGATCGACGAAACTTCATGAAGCTCTCGGCTGCGGGGGCTGCGGCACTGTCTACGATGAGCACCGGGGCATGGCTCTCGGGTTGCACTTCGAGCAACGCGGCCTCCGGGATGCGCTTTCTCCGACCCGAGGACGTCGAGCTGCTGACCGCCCTCACGCCATCCGTGATGGCCGGACACGTAGGTCCTGGCGATACCGACAAGATCGACCGCACCGTCAAGTCCTTCGACACCCTGCTCGGTGACACTTCGCAAATCGTCGTCGACCTAGTCATGCAGGCCTTTGATGTGCTCAACTTCATGCCGACGCGCGGGCTGATGACCGGCCAGTGGTCCAGTTGGTCGAAGGCCACCGTACAAGACACGGACGATGCTCTGGGTCGCCTTCGCGACAGCAACATCGAGCCACTCAATGCGATCTATGCGGCGTTGATCCGACTGATCGCCAGCGGCTACTATCTCGTCCCCGAATATCTCGCAAGCACCGGGTACCCTGGTCCCCCGACGAAGGTCCAAGGCGACCTCGCTCAAGTAGAAGCTGGCAAGGTGGAGGGAACGCCGTGACGGATCTATCGACCATCACGCTTGGGAGCACCACCGACCCCTACCGCAAGGCCGAAGAGCGCGGCTGGGACATCACTAATGCGACCGAGCTCGCCGCGCCCCTCGAGCTCGAAGCCGACGTGGTGATCGTCGGTACCGGCGCCGGCGGAGGGACTGCAGCCGAGAACTTGAGCAAAGCTGGCCTGAGCGTCGTGTTGCTCGAGGCCGGCCCCCTCAAGAGCTCGAGTCAATTCGACATGCAGGAACGGGCTGCCTATCGAGACCTCTATCAAGAAGGCACCGGCCGAGCGAACAAGAGCGGCTCGATCACGATTCTGCAGGGTCGATCCGTAGGGGGCTCGACCACCGTCAACTGGACGACGAGCTTTCGAACGCCGCCCGAGACCCTGAAGTTCTGGGCCGACAGCATGGGCGTCACTGGGTGCTCGGTCGAGGAGCTCGCACCGTACTTCCAGCAGATGGAAACCCGGCTCAACATCGAAAAGTGGGGGATGCCTCCAAACCCAAACAACGACACGCTCAGAGCCGCCTCGGAGAAGCTCGGTTACTCGTGGGCCACGATTCATCGCAACGTGAGAGGTTGCTTGAACCTCGGCTATTGCGGTCTTGGTTGCCCCGTCGATGCGAAGCAATCCATGTTGGTGACCACGATCCCAACGGCCCTCGACAACAAAGCCAAGCTCATCCACCACGCTCGGGCCGAGCGCGTGTGGGTCGAAGGCGACACCGTCGTGGGGGTCGAGGCTTCTGCATTGACGCCGGACGGCTGGGGAACGACCGGAAAGACGATCAAAGTCCGTGCGGCTCGTACCGTATTGGCCGGCGGCGGCATCAACACGCCGGCGATTCTTCTTCGTTCGAAGGTTCCCGACCCCCACGGGCGAATCGGCAAACGCACGTTCCTTCATCCGACGACGCTGTCGATGGGGATTTACGACAAGGGGATCGACCCGTACTACGGGGCGCCGCAGTCGATCTATTCCGACCACTTTCAATGGCAGACCATCGACACCGGGCCCGTCAATTTCAAGCTAGAGGTGCCGCCGTTGCAGCCGGCCTTTGCCGCCGCTTTCTACGGAGCGGGGGGCGACATGCTGACGGAGAGCATGGACAAGCTCATCAACACACAATGCATGATCGCCCTCATGCGCGATGGGTTCGACGAGCGAAGCCAGGGCGGCTCCATCGAGCTCAACGACCGCGGCGAGCCGATCATCGACTATGAGCTCAATTCCTATCTGCTGGAGGGCGTGCGCCGGGCATGGCACACGATGGTCGAAATGCAGTTCGCTACGGGCGCGAAAACCGCGCGACCGGCCCACAAAGAGGCTGAGCACTATCGTTCGTGGACCGAGGCCAAGGCCGCTATCGCGGGGTTCAACTACGCCCCACACAAAGTGACGGTGGGCAGCGCGCATGTGATGGGCGGAAGCGCCATGGGCGAAGACGAAACGAGGAGCGTCACGAACAGCGACGGGAAGTTCCATCATCTGTCCAACCTCTACGTGATGGATGGCTCCCTCTTCCCGACGAGCATCGGCGCAAACCCCCAGCTCTCCATCTACGGGTTGGTCCTCAAGCTCTCGACCAAGCTAGCTTCGCAGTTCAGCGCGTAAAAGGGGACAGTCCCCTTTTTGGCCTCGGTCAGCGGGTGTACTGCCTCCCCTTGAACGACACGAAGAAGTTCACCGAGAGCACGTGGTCGAGTCGGTCCTGCTGGCGCGATAAATAGACGTTCAAGTAACCCACCTCGACGCGGAAGAGCTTCTCGAAGGCGTAGACGGCGAGCCCCAGGAATACGCGGTTCTGGTCGAACCCCTGCTTAGCCCAGGTCGCCCCTTGGATGCCGACAAACACCTCGTCCCAGAGTGCGATCCCAACCGGAACTCTCTTCCTAGGCCGGTAGTTGAGACGGATGAGCTCACGAAAGCGATGTGCAGTGCCGCTTGCGCCCTTCAAGAACCGCTGCTCGAACCGACTTCGCGACTGAAAGTAAAGCCCAGACGAGCTCGTGTAATCCAGTATCAGCTGCTCCCAAACGCGTTGTTCATCCCTCCGCTCTCCCGTCGCATCGATCCAACTCGGGACCCAGGCGTATCCGACCCAAAGGGACCCCCAGGGCGCAAACGCGAAACCCGCTCCCGGTCGAAGAATGTGGACGGTGCCGACGTCGCCACGCCGTGCATGTACGTCGAGCCAGAAGATGGGGCTCGGGCTATCCGCGTAGACTTGCGCCGTGAAAAACAGCGCTGCCCAAATCGCAAAATCCTGCTCCGTCTGTGCGTTAGCACTGCGCGCGCATGCAAGCGAGAGCGTGATTACACACACCAACACCAAACTCCAACGACGCATGCTTCTCAGGGCGCGGCTGCTCGTCGCACCGCTTCGAGCAAGCTCTTCGAGTATGCACGCCCTGTCAACCGCTCGTGCACTTCTTGGGCCGCTTTGTCCCACTCGGCCTGGTACTCGCCGGCTTCAATGGCCTTGATGCCGCGCTTTAGGACGATGTCGTATGCATTGTCGTCGTCGCGACGGATCGTCTTATTGAGCAGATCGTGCGCACGCTTCCCCGTGCTCACGAGAATTTCCTGGAGGTCTGGCGGCAGAGAGTCGAATCGATCTTTGTTCATGACTGTCCCTCCCGCGATGATCGCGCTGTTGTGGGCCGTCATGTTCTTGACTCGTGTATACCACTGCAACGAGACCGCAGCGAGCGCGGAGACGGCTACGACGTCGACCATCCGGGTCTGTAGAGCAGGGTAGACTTCTGGAACACCGAGCCGAATCGCGCTTGCGCCGATCACGTCGTAGAACTCGACGAAGATCAGGTCGTCTTTCCACACCCAAGGACGCATCGATTTGATGTCAGATGGGCGTCGAATCGGTTTCTTAGAGAACAGGCGCGTCTTGCCCGCATCTGCCCATCCGAGAATCTTGTACCCCTCATCTGCAAACATCTTTTCGAACTGTGAGGCCATTCTCGTGTTGACCCGATCCAACTTTTCGTACGTGTTGAGGAGATTCGGCAACACGAGCACCACACTCGGCTTGACGAGCATGCTGAGCCCGGTGACGGTGACAACGCCCCCGTCGAGCTGACCAACTCGCATCTTCCGCACGAAGTCGCGTTCATCGCCCTGCGCGCCTCCCGGATAGAAGCGCATCTGGAGGCGGTTGTCGGTCTTTTCGCGGAGGGTCTTGTCCCAGGCGTTCAGGATCTTCATCCAGGAAGAACCGCTCGGTGCGAGTGAAGCAATACGAAGCACGATCGCTTCGTCTGCTTTTGTCTTCGTATTCGTCCCAGGAAGGGCCCACGCAGCGACTGCCACGAGGACGATGAACACCCAACATCGATTCACGTCGACCCGCCTTTGCTTTACTCTAAGGACGAGATTCACAAGGAACGGCACGGACGTCAACGCGAACGATTTGCGCGCCGGCCGCGCGCTTGAATGCCCGGGCGCTTGCAATCGGATGTGGACCGCCAGAAACTGCCCGACCATGGGCGATGTAGTCGAGAACCTGGCCAGCACGGCAAGAGACCATCTCGCCAACGAGCGCACGTTCCTGGCATGGGTGAGGACGGCGCTGGGGTTGGTCGGTCTTGGTGTGGTGATCGAGCGTTGGGTTGCCGGCGGCGAGCGCCTCGGGCTCCTGGCGGGACTCGCGTTCATCAGCTTTGGCGGGCTTTCATTGATCTACGCGGTCGGGCGCTACCTGTGGGTTGCCAAGAATCTAGAGCGCGGGTTGTTTCCCGTCGCGATTCGGGGGCCAGTGGTCGTTGCCATCGGCGCGCTATTCGTAACGGTCGCCTCGATGCTTTACATCTTGCTTTGAGCCGTCACGATGCAGGAACCTCTTCAGCGGACCATCGACGATTTCGTCCTCCGATTCGATACGATTCCCGATGATCGCAAGCGCACGCTTGAGCGAGTTGCGACCTTCATCGCGGAACGAATGGCTGAGAGCGGGCTGATCGAGCTGACCTTCATCTGCACACACAACTCACGACGGAGTCACATGGCACAGCTTTGGGCGGCCGCGGCCGCTGCACACTTTGGCGTCCTCGCCGTGAAGACGTATTCCGGGGGCACCGAGGCGACTGCATTCGACCCCCGTGCGGTCCAAGCGATGCGGCGCGCGGGTTTCCTCATCGATAATCCGGGTGGGGATAATCCTCACTATCGTATTCGCTACTCCGACGACGCGCCGACGATCGAGTGTTTCTCGAAGACGTATGACGATCCCGGCAATCCCCAGAGTGATTTCGTCGCAGTCATGACTTGCTCGCAAGCCGACGAAGCCTGTCCCGTGGTGCATGGAGCGGCGCTGCGGGTGCCCGTGCCATACGATGATCCCAAGGCCTCCGACGGAACGCCCGAGGAAACCGCGATCTACGACGCAAGGTGCAAGCAGATCGGCACCGAGATGCTGTACTTGTTTTCGCGCGTCGACGCGTAGCGGGCTATTCAACGGACGCCGACGTCGCTCGGCCCGAGTGCGCTTTCGGGTGCGAAGTACTTCGTTCGGAATCGAAGCGCGACATTGACCAGTGCAATGAGCACCGGAACCTCGACCAAAGGCCCGATGACGGCAGCGAAGGCTGGACCGCTGTCGATCCCGAAGGTCGCGACCGCGACGGCAATTGCGAGCTCGAAGTTGTTGGACGCAGCTGTGAACGAGAGCGTCGTCGCCTCTTCGTAGCTCGCGCCCACTCGCTTCGACAGCCAGAACGAAATGAAGAACATCACCAAGAAGTAAATCAGGAGCGGCAACGCGATCCGAAGCACGTCGAGAGGAAGCTCGACGATCATGTCTCCCTTGAGCGAGAACATCACCACAATCGTGAACAGCAAGGCCACGAGTGTGATCGGCCCAATCCGCGGTGCAAAGGACTCATCGTACCACTCCCGTCCCTTGGTTTTGATCAGGGTAAACCGAGTCAGGAAGCCCGCCGCGAATGGAATGCCGAGATAGATCCCGACGCTCTTTGCGATCTCTCCGATGGTGATGTCGACAGCCATGCCTTCCAGCCCAAGCCGCGCAGGCAGCCAGGTCACGAAGAACCATGCGTAAACGGAGAAAAACAGGATCTGGAAGATCGAATTGAATGCGACGAGGCCCGCGCAATATTCGCGGTTGCCCCGCGCGAGATCGTTCCAGACGATCACCATGGCGATGCAGCGTGCCAGCCCGATGAGAATCAAACCAACCATGTAGGCGGGGTGGTCGCGGAGAAACACGATCGCGAGCACGAACATCAACACGGGGCCGATGATCCAGTTTTGCACGAGAGAAAGAGTCAGAACCTTGGGGTCTTGAAAGACCCTGCCGAGCTCTTCGTAGCGGACTTTGGCGAGGGGCGGGTACATCATGAGGATGAGACCGATCGCGATCGGGATGGATGTCGTCCCGACGCTCATGGCATCGAGGGCATCGTTGACCCGCGGGACGAGAGAGCCGAGTGCCACGCCGAAGATCATTGCGACGAAGATCCAAAGCGTGAGGTAGCGATCGAGGAACGACAGGCGACGGGGCGTCGAGGATGACATCAGGCTCCTTCGTGCGCTTTGGCATTCGCAGGCATTGGTATTTCTTGTAGCCTTCTCTATACTGCGTCGCCATGGAAGCTGCGGCGAGTCGAGTTGATCCCCCCCAGAGCTACCTGATTCAAGGCCGGACCATCAGCATGCCTTGCATCGTCCGCGATGCCTGCTCGGCCACCGCGACCTGGTTGGTGAGCTCCTACGCCGCACAGAAACTGCTGCCCGGGCCCGAGCTCGAAATCGCCGAGGTGGCGCCGGGACGTGGGCTGCTGAGCATCGCCTGCATCGACTATCGTGACAACGATCTCGGTGACTACAACGAAGTATCGATTGCATTTTTCGTGCGAGAGCGCGGCGCGCGGCGCGGCATCCCATATGCAGGCACCGCGTTCGAAATGATGCGTGGACACCTCCCGACCCACATCATTCACCTTCCCGTCAATCAATCCTTCGGGTGCGAGGCAGGCCGAACGATCTGGGGGTTTCCAAAAACCGTCGATGAAATCGAGTTCGACACCACGGGAGAACGCGCGCTTTGCACCTGGAACAGGGACGGGCACAACGTGCTCAGAGTCAGCATGCCGATCGGTGGGGCGCGAAGCTTCCCCGAGCAGACGCTCTGCACCTACAGTTACATCGATGGCGAGCTACACAAGACCGAATTCGCATCGAGCGCGGACCAGCTCGGCATACAGCTCGGTGGCGCCGACATCGAGCTTGGCGCAGACCCAATTGCAGACGAACTCCGGTCGCTTGGTCTACCCAAGCGCGCGCTGATGAGCATGTGGCTGGGCAAGATGCAGGGTCGCTTCGACGCCCCGAAGCGTTGCTCAGATACTACTTAACTCCTTCGAACGGAGGAAACGATGAAAGTTCGTGCTGCCGTAGCCCACCAAGCTGGGAAACCCCTTTCGATCGAAACCCTTCAACTCGAGGGCCCGCGGGCGGGGGAGGTGCTCGTCGAGATCAAGGCGACGGGAGTTTGCCACACCGATGCGTACACGCTGTCAGGTGCAGACCCTGAGGGGATCTTTCCGTCCGTTCTCGGCCACGAAGGCGCCGGCGTGGTGGTCGAGGTCGGTCCCGAGGTCAAATCTTTGCGGTCCGGTGATCACGTCATTCCTCTGTACGTCCCCGAGTGTCGCGCCTGTGAATACTGCTTATCGGGCAAGACCAATCTGTGCCAGGCGGTTCGGGCAACGCAGGGGCGCGGCTTGATGCCTGACGAATCGAGTCGCTTCTCGTTGGGCAAGGAGACGATCTATCATTACATGGGCACCTCTACGTTCGCGCAATACACGGTCGTCCCCGAGATTGCGCTGGCGAAGATTCGCGAGGACGCCCCATTCGACAAGGTCTGTTACATCGGGTGCGGCGTCACCACGGGCATCGGCGCCGTCATCAACACCGCCAAGGTCGAGCCGGGTGCAAATGTCGTCGTCTTTGGGCTCGGCGGTATCGGGCTCAACGTGCTTCAGGGCTGCAAGATGGTCGGCGCCGACAAGATCATCGGCGTCGATATCAATCCTGCGCGCCGCAAGCTCGCCGAGAAGTTCGGAATGACCCACTTCGTCAACCCAAAGGAAGTCGGGGGCGACCTGGTGGCATACTTGGTCGAGCTCACCGGCGGCGGAGCGGACTACACCTTCGAGTGCATCGGCAATGTCGAGGTCATGCGCCAGGCGCTCGAATGCTGCCACAAAGGCTGGGGCGAAAGCGTGATCATCGGGGTGGCCGGCTCCGGCGAGGAGATCGCGACCCGGCCTTTCCAGCTCGTGACCGGCCGTGTCTGGCGCGGCACTGCCTTCGGAGGCGCCAGAGGGCGCACGGACGTCCCGAAGATTGTTGACTGGTACATGGATGGAAAGATCAACATCGATGATCTGATTACCCACAAGATGCCGCTCGAAGAGATCAACACCGCTTTCGATCTCATGCATGAAGGCAAATCGATCCGCAGCGTGGTGGAGTTCTAAAACGACGGCGGGGGCGTTTTCGTTCCCCAGCTCGAGGTCGCGCACCCGATTGACTCTAGCGTCCGCTCGGAGGTTCCTCGCTGGTCGGCTCGTCGGCTACGAGGTCCGGATGCTTGGGGTCGATGATATCAGGCTCGAGGTAGATCAGCGTTGCAATCGGCACCGCCTTGCGAACCGCGGTTTCTGCTTGATTGATGCTTGCGGCCACCGCCACCGTATCGAGTGACCGCTTGAGCTGGATCTTCGCTCCGACGAGCAGCTCGTCCGGCCCGAGGTGCTGGGTGCGCATGTGGATCACTTCCGTTACGGCGTGGGTGCCTTCGATCGCTGCGATAATTCTCTCGCGTGTCGCTCCCCGTGCCGACTCCCCGATCAAAAGGCTCTTCATCTCGAACGCGAGCACCGCAGCGATGACGACGAGCAACACGCCGATCGAGATCGTCGCGGCTGCATCCCAACGTGAATCGCCTGTGATCGCAGCGGCCGACACACCAAAGAGAGCCAAAACGAGGCCGATGAGAGCCCCGAGGTCCTCAAGCAACACCACGGGAAGCTCGGGTGTTCGGGAGTGTCGAATGAACGACCACCAAGAGGCACTCCCTTTCAGAGGGCGTGATTCGTTCACAGCGGTGCGAAACGAGCCCGCCTCGAGAATGATCCCAAACACCAGGATCCCGACCGCCCACCGCGCGTTGGCGATTTCATGGCTGTCGCTGCCGAGCTTGTGCCACCCTTCGTAGATCGCGAAAAGGCCGCCAAACGTGAAGAGCACGAGCGCCACGATGAACGACCAAAAGTAACGTTCCCTCCCGAAGCCGAACGGATGCTCGCCGGTGGCTTTCCGAGCCGCCCGCCTGCTTCCGAGCAAGAGTAGCGCCTGATTCGACGTGTCGGCTACCGAGTGAATCGCCTCGGCGAGCATCGACGAAGAGCGCGTGAATGCGTACCCGACGAACTTCGCTATCGCGATGCCGAGGTTTGCCACCATCGCGGCGATGATCGCCTTCTTTGAACCGGATGCCATGGCGCGAGGCTAAGTGCGAAAGAGCCGCTGTCAACCGGCTCGTTCAGGGCGGCGAACTAGAGGTCGTAGCCGCGCTCGGTGTGCTGCGTCAGGTCGAGACCTGTTTCCTCGTCATCGGCATGTACGCGGAGACCGACGATGCTCGCCACCTTGAGCGCGAGATACGTGCCGATGACCGTCCACACGATTGTGATCGCCGCTGCGATGGATTGCGTCTTGAGCTGCGCGCCGATGTCGAGCCCCTCTTGGTTGCCGCCATAGCTTGCCGAGGCGAAAACCGCGACCAGCAGGACACCGATCAAGCCGCCGACGCCGTGTACGCCGAGCACGTCGAGAGAGTCGTCGTAGCCGAGCTTGATCTTGAGCTGCGTCGCTGCCCACCAGCAGACGATTCCCGACGCGAGGCCGATCGCGAAGCCGCCCGCGGGCCCAACGAATCCCGAAGCAGGGGTCACCGCTGCCAACCCTGCGATCGCACCGGTTGCGAACCCGAGCGCGCTCGGCTTGCCGAGCTTGACCCATTCGATCGCGATCCAGGTGAGAGCCGCGACAGACGCCGAAATCTGCGTCACCAAAATCGCCATTGCGGCATCCCCGTTAGCCGCCAGCGCGCTTCCGCCATTGAAGCCGAACCAGCCCACCCAAAGCATCCCGGTTCCGGTGAGACACATCGTCAGGTTGTGCGGAGTCATTGGAGTGGTCGGGTAGCCGTTTCGTGCGCCGACGACCACGGCCGCAACGAGGGCCGCTGTCCCGGCCGTGAGGTGCACGACGATACCTCCTGCGAAATCGAATACGCCCATGTCGGCGAAGAACGCGCCTTCACCGCCCCAAGTCATGTGGCAGATGGGAAGGTAGACCACCGCTAGCCAGATCACGGAGAACAGCAACATGGCCGCAAACTTCATGCGCTCGGCGAATGCCCCGACGATCAGAGCTGGCGTGATGATCGCAAACGTCAGCTGAAACAAGACGAACAACACCTCGGGAATCGATCCCGAGAGAGTGTCAGGGGCGATTCCTCGCAGGAATGCTTTGTTCAGCGTACCGATGAATGACTGAAGATTCGTCGTCCCAGCACTCATCCCGGTGGTGTCGAAGGCAAGGCTATAGCCTGCAACGATCCAAATCACGGTCACGATCGCGGTCAGGGTGAAACACTGCATCAGGACAGACAGCACGTTCTTCGTTCGAACGAGACCGCCATAGAACAGAGCGAGCCCCGGGATCGTCATGAACAGAACCAGCGCCGTAGATGTCAGGATCCACGCGGTGTCGCCCCTATCGAGAACGTCTTGGCCTGCCTCGAGGGCGTCTTGCGCCCATGCCTTCGAGACGAGGGCCATCACGCTGGCTACCACGACGGTGCCCAGGCCCAGTAATCGTCGCGCTTTTCTCATGGGACCTCCGAACGTTGGGCGGGAGGGTAGTGACTTAGGGCGCAAACGACAATAGCGTTATTGACTGGTCTCCGCCCGGCTCTTGAGGGCCTCGTTCATCGCTTCAAAACCATCGAGCGTCTGGCCGTCGAGCTTCGGCTTGAGAAAGGGAACGAGCACTCCCCGAAACTCCTCTCCCTGGGTGAATCGCGACCGGCCGTCCCCGAGGTCCTCCACTTCGAAGTAGTGTGCGCCGTCAAAGATCCGCGGAATTCCAACATGGCCAATCCAGGCAAATCGCCTCATCGGGATGAGGTCAGTCACGGTCGGCGTGAACTCCATCGCTTCTCCACCCGGGGGCAGGATCGTCACCTTCAACTCGTTCCCTGGTGCCATCTCCCCGCTGATCTGTGTGATGAACGGGTTCCAATCCGGATAGGTCGGGAAGTCGGAGAACACCTCCCAAACCTTGTTCGCGGATCGTTCGATCTCGACGGTCGTCTGAATCCGGTGCGTGGCCCGCGAAGCGACGACGAGCGCCAATGTCGTAAAGAACAGAATCGCCCATAGGACGTTCCATCGATTCCGACTCATGGCGCACCGTCGGTCCCGCCGTCCGAACCTGCATCGGTGCCTGCATCTTCGCCCAAGAAACAGCTCTGCCTCTCTTGCCACTCCGCATCGCAGCTCAGCGGATCGCAGGCGTTCTCGGTCACGCAGACGTAATACGCGCGTGTCTGGTCGGGGCAGACGCCCTTGAGGGTCTCGTCGACGACGGTGAGACAGACGGGGCGCTCGGAGCAGGCGGCGCAGTATTCGACCACGAGGGGGTCAGGAGGTTGGGACTCGGATGACTTGCACGCAACCGCGAGAATCGACCCCGCCAGTATGATGAACCCGATGCCCCTGATCACAGCGCCCCTACGATGCATCGGTTCTCGCCCCGATGGCAACCCCCACGCGATCTCCGTCATCTTCAAAGACATTTGCGGCCGATTGTCGACACCCAGACGAAACGTTCGGGGCCTAGGGGCGTACAGGAGACCATGAAGCACGGATTTCGTAGCGCGTTGCCCGCACTGCTGGGCATCATTTTCGTCACCAGCATCGCGTTCGCGGCACCGCTGAAGCTCGACAGCACTCACAGCAAGGTTGGGTTCACCGCCGAGACGTTGCTGTTCGACGTCGACGGCCAGTTCGGCGAATACACCGTGGAAGTGGAGGGCGATAAGAGCAAGCCCGCGAACGCCAAAATCAAGGTCACCGTCAAGGTGGCATCGATCGACACCCAGAATCAAAAGCGGGATGATCACTTGAGGAGCCCCGACTTTTTCGATGCCGAGAAGCACCCGACGATCACCTTTACGTCGACCAGCATCCGCCCCAAGGGCAATCAGCTGATCGTCAAGGGTAACCTGACGATGCGCGGCAAGACCAAGCCGGTCACCATCCCCTTCAAAGTGGCAAAGGGGAAGAACGGCGCGGGCGTCGACACGACGACCTATAAGGGCAAGGTCACGATCGACCGCAACGATTTCGGCGTCGGCACCGACAGCGTCGCAGCCAAAATCAGCCTGGAAGACGAAGTTGAGCTGAAGTTGCTGGTCGTCACGTTCGACTGACCCGTCCGCGCGCGGCTAATTTCAGTCGAACACCGGGCTGACACGAAGCACCTCGCCACTGCTGCCGCCGCCATCGGTCGTGACGTACAGAAGACCGTCGGGCCCCATGCGTGGCGAGCGAAGGCGCCCCTCATCCTCGATGAAACGCCCTCCGTCCGTCACATTGCCTTCGGCGTCGACGAAGTAGATGTGCAGGTGCTCGGCTTTGAGGGTTGCCACGGCGAGGACGCCGTCCCAGTTGCCCCATTGGTCGCCTTCGATGAACTCGGCTCCGGAGTACGCGAGAGTCGGCCTGCCCGTCGAGAAGGCGGCTTCGATCGCATCGGGGAACTTGTCGGTGTCGGTCATCGGTACGGATTCGTTGTATCCGAGTCCCGGATCCCACCCGAAGTTTCCTTGCACGAGGAGATTGATCTCGTCGTCGGTGTCAGGTCCATGCTCTGCCGACATCCCGAGGGGGTCGTTCCCTGCGCGAAACGCCATCCCTTGGATGTTGCGATGGCCTTTGGAGAACCAGAGACCATCCACATTGCCAGGAGCCGCATTTCCGTCTCGATCGATCCGGAGAACCTTGCCACCAAATGAGTTATCATCTTGAGGCGCGGTCGGATCGCCCCCATACGCCGCGTCGCCGGTGCCCACCCACAGGTAGCCGTCGGGACCAAAGCGTGGCCGACACCCGCTGTGCCTACCGCTGGTATAAGGCATATCGGTGACGATGTCGGTACGGCCGTCCATAACCACGCTGTCGCCGTTGGGCGTGGTGAGCTCGTATCGAACCAGCCGTACGTCCGGAACGTACTCAGGGTTTACGCCCCCGGCATCCGAGCAAAAGCAGACATAGACATAACCGTTGCTATCGAAGTCTGGGTCGACCTCGAGCCCGAGCATTCCGCCTTCACCGCTTGCGACCAAGTCGGTCGGCTCGATGACAAGCGACGGGGCTTGGCCGATTCCGTTGCCATAAACGTTGAGCCGACCCGGTCGCTCGGTTATCAACACTGTCTCGTTCGGAAGCCACGCGATATCCCAGGGTTTGTCGAGGCCCGAGATCAGGGACGAGACCTCGAGGCCGGAGACCGTGCCGTTCCCGGGAGCACCACCATTACCGCCGGTACCGCTCATACCTCCCGTAGCCCCGCTACCTCCGGTGCCGCAATCGCTGCATCCACCACTCCCGCCGCACCCGGCGACCATCAAGCACGAGACAGTCGCCAACCACAAGAAGCCACGATTAATCTTCTGCATAAGTGTTCCCCCAACCCCCAATTAGACATCTGATCGGCGTTCGCGCCAGCAGGCTTCGAGCCCGCCCGACCGACCACGAAAACTTGCGGGCCGAGGCGGCGGCTCCGCTCGCAGGGTACGGATATCGCGTGCATTGGCGGCCGCAAAATGTCAGAGTTCCGCCTTTGCCGAAGGACGCAAGTGAACCCCCACGTCATTCGAGGCACGGGAAAAAGGGCCTCCAATCGCAATCTCAAAGCCCGTCAGATGCTCGGCAAGTATCGTATTCGCCGTCGCGTCGGAACCGGTGCGTTCGCGACGGTCTACGAAGCCTACGACACGATCGAGGGGATTCGCGTCGCACTGAAGGTGCCGCACCGAGATCTCCTCGGCAAGCACTCCCTTGCTGAAATCCATCGGGAGGTTCGTCTCACCGCACGACTCGAGCACGAAAACATACTGCCGCTTCGCAACGCCATGATGATCGACGACTACTTCATCATTGCGACGCCACTCGGAGAGCAGACCCTCACGGACCGTTTGCGCTATCGCCTTGGGCCCACGACCGCGTTTTCGTATGCGGAACAGCTGATCGACGCCCTCGCATACGCACACGAAAAGCGGATCATTCATTGCGACATCAAACCATGCAACGTCATCATCTTCGACGGTCACGAGCTACGGTTGGCAGATTTTGGTATCGCGAAGGTCTCGATGAAGACACGGACCATTGCGGGGTCGGGGCAGGGTACCGTTGGTTACATCGCCCCGGAGCAAGCGATGGGCAAACCCTCGTTTCGATCCGACGTGTTCTCACTCGGCTTGGTCATGGTCCGCATGTTCTCCGGACATCTGCCCGAGTGGCCGTTCGACTGGCCCCCGCTTGGTGCCGATCGCCTTCGAAGGACTCTGAGCCGCGACTTTGTCGACTTTTTGCGGCGTTCGATCGAGGTTCAAGAGCGAAAGCGGTTTCGCGACGGTGTTCAGATGCAAAAGGCATTCAAACGATTGGCGGCCAAGGCGCTTCGTGGACGTAACGGGAAAGGCGCTGCGTGAGCGATAGCCACATCTTCGCGGATGTGGATTTGAGCCAGAGCGAGTGCTTTGCTTTCGCAGGTGGCGAGGCAGCCGTATTGAGTGCGCGAAAACCTGGTCGCGAAGGTCCGAACGAGGACGCTGCCGCGCTGATCTCGATCGGCGACAGCGCTGGCGTAGCCGTCGTGTCCGATGGTGCAGGTGGGCACCCAGGTGGCGCGGAAGCAGCCGGCCTTGCGGTCAAAGCCGTGTGCGATGCGGTATCGGCCATCGGCGATGACGTTCAAGGCCTTCGGGAAGCGATCATCAATGGCTTCGAAGCTGCCGACAAAACGATCTCAGCGCTGGGCACCGGTGCGGCCGCCACACTCGCGGTCGTCGAGATCCAGGGCAGCACCATGCGTGCCTACCACGCAGGCGACTCGATGGTCCTCGTGACGGGTCAACGTGGTCGGATCAAGTGGCTGACCGTGCCGCACTCACCGGTTGGTTATGCCGTCGAGGCAGGATTTCTTGATCGGGGAGAAGCGCTCCATCACGAAGACCTGCACTTGGTTTCCAATCTCTTGGGTGGGCAGGACTTGCGAATCGAGCTAGGTGCCACCCTCGAGCTTGCGGTGAGGGACACGGTCGTTCTCGCAAGCGATGGCCTCAGTGACAACCTCCACCTCGACGAAATCGTCGAACGGATTCGGAAGGGCCCCTTGCGGGCGGCTGCGGATGCGCTCGCGAACCTAGGCGCGAAACGCATGCAGACGCCAGCGGAGGGCGTCCCTTCGAAGCCCGATGACCTGACCTTCATCGCCATTCGGCGACGGTCCACCAAGGGCCGCAAGCCCCGAAAAGAACGACAACCCAGCCAATGAACTCACTCATCCCCACTCGCATCGTGCCAAGCGCTCAACCCGCCGACCTGTTGCCTCGACAGGTGGCGCGTAATTTCCACAAACTCGTCGATTCGGGCGCAGAGATTCGTGCTGCAGGCGAGGCGAAGGACGATCCAACGATATTGTTGTCCTCGGGCTACACGCCAAGACACGAGGTCTCTCTCTTCGATACTCGATTCTACTTGACGAACGTCCTCCAGAATCCGGCGTTGCGGTTCTTCGTGGCGTACGTGGTGCAGCGACGCCCTGCTACCGGTCGGATGGAGGTTTTCCCGCGTATCTTCTACAAGGACCTGTCGTTGGTCTGGCGATCGGCCTCGCATATGATAGCGACCGATGGCGACTTTTGGATAGGAAAGGGTGACGTCAAGATCCTGGCTCGAGGCGGATATGAAGTCACCGAGTGCGTAGAGTCGACCACCGATCTCCCGCTCGAGATCCAGACAGCGCTAGAGGCGGTGAACCGAAAGACTCGGCACGCCCGCAAAGACGAAGAAGCTCTCTACCTCGTGCTCCGTCGAGCGCCCGGCTCTCGCACCGCACCGTACCGAGACTTTACCGAGCCTCGCAGACGAGCTGCGGCTGACCGCCGCAATCTCATCAACGGTGGCCGCAGCATCGCGCGATTTACCCGCAAGAACGATCCTACGTCGCTGGTGATCGTAGATGGATTCGAACCGGATTTCGCTAAGGGCATCATCGAGATCAGCGAGTCGAGAAGTGCGATGTACGGCGGAAAGCTCAAGAGGGTGCGGATCCTCTCGCGCAATCAAAAGGTGCAATACCAGTTCATGGCAGGCCCCAAGCACGTATGGATCATTCCGCCGCAGGCCACGACGGTTGAGCTCTCGACGTATGGGGTTCGCACAGTCGACGTCGTCGCCGATGAAGATCTTTTCGTTCCCGGCTACGAGTATCACTACTTCGACGAAACAGTTGATGAGTCAGAGCACTTCAGCCAAATCCCAAAAGGCTTCGCCGGCGAGCTGAGCGAGCACGCCAACGACAGGGCCGATGCCTCCGCCTGGCTCGACGCGATTCCAGTCATCCGGGGCTTCCGGCGCAAGGTGCTTGGCCGGCGCCGAAAGCCTATGTTTGGCTAGCCGCTGGGCGACTACTCAGATGCGCAGTGTTTGTGCCTTCGATCGATGGCTATCCTGACCAAGATATGGCTGGGGGAGCCGGGGCAGAGGCGAAGTGCATCTTATTGTTAGATGACGATGTGCAGTTTCGCGCGTTGCTCGGCACGGTCTTACGCGCACGAGGTTTTCGGGTGCTCGATGCGGGGTCTGCAAGTACTGCGACTGAGCTTCTGCTCGACGAAAGCCCGGATCTGCTGATCGTCGATGGGTTGCTTCCGGATCTTCCGGGTGTGGAATGGATCGAGAGCGTTCGGCAACGCGACACCGACACCGCGATCGTCTTCCTATCCGCTTTTTGGCGAGATCTAGAGACCTTTCAACGACTCACCGAGGAGTTGGGTGTCTCGCTGGTCGCATACAAGCCAATCGAGCCCATGGTCTTTGCAGAAAACATCCTGGAGTTGCTGCGACCGGGGCCCAAGCGCGTGGACAGCGTGAGGCCGCTCCCGAGTAGCCTACCACCCGATGCGACCGACACTCTTCGCGCGCGCATGGCGACCTTGCGGGAAGACTACGCGCGCGAGCTACCCCACAAGCTCGACGATCTCGAGTCGTTGATCGAAGCAGCCAAGCAGCGGCCCGAGACCACGAAGCAGGCGGCGAGCAGCGCACATCGGTTGCGGGGGACTGCCGGTGCGTACGGGTTCAAGCTCGTCGGGGCTCTGGCCGGTCATGTCGAAGACCTGTTGATGGAGTACCAAGCGTCGCCATTACGTGTTCGCCGCAATCTTTGGAATGAGGTCAGCCGCGCCTTGGACGACGCTCGCTTGGCCTCACGTGACCAAGAATCGGCCGCGCGTCTGAACATCGCACCCGGTGCGCCGTCGACTGATGCGCTATCGACGGGCACGATTCTTTTCGTCGACGACGACGTCGATGCGCGCAGAGCCGCTTCAGCGCTGCTCCGAAAGCAACTGTTCGATGTATGCGTCGCGAGCTCAGGTCCAGAAGCACTACACAAAGCATCTTCCATCAAGCTCGCCGCGGCCGTCGTAGACGTGCATCTGAAGGGCGAGAGTGGTTTCGACCTTTGCCGACAGCTGCGCGAGCTCCCTGGAAAAGAGCGTCTGCCACTCGTGCTGATGTCTGCGGATCAAAGTGTCGAGACTCGCGTCGCCGCGACCCATGTCGGGGCTTCGCTTTTCATCGAGAAGCCGTTTCGCGAAGATGCCTTCTCGATTGCGATTCAGCAGCTGGTCGACGAAGCTTTGGCGCGTCACGGTCGCGTGTTGATTCTCGAGGACGATCGAGACTTTGCGAACCACGCCGAGCTGTTGCTTCAAGCTAACGACATCGACACGCGCGCCATCGTGAACCCCGCCGACCTCCCTGTAGCGCTAGACGAGTTTCGGCCTGATCTTCTGCTCCTCGATATCGACTTTCCGAACACCAGCGGAGTCGACATCTGCAAAGCGCTCCGGATGTCCCTCCAGTGGCAAACGCTTCCGATTCTGATGATCACTGCGCACATCGACGATGACACCAGGATCGAAGCATTTCGCGCGGGTGCCAATGACTTCATTTCGAAGCCTGTGCTCGAAGAGGAGTTCAATGCGCGTGTCGATGTTCAGTTGACGCATGCTCGCTTGCTGCAAGAACGTGCCGAACGCGACCCTCTCTCGGGGCTCTTACTCAGGCGGCCGTTTCTCGAGGCATTGGAACAACGCCTCTCCGAGGCACGTCGATACGATCGCTCGCTCGCTCTGGCGATCATCGACATCGATCACTTCAAGAAGGTCAACGATGGCTTTGGCCACACCTGCGGCGACACCGTCATTTCAGGGCTCGGCCAACTACTGCGTCAGCGGTTTCGTAACGAAGATCTCCGATGCCGTTGGGGCGGAGAGGAGTTCGTCGTCGTGTTACCAGGACAGCAGCCGGATCTGTTGGAGCGAGCGCTTGGGCGTGTGCTCCAGGAGTTCTCGGAAATGTCTTTCGACGTAGGCAACGGCGAGACATTCTCGGTGACCGCTTCGGCAGGCGTTGCCTCGAGTCCCGACGACGGTCTTTCGGCGCAAGCGCTGATTCGCCGGGCAGACGGACGTCTATACCAGGCGAAGAACGAAGGACGAAACCGGATCGTGGGTCCGGGAGACAACATGGAAGAAGCGCGGACCGGCCGCTTCGGAAAGCTGAACAGCGCATGAAGGTACTTATCGTCGACGATGAAGCCGATATTCGACGCATCGGTGAGCTCAGCTTGCAAAGCGTGGGCGGCTGGCAGGTGTTGCTCGCAGAGTCCGGTGCTGAAGGTGTAGAGGCCGCCAAGGCGCACCGCCCGGACTTGATCTTGATGGATATGATGATGCCCGAGATGGACGGACTCACCACGCTCGAGCAGCTTCGCAAGGAGCCTGAGCTCGAATGCACTCCGGTCGTCTTCATGACTGCCAAAGTGCAGAGAGAAGAAATCTCACGCTATCTCGAAGCGGGCGCAGTGGGTGTGGTCCACAAGCCCTTCGACCCGATGACCCTTCCCGACGAGATTCGAAAAATCTTGAGTGACTAACGCGCGGCCGGAAGGACGCTATTGATGGTTTCTCGCAGCGCTTGCTCTGTCGCGCGTGACTTTACGAGCGCTGCGACGATCTTTTCGCTCGCAACTGAGTTTGCTTCGCGCGCTGAGAAGACGATCACCGGCGTGTTGCCAACGAACGGCAAGAGCTCGGTGCCATCACCATCGGGTAGACCCATATCGAGAAGAATGAGGTCGTAGCTCTCGCGCTCCAGGTGTTCCCGCGCTTCTCGAAGCGTGCGAGCATTGACCACCGGACCGATATCCGACAAAAGGGCGCTCAGCATCATCGACAAATCGGTATCGTCCTCGACGTGAAGCAGACGGTTCCTGTTTGCCGTCTTAGTCGCGCCTTGAATCGATGCGAGCAGACGCGTTTCGTCGATGGGTTTGGTGATCCAGTCGACGACGCTTACGGCCCCGCCGTTCAGCTCCTGGCTAGCTTCGTCCGCCGTTGCCGACACCACCACCACCGGGATTGTTCCGGCCGCCTTGCGTATCTCTTCGAGCAGGTCCCGGCCATCCTCGTCGCCCAGCTTCAAGTCGAGCGTCACGGCAGCATATTCGTGTTGCCCGAGTAGAGTAGTCGCGGTGAGCATATCGGGCGCGACGTCGACGACATAGCCTTGGATGCCGAGGATCTTCTTGAGAAGTAGCGCGATGTCAGGCTCGTCCTCGCATATCAGGATGCGCGCCGTCCGCGCGGGCGCTCCAAGTGCAGCGGGCGTTACGACGGGGAGCTCGAAGTAGAACCGGCTTCCACCGTCCTTTGCGGGCTCGTAGCCGATTGTGCCGCCCATGCGCTCGACGATCGCTTTGGCGATGCTGAGCCCCAACCCAGTCCCTGTATTTCGACGGCTGTCCGAAGCGTCAGCTTGTGCAAATCGCTCGAACAATCGCTCCCTGAACTCCTCGGGCACACCAGGCCCCCGGTCTCGCACCGCAACCCGGACGCGATCGGCCGTGACCTCCATGCTGATCTCGATGTCCTTGCCCTGCGGCGAAAATTTGGCTGCGTTAGAAAGAAGGTTCGCGAGTACTTGCGCCAGACGGTCTGGATCGGCACGCACCTGCACAGACTGCAGCTCTCCGGCATGAACGATGTTGGTATCGTGTGCCAACGCGAAACCCTGGTTCGCTTCGACCGCTTCTGTGATCACTTCGGTGAGATCGAGCTTCTTGATTCGAAAATCGAGCTTACCTGATCGGATCTTCTCGACGTCGAGGATGTCGTTGATCAGGCGGACCAGACGCTCGCTGTTGTTGAGCGCGATGTTCACCATCTCACCCGCTTCGGTTGAAATCTCCCCGATACGCCCTCCCGCCAACAGGCCCAAGGCGCCTCGAATCGACGTGAGCGGCGTTCGAAGCTCGTGGCTGACCGTCGAGACGAACTCTGACTTGAGCTGCTCAATCCGCTTGCGCTCGGTGATGTCTCGGACGATTCCCGTAAACATCCGCCGGTCTCCGAGTCTCATCTCGCTGACCGACATCTCGACCGGAAACGTGGTTCCATCCTTTCGGACCGCTACGGCTTCCTGGCTCGATGCCACCGCCTTGGCCGACGGATCGTTGGGGTAGTTTCGCAGATACTGCTCGAGCGGGTCACGATGCCGGGGTGGCATCAGGACCCCGATGTGTTGGCCAACGAGCTCGAAAGGCTCGTAGCCAAAGAGAGTTTTGACTACCGCGTTCACACGGTCGATCACGCCGCTCTCGTCGATCGTGACGATTGCGTCGACGGCCGTCTCGAACAAAGTCCTCAAGCGCTCTTCGCTGTCCGCCAAGCTCGCCAACGCGTCTCGCATGCGATCTTCAGCTTCCTTGCGGGAGGTGTCGTCGTGCGCGACTGCATAGATTCGACCGGCTTCAATGTCCGAAGTGGCATGCCAGAGAAGCCATCGATAGCTACCGTCCGCGCAGCGGTAGCGGTTGGTAAACTGAGCAACTTCGGTCGGCGCATCTCCGAGCTGTGCGGCCGCTGCTTGCGTTGAAGCGACGTCATCTTCGTGCACGAACTCGACGAACGGACGTGACAGTAGCTCCTCTTCCGAGTATCCAAGGACTTCGGTCCAGCGCCGATTGATGCGCTCGAAGAAACCGTTGAAGTCGGCGATCGCCGGCAAGACGTTGGAGTTGTCGAAGAGCTGTTCGTAGTCCTTGCTGATCAGAAGCTGCCGCCGAAGCTCGAGTTGGTCGGCCGCCTGTCGACCGAGGATCCTCAACGTGTCGAGCTGTTGATCGGTCATCTGGCGAGCATTGTGATCGATCGCACACAGCGTTCCCAAAACGTGGCCATCGGGCGTCGTTAACGGGAAACCAGCATAGAAGCGAACTCTGGGATCGCCGGTTACCAACGGATTGTCGTGAAAGCGATCGTCTTCAAAGGCGTCGGGGACGACGAGTATGTTTTGCTCGGCGACTACGTGGCCGCAGAACGATATGTCGCGTGGGGTTTCTGGCGCATCGAGGCCGTACCGAGACTTGAACCACTGGCGGTCCGCGTCCACCAACGAAACGAGCGCAATCGGCACATTCAAGATCCGAGCGACGAGCGTAGTGAGATCGTCGAAAGCGTCTTCGGGCGGGGTATCCATCACCCGATAGCCCTCGAGCGCCTTCAAACGGTCGGCTTCGTCCTTGGGAATCCGTGGCGCTTTCATGGCGCAGATTCCACCACGGCGCATCTGTCCAATGCGCCGATCCCCCATACTCTCTCCGGCATGCGCCGACAGTGTAGCGACCCAGCAGAGGTGGTGCGATACACGCACAGAAGATCAGCATCTCACTTACACCTACAGCGATTTCACAAGCGTGGTCCCTGGGACGGCCTATGCACGAGCCTCTGCGAATCGTTACTCTTTACGAGGTGGTTGAGCTCGACGCTGCGCGATCGCTGTTTCCCTCTTGGTTGGTCTGGTCTCCGCTGGTGCTGAACCTCTCGGCCGCTGCAGTCGTGTCGTTCTTGGCGGTGCGTTTGGCGCCGTTGGCAACCCCGCGGCGGGCCTGGTCCAACGAGGCGATGCACTGGTCGGAGCGAGCGCGAGCCCTTTACCCCTCGAGACGCGCGGCTCGTGCGCTGAAGCTGATCGCCCCCGCAGTTTTCGCGATGATCTGCTGGACTGCTGCTGGTGATCTATTGCCGCTCTCGGGCTGGGTCATGGGGTTTTTGGGCTTCGTCACGTCGTATGCTTGCGTGCACATCGCGGGGTTTCTGGTGGAGCGGCGCATTCGGCTGGACCTCACTGTTCCCGAGTATGTGCGCACCATGGTCTTCATGCCGTTCGTCATCGGCTGGTTGTTCCTTCCCGGAGTGCTCGTGCTCCTATTGGCAGGCGCGGAGCTCAACGCACGCTGGTTGGTGGCCTGCCTGATCGGCTTCGCAGCGGCAACGGCGATGCAGCGGATTGGGATCATTCGCGCAGCCGCATTTGTAGGGCTTGCCCGAGAAGCCGACGAACGTCTTCGCGAGATCATGGAGCGGGCCAGCGAAAAGGCCGGTATCCAAGCTCGTTGGGTCGGTATCCTGCCCTTGCCGGTCGCAAACGCGTTCGCACAACCGATTCATCGGCAAGTCGTCTTTACGTCGGGCGCCCTCGAAGCGATGGATGATGTTGAAATCGAAGCGATCGCGCTTCACGAGCTCGGCCACCTCGACCAAGCCCGGAGCTTCAAGCAGGCGCGCACCATCGGCACGGTCCTGTTGCTGATGCTCGGCGGGTCGCGACCGATCTTTGCAGAGTTTGGTCTCGTGGGATTCCTGCCGCTCGTCGCTTCGATCTTCGTAATTGCGATACTGAGCGGGAAACGGCAACGACGCGGTGAAGAGAGCGCGGACCGCCATGCTCATGAGCATGTCGAGGACCCCAGCGAATACGCTAGGGCCTTGGAGAGGATCTACGAGATCAATCTCGTGCCTGCGGTTCTGGGCCACAAGCTGGCTGCGCATCCCGATCTCTACGACCGCCAACAAGCAGCGGGATACACGCCGACCTATGCACGCCCCGAGCGTCCCTCCCGTCTGCGCAAGCTGTTCGCGGTCCTGGTCCCGGTGAGCTTCATCTTCGTCTCGCTCTTGGCGTTCTGGGTTGCAGTTCCGATGTGGCTCGACGACGAGATTCAGCCGCCAGCCAGTTCGTTTTGGATCGTGAGGAGCCCCGGCGGCCGAGAGCTATTCTTCTCGGCTTGGGCACTTCACGGCACAGTCCCAGATGACGCGCAGACCCTCTTGAAAGCCGCTCTTGCAAGCAAGGACGCCCGCGAACCAGCCTTCCTGGGCTTCGCCGAGCGGTTCGCCGGAGTCACCCCGTGTGCGATCGCGCGACCGCTCCGTGCAGGCCTGACTCTCCAGTTCGGCGAGACTTCGACCCAGCAGCTCGACGACTGTCTCGAAGACGAAGACCGAGCCGAAATCTCGCCCTGACTCATGCGCCGTGCGACGAAGCCGTTCGATGAACTGAGGTCTTGACCGCGTACGGGGTCTGCGCGCATTCTCGCGCCACTCGCAAGCGAAGGAGGCGGCATGGGCAAGGGCTTGATTGGATGTGGGGTGATCGCGGTCATCGCGCTGGTTCTCGTGGTGAGCGCGGTTGGAAGCTACAATACTCTGGTCGAGCTCGATGAAGGCGTCGATAACGCGTGGAGCCAAGTCGAGAACGTCTACCAACGACGCGCCGACCTCATTCCGAACCTGGTGGCGACCGTCAAAGGTGCCGCGGAGTTCGAGAAAGACACGTTTACCCAAGTGGTAGAAGCTCGAGCGAAGGTTGGGCAGATCAACTTCGAGTCGGCGCCGGATGCCGCGCAGCTCCAACAGTTCGAGGCGGCGCAATCTCAACTGTCCTCGGCACTGTCGAGGTTGCTCGTCGTGGTGGAAAAGTACCCCGAGCTCAAGGCTACTGAGGCCTTCCGAGACCTTCAGGCGCAGCTCGAAGGCACCGAGAATCGAATCAGCGTGGAGCGCAAGCGCTTCAACGATGCGACCCTGGTTTACAACAAGACCCGGCGTCGGTTCCCGACCGTTCTTCTCGCGAGCCTCATGGGCTTTGATGACAAGCCGTACTTCGAAGCGGTCCCGGGAGCAGAAGAGCCTCCAAAGGTCGAGTTCTAGGGCGCGCTGTGCCCGGGCGAATCGAAAGCTTTTTCTCAGAGGCCGACCGCGAGGCGATCCGTGCGGCCACCGCAGCCGGCGAGCGGACGACCGCCGGAGAGCTCGTCGTCTATGTGACCGAGCGCTGTGACCCTCATCCCGAGGTGGCTTGGAAAGCGGCCCTGATCGGTGGAGCGGTGGGCGCGTTGTGCGCAGCCGCCGCGGTTTGGCGTTTCGGTGGCTGGGGGGCGCCCGACTACGCGTGGATGTTGATCGGGCTGCAGCTCGGGTTGTTGGTTGGCTGGATCGCGAGTCGGTTCGATGGCTTCGCTAGAAGGCTGATCGGCGACGATGCGCTCAGCAGCCGGGTAGAAGGTCGCGCGGCCGAGGCATTTCTCGAAGAACAAGTTTTCGCGACCCGCGAGCGCACCGGTGTCTTGATCTTTGTCGCGCTGTTCGAGCATCGGGTTTCGGTACTCGCAGACCAAGGGATCGATGAGCGGGTCGACGGAGCAGCCTGGGACGACATCTGCGATGAGCTGGCGTTGGGTATTCGTAGCGGGAGGCCGGCGCCGGCGTTGATCCATGCAGTGGAGCGGTGTGCCGATCTCCTGAGTGAGCATGGCGTAGCCGCGGACGCGGTAGACCAGCTATCCGACGAGCCGAGGTTCCGCCGTGAGTAGAACCCAACCAGCCCTTGCCGTCCTTCTGCTGTGGTCGGTCTCGCTCACCGCCTTGGCGCTGGCCGTTCCCGAGCTCTCGGGCCGGATCAACGACTACGCGCAGTTGCTCTCGCCAGAAGCCGAAGCGCGCATCGACGGACGGCTTACCAAGCTCGAGCAAGAGATGGGAGCCCAAGTCGTGGTGCTCACGATCGACACACTCGAGGACGAGCAGCTCGAGGAGTACAGCCTTCGGGTCGCTGAGACCTGGAAGCTCGGCCGCGCCGAGCACGACGATGGCGCTCTCCTTCTCATCGTGAAGAACGATCGGAAGATGCGGCTCGAGGTCGGCTATGGTCTCGAGCCAGTGCTAAGCGACGTGATGTCGAAGCGAATCCTCGATCAGATCCTGCGGCCGAGCTTTCGTGCCGGCGACTTCGATGGCGGTGCGGAGCGGGCGGTCGATGCGATCGACGGTCTCGTCCGAGGCACGAGCACGCTTCCCCCGCCGAGCTCGAGCGACATGCAGACCGATGTTTCACCGCGGATCTTCGGCGCACTTTGGTTGCTGTTCTTGGTGCCCTTCGTTTTCGTGGTGATCGGCACCAATCCGTTTCAGTGGTTTCTTTATCTGTTCTTGATCCCCTTCGTGCTGATCGGCGGCGTCACCACGATCGGAGCTCGGGCAGGCCCCTTGTCGGTCGCCCTCTGGCTGATAGGCGCCCCGATCGTCTGGTCCTTCTTCGGTCGGCGACGCAAGAAGCAGAAGCGAGGCAAGGGGGGACGGTCCTCCCGTTGGTCACCCGGCTCGTGGTCTTCGGGCGGGGGAGGGTTCTCCGGCGGCGGGGGTTTCTCGGGCGGCGGGGGAAGCTTCGGCGGCGGGGGCTCTTCCAGCAGCTGGTAGCCGCAACGGCGGCTGTGAAATCAGCAATTTCAAATAGTTGCGACGACCGGGTAGATTTGTCTCTTTGCTATTGACGAAACGTCAAGAGAGGCTATCCTTGCTCTCCATGGACGCGGCACCCAAACGCATGACGACCGAAGCCCGGCGCGATCACTTGCTCGCCTTCGGTCGCGTTCATTTCGCCGCGCACGCATACGACGCGATGTCGATGGACGCGATCGCCGAGCGTGCCGGGGTCTCGAAGGGTTTGCTCTACCACTACTTCGGCGGTCAGCGCGGCTTCTACATGGAGACCGTCCGCGCCGTGACCGACGAGGTGATCGCGGTGATCGAGCCTCCCACCGGCGTTTCGTTCGAGGAGGCGTTCCGCGCCATGGTGACGAGCTTCGCGGGCTACGTGCAAGACAACGGGCCGATCTATCAAGCGCTGGTGCGCGGGGGCCTTGGTTCGGACACGGAAGTCAATGCGCTTCTCGATCGCGTTCGGGTCCGGGCGCACGACATCATCGTCGAACGCCTCGGTATCGTGTCCCCGTCATCCCTCACGCAAATCGCGATCTACGGGTGGGTGAGCTTCGTCGAAAACGGCGCGGCCGAATGGGTAGAGTGTCAGGACGTGTCCCCCGAGGTACTGATCGACCTCTTCGTCTCCGCATTCGACCCGGTACTCTCGACTCTCCAGAATGGACAATGCGAATGACACAGAAAGCGAGAACATCATGACTCGGTCGGAAGGCAACACTCAGGTCGGTTGGCGCGCCCATGCAGGCGAGCTCGCTTGGGTTACCCTTGGCCTTTTCTTCCTCGTCGTGGCAGGCGAGGTCGCGGTCTGGTGGGGCGTTCTTTCCGGCCACATGCCGATGTGGGCCGGCACGATAAGCGCCACTATCCTCGCCTACGTCGCCTTCACGGTCATGCACGAGGCGACGCATGGGAACATCCATGGCGAGCACGCTCGCCTACGGTGGGTCGGGGAAATCGCCGGGTGGCTCAGCGCCCTCACCTTGTTGGCGCCGTATCCATCATTCCGCGTGTTGCATCTCCAACACCACGCCAACACCAACCACCCCGAAAAAGACCCCGACTATTGGGTCCGCGGCCACAATCCGATTTCCGTCATCCTGCGCAGCTTCTCGATTCTGCCCGCGTATGAGTACAACTTCTTCTTCGGTGCCGCGAGCAAGACCCGAGCGGCCCAAACGCAACATCGGCCCGTCGTGCTCTCGTTGTTGGGCCTGCTCGCGATCCTCATCGTGCTCATCGCGACCGGCTTTGGATGGGAAGCGTTGTGGCTGTGGATCGTGCCCGCCCTGACGGCTGTAGGCGTGCTTGCCTTCCTGTTCGACTGGGTGCCGCACCACCCCCACAACGTCCAAGAACGCTTTCGAGACACGCGCATCCTGCTCGTGCCTGGCCTTACGCTGCCGATGCTGTGGCAGAACTATCACTTGATTCATCACCTCTATCCCCGCGTACCCTTCTATCGGTATGCTCAGTGTTTCCGAGATCTCCGAAGCGAGCTCGAGGCCAACGGTGCGCCGATCGAGACCACTTGGCGACTGGGTCAGCTAGCGGGCGCTAGCGAGAGCAGAAGCACTCCGTAGACCCCGGCTCCGGCAACGAAGGCGAGCACGTCGCCTGAGCGGTCAGTATCCGGAAGCTCGTGGCGCAGGATGTTTAGGATCGTCCCGCCGGCGATGTAGGCGAGGACGAGTGCCAACGCCTCCGGTCGGATCTCGACCTCGGGTAGAATTCCGATCAGCCAGCCCGTGATCAGCCCTACGACGAGCAGCCACCGACCGATAGTTCGGTAACGGTCGCCGTGATGCTCGACCAGTGAATGGTCGTTGACCAGGAAGTGAAGCCCCATCGCCAGGGCAAACGTCCACAGCGGCTCGACGGCCTCGTCGCCCGGACTGGCGACCGCATATCCGATGGCTGCGTTCAGTACCACGAAGGAAAGGATGCTGAGCCAGAAGGTGGCGGTTCCCGTCTGGTCGGGTCCTCCTGCGGCACGGTGACGCCGGCGCGACTCGCGAGAAGCCGTCTCTACCCAAAAGGACACGGTCAACCCTACCAAGGCCAGGATATAGATGTGTCTGTCGAGCCCGGGGAACAAATCGATGTGGTCGATTAGATTCTGCTGCTCGGCCAGACTCGGCATCAGATCCAAAAAAACGTAAGCGACGCTGACGCCTGAGGCAGCGGAGAGCGCTCGTGGCCCCCACTGGCGCCCGAGGGCTACGGCGGTGCCCGCGTACAGATGGACGACCGCCAACACAAGAACAGTCAGTAGCGTTGCCAACATAGAGCTCATGTGAATCGCGCTACGCATTAGCAGATATGCTCACGAGCTCGAAAGCGCCGAGACGCAGGCTCCGGTTTCTACGAGCGTCACAGTTACGACCGAGTCGCCACCTGGCCCGACAGCCGCTTCCACCTGGATTGGCACCTTTATCGCAAGCCGATCGCGGTGTAAAAGGAGGAAGACATGACCCACTTTTTGCTCAACTCGCTCCTCATGCAAAGGAGGGCATTCCTTCGTGCCACTTCGGCTGCGGCGGCGGCGGCGGGAGCTCCTTCATTTCTGCTTTCGGGGTGCGGCACGAATTTGCCAAAGGCCGACCTCGTCGTGGACCCAAACATACCGTGGTGGCGGCAGCACAACTTTGGCCCCGTCTTCGATGAGCTCGACGAAACCGACCTGAAGGTTCGCGGTGCGATTCCACCAGAGCTCAACGGCGTCTACGTTCGCAACGGGTCGAATCCGCAGGCGTCCGACAACACACACTGGTTCTTGGGCGACGGAATGGTGCACGGTGTGCGCCTCGGCGGTGGCGAGGCAAAGTGGTACCGAAACCGCTACGTCCGCACGACCTTCCACGAAGACGGTATCGGCTTTGGCGTGCCTCAAGGCCCGAACACGTACGCCAACGTGAGCCTGGTCTATCACGCAGACCGGCTCTTGGCATCGGGAGAGGTCGGCTTCCCTTACGAGCTGAACCCCTCCGATCTTTCCACCGTCGGCGTGCGCGACTTTGCGGGGGAGTTGAACAACTACTTCACCGCCCACCCTGCGATCGATCCCGCTACCGGGTTCATGCACTTCTTCGGCTACGGTTTTGGGCCGCCGTTCCTGACTTATTGCGTCGCAGACGATCAGGGGACTCTGCTCAGTTGCGAGGCGGTCGCAGCGCGGGGCGCCACGATGATGCATTCTTTCGCCATCACCGATCGGGACGCGATTTTTTGGGAGCTTCCGGTGGTATTCGACCTCAGCGTGCTGTCCGAGACGGGCTGGATGTTCCGGTGGGATGCGGATTTCGGTGCCAGAATTGGTGTCATGCCCCTCGGCGGGCCGGCCTCCGAGATTCGATGGGTCGAGATCGAGCCCTGCTATGTGTTTCACCATCTCAACGCATTTCGGGTTGGAGATGACATCGTCGTCGACGTTTGTCGTTACGACGAAATGATGAACGGCGAGCGCTTCGGTGCGATCGACCCACAGTTGCGGCGCTGGACGATCGGGACTGCCGGCGAAGAGTTGACGTTTTCCGAGAGCACGCTCAGCGAGCGAAACATCGAGTTCCCATACTCGGACCGGCGCAACTTTGGCCGGGCCACTCGCTACGGCTGGTTTACTTCGCTTCGCGACCATCCAGAAACCCTCGATCCGGCGGGGGTCGTTCGCTACGACAGTCAGACCGGGATGATCGACGAGTGGGAGCCAAGTCCATACCGGCAATCGGGGGAGCCCTTGTTCGTGCCGGCCGGCGATGGCGAGGGCGATGGCTGGCTGCTCACGTTCGTCTACGATCGCAGCGCCGACGCGACTGACCTCGTCATTCTCGATGCGACCGCAGTCGGTGGCGGCCCTGTCGCCGAAGTGCGAATGCCGCGACGGGTACCGCATGGGTTTCATGGCACGTGGGTGCCGGATCAAGCCTGACGGGAGTACTCAAGCGATGGCGGAGCTGGTTTCAGTCAATGTTGGCCTCCCACGGCCAGTCGACACACCGCGCGGGCCCGTGATGACGGCGATCTTCAAATCACCGACCGACCGGCGCCTTCGCGTCGAGTCCCACAACCTCGAGGGCGACCGACAAGCGGACCCCTCGGTTCACGGCGGCGAGAACAAGGCCATCTATGGCTATCCTGTCGAGCACTACCCGGTGTGGGCTGACGAGCTCGGGAGACACGATCTCCAATACGGGCAATTTGGTGAGAACCTCACGACGCGGGGGTTGTTCGAGCACGACGTCGGTATCGGGGACGTGTTCTCGATCGGGTCCTCGGTGCTAGCGGTTAGCCAGCCGCGCGCACCGTGTTTCAAGCTTGGCATTCGAATGGGTGACCCTAGGTTCGTGAAAACGTTTCTGCAGAGCGGACGCCCTGGGTTCTACTTTCGTATCGTCGAATCGGGCGAGCTCGGGGTTGGGGACGAGGTGACGCGGATCGACCGAGGCCTGACCGGGATGACCGTTCGCGAAATCTGGGAGCTGAGCTACGGGGGTGGTAGCGACCGCGAGCGCACGAAGCTTGCCCTCGAAATCCCGACGCTCGGCGACGAATGGCGAAAACCAATGCTCGCAAAGCTGGCCGGGTGATCCCCGATGCTAGAGCCCTTCGTTCCTGAATTGACGTTCTCTATAACGCTACGTGTGCTGCCGTGTTACGGTGCTGCTCCCAGACCCAACGCAAACAGATGCTTCGACGCGATACCAAACCTATGAATCTTCGTGCCCAGCTCAGCAAGGCACTCCAAACCGGACGGGTTAGCCAAGCGCTAGAGCTCTACGAGCTGATCGAGAGACAAAGACCCCATGAACCGCGGTGGTCGCATCGCAAGGGCGACCTGTTGCAGCGGATGGGACGCAAGGCCGACGCGGTGCTCGCTTACGAGCGTGCCGTCGAGCTTTATATGGCCAAGGGTTTTGTCGCCCGCGCCGCTGCCACGGCGAAAGTGATGTGGGCGATCGACCCAGGCCGCAGGGTCGAGCTGCCTCCTACGGATCGCCCTAGTCACTGATTGCCGGGAGTACGCATCGCGACCAAAGTCCGATGTGATCGACCTCAATGCGATTGGGCGGCAGCAGCTCGACTGGTGGCAAAGCATGCTACCCTCCGCCGACCGCATCAAGCAGCGTTCGAGGGTTCGTGAGCACGGGAGTAGGTCAGTCCACCAACAGCCGGGAGTTCTTGCAGCAACGTGTGGCGGCGTTCGGATTGGCGGTTGCGGTCATTCTCTGCCTCTCGTTGATCAGCCGCGTCATCTTGGGCGCGGCTTTTGGTTATCTGCAGGGGGAGCTCGCACATGCATCGTTTTGGGCGCACGCGGCTGCGGTGGTGCCCGTCACTTGCGTGTGGTTGATCTGCCGGTCGCGACCTCTCGAGACACGGACCATTCAGATCGTCGAAGGCGTTGGCCTCGTGCTGACGAGTGTGGGCCTGGTCGTGATGGGCTCCAACATTCCCGCGGCTGCTGGCGCGGCGACGAGCACGGCTTATGCGTTGTCTTTCGGGCTCATCGCGCGAGCTATCTTCGTCCCCAGCACGGCGAAGCATACGGCTTGGCTCGGGCTGGCGATTGGGGTTCCGCTCGTCGCCGCCGTCTATCAGAATTTTCTGACTGTCGATCTCGAGGTGTGGAACAGCCTCGGATTCTTTCGCAGAATCAAAGAGAAGCAATCTTTGGCGCGTAGCCAGTCGATTCAGATCGGATTTGCCTGGTCACTCACCACACTGCTCGCGGCCTGGGCTACGCGTGTGATCTACGGCCTCCGCAAAGATGTCAGCGACGCAAAGAAGCTAGGCCAATACGTGGTCGAAGAAAAGCTCGGCGAGGGCGGCATGGGCACCGTCTATCGGGCGCAACATGGGTTGCTCAAGCGACCTACCGCGATCAAGCTCTTGAGCCCTGACCGGAATACGCCGGACGACATCGATCGGTTTCGACGCGAAGTGCAGATGACGGCGAAGCTCAAGCACCCCAACACCGTCACGATCTACGACTATGGACGCACCGAAGAAGGAACCTTTTACTACGCTATGGAGCTGCTCGACGGCGTCACGCTGCTCGAGATCGTGCAGGCCGAGGGCCCGATCCCCGAGTCTAGAGTGATCCACATCATGCGGCAGTGCGCGATGGCGTTGCATGAAGCGCATACGATGGGTCTCGTGCACCGCGACATCAAACCCAACAACATCATGATGACTCAACAGGGCGGCGCACACGACGTCACGAAGGTGCTCGACTTTGGTTTGGTCAAGAACGTGGATTCGGGGGTCGACGCCACCAAGACGTGGTCCGAGGCGATCATCGGAACCCCTCGCTTCATGAGCCCCGAGCAAATCCTGGACCCTCCGTCTATCGATGCGCGGTCCGATCTGTATGCGTTGGGAGCGGTGGGCTACTACTTGCTCACGGGGCGCTTCGTATTTCCGGGTACCAACCCCGTCGAGATCTGCGCCCAGCATCTGAGCGCGATACCTGAATCCCCGTCGACTGTAAACGGATGCGATGTGCACCCCGATCTCGAGCGCATCATCATGCAGTGCCTCGAGAAGAAGCGTGACGACCGGCCAACGTCGGCCGCTGCGATCGCGGAGCGACTCCGTGCGTTGCCGGTCGAAAGGTGGTCTCAGCAACACGCGGCCCAATGGTGGGAGGCGGTCGGCATTGGAATCATGACGAGTCGAGACCGGGACGCATTCGTCGGCAGCCTCGCGACCATTCAAGCCGAGCCGATGTCCACGGGGACAGATGGCTGAAGCACGGCCGAATGACCCCGCCGATCTGGTCGCCGCGATGGCGGCCGGCGACTCAGGGCAACCGCTGAGCGCATTTTATGCCCAGTATGGCAGCACTGTCCTCGCCCTATTGACGAAGATGCTCGGCTCTCCGGCTGAGGCCGAGGAGATCTTGCAAGAGGTCTTCGTTGAACTCTGGCGACGCGCCGCCGAGTACGACAGCTCGAGAGGCAGCGTAGTCGCCTGGGTGGTGACCGTCGCGCGAAGTCGAGCCCTCGATGCTTTGCGTAAGCGCAGTCGTCGCTACGGGGATAGGCAGTTGCAGTTTAGCGAACGGCATGCGCTCGAGACTGAGCGCGGACGACCCGATGTGCTCGTCTCGAACACGCGTTGGCACCAAGCCCTGAGGCAGGCGTTTGCGACCCTCGACGCAGACCAACGTGCCGTCCTCGAGCTGTCGTACTTTCTTGGCATGTCGCACGGCCAGATCGCCGAAACGCTCAACCTCCCGGTCGGAACGGTGAAGTCGCGGATTCTGGCGGGCATGCGTGCCTTGCGCGCCATGCTCCCTATCATTCACCAAAGCATGCGCGCATGAATGATCAAAGAGAACGAGCCGAGCTACTCGCTGCCCTCCATGCGGCTGGCGCCGCGTCGAAAGAAGACGAAAAAGAGCTTCAGGCGCTGCTCCAGGCGGACCCAAGTCTCGAAAAGGTCGTCCGAGACTTCCAGGATTCGATCACGGCGCTCGCTTCGAGCTTCGACCCGCTCGAAACACCTCCGAGGACTCTCGGGAAGATCCAAAAGAAAATCGCCCGAGAACAAGGAAGCTTCCTCAGCCGACTGCGGAGCTGGCTCTCGAAGTCCTGATCCGTGCGTGGTGCGCCGCGACGCAAAAAACCGGCCCTCCGAAGAGGGCCGGCATTGGAGTTGGCGACCGAGGGCCGCAGCGCGTTCTATACGGTTAGAAAGCAGTCACGAGGATGGTGTACTCGACGAGCGTCTGCTCTTGGGGGACGCCCTGGACGTGGATGCGAGCCAACTGCACTTGGTCATTCTGCACCGTGACGAAGGACACACCTTCGTTGCAATCGATCGGGGGGCCGTTGATGCGGGTTGCGTCGTTCCCGTCGACATTGAGCAGCTCGACGCGCGCAAACACGTCTTGGTCACCATAGACATCGCAGTCGATGGCCACTTCGATCCGCTGGTTAGGATTGCTGTTGTTCGGAAGCTCGAACTGGACGAAGTCTTCGTTGTCGCCATCTTCAGCCGAGATCTGGTCGGTGTAGGCGACCTCGCGGGTGCCCGTGATGCTCAGGAACTCGTCCACCGCTGGGTTGGCCGCGCTGTCGTTGTCGAAGGGAGCGATCAGCTCTTCTTCATCCTCGATCACGTCCTCGACGATGGGCTCGTCAACGGGGGGCTCCTCGAAGTTGAGGTCCTCCTCGAAGGGATCCATGCCGGCATCGCCGCAGGCAGCGGCAACCATTGCAAGGAACGTAAGGCTAATCGCGTTGAGTGTGTGCTTAGTCATGATGTGCTCTCCTCGTTCGTGACGTTTGGGGTCTCGTTCCAGCGGCTCAAATCCGCCCTTCAAACACCCCTACGTCGAGGAGTCCCAGTTGGATTAAGGCAAAAAGAAAGCATTCAGCTCGCCGGTGACGGCGTCCGGTGCGTCTTCCTGCGGGAAGTGACCCCCACCTTCGAGCATGACGAGGCGGCTCTCGGGCAGTAGCGTCCTCAGCTCTCGGTGCTCTTCTCTAAAATAGGCGTCGTGCGTGCCCCAGAGGATCAGCGCGTCTTTCGGCATGGATGGCAGCGCGTCGACCACTCCCTGCATGAGCGCGCGGTAACCTTCTAAGCGTTCGAGGCGGAGAAAGGTGCGCCTGTTGCCGATGTGCTGACTGGCTGCGAGGTAGTGCGCAGCGATTTCGGGGTCGGACGCTGCCTTCATCATTTGCTCGAGATTTCGTCCCCAAAGGTTGGCCCGAACGAGCAGCAAAGGGCCGGTGAGCGGCGCCGTGAATGGTTTCCAGTACCAAGGCGGCCGATAGGTCGGGCGGACTGTCGTGTTGATCAATGCCCACCGATGAACCTGTTCCGGACGTTGCGCGGCACACGCTGCACCGATCGGTCCGCCCCAATCGTGACCGACGAAGCTGTAGCGCTCGATATGCAGGTGATCGAGAAGCGCGCGAAGGGCGTTTGCCTGCTGCGCAAACGAAACACCGGCATCTGGCGCGACGGACTTGCCAAAGCCCAACACATCCGGTGCGATCACTCGGAACTGCTTCGACAGAGTTGGAATCTGGTGCCGCCAGAGGGCAGAGGTGGTCGGGCTTCCATGAACGAGCACCAAAGGAGAACCCTCACCTTCATCGACGTAGTGGATCCGGTGGTCGCCGATCGTCACGTCGCGGTGATTCAGCCGCCCATACTCCGCGATCGTCAATCGGTTCGGCACTGTCACAGTCCCGGTTCTACGATGCAGACGGCGTAATGGCCTGACGACGCCAAAGCAGGCTCCCCGTCACGAATGTCGAAACAAAGATCAAAGCGAAGGGCAACCAAGTCCCAAGCACGCTCGAGAACATCTCGAAGCTCCGCTGGATCAGCCACGCAACGATGAGGGCGTCGAGCGTGATCACGATCGCAGTAAAGATGGTGGCGACGATGATCGGAGGGCGAGCGCCGCTCCGGAGAAACAGATGCGCGGTGACGGCTGCAAAGATGATCGGCGCCCCAACGGCGTGCGCCGTGAGCGCTGTCGTGAGCGACACCGTCGCGAGCAGCCCGCCCATGAGCGCCGCACAAGCAGCCCAGCCGACAAGACCGTGCGCGAACAAAGCGGCGAGCGATGCGCGTGGGATGCCGACATCGGAAGCACCTGGCCGCCGGAAGCGAAAGTCACAGCGCTCCCCACCTTCCGCAAGCGTCGTCGTGCGCATTAGCTCGATGCCGATTAGTTCGGTGAGCGGCCAGTCGAGCTCGCACAGCACGGGGGCGAGCTCCTCGGCCCCTTCGGCGCGCAGGAACTTGATGATCGCGCATTCGACGAAGTCGATACCGTAGTCGAACCTGCCCGGCTCGCCTGGGACGAATCGGGAGACATAATCATTCGGGTTGGTGCGTTGCTGAGACGCGATGGCGAGCCGGCTCACCTTCTTCTGGTTCGCCGGGCCCATGCGGACGCGTCCGTAGAGGCGCGCGAGGACGCGGGGGTAGCGCGACCAGTACGCCGTGAACATCTCGCAAAACAGCCCGCGCGCCTCGTCGAGTGTCAGCCCTCGTGGTTCGAGAACTCTCCAGAGCGCTAGCCACACTGCCGATCCGTACAGATTGAATGAGCGAGGGTTTGCCGAGCCGCCGATCCACGGCAAGCGAACGATGACCGCCTCGTATTCCGCGCGAGCCTCGGCGACCGTCGCATCGAGGCCTTCTTCGCCGTAGCGGTCCGCTAGCAGATCCCGCAATGTCGTCACACCGCGATCGAATTGTCGCAACAGGCGGCCTCGTAGCCGCGGGTCTCGATCCACCGCGTACTCGAGGGGCTCGGTCCGCGGGCTTGACAACGCATCCATACTTAGCCCGTTTGCTCGAGGAGCTCGCGCATCGCTCAATCCCCCAGTGGATGATGTTTCGACGGGCCGGGATGCTCCACATCGACCTCTCCCACCAAGCTCTTGAGCGACTCGAGGATCTGGTGGAGTTTGCTCTGCGACGTCCCGACCATACCTTCTTCCTCCGCGACCTCGAGCTCCCTCGCGTCGTAGGCCCAGCTCTTCAGAATGGCGATCTTCTGCTCTTTGGTGAGTGGTGCATCGACAACATCTTCGGGCTGCGCGAAAACTGCCGCAGGATTGTCCATTGCCTTTTTCATGTCGCCCATGACCGGTTCTCTTTATGTCTAGAGCCGCGAGTATAGCCTGCAATGACTCCAGTCCGCCTGTCGCTGCGCCAGGTACTGGAGGAGCAGTACAGAGGCCCACAGGGCCGAGTACACCGTAGGTCGAGTCCTCGTAGATATGAACTCCCCGTGAGCTCCCGAAGAAGCTCCTCAGTCCGTTCGACGAACACGCTTGACTCCTTCACCTGGCGTCAACGTCGGTCGGATTCTCGCCGGTCGGATTCTCGCCAGTATCGATTGTAGACTCGCCTTCGGAAGAGAAAGCAAAGGCCAAAAAGGTGCGATCGGCATTCGTGTTCGTGTCGCCAAACGGCGAGGAGCTGGCGCAAATCGGAGCGCTCATTGACGCCGGCAAGGTCCAAGTTCCCCACCTGCAGGTCAAGAGTGTCAAGGACGCCGCAGCCGCCCTTGATGAAAATCAAAACCGGCACGTCCGCGGCAACGTTGCCTTGAAGATCGACTTCCAGGAGACGTCCGCCATGTGATGTTTCCTTGTGGTGTGCGGTCGTCGCGGAGAAACCAGCGGTCTAGAGCAGCCAGATCCAAATCGTCGCTGCGAAACACGCGCAACCTGCGATGACAAACGCGTGGAAGATCTCGTGGAAGCCGAATGTGTCGGGCCAGGGATCGGGTTTTTTGAATGCGTAGACGATCGCGCCTACGGAGTAGAGTACGCCGCCGCAGACCATAAGGGCGACGGGTTCTGAGCCGCGCGTTTTGTACAGGGCTGGAATGATGAAGAGCGAGAACCAACCCATCGCGATGTAAAGGCCAAATCGGACCCAGCGCGGTGACTCTCGCACGAAGACCGAGAAGACAACGCCCGCGACCGCGAGGATCCAGATCAACCAAAGACTTACGGTCTTCTGCCATCCTTCAAGACCGATCACGATGATCGGCGTGTACGTCCCCGCGATGAGAAGATAAATGTTTGAGTGGTCGATGGCCCGAAGCGTTAGGCGCAGCCCGTCCGAGTAGCGGCCTAAATGGTAAACCGCGCTCATCGAAAAAAGCAGAACCATGCTGGCGCCAAAAACGACGACGCTGAGCACGTGCTCAACATTCGCCGACACCCTCATTGCCATCGCGATGCTAAAGACGAGCGCAATCACCGCCGCGATGGCGTGCGACCAACCACGAGCCGTCGGCTTTTTCCCTCGCGCGACCATCATTGTCCCTGGCACGCTCAGGCCACGGAGTCACCGCGACGAGCTGATAGTCACTACAAACGCCCCGTCTTAGTCTCGCAGAGTTTACTTATAAGACGTTCTGCGCAATTCAGGAGCCTGAGTGAGTTAGACCGGGCGTAGTTGAGATGAGCTGTGACTCAACATACAGGCGGGCGAACCATCCCACGACTGCGGCCTCCTGTGGTCCAACGTGAGAACGTTCAGAGGTTCGACTATCAGCTGCTACCATCGCACCCCGGTTCCAGTGAAGTATGGGCCGCGAGCGGTTTCCACGAAGGCCGTCCCGAGGCGCTTACGGCGTTTGAGTTCTTTGGCGTTGAGTACGAGCGACCAGAGATGAAGCCCAGCAAGCGCTGTCACCCCTCCCAAGGCAATGCCGGAACCTGCTGAGAACCGTTCCCCCTCCGACAAGTTGACGTAGACAGGGGTGATGGCCGCGAAGTAAACGAGAGGCAAAATCGCGTCATACGAAATCATCAGGCGATTGAAGATCATGGACCGAGCGTTGTCATACGCGCCCTCGCGACGCCACCGTAGCTCGCGGACCGAGTGAACCAGCACAACGATCGACCACGATGACAGTGCGAGGCCCGCCACACCGAGTCCAGCAAGGGCGGGAGCGATATCGCAAACGGTATCAGAAGGGCCACACGGAGTAGCAGCCTCCGCAATCGCTGCCGCGAAAAGCCCGATGGTGGCGATGGAGAACGCACCGGCTTCGAACGAGAGCAGCCCGACGGCAAGCCGCGGAGCTCGCAGCGACGTGACATGACTCGACTCGACCGTCGCTGGGGCCTCGGCGTGGGCCTCGGTGACTGCCAACATCGTCACAAGAAAAAGGATCGTTCCGACGCGGACCATGTACGGTCTTCAATCTGCAAAATGCCAGCCAACAACAAAGTCAGTCGATCTGCGTGCGAAACGAAGCCAGGCTCAAGACCTGTGAACCAGGCGCTCACGGACTGTTGCTCAAAGACCACAGCAGAGACGGCCAATCTCAAATCTCGTCGCGGAGGCGGCAGTCTCTGCATTCGGCGCCGCGCACAGATGCGGCCGTAGCGGTCTTGGATTTGGTCAATCGTCTGCTCGTCGGATATCACGAGCTGATAGTCACTACAAACGCCCTGTCTTAGTCTCGCAGAGTTGATCTCTGCGATCTCTGCAGTAGCGGGCTTGGCCGCGACAATAGGGCAGCGGGCCACGGTCGAACAAGCTCTAGCTGGCGCGCCGTCTACTGCGTGCTGCGAGGAGGACAGCGAGCGAAAGTCCAAACGGCCAGCTCATCGCGGTAGGGCTTCGATGTGCGACCGCGCAACCGCCACCGGACCCGTCGGTCGTTCCGCCCATGCCTGCGGCTCCGCCCACACCTGCCGCTCCGCCCATGCCTGCCGCTCCGCCCATGCCCCCGGCTCCGCCGGTACCCATCATGTTGCAGGCCTCCTGGTCGTCGGTCGCTGGATCGCAGTCGTTGTCGATCCCGTCGCAAACTTCTGGCGCATCGGGGTTGATCGCGTCGTCTTCGTCGTCACAGTCCGTCCCGCCACAGACGACATTTTCGTGTCCGTCGTCGTCGAAATCTGGGCATTTGTACTCGATCGCGAGCTCGGGTCTGTCGAGTGGCTCGGTTGCCTCGCGGCTGTGCAGCTGTTTCGAGGTGCTCGTGACATCCTCGATGCCGATCACGATCCATCCATGGTTGGAGTCAGGCGTGTCGAACCAATCTTGAACATCTGCTGCCATCTGCGCTGAGCTCCAGCTCACCGTGGTGCCCTCCTCGCCCACGCTTGCCGTGGCGGACGGTGCGCCGACGAAGGATCCCCCCGCAAATGACCACTCGTCGCCACTGACACAACCAGCGGCCCCATCGCTGAACCTGCAAGTCCAAGTCGCGTCGCCGGCGGTTGCGGGCACGCCCTGCCCTCCCATCGATGCGCCAGTCCCCTCACCCCAGTCTTCAGTCAGCAGGTAGAGACTCGCGTCCCGAGCCTCCGGGTTTCCTCTTTGGACGCCCATGGTCAGGGTTGCGCTATCGATTGTCGCGCCTTTGGGCAAATCCGGTGCGATGTCGAAGCGAAGCAGGGCGCGGCGCGAAAGGGTCCCCATGTTTCCGCTGGTTCGCCCGATGGTGACCGTCAGGCCAGCGCCGTTGCTGTTCTCGTTCTCTTCGTAGATCGTATTGTCGCGGTCAGGCTCGTAGGTAGCCATCGGCTGCGCACCGGCCGGTTGCTCGGTAACGAGAAGCACGAAAGACAAAACGAAAACGATACGCCAGATACATCTCACGGGTTGCATCATTCGAAGTTAGCACAAGTTCCGGAATGGCCCTCATCGGTGCCATTGATTTTGGCCCACTTCTCGGGTGTGAACTATGAGTTGGATCATTTCATTCCCGAGGCGCAGGATCGGAGATCCGCCGCTTCCTTTCCTTGTCTCGCCCACATAAAGAAGTCAGTTGTCGAACAAACCCAAATTCACGATCGGCGAAGTGGTTCACCACAGGCTTTTCGACTCGCTTCAAAAAACGATTGCCCCCAAAAAAGTTGCGCGGCCGAGGCGACGAAACAGAACGAACCTGACGCCCAGGCCGTCCACTGCTACGTCTCTGAGAAAGACAACGCCCTGTACGTCCGCGACGAGTTCAAAGACGCCGCGGCGCTCGGCTTGCACTTGAGCAGCACCGCGTCCAGTCACTTCCCACAGTTGCTTGCCATCGCAGCCCCTGGACCATTCTTCTTCCACGGAGACGTCCCCGAGGAGCTGAAGCAAGCAACCGAGCAGATGCAGCTGGGCGCCGAGTTCAGCACGCACGCATTTGGATTCGATCGCTAGCAGACGAAGCAGCGGGCCAACCCCAGCAGCAAGGATAGGCCCCCCTATTATCGCGAGTTGCGCTATGCTCTGCGGCTCCGGATGACCCTCCACATGCATCAAGCCGAGCCGGTCGCCCGTGAACTCGGCATCGAACACTTGTTGCACACCCAGCTTGAAGTCGAGGACGGCGAGATTCTCCAGCAACCGGCGGAGGAAACATGACGATGGACGGGACAATTCACGAAATTCTGCAGAGCAAGCACTTTCGAGACGGCGTCGAAAAGCTGGCCGACAAGCTCGGCGACACACGGAACAATGTCCACAGCCTCGCTGAGCGGGCCTTCAGTGAAATGGTCACATGTCATGATCCCCTTGCAAGCGGTGCATACAAGGTCCTCGGCGGATTGCTCTCGCGGCGCTATCGCATCGACGTCGACCACGACGGTCTCCGACGGCTGCGGGAGCTCGACAAGGAGCACGCGATCGCGTGGCTGCCATCCCACCGTTCCTATCTCGACATGTTCTATCTCGAACAAGTGCTGCAACAGGCGGACATCCGGCCATCGTTCGTGCTCGGCGGCGACAACCTGGCCTTCTGGCCAATCGGGCCGATCTTGCGCCGAGCAGGCGTGCTCTACATACGCCGAACCACACACGATGATCCGGTCTATCGCTTCGCCCTCCGAACTTATCTCGGCCACCTCATCAACAATGGTCAAAACCTGTGCTGGTCAATCGAAGGCGGCCGAAGCCGCACCGGCAAGCTGCGTCCACCTCGCTATGGCGCACTGCGCTACGTCGTCGATGCCGTTTGGCACAGCGAGGGGCCGGAAGTCATGGCGGTGCCCGTCTCGGTCGTATACGACCAACTCGCGGAAGTAGCCGCGATGACCGCGGAGGCGCTCGGCGGAAGCAAGAGACCCGAAGGCATTGGCTGGCTGCTGCGTTTTGCGCGGGCGCAAGAGAGCCGCAACGCCATCGTGCGCATCGACTTCGGCGAACCAATCAAGATGAGAGAACGACTGCGCGAGCTCGAGCGAGATCCGCGTGCCAAAGGGCAGGAAGTAGAGCGGCTTGCACTGCAGGTGTGTCACCGCATCAACCGCGCGACGCCTGCCGTTCCGACGGCCATCGTGACGTTGGCACTTCTGGGTGCCGAGCGTGCGCTCACGCTCGACGAAACGATCGACGCGCTGGAGCCGATCCTCGCCTATCTCAGGGACCACCCGACGACGCCGCATGCACTTGGCGTGCAGCCCCAAGATCCGGGTTGGGTTTCTGCGACGCTCGACAAGCTTGCCGATTCAGGTGTGCTGAAACGCTTCACCGAAGGCGACGAGACGGTGTGGTACATCGCACCCGAGCAGCACCTGGTGGCGGCGTTCTATCGCAACACCCTCATTCACCTGCTGGTCAACCGCGCGATCGCGGAGCTCGCGATGTTCATGGCGCGGGAGCACGCGTCGTCGGGAGACCTGCTCGAGTCCATCTGGAATCACGCGATCAGCTTGCGGCAGCTACTGAAGTTCGAGTTCTTTTTTGCCTCGCGCGCTGAGTTCCGCGACGACATGCTCGCCGAAGTGGCGCTCATCGACCCCGAGTGGGAGGGACGCGATGTCGCTGCCCCGGTCGTGACTAACGAGCAGCTCGAGCTCTGGTTTGAGCGGTCTCGGCCGCACCTTGCGCACCTGATTCTTCGCCCGTTTTTTGACGCGTATCGAGTGGTTGCAGATCAGCTCGCGGCTTGGCCACACGACAGGCCGGTCGTCAAGGATCGGCTGCTACAGCGGTGCCTTGGCTTCGGTCGGCAGCAGGTCCTTCAGAAAAAGCTCCACAGCGCCGAGTCGGTGACTCTGGAGCTTTTTCGCAACGCGCTCGAGCTAGCCGAACACCGAGGTTTAGTTTCCGGCGTCGGGCGTGAGGTCCGCAAGAGGCGGCAGGCTTTTGCCGCGCATCTGCGACAAGTCGTCGATGATCTCGAACGGCTCAGTCGTATGCAACGCCAAAAGCGAACAACGCCGCCGCCACGAGGCACGACCAGAACCGCACGTGGTTCCGTCTCGTCCACCACTTGAGATAGGACGCCGTGGGTGAGGTCTCAGTCGACGCCTCAGAGTTCGACTGGGTGACCGCGATTCGCGGTGAGGTGATCGATCAGGAGACCCAACAACGCATGAGCGACGAGTTTTTCTGCCACAGTAACCTTCAGCTCCCCAGCGGCAGCAGCCCGCTCCTCACGATTGGCGTCCCATACTTCGGAAAGTCGACCAAGAACGAAAAGCACGTCGACCCATGCGTCGTTCGGCTTGGCCTATTCGGTGATGGCGTCGCAGGGTGAACCGAGCTGGTCGAAGCAGAGGTTTCTCGCCGCCCGCGTCGGTAAGCCGGCACAGGCGCTGTAGACGTCCTCGCAACCGTCGAGTACCGGCCCCTCTGGGCAGTTCCCGCACACCGCTTGGAGGCCCGGATCATCACCACACGCGGCCGCCACGACGAGCAGCCCAACCACTAAGAATCGAATCAAGATCAACATAATCCCCCCATCCCCACAGGCTTATGGATCAAACAGATGCCGTCAAAGTCGGCTGAAATTGGCGGGATTAATGGTCGAATCCACGGGGGTGCATTCTCATTTCACGGACCTTGCACGGAGAGTCGTCGGGTTGGCTTCATGGGGGTAGTGAACTCCGCTTGAAATGGGACGCGTGGAAGTTCGACGATGGAACCGCTTTCGAGAAGGGGGTATGCTTCCTCGCGTGAGGTTTGCTGGGCGCGAAATCCTCGCGGGGCTTCTGTTGACGGTCATCGGTACGGCGAGGGCCAGCGGCGATGAGCCGCGGGCCGGTTGTGCCTGGAGAACCGGCGAGAAGCTCGGCGTCGCTTTCGCCGAGATCTGCACGCCATCGAGCGCTCCCAAAGGCCTCCTCGAAGAGAGCCCCGCCGAAGTCGCGCCGTTCTGGATGAGCGCTGCGCCGCTTCCGTGTTCGCTTGGAAGCCGTGGGACAATCGATTGCCCCGTGACGACATCGATCCTCTCCGCGCGATCGAGAGCGAAGGACGTGCTCAAGCCGCGCGCCGTCGCCGTCATCGACGGCGAGACGGCCTACGGGGTCTGCGGGATGCGCTTTGGGGGGCGCCTCCCAACGCGCGCGGAACGCGAGCTTGCACGTTACTCCGCAGCGGTCGCAACGCTCGTGAGCATGCAGGAGCCGGGCGAGCCTGAGCCTTGGATCGGGGAGCTGCCCGAATGGACGCAGGTCGGCGATTGCACCAATCCCTCGCACCCCGATGAAGGCTGTCATCTCGCCATTTTTCCTCCTGTTTTGACCCGTCAGAGAAGCAAGGACAGCGTGCTCCAATCGTGCCGCGCGTCCTTCGCCCCCGCTTGGATCGAGAGTACAATCCACCTGGGCGCTCGGTGCGTGGGTGGCACGTGCACGGTCCGCATCATGCCCGCGCTCCGGCCCGAGGCGTTCGAGCTTACTTGCGGGCCCGCCCCTGTCGATCCGACGCAAGCTTCGGCTGAGCCCAAGGCGGAGCGGGCCGCGTTCCGCTGCGTCCTGCCGGAGTCGGCGCTAGGCGTGGTGGGTGGTAGAACCTCGCGCTAAGGCGGGTGCCCCGATTCCAATGCAACCGAAGCCGGGCGAAGGGCCTCCTCCTTGGCTCCAACGGGCCGGCAACTTCCGGGCGCTCGTCCATGCGACGACCGAAGACCGGACCGAGTTCGCCCTGGTGGAGGTCCAAGGCGCGGGGGATCCCGGCTATCTCGCGACCTCCAAGATGCTCTCCGAAGTCGGGCTTTGCCTGCTGTTCGATCACGAGGCGCTGCCGAGACGCGCCGGCGTTCTCACTCCGGCCACCGCCCTCGGCCCGACCCTCCGACGGCGCCTTGCGGAAGCGGAGGGCGGCAACTTCATGCAGTTCCGGGTCATGCACGCGTGAGCGTGCCCGCGTGCCAGACTTGACGCGAAGACACGGCTCAGCTCCTTCTGAGTCTTCGCCAGATCGCCCAAGCTGCGAGACAAAGGAGTGGAAGAACCCAAGGATTGGAGCCCGGCGCGCTCGCGATGTAGCAGTCGCAGCCGCCGCCATCGGTGCCCATAGTTGGGTCACCACCGGTGCCGCCGGTCATGAGGTCGCCACAAGTCATCGCGTCATCGACCACGACGGGGTCCATGCCGGATGGATTGCAGACCGAAATCAACACCTCGTCCGCAAGATCGTCATTGGAGTCAGGTTCACGGCCCGAGAAGGAGACGATCTCTGCTTGATAGAGGAACTCCGAGCCGTCGGGCACCACGTTGGCGTACCCCACCGAAATGACGCTAGTCGGAACGCTTACGGTGTCCGAGTCTCCCGGCTGGATGGGCCCTGGAATCGTGCAATCGGCAATCACAGCGGCGTTCAATGTTGCGGAATCCGGGATGCATTCGCCTGCGGGTATGTCGAAGTCCGCAAGCGCCTCCTTGGGCAGGAGGAATCGGACTTCGATGTCGCTCAAGGGGATCGTGCCGGCGTTGCGAACCCTCGCGCTCACCGCGAACTCCAGTGGCAGCTCTGGGAAACGGCCCGGCCCAAAGACCTGCGCGACGGACAGCTCGACACTGAGGCCCGTGTTGTTCACCGTCACGGTCCAATTGTCGGTGTCCACCTCGACAACGGTGGGCGGCGCCGAGCAATCCGACGTCGTTGGGCAGGACTGGCCCTGAAGAAGGCCGAATGAAACGGGCAAGCCACTCGCTGAAAAATCAGGCGTTGGGTCCTGGCCTTCCTGGGCCCAGAGGTCCGACAGGATGAAATCAGAGGCCTGCAAACCGGAGATCGACATCGGCGTCCAGCTGAGGTCTTCAGCGAATACCCTGGGGGTGAGCGCGGCCCAAAAGAACTCAAGTAACTCCACATACGCCGGCTGCAACTCCTCCCGAGTCGCTTGGCCGCGCTCGCGGCGATGAGGGGTGGCTCTCCTGCATCGGGCTTGCAGGCTTTCGGCGTTCCGTTCCAACAGGACTCAGTCGAATGGGCTCCCACGACTCCTAGAGTTCTTGGATGAGCAGCGGACCGTTTCGATTCCTGTCCCGCAGCCCCAAACGAACCGTTTTGGACCACTGGCTCTCAGAAATCTCCCGAGATAGCCACAGTGCCCCATCCAATTCCGAGATTGACTCGGTTCGTTTGGTTGCTCTTCTTTTCGAGTCTTCTCGCGCGGCCGAGCATCCCCTTCCTCTTGCGATCCCCACAAGGGAATCATCGTCCCTCGTCTTGTGGGTTACGGTTGACCAGACGACCACTGGAATCGCCGCGCCCACCCCGACAAACGTCCAGCCGGCTATTCGCAGCCGGCGAGCCCTGTCGTCCCCATTTGCCAACGCGACCTCAGGTTCCTTCAATATTGGATTTGCATCTGCGATAGCGGTTCGAGGATCTACACAAGAGTGGGACCGCAGTGGCGACCAAAGCAACACAATGTCTTCTCCACGCAAAGAAACCCATCCTAGTTCGCCCCCCCAGGCTGGCTTACTTCCATGTCGTACTCGTCTTCTTCTTCGTATGTCCAATTCATCATCGCTTCGTCATAGAAAGGATTGTCCTCCGCGGTATCGGTGGCAGTCTTGTCGAAGGGATACTCGCCGCCATTGAGTGGTATGGCGATTCCACAGACGTTTGGATCGCTTGTTGCGATCTGGCATGTCGAAAACGGCACGTAGGTGATGATGTTGTTATACGATGGACCGATAGCTCGTGAGCCCGCGTCCGAACGCTTCGCCACGCGACGTAACAGGGCCCGACGATTACTGCAAAGCAGAAGCGCAATAGTTGTTCCAGACGAAACTCCGCAAAACCGCTGCCCGACATCCGTGTCCCTCACCGGTGGTCAGACCCTCGGCGAAACTACGAAGCTGCGTGCGAAAATTAATCGTAGGCTCGTCTTCTGTGCGATTCTCCCCGCGGACAAACGCTTCGTCCGCACTACCGTCGTTTACGTCGACCACGAAAAGACCTCCGCCGGCCGAAGGTGGGCGCTCAAAGCGACAGTAAATAGACGGCGCACGCACGTCATCACGGGCCTCGCCCATCGTGCCCGGCGGGAGACCAAAGGCCATGGCTGCGGCGTCTACCATCTCTGTCGTGAAAGCGGGGCAGTTGGGGCCGCCAGCAGCCGCAGGAGCTGACAAGACCGATAGCCCAACGACAGCCGCTGCCGATAGCCCGACAACAGCCAATGCTGACCACAAGAGCTTCCTAGACTTCGTCATGATGTACACTCCCTGTTTGATTTCTTGGCGAATTTCCAAACACTGTCCCACCGTGAGCTCCCTTCGCGTCCGGGGGTGGCGGTGCAGCGTCCAGCGTCAACGCAACCCAACGGATGTGAGCAGGGAGCACTCGGCGGTTTTCTTGCGACCGCTGACTTCACGGCCACCTCCAGGCGAAGGCCGGATGTTACTCCGCTAGCACGGCTTTTGCTACCGCCGCTGAGCTCATGTCGACCTCGGGAGGCGTTCGACGCCAGCTCGGAGCCGAGAAGACTTGGTATGCCGGTCGCATCCTAGCTCTCGTCAGGCCCTTCTTGCGGACCGCCGAAAGAGGCGCCGAGCACGCGAGCGGTCGCTCACTGTCGGGTGGACCGCGATGACCTTGTCTTATCTTTGTGAAGGACATCACTCGATCGAGAGACAAAGGTGCAAGTTAGACGTCCAGCGCGTAATTTGAGGCATTATTTCTTTTTGAACGGGGGGCCTTATGATTCGAGTCTTAACGATCCTTTTGGCCATTGCAGCCGTGGGCTGCGGCGATTCTGTGTCAATAGCTACGTGCCCCGGGCCGCAATGCCCGTGCATGGGATCTAGCTGTGCTTGCGTAGACCAAAGCTGCGCACTCGACTGCACGGATGTCCCGCAAACCGCGGTAGACGTCTGCTCTCTGTCGTGCTCACAGAACAGTGCCTGCGATGCGAGTTGCAACGATGCTTGCCAGGTCGACTGTGCCGAAGGAACGAGCTGCGAGGTGACTGGAGCAGCGACGAATATGGACATCGATTGCACGGGCGCCGAGTGCGATCTGGCGACCGGCATGGGCTCCAACATCGATTGCATGTCGAACAGCACTTGCACTATCGATGCAGGCGACAACGCGGAAATCGATTGTGCAACCGGAACCACATGTACCGTCGTTGCCGGACCCGACGGCGATATCGATTGCGAGTCTGGAAGCGCTTGTATGATAAGTGCCGGCGCAGACGGCGATGTAAAATGCAACGACTCCGAGTGCACCATCCAGCTCGGCGAGGCAGCGGTTGCAGCCTGTACCGAGGGGGCAACCTGCGCGGTGACGTGCACTGGTGCTTGTCAAGTGACGTGCGACCCGCTTTCTTCCTGCACCCTACAGTGCAATGGCGAAGCCGAAGCGTCGACGGTCATGGATCAAGCGTCCTGCTAACCCAACAAGATCCTCGGCACGATTTTCGCGCTTGCCGATTGCATGACACGACGTCGCATCATCGACCCCGGCACCACTGCGACCATACAGCGGAGTTCCCCGCCGACACCTGGTGGATGCGCGTGTGTCATGGGGCCCGGTGTGGGCCCGCACCGTAGATGCCGTAGAGCTGATAGTCACTACAAAGGCCCCGTCTTAGTCTCGCAGAGTTTACTTATAAGGCGTTCTGCGCAATTCAGGAGCTGAGTGAGCGTTGCAGGAGCCGCCGCCATCTTTTTCGATAGGTAGGTGACACCCGATGCTTTGGTAGCGGCTCCAGAGCAAGGCGGCCGCCACCAGCGATGTAACGACGATCACCACTCCTGCAAACACCTGCTGAAACCGATTGAGCTCGACCCCGAGGTCACCGTGAGCCTGACCGTGAAGGAACACGATCACCGCGTGGACCCCGACCGCAATCGTGCCGAGAACGGCCGTTCGTTTGAGCACGCCAAGAGTCTACTTCTTCGCCAACGTGCCCGTCGTTGCCAAAAGCGGTGACAGGCACCTCATTTCTGCGCGCCGCCGGAAGAACGAATGACTGGGAAGAAATGAGGTGCCTGTCACCACTCTTTCCAGAAGCCGGAAGGACAGTGCTACATTCCCTCGAGCACTCTGGTTGGAAACATGAACTCACCCTTGGCCCGCGCTGCTTTAGTCGCCACCGTGGCCGTTGCCCTGGCGATCGGATGCAACTCGGAGAAAGTCCGCAGCAAGACAGCGGACATAAACCCTGCCGAGACGGCAGCACAAGCGGCCGAACCGGCTGACGCGACCCGGCCCCAGGCAAGAAACGCCTCCGAGACCGTGAAGGCGGGAGATTTCAAGAAGCCCGACACGCCGCTCATCGCCTCCATCTCGACGCGCACACTCAGACCTGGGACCATCGACGTCGAGAAGTTCGAGATCGTCGGGCAGTTGAAGCAGCAGGCTCCACAGCTGGGCGCCCCCATCAAAGGTGCGACGATCTACGTCGACACCGCCACCCGTGGTGCTGAGAAAGTCCAATCCGACGACAACGGCATGTTCCGCGTTTCCGTCACCTACGGTGAGTTTCGGCGCCTTCGGATTGAGGCACCTGGATTTGTCGGTGAGGAGCGATCCCGCGACACTCTGATCGGGTGGCTCTCCAAGTCTGCCGAGCGCCGAACCAAGGAAGAGGTTGTCTACCTCAGTCCCGGCATCGAGGTGGAGGGAACTGTCGTCGCCGATAACAAGCCGATCACAGATGTCTCGGTGCGGTGCGTGAGTCACGGTCTGCACGGCAATCCAAGGCTCGCCGCCAGCGGGGTGACCGATGGCACAGGTTCGTTTCGCGTCGGGTGTCCTCGCGAGCGCGTCAAACTGCTTGCTGTTCATCCCGGGTACCAGCATGGTGTGACCGACTGGATCGACCTGAACCAGTCTCCAGACGCCAAACCTCAGATCAAACTAAGGCGCGGCGCCCGCCTCTCGGGGCGCGTGTTGGGGGCAGACGGTCATCCGCTCTCTCAGGCCACGCTCTACATCTCGGACCCCGATGCGCCGGCGGTTCTGCACCGCTGGGAGGAGTGGCGGCTCTATCTTGAACCCGGACCGTTCTGGAGGCTGTCGGAATCGGATGGCTCGTTCGACTACGGACCGGTCTCTGGGCGGCTGGAGATACGCGCCGAAGCCAACGGCGCTACGGGCGGTGTCACGTTGGACGCGAAGGGTTTCGACGACATATATGTCGAGATAGCGGTCCGGTGATCTTGCTCCGGATGGCATCTCCTATTGGCCGACCCCGCGTCAGGTAGTTGGCGTTGGGTGCCAGTGATCGGTAACCGACAAAAACGACACGAGCTGTCCCACTGGCTCCGCAATTCGAAGTATCCAGAGCCTCAGCGCGAACTCCGCCATAAACAAGAAGGTTCCTACTGCTACGATTGCGACACTCGACATCCAGGCCTCCATTCTCGGGTGAAGACCCGCAACGGTACGCTTGGTGGGGTGGCGCGTCTACACCCGAAGCTGTGCGCACCAAGGCGAAGACCTCGACATGCGAGAAAGTTCGCGCTCATTTTCTCCGCGAAACGCCAGCGGCATACTGTGCCGCAAACAGCTTCGCATGATGCGCAACCTCTGCATCGGTAACGTCTAGTTGTCCGTATCTGAGGTGGCGCTTGGCTTCGAAATAGGCTCGCGGTGAGTGCTCCGCTAGGCGTTGGATGAGTTCCCGACCGGACGCGCACGCATCGGGAACAATTTCGTCGATTAGGCCCAACCTCAGAGCGGCTTCCGGACCATGCTGTGCCGCTTCGAGCAGTACTCGGTCGGCAGTATGCGCAGGAAGGCGATATCGCAACAGACGCTCAATTTTGGGTGGATATGTGATCCCAAGAGCCACACCAGGCAGGCTGAACCTGATTTGAGGATTCTCGGAACAAAGGCGCACATCGCAGGCCTGCGCCACCATGCAACCGCCCGCCACGGCGTGACCGTTTATCGCTGCGACTGTAGGTGCGCGGTGATAAAAAAGCCTCTCCATGGCATCAGAGGTCGAGCGAGATATTTCCTCTGGCGTGTGTTCGTGGAGAGCGTCCAGATCGTGACCAGAACTGAACGCACTTCCCTCACCATAGATCAATACGGGTGATTCAGGGTTGGCGACCAAGAAGTCGTGCAGTTCGTCGAGCGATTCAACCGTCATCATATTGGGGCCGCGACCACGCAATACGTACTCTTTCACACGGTGTCCTTGCTGAGTGTTCATTCGCGGTGTGTCACATGTCTTGAAGCTCAAAGTCGAGCGGGTTGTGACCTGAGCGGAGGAAGTCAAAACGCGAGACACCAGAATCTGCGGGGAGCATAGCCGAAACAAAGGCCCTGTCCGTGCGCCACGCCACGCGACATAACATTTAGTACCGCGCAATTCGGTGCTTTTCTTGGGCCCGATGGGCTAAGAGAGCGCCGGGGATTCAAGTAGCTTGTGTGCCGTAGAGCAACATGAGCTGTGTCGCGACGATCGCGGCGTAGATGATCCCGGAAATCCCGCGAAAAATCGGAAGCGGGGCCGCTTGAAGCGACCTGCCCCAGTTCGTGTCGCGGTCTTCCTTGTCCATGTCAGAGCGAAGAGCCGTCACGTCGGATAACGCGCGATCCCCGGCGAGAATTCCGTAGAGGCCGGCACCCACGACCAACACGGCAATGGCCAGCTCCGCACCCGCGGTATTCGCGAACAGGATTATGGCGGCGGTTCCCAACAACAAGAAGTTGGCGGTTCGCACGATTTCGTAATACTGCCCGACCCGGGTCATCATCATGTCGTTTCTGGCTTGTGCTTGCATGATGTCCTCCTCCATCCATTCGTTACAGGACGCCCGACTATAACCCGGGACGGCCGGTTGCAGGCCGGAATTCCTGGGCATCCCGATGTGGTCCACGTGTTGCATCGGCAGCTGCGCATGGACCAGTTCAAACGACCCATTCGCGATAGGGGCGTTATTCGCTCGTCAAATTGATGCTGACCAAGACCGCGGCAGGATCGTCGATGTGAGCCACGTTGATCTTGTCGGGAGCGATGGAGTAGACGTAGCTCTCCATGAAGATGCTGCGCTGGACTAGGCTGTTGCTGTTGGTCCACCAGTTGCCGCAGGCGCTCCAATAATCTGGGCCGCTCTGAGGAGCTGCATGGGGAACGCCACCAAGGAGGTCGAACCCATCGCCCGTTGTGACGTTGTAGACGAGCAGGCCGCTGAAGGTCATCTCATGCGCGTAACCTCCGCCGGATCCACTGCCCTCGCAGATGGTCATCGGGATAGCCAACAGATCTCGTGAGCCGAAGTAGTTGAACGCGAGGTGATTGGTCGTCGCCTCGGACGTCGAGCCACGCGTGCCGATGACTTCCTTGTGAATGAGACGCGGGTCTTCGAGATCGGCGACGTCGATGATCTGGAGCTGCACCCCTTGGAACCACGCGAAGCTTCCCTGATCGTCGGCGTCGTAGCCGATGGTGAGCAAGTGGTTGTCATCCATCAAATGCATGTAGGTCGAAAAGCCGGGAATCTTGAGCTCCCCCCGGATCTTCGGCGCATTCGCCTCGGACAGATCAAACACGAACAGCGGATCGGTCTTCTTGAATGTCACGATGAAGCCGACATCACCGTCGAAACGCACCGAGCGAATGTCTTCCGTGGGGGCAATGCCATCGACCTCACCGACAACCACGAGCTCGCCCGCCGCATCACGAAGCACACTCATCGTGCTGTGCACATCTGGGCTCGGGAGATGTCCTGTCGTCGTCGCGATGCGCAGATGCTTGGCATGCTCATCCATCGCAAATTGATTCAGGATGCGCCCCTTCACGACCCCACTTCCACGGTAGTCGGTTGCAATGCTTCCGGGATAGAGACGGAACTTGTGAACCGTGGTTGCCTCCGGGCGCTGCTCGGGGTCGTCGAAGTACCAGACGGGCATCGTCCAGTGGTCGTGGCGCACTGCGACGTAGAGCGATTGCTCGTTGGCGTAGACGGCGCCCGGTCGGCCGACGATCGTCGTGGCGTTCAGGGCATCCAGCTCGGTCATGTCAAAGGAGAGGAGGCTCAGAAACTGGCGGCCGTCCCGTGCGTTCGAAAGATAAAAGCCTTCGCAGCCATTCAAGAGGCCATCTTCCGCGATGCGATCACCATCCACGTAGCGCGTGTCGCGGATGCTCGGAAGGTAGTCGTGAATGGTCGACTCCTCGATCAACGCACGGTTGACCGCTTTGAGCAATGCGAACGCGACCCTGATCTCGCCCTCATCGAGGTTGAGCGGCTCACAGCTGTAGCGGAAGTCCTCAAGCAGACCTTCCGGCCAATACGTCACGCCAGGTAAGGTCACCTCGGGAAAGGTGATCGCGGTGTATACGACGTCGTCCACGCGGCGCGAGTTCAGGTACGAGCCGTTGAGCTCGCTTTCACGCCGAACCTTGGGGCTGCTCTTGTCCTCGATGTCGAAGATGGTGACGAGCAGGCCGCGCCCGTCCCCGCGAAAGTCACAATCGTATCCGTAGGTGCATTCGCTCGGATCGTAGTAGCCACCAGGGATCGGAGCGAACCCGCCGCCCCACCACAAGCCCGGATCGTCCGGAACCTCGAGCGGGTCGAGCGAAGAGTAGATGACGGCCCTGTTTTCATGCACGTATAGCTTCTTGGGCTCGCCTTCGATCGGAACGCTAGACACCACATGTGCCTCGGCAGCCGGCCAGGCGTCGATGATCGTGAAATGACCGTCCGCCAGTACGTAGATGTATTGGCTGTCGTTCTTCACGAAGTCAGCCTCGTCGACCCCCGCGACCTGCGTATTGGTGGTGGAGTAGTCGCTCGCGCCATCCTCCCGGGCACCGCTCGGAACCGGTGGGCCGCTCCCGTCTGCGTATGCAACGTCCTCGTAACACCAATGGCCGCCGGACAGCGAGTCGAGCAGCAGTTGCTCGTTGTCGCTGAGACGTTGCTCCATCTCTTCGATCGCTTGTTCGCGCAAGGCCGCTTCGACGTCGTCACATCCATCGGCCGGCTGAAGCGAAGCAAGGCTCAAAACGACATCGGGGGGCGTGGGTTCCTCGATGACGCCGCGGGTTTCGAACGCACAACCGATGAGAGAGGCGAGCGTGAGGCAGGAGATGAGTGCGAGGGATCTGTGCATGGCATGACTCCGTGGGATGGCGGGAATCTGCAACACCAAGCCGTTGAAATGAGGTGCAAGGCACGTGCCAGCCAAAAGCCCTGCAAAATCACGGTGGCGACGTGCCAAGCTGTGCCAGGGTATCCGTAGCGCCTGCAAGCCCGACCGACGAGCGAGCGGTCGCTATCGCGGCAGGCAGCTACTGCTCGGGTCCGGGAATGCCGATACCGACGCGCCAGAGTTGGGGAGGAGCGTCCCCAAACAAATTGGTGGCATAAATCGAGCAAGGATCGCGCTCGCCTCTGCCAAAAGCTAGGCTGGCGACGGTTTCCACCCCTTCGGCGATGACGGTGAAGCTGCCATCTGGGGCCACTTGCGCGATTTGACCAGCGATGTTGGCGGCGACGTAGACGTTGCCCTCGCTATCGATGGCGACGCCGTCTGGTGTTGGCAGCCCGCCGAGGTCGGTCCATTTCTCGGGTACGCTGGCGAGGCCATCCTCGGACACAGGCACGCGCCAAAGACCGCGGTCAACCCCGAATGTCGCAGCCACGTAAAGAGTCCTCCCATCCAGCGAAAACACCATGCCGTTCGGGGTCGGTACGCCTTCCACCCACACCGAGACATCTCCATCGAAGGTCACTTCTCGAATCGTCTCCCGGCCCACTCCCTCGTCCTCTCCGTCGTCGGACACCAGGATCGTGTCCCATGGCGTGATCACGACGAAGTTGGGCTCGTCGCCAACGTTGACAATGACCTCCGAGTCACCGGTGTCCGGATCGATCCGCAGGATATCCCCTGTCCGTATACCGGCCGCGATGATTCCGGTCGGATGGCTCGCGATACCGAGGATCGACTCGGCCTCGGCAGCGACTTCATGGGTTCCATCCAGCATGACCTCGAGGAGCTGGTCGTCGTCGGGGTCGTCCGCGAGCGCTGAAACGAACAGTCTGCCCGCGGCGTCGAAGGTGATCCCCTCGGTGCGAGTGGGTGTCGGCATGGCGAAGGGCTGTACCTCACCAACGCCAATGTCCGTGGCGCAACCGGCCGCCGTGCCCCCAGTGCCCGGCGCGCCTGCGGTGCCCGGCGCGCCTCCAGCGCCCGGCGCGCCTCCGGTGCCCGCCGGCTCGGAGCCCGTGGCGCATCCAGCAAGTATCAGCAATGTAGAAGCTACAAGTATCCACCGTCTAATCATCGGGCACCTTCCTCGGTCATTAGAGCATAGCCGAAACAAAGGCCCTGTCCGTGCGCCACGCCACGCGACATAACATTTAGTACCGCGCAATTCGGCGCTCATCCTGAGCCCGATGGGCTAAGAGAGTTCGGCGGAACGCTCTTTCATGCGCGTGCCGCGGGTGGGTCTTGGTCGATCCGACTGACCCGATAGGGCAGGAGGATGAAGATCGCGGTCAGAACTTCCCGCTGTTCACCCAGGTCTCCTTGGGCTGGATCTCTTCGATCACGTCCCAGTGCTCGACGATGCGGCCGTCCGCCACCCGGAAGAGGTCGATGACGGCCATGTCCTTTTCGCCGAGGCGCATCTTCGACAGGGCGGCGACGAAGCTTCCGCAGCCGATGATGCGATGGATCTCGTCGTAGACCATCGTGAGCCCCTGCTCGGAGAGCGATTTGACGAATACACCGAGTCCCTCCAGACCGTCACCGACTTGCGGATTGTGCTGAATGTAGGTCTCGGCCGAGATGTAGTCGGTGAGCTTGTCGTACTCGCCGCCCTTGAGGACGTCTTCGAGGAACCCCCGGACGAGGGACTTGTTCGCTTCGGTCTTGTCGAGGTCTGTCGGCTCGGTCGGGCCATCGACCTGCGTGTGTCCGGACACCGTGTCGTCCACGACCTCGGCAATGATGTCCCCAGTGTTCGATGAGCTTGCCGTCCTCGTCGGTGTCGAAGATGTCGGCAGTGACGTAGCGGTACTCCCCGTTGTTCAGAGTCTGGATGGCGTGCAGGAAGACGAAGCGACTGTCCTCGAACCCTCGAACCACCTCGATGTCGCGAACGGAATTGCGCTCCAGGAAGTCCTCGAAGAACTCGATGAAACCCTCACGACCATCTTTGACCGGAGTCGAGTGCTGGGTGTACCGCGCACCGGCGTACTCGCGGATGGCCTGCGCGTTCCCGTCACGGATGGCTTCGAGGTAGAGGCTCTTTGCGTGTCTAGTCTCTTGCCCATCGCGGGGTCAGGATGCGCCAACAATCGGCGCGCACAACCCGACGACCCCAGATCGCGTGGGAAACAAGCGATCCTTGGGCCGCGCGCTCGCTATCCCATCTTGGTCTCTGTGGTCAGCGCGGCCCGAGACGCTCCGGTCAGCTGGCTCAGCTGAGCGGCGGAGATCCGACCGAGGTTGGCACAGACGCGGTGCGCATCGGCGGATTGCACTGTGGTTTCGTGGAGCGACGCCCGCCGGCGGTCATGGATGAAAGCGCCACCGAGAGGCTCTCAACCTGTTGAAATCACGTGAGAGCAAGTCGGCACGGCATTCGCTTTCATCGATGGTGTATGACGCGACCTCGCATCGTGGATCCGGGCACCACGTTGGCACTCTCTCGGCGCACCACGCGCCGCCACTTCCTTCTCCATCCCGACGAAGCACGGCAGATGGAGCAAGTGTACTGGTATTGCCTCGCGTACGCGGCGAAGGCTCACGGCGTCCTGGTGCACGCGGCCTGTCTCATGTCGACCCACTCGCACGAGGTCATCACCGATGTCCGCGGCGAGTATCCGAAGTTCTTGCAGACATTGCATCGCAACATGGCCTTGTGCACCAAGGCCTATCGCGGGTGGCCTGAAGAAGTTTTCAACAAGGAGAGCAGCGGCGCTCATGCATTGCTGACGCCCGAAGCGGTCCTCGACTCGATCGCCTATCTCATCGCCAACCCGGTCGAAGCAGGCGCGGTACGCTACGCCAAAGACTGGCCCGGAGCGCACACGCTTCCAGGGCATGTCGGCACGAGGGTCATTCGGGTGAAACGGCCCAAGCACTACTTCAAGCCCCAGAACTCGCAGTGGCCTGAAGAGCTCGAGCTTCGCTTGGAGATGCCTGTGGCGCTGGAACTGGACTATGGGCCGGAGCTTGCTCGCCAGCGCATCGCAGAGCGGGTGCGGGACAAGCAACATCAGGCATGGAACAAAGCGAAGCGCGTTGGGCTGTCGTTTATCGGGCCGAGGCGCGTCCTCAAGCTCCCACACACCAAACGGGCCAAGAGCTACGAAGTGTTCGGGAGTCTGAATCCGCAATTCGCCGCCGCCGGCAATCGAACGGTCGCCACCGAAGCGGTGACGCGGATTCGCGCATTCAAGGCGCAGTACGCACGGGCACTCGCCGCGTGGACCGCCGGAGACCGGAGCGCGTGCTTCCCTCAGGGCACCTGGTGGATGCGGGTGTGCCACGGAGCGCGCTGCGGACCTGGGCCGTAAGGCGCAACCACAGGCTGAGTGGATTTCGCCGCTGCTCTACCAAAGGCGGCCGCGGATGGGTGCATTCGGGGGGCGGGGTTTGCCCGAGGACTACGGCGCTTGGCGAGCGACTAGCGGCGAATTGACCGTCATCGCCACTTCGTCGGAACCGAGCGCGCACAACGCAGCTCCACCTTCAGCGCTCGCCTACCCTTCACGCGCCCCCGTCCCAACGCCAACCACGGTCGGATCTTCTTTTTAGCGACATCCCCGGATCTTCTTCCGGAGAGAGGAGACCGAAGGTGAGGATCAGCGACATCCCCTCGACACCCAGGCGCTTCTTGCTGGCTCGACTGCTCGGCAGGGTGGGGATCCCGTGGGGGATGAGGTCGATCTTGTCGGCCGGCACCCCGTGCACCTCGCGCAAGAGCTCCCCGCCGCAGCGACTCATCACGACCAAGCGGCTCGAGAGCCGCGTGACTTCGTCCATCACGCGGCGTTGCTCGACCGTGGGCTCGCTGAGGATGGTATGTAGCGTCGTCACGATCGGCATACGCACGTCGCTGAGGAGCGCGAGGATGTGGCTGCCCGCCTTGCCTCCGAAGATCCCGTACTCGTGCTGGAGGCAGAGGACGTCGATCCCGCCGACGTTCAAGAAGTCGGTAGCGCGACTGTACGACGCGAGGTCATTCTCGGCGATCTCGAAGCGAACCCGATCGCCGTAAGCGTGGCGCCTCCCGGCGTCGTTCATGGCGACGACCCCGCACTCGATGCCTGGAAACGTCGCCGAGATTGCGTCCGCGAGGTCGGTCGTGAACGTGGCGATCCCGCAGTGCCGCGGGAGGTGGCTTCCAAGCAGCGCGACGCGCTGGACCGCTCCGGGGCTCTCGTCTTGGCTCACGGGCGCTCTCCATGGGCGCCCTTCGAGACCGCGGGCCTGCCGCCGATCATGCCGTATCTCTTGAGCTTTCGGTACAGCGTCGCCGTGCCGATTCGGAGCTGTTCGGCAGTGCGCGTCTGGTTACCGCCGTTTACCTCTAGCACCTCGAGGATGTACTCCTTTTCGACTTCGCTGAGCGGTTGCACCCTTCCCGCGATAGCCACCGGTTTGGGGGACGCCTGGCGGATCTCCTCAGGCAGGTCTTCGAGGTCCACACGACTTCTACGTGCGAGCGCAACGGCACGCTCCATCGCGTTCTCCAACTCGCGCACGTTGCCTGGCCAGTCATAGCGCAGGAGCCGGTCCGCAGCATTTGGGGCGAGACCTGATATCTTGCGAGTCATCCGGACCGCTGCATCCGCAAGCAGCAGCCGGCCGAGCGGCAGGATGTCGTCTCTGCGCTCGCGAAGCGGCGGAACGTGCAGCTCGACGACCTTGAGCCGATAGTAGAGGTCCTGCCGGAAGGTGCCTTCAGCGACCCCGTGGGCAAGGTCGCGGTTCGTGGCAGCCAGGACGCGCACATTCACCGGTCGGCTCTTGTTCTCCCCGACCCGTCGGATCTCCCGCTCCTGAAGCACCCGCAGGAGCTTGACCTGCATGCCTGGAGAGACCTCACCGATCTCGTCCAGCAGCAGTGTTCCGCCGTTGGCGGCCTCGAACAAGCCGGGCCGGTCCGAGGCCGCACCAGTGAACGCGCCGCGCGCATGCCCGAACAGCTCACTCTCGAGGAGCGTCTCGGTGATGGCGCCGCAGTTGACGGGGATGAACGGTCCCACCGCGCGCGTTGATTCGTCGTGGACGAGCTGCGCGATCCGTTCCTTGCCCACTCCGCTCTCGCCGGTAATGAGTACTATGGCATCGACTTTCGCCACACGTCGTGCCATGTCCACCACCTGCTGCATCTTCGGGCTCTTGGCGATGATCCCCAGAGGGTCCTCCACGTCGGGTACCGCGCGTACCAAAGCTTGACGGTGTGCTCGGAGCTTTTCCTCTGCAGCCTTCAAGGTCTCCGTGACCCTGCTGAGTGAGACATCGAGGCACTCCTTGAGCACCCCCGAGTCGAAGAACAGCAGCTCCTCGGCGCGCTCGTCAGCCCACTCTTCGCGCGTACGCCCCCGGAGGTGGCACGCCGCGTGACCTTGGCCCAAACAGCGATCTTCGAGGACGTAGATTTCCTTGCCGGCCGTGTGGCTGACGTAGCCGCTCATGAGGCCGCAAATGGTCCAGCACGCAGCCGAATCGGAGCGACCGAAGTGCAAGAGATGCTGCTCCGCCTCGTAGGATGCAAGCAGCATCGCCCCGTTCTTGGTGAGCGGGTCATCACTTCCCGGCTGGGCGCGGAAAAGCCCCTCGAGGGTGTAGATGCGGGGACCGGCAAGACGCCACTCCTCATTGCTCTCCCACTTGAATTCCTCTTGCATGGCCGCCGCCATGCGCCAGCCGTGGGCGAAGCCAAACTGGGTGAGCACCGCGCGAGCGGCGGTCAGGCCAAAGTTTTCAACGAGATACTGACGCAATAGCCCCATGGCCACGGCGCCGAGCAGGAGCGCGCGCTGCCCGGCGAAACGGATCACGCCTCCCTCTGGGTCCAGCTCCAGGAGCTCCTTGTGATGCAGATCGTCCACGCGCATCGGCCACCCCATCAAATTGAAGGAACGATAACTCATTTTGATTGAATACACTAACAGGCGAATGATCAACCGAAAATGCAATTTACCAAAAATACGGGAGATTTGTACGTGGCCAGAGTTTTGCATACGAAAAGCCCAGGGGGAGAAGAGGATGCAGCACAGAGCGAAAAACACCACACGAGTTTCGTTTCCACCAATAGCTCTCGCGACATGGAGCGATCAGGGTCCTTGGTCGCTTCAGACGGCGGTCTGTGCTTCCTGCGACAGCGCTAGCGACCTCGTTTACCCGGACGACCCAGATGGGCTTGTCCTGTGCCGCGAGTGCCGCTCGCCCCTCAGGGCGCTGGAGTTCCCGGAATTGTACTGCGACCTCGGTGGCCAAGGTTAGACGCCGCGATGTTTCAACTACCAAGGGCGCTCCGCGCGACGTCCAGGCAGCCTCCTCACGCCTTCGAGTGGTGGGAGCGGTCGCTCCGACAGGATGATCCTGTTGAAGAAATCAGCCGGCTTCGGCGGCAGCTAGGGTTTGCCATTGCGGACGCCGGTAAGCGACCTCCGTTTCTACGCATGCTCGGCCGAGAAACCGACGTGCAGCTGCAGCAATTGGCGGGACGCGCGACGTTTGGAGTCGGTGAGTTAGCGTCAGAGCTCCGGGAGCGCTGCCAGTTGTTGGAAAAGACCGTCAACCACTTCTGCGACGTCGTGGCTGCCTCTGGCAGGACTCGCGATTCGATCGAGCTCTCTGATTGCGCGCGCGAGGCCGTTGCGGCGTTATCCGGGGAGATGCGCCTTCGTCTTGTCATCCAAGGCGAGCGCCGCGTCACCGCGAGGCGCTGGTTGGTGACCTCTCTCTTCGAGGTCGCGATCCGGTCGGCACCTGCGAGAATCGAAGACGAGGTCGAGGTGATTCTTCCGCCGTGCTCGGGGACATGGGCCGAGTTCCGGATTGCCTGGCCGAAGTCGTCGACAACCGAAGATAGCCGTACTCAGGATGACCGTGACAAGGCGAGGTTTTTCGCCCTGGCGGCCGCCTACGCGCTGAAGCTCGACGGGACGCTGAGCCGCGACACCCAAGACCAGGAGATTCTGAGCGTTCGAATACCGATAGCGGACCGCTCGGAGTCACCTTGTCTCGCGTCCGTCCCGCCGCATACTCGAGGTCACTGTCCGAATCGGGTCTTCGCCGCGTGAGTCGACACCGGGCGCGAAAGGATCTCCATGGGTAAAGGTCAGAAGAGAACCGCCACCAGCAACAAGCCGAAGCTTACTCAAAAAGAGAAGAAGGCAAAGAAGGTAGAGAAGGCCGCCAAGAAGGCAGGCAAGGAAGGACTCGGCATTCTGACGAAGGACTAGACGGTTCCCTTCGGAGCCTTAGACTCGATCGCAGGGTTCTGATGAACGAGATCGGCATAGATGCCATTTTGCAAAGCGCATGGAAGACGTTCCGTCTCGATGCAATCCGTGGTGTCGTGCAACAGACGATCGTTGATCTCGAGGGGCTAGTTGCCAATCAGGTGCTGGGGAGGGAACCTTCGGGATTCGAACTGCAAGAGAAGACGGGTTCACTTTGCGTGGCTCTCGATGCATGCTGCGAAGAACTCCGAGAAGGCTGCGGGCTAGTCACGTCGCCCAGGCTTTTCAAGCGGGTTCAGCCCGAGCGCGCCTCCGATGCTGAGTGGTCAGAGAGCTTTACCGATGCCCTCCAGGCGTATCGCGGCGCGGCGTGCAAGGGACTAGAAGCCTCCTTTGCCGCGCTGCCGTTGCCTCCGGGAAGACCCTCACCCGCGGCAGAAACACTGTAGCTGCCCTCGCGGTGTGGTGCAGCGGTGGGAATCGAACCTGCTTCAGATCGCCGTGTTTCGCCTCATTCAGTATCGAGTACGCATGATCAGTCCTGGTCGGAGGTGTGCGGCGCGATCGACCCCACCACTTCCAATCCAGACACGCAGCTTTTCCCCTCCCGCCGCGTCCAAATGACCCGCACGCGCTTGTGCATCGTTCGGCCCGAGTGAGTCGTGATGCGCAGGTCACACACCGTACCAGCGGAGAGCCAGTGGTCGAGCCAGAGCTGTATGCCGGTCTTGCTTACATCGACGGCCGACGCCACTTGCTGGATGGGCGACAAGATCTCCACCTCGGCATCTGAATGCCACCGGTCCGCGCGACGCCGCTCGTCTTCGCTACCAGCGGGTCGAACCTCGGAGTCCTTGCCTGTCGGAGGCGACCGATTCGAATGTCTGCGGTTTTTGGAACTCATGCTGCCCGCGGGGTCGCCCGCTGCAGACGGCGACCTAGAGTTTCATCATGGGGACTTCAAGGGCCGAAGTCGATGACTCACCCTATGACCAGTGCTCAACTTGAATGATCGGTCGACGTATCCCCGCGCAAGGCTGATAGTCACTACAAACGCCCTGTCTTAGTCTCGCAGAGTTTACTTATAAGGCGTTCTGCGCAATTCAGGAGCTGAGTGAGCGACACCCTGCTAGCTGTGTCGTTCGGGGATGCGGAGACGGGGCTCGCTGTGGGCCCCGGTGGTGTGGTTCTAAGGACCACGGACGGGGGGACAACGTGGGTGTCTCAAGACCCCCTCGTGGGCTGTTGCTTCGACGTACTGTTCATCGACGCGAACACCGTTGCGGCCGTGGGCGTAAACACGATATTCCGATCAACAGACGGAGGCGTAACCTGGTTGGAACAGGAGAAACCAACGTTTAGTGGCCTCCTCTCCGTATCTTTCGCGGATGCAGACAACGGGGCGGCCGCGGGCGGCAACGGGACTATCATTTGGACTACCGACGGGGGTGATGGCTAGCCCCGACCCACCGCAGCAGAGCGACGTCGGGGCGCTTGGGGTGCAGCCCTAGCGTTTCAACCACACAGGCGCTGACGACATCGGGCGCACCCCCTGCGCCTGTGCCTTCGTAGGACGCAAAAGGCGACGCCACAAAACAGTGATTGACATGTCCCCGGTCTAGGGTGTCTCCTGGCCCTCCCCAGAAAAGGAGGACCGCATGGTGAGCTTTTCCTTGGTGAGGACTGCACCCCTGGTTTTCGCGGTGTCAGCGGTGACTGTGCTCCTATGGAACTCACCGGGGTACAGCCGGCCGGACGAAGAGGGTCCCGCTGCGGAGTTGCGGGTGTGCATGAGTACAAAGACGGTCGAGCGGGAGGTCCCTATCGCTAGCGTTCCTATGATGCAGCTCGTGAAATGCGGCAGTCCCGACCGACTCACCGGGATGCAGTCGTACTGCATGAAGCAAATAGGGTCCACATCACGGCGCTCGCTTAGGACCATCGACACCGTGTGTACGCAATGGACATCCCTATGCAATAGCGACGAGGGTTTCGTCCCGACTCAGCACGGATGCCTCAGGCCCTGTTCGACTCCGAGTGATGCCAACGGCGCAGACGACTCGAAAAACACCAGCGATTCGAGCCATGCTGAGTGCGCCAGTTCGGAGGCATGCTCGGAGGGCTTCTGTCGGCTGCCGTGTCTAGAGCATCGTCAATGCGCTGCCCATGAATCCTGCCACGACGGATTTTGCACCTCGATGCGTACCTCCTCGTTCGACCTTTGCAGGAACCACCACCCGAAATGCTCTGAGCCCGACCGTTGCAGGAATGTAAACCGGCACTGCTCGAACACCAAGTGGTGCGACGTCAGCGAATGCCGTCAGCACCCGTGGGTTGGCTCGACGGAGGTCGAATGGAGGCGCTTTTGCGTCGCGCATTGTGAGAGGATCAACTTCGATCGGACACTTTGCTCTAGGAGGGAATGGAAACGCGTGGCAGAGAACAGCTACCAGTGCAGCCCCACGATTACGGTGCAGAAAACCGGTTTGCCCGACTACGCAGTGGTGTTCGAAGAAGTTGGCGAGGGCGCGCTTCTTGCGACTTCGGTATCCCAGCAGCACAAGTATTACACTCGTGGTGGTGTCAAGACCCTACGGAAGGCTTTGGCACGTGGGGAACCTGTCGTAGGTTGGCCAGAGGGTGCGGTCTTGGCAGGGACAGACGAGAAGGGTTGCGAAGTGTACACCTGGAGCCCGTTCCGACCCAAAGTGTCTACCACCGTGGGCCACGCACAAGTCAAGCGAGTTCCCATTGAAGAAGAACAGTTCGTCAGTCTGGTGGTCTGTGGTGGCAAGACATTTACAAAGACCTATGCTAACTCCCGTAAGGCGCTCGGCGTCGTAGCAGGGGCGCTTGGTGCGCAGCAGTAAGCCGCTGTCACGACTCTCCTTCGTTCCGACACGGGAAGCGCGAAACAGCACCGAGAAAACGTTGCAGCTCCATTTCCCCTTACGCTGATCGGCGCGCCGTCGTGGGCGAGTGCGTGCGGCACGTCGAGGGGAGGCGCAGCCGGTAGACCCATGCGTCAGGGACTCTCTGGGAATCCCCAGGGAGTCCCTTTCGGTTAGCCCGATTCCGTTTCGTGTTTTGCAGTGGTGACGAAGATCCGACCGAGCAAGAACTCGGTGATTCCGTTGTATTGTCGTGAGCTGGCGGGCGCCGGCGAATCGTGGTGCGCCGCCAGCCGTTGGTGTTCTCATCGGAGCAAATCCTACCGGAAACACGACGGTGCTTGTGGGCACGCTTTTCGCTCGGCGTGGGCCCATGACGCGACGACGCATCATCGAGCCGGGGACGACCTGGGCTCTCTCGCGGCGTCCCCTGGATTCGCAGACGACGTGAAGTGCGGGCGAGCTCGGGGTGAGCTGATAGTGCATCGCGATGCGTTCCAGACCGAAACCCATCGCGGTGCCATAGATATCAAGATCGGTTCGCAGGCGGCTCTTGTCGATGACTGCCGCGACTATTTGAAACTGGGCGTCGCAAATGATGTTCGTGAGATCCTTCATGAAGCGGCTTCGCAGTTGTGTGTCCTGAAGGATCGCAAACGGACCCGCCTGCTTACGGATGTCATGTTCGTGCAGGCTGATAGTCACTACAAACGCCCTGTCTTAGTCTCGCAGAGTTTACTTATAAGGCGTTCTGCGCAATTCAGGAGCTGAGTGAGCACCTGGCACACTACATCCAGGGCCGAGACACCCAGCCGCGCTCCACCTGGTTCCTCGCAGCGAATCTTCCTGGCGTCACCGGGGCCGACGACCTCGAGCTCGCCTGCAAGCTCGTCGACGCCGTCCAAGCACAAAACACCCGCGCCGGAAGCAAGCGTACGTATCACCTCGTCATCTCGCTTCACCCCGACGATCAGCGCCTCGAACCAAAGGAGCTTCAACAAGTTGTGGAAAGGCTTTGTGGATACTCTGGGGTTTTCCGAGCACCAGTACCTCGCGGTGCGTCACAACGATACCGATCACGAGCACATCCACGTCGCGATTAACAAGATCCACCCAGAGACGTTTCGGATCCACTCGCCCGCTTGGGACCACCAGAAGTTGTTCACCGGGGCCCGGGCCCTCGAGCGGGAGCTCGGCCTGGCACCGCTCATGTCGAGGACGCGCGACCGCGAGAGGGTCCCGCAACGAGCTGCAGATTGCGAAGCTCACCATGGAATCGAAAGCTTCGCGCGCTGGGCCCGGGAAAAGCTCCGGCCTGCCCTGCGGGCGAGCGAGCTACGAAGCTGGGACGATGTACACGACGTGTGCAGCCGTCTTGGTGTCGTGATTCGGCCGCACGGCAACGGCCTCGTGTTCGAGGACGCCGACCGTGGCGTTCGCGTAAAGGCGTCTTTCGTGGCTCGCGAGCTCAGCAAGGCTCGGCTCTGCAAACAGCTTGGATCGTTCCAGCCGGCATCGGACCGACACCTGGAAGCCGCACGCCAGGGAGAGCAGCGGTACTCGCCCATGCCGACGAGGGGGCCCCGGAGCCTCTGGAGGGAGTATGAGCAGAGCCTCCACCAAGCTCGCACGCACCGCCGAGAGGCATGGAAGAGCTATCGAGAAGCTGCCTTTCGCGATCGTGAACAACTCAGGCAGAAGTACCGCCTGCAACGAAGGGTCATCAATGCCCTACCCGTGTCAGCCCGCGATCGAGGCCAGCTTGTGCGACAACTCGCGCTTCGGCAGACCATGGAAACTCGAGCTCTGAGGCGAAAACTCGCGATCCAACGGAAAGCCATCCAGAAGACCTGGCATCCAGGCACCTGGCGACATTTCGTTGCAGGCCGCGCCGCGCCGCGCGACGCCCGTGCGATTCGACTTCGAAAGCGACGAGAGCGGGAACGCGGCCGTTCCAGCGAAGAAAGGGAGTTGTGAGATTCAGCGAGATGGCGTGGCGATTCAGTTCGGCGATCCGAACGCGAAACAGAGTCCGCTGCAAGTCGACATAACGAGCTAGTACCGCGAAATTCGGCGCTCATCGTCCTCCCGATGGGCAAGAGAGCAATGAAAAACCCCGCCGGAGCGGGGTTTCTCGTGTGTTGCCGTGCGCTACCGGGTCTCGCCCGTCACCGCCAGGCTAGCCTGCGAGGATCTCATCCAGGAGCGCGATCGCGTCCTCGAGCAATGGATACACCTGGCTCTGTGCCTCGCACTCTTGGATCCAGTCGTTGACATCGGGCTCGCCGTCGTTTGCACAGCCATCCGTCCTTTTGAGCGCAGACAAGGCCGTGTCGCGAGCTTCGGAGTACTCGCCGCTTTCGACCTGACGCACGGCCGAGGTGAGGACCCTCGACATGGCCTTTTGCAATCTCTTCTGTCCGAAGACTGTGGGATCCAGATCGTCTACCCTATCAATGGCCAGCTGCAGTGTGCCAAGGAGCTCACCTTCGAGGGTGGTCTCGACCGCGAGAAGGAACAGAGAAAGGCTGTCCACGCTCCCGCAGATCTCATTTTCCACCGTGTTGATACACAGTTTCCCCCCGGGAATGTTCGGGTCGTCGCAGGTGGTTTGGTCCTGCGGGAACGGGCAGAGGACATCGTCGGCTGCCAGCGTGGCATCTTCGAATACACCGCCGCCGTCGTTGTGGAGGAGGCGGAGGTCGCACTCGTGTGCAGCCGTGTCGTCCACGTATCCGTTGTTGTCATCATCGGCGTATTCGCCGCAGACCGTGATCGGCCCGAGCACGTTGGCGGTGGTGCTGATGTCTATGTAGATCGTAGTCCAGCCCCCCACATCGACGCTGAAGTTAAAGGGGATGGTCCCCCCCCCTTGGGACGAGGTGACCACAGTTGTGAGGCCATCGGTGAGCACCTCGTTGTAGGTGACCGTACCGACGACCGGAACGGGAGTCCCGCCCCCAGGAGGGCTGAAAGACGTCTCGACATCGACGGGTACGGCGGTTCCAACGGGGGTCGCGAAGCCCCTAAAGGCATTGAGATTGATTCGGCCGCTGCAGTCGAAGGCTCCAGCTCCAAGAAAAGGCTCGACGCACGTTCCGCCGCCGTCGATGGAGTACGTGATTGTCGACCCGTCACCCAGTCCGGTCGGAAGCGTACCAACGCCATTATCCACAAAGCTCCCAGCGAGGTTGAGCTCCGCGTTGACGAAGGTGACGTCGACTGGCAGGCCAGTCGAGCCTTTCGAGCAACTAGCCGGTCCGACGTATGGGATATTAAAGGGGAAGGGAGCGTTCGGATCTACCGCTTCGCAGATGTATTCTCCCAGCTGAAAACCAGTGGAGATACTCAGGACGCCATTCCACAGGGGGGGCGGAAACACCGGGTTTCCCTGGTCCGAGTAGAACTGGATAAAGAAATTCCCGAAGCGCGCCTCAAAGTTGTCCAATCCCCCCATGGGCGCTAACGCCTGCCCGAAGAAGTATGGCGGTGGCGGCACTTCCATCACGTTGATGCCAGCCGCCGCGCCGAGATTCACAGCCCATGGAAAGAATCCAGGCTGGTACATTTGGTTGTCCCAAGTGATGTTTGTCCCGTTAAGGGCCCCGTCACGGACAATGCTTTCAAGATCGCCGGTCGCGACAACCTCCGCACTGGCGGTGGCAGCGACCATCAGCATAGATAATGTTGTCGCCACCCCAGCTCCCCGCCTTCGTCCCTTGTGCCGGAAGCTCGAGCCTTGCGCCTTCGTCTGTTCTATTTCTGGATTGTGCATCCATCCCTCTCTTTTCACCGCCCGCTCCTTTCGACTCGACAGAGCCTTCCCGAACCGACGTATTGGCGGCGTTTGTGCAAGGGATGTGCCACAGTGCCGGCCCCGGAGTTTGCACGCTTTCAGAGAGCATGACGTGCAAACATTGCACTCCGACCCACGCAAGCGCAGAAGATACGCGATTGGGCGGCGCTGATAGTCACTACAAACGCCCTGTCTTAGTCTCGCAGAGTTTACTTATAAGGCGTTCTGCGCAATTCAGGAGCTGAGTGACCGGCAAACAAGCGGTGCCTGCGCCTGGAGCCGTGGCCGATGGAGCTCGGTGGCGGCGAATCTCAGTCTGCGCTCGCAGCCGTGCATCGGCTCGGCGATCGGCACGCAAGCGCGGTCAGCAGGCCCAGGCGTCGTCGAGCTCCGGGGGCGCTCGCGCAGGCGCGAGCTCGACCGGGTCCGAGGGGAGATCGAGAAGATCGAGGATTCGGCGGATGGCGCTCGAGAGCATGATAGCCGCGACGAAACGCATGCGGCCGCCGCAGTCGGGGCACTGCAGCACATCGATCTCGAGACCGCGGCGCATGAGCTCGGCCCAGGTCCGATTGCATGGACCGGCGACCTTCCGGGAAGCGCTCGAGGCCGGCCCCTTCGGGGTTTTCGAACGTGTTCCGAAGCCAACCACCTCGCCTCGCCACCTGGCGTTCGGCGCGAGCACCCCATGATAAACGATGAGGTTCACGTAGGGGCGCGGAATCAGCGCGGCGAGCTTTTCGAGGAGCTCCTGCGGTTCGAGGGCGATGTGACTCGTCCCGTCGCGCCACGGCGTCTTGAGGCGGACGATGACCCGTCCATCCGACGCGAATGACAAGCGGTCTTCGGCGACAGGCGGCCGGAGCAGATACCGGCAGAGCCGCTCGAGCTTGGGCCGGTTCTTGGCACGGACCGACGTATTGGCATGAAGGTCGAAGCCGCTGAGACGCGCTTGTCGGCGACGCCTGGGTTCAGGCGTCGTCGTCGGTGCGTCTCCCAGACGAAGGACCGTTGCCCCCCCGCGTCGTCCCATTGCGACCCGTTGGCGGACGGAGGCGGCATAGAGCGCGTGCAAAGGCGGTGCCTCCGTCTCGTCTAAGCTCTCACCGCCTTCCTCGCACAGCAAACCCCGGCGCACCAACAAGCGTAGGACTCGCTTTTGAATGACGCCGAGGAGCGCCTCAACTTCGTCGTCGGTTGGGGCTTTGGCAGCTGTGAATGACAGCGAGCCATCCGGTTCTCGAACGAAGACGCCGTCGACCGCAAGCGTGTGGAAGTGGACGTTCAGGTTGAGTGCGCCACCAAAGCGCTGGATGACGGTCACCGTCCCCGTTCGTCCCTCCGGGGGCCCCGGTCCCTTGGCCCGTTGCCTGTAGAAGCCAAGTAGCGCGCGCGTATAGACCGCAAGGACGGCGCGGCAGAGCTTGTGATCCCATGCGAGGCGATAGCGAAGCGCGAAGGGAAAGCTTAGCACCCATTGCCGAACTGGTGCGCGGGGGAGCACGTGGTCAATGAGATGCGCGGCACGCTCGGTCATCCGGCGCCCCCCGCAGCTCGGGCAGAAGCCTCGACCTTTGCAGGAGAACGCAACCAAACGGTCCGTGCCACAGCCTGCACACCAAAAGCGCGCGAACCCATGCGCAAGCACTCCGCAGCGAACGAAGCGCTGAAACTCACGCTTGACGAACAGGGGGACACCGCATTCGTCGTGACGCTGGTCGAGCTTCCAAAGGAAGGTCAGCAGCTGTTCGCGCACGACGCGGTGTAGCACTCCGTGCTCCGGGGCGCAGCGCACATAGGATCGAGAGATCTCGTCGCTCGCGGCGGCAGCGTGAACCCGCACGAGTACGGAACTCCATCAAGACCTGTGCCGTTGTTAGTCCACACGATTCGGGCGTGTTTGTGACTAGTAGCGCGTATGGAAGTGGCGAAATGGTGGCGACCCGCCGTCGCCCGCCACCCCGCTGTGTCTGCGGCTCTCATCATGTTGTTGCCCCGCCGCGAATAAGCCGAAGGCGTTGAGCGCGGCATGCGGGGATTGAGATATCTGCGATGTTCACGCACGCCGTCGAGGCGCCGAATCGGTCCTTTCGGGACACCGATTGGGACACCAGGGGGTAGGGCGACCCAACCAAGAGTCTAGTGATGTAGCGCAACTACTCGTAACTAAAGGGTGCGGAAGAGAGGACTCGTGTGCTCCTGGAATACGACGGGCGGAGTGGACGCAGTCCACGAAGCTGTCGGATTCTAGGTGCAGTACGGAAGCCCCAAAGGGGCTGAGTACACCGTAGGTCGAGTCCTCGTAGATACGTATGTCGACGTTTAAGACGAACTCTGGTGCGGAAGAGAGGACTCGAACCTCCACGAGTGTTACCTCACTAGATCCTTAGTCTAGCGCGTCTGCCAGTTCCGCCACTTCCGCAAGGAATGCAGGGAGCGGAAGCTACCCGCGTGGCGTCGTGTGTCAAGTTGGCTCAATGTTCGGCAGTGTAGATGCGGGAGTGTGGGCCCATCATCCCCACCCCGCCGCCCCCACGCGAGCGCCTGAGTCTAGCGGGTCTGCCGGTTCCGCCACTTCCGCAGGAAAACAGGGAGCGGAAAGTAATCAACGACGCCAACTGCCAAGGGGGCTCGCTGTTCGGCAAGCGCCTAAACCAGGAATTCCGTGGGAACCCTGCGCGCGCTCGCGGCGAGCTCGCGGGAGGCTTCCCGGAATCTGATCAACGTCGGCAGGTGCCCCCTGGCGAGCCTGAGCCTGCCCTCGATCATCGCCTTGGTCGGGTCCAGCCGTCGTTCGATGATGTCTTTCCATTGCTGGTACGAGCCGACGGTCACGAACTCCGCCTCCGGGGGTCGCGAGTGCCCCTTGACGAACCGCGCGTCACGGCACTTGCCTTTGTGCACGTCGAGGATCACCCCCGTGTCTCGCTCGAGTCCCAACGACACATCGCATTGGACGATTAAGGCCACGGATCCAAACGTCCAGGGATCTGCCGCTTTGCGAAATGCGAGGTTGTAATTGATGGCGTTCTTATACGCCTCCGTCCATCCCTCGGAAGGAAATCTATGCATAAGTTATCTCCAAGTTAAGTCGCGAAAGAACGCTTTTTAGCTCGGAGTTGCGGCTCGCGCAACGTCGTCGTGATATGAAATACCGTGTGTCCGTCTTGCATTCGACCCTTCTGGATCGACATGGCTTTCGCCACGGTTTCGCAACGCGCCTCGGGGGCGTGAGCCGCGCGCCCCGCGATACGCTGAACCTCGGGTATCATCTTGGCGACGACGAAAACGCCGTCCGCGAGAACCGCGAACGCTTCCTCAGAGCGATCGGTATCACGCACGATCGTCTCTTCGAACAGCGGCAGGTGCACGGAGCCGCCATTCGAGAGATCTCCCCGGGCGATCGCCCAGAAGCGATCGCGAACGTCGAGGGCGACGGCCTGATCGCCCGCGTCACGGAGTACGGGGTCGCCGCACGCACCGCCGACTGCGTCCCAATCCTCATCGGGCACCCACCGAGCGGTCATGTCGCCGCGGTGCACGCCGGCTGGCGGGGAGCCGTTGCCGGGATCGTTCCCGCCGCAGTCGTGGCGCTCGCCCATGATCCGACCCGGCTCGTCGTGGCGATCGGTCCGCACATTCGCGTCGGAGCGTTCGAGATCGGCGAAGAGGTGGCCGCCAAAATAGAGCGCGCGGCTGGCGTCGACAGAGTCATCGACCGCACTGGTCCGAAGCCTCACGGCGACCTTGCGGCGCTGATCCGCATACAGCTTCGCGACCGTGGGGTTCCGGATCACGCGATCGATGACATCGGGGGATGCACGCACACCGAGGACGACCGCTTCTTCTCGCATCGTCGTGACCGCGGGGAGACGGGGCGTCATCTTTCCGTCATCATTGCGCGGGACCGGGTTTGACTTCACCCCACGGGTCGCTTGGCTTAGGGCTTCGTGCTAGCGACACGCGAATGGCGGAGTTTGTCAAGACCAAGGCCGGTGTCGATGCCTCCGAGAAGAAGACGCTCGGTGAAGGTCTCTTTCGGAAGTGCGACGCGTGCGGCGATGCGGCGAAGAAAGAGGAGTTCGAGCGGAACCTCGAGGTCTGCCCCGTTTGTGGCTTTCACTTTCATCTCCGAGCCGAGCAGTGGATCGAGCTGCTCGCAGACGAAGGTACGTGGACTCCGCATGACACCGAGCTCACCGCCAGCGATCCGCTCTCATTTGTCGACACCAAGCCCTACCGAGCGCGCATCGAAGCGGCACGTCGCGAGACGGGGGTGAACGACGCGATTCTCGCGGGGGAGGCCAAGATCGATGGGCGGCCGGTGCAGCTGGGGGTCTTCGTGTTTCGCTTCATGGGGGGCTCGATGGGTTCGGTCGTCGGCGAAGTGGTCACGCGCATGATGGAGCGTGGAGCCGAAAAGAAAGAGCCTGTGGTGCTCCTGTCCTGCTCGGGAGGCGCGCGGATGCAAGAAGGGTCTCTTTCCCTCATGCAGATGGCCAAGACGCTGGCTGCGCGAAGCAAAGTCCGCGCCGCGGGTGCTACGTTCATCAGTGTCTTGCTCAACCCGACGACGGGCGGCGTTGCGGCAAGCTTTGCTCTTCAGGGCGACGTGAATATCGCCGAGCCCGGCGCTCTCATCGGCTTTGCGGGGCCGCGAGTCATCGAAGACACCATACGTCAGAAGTTGCCCGAAGGATTTCAGCGGGCTGAGTTTCTGCTCGCGCATGGCATGATCGACATGATCTCGACCCGCCATGAGATGCGCGGCAACATCGCCCGCATCGTCGAGTACTTGTCAGCGTGACTCGCTACAAGGAAGCGTTGTCTTGGCTCTACGGCTTGGAGTCACGCGGCATCAAGCTCGGGCTCGATCGTATGACCGAGGCCGCAAAGGCGCGTGGAAATCCGGAGCGGGGGCTCTGCTATGTACACGTGGCCGGCTCGAACGGGAAGGGTAGCGTTGCGACCATGATTGAAGCGGTGCTTCGAGCCGCGGGTTACCGAACGGGACAGTTCGCGTCGCCCCACTTGCAGCGATACGTCGAGCGAGTTCGTATCGACGGCCGACCGATCCGCGAGAGCGAGGCCGCCGAACGCCTCGATGACCTTCGCATCGATTCGACGCTTTCGAACCTCAGCTTCTTCGAATACACCACACTGCTCGCCTTCGAAGCGTTTCGAGATGCCGAGTGCGATGTGGTCCTTCTCGAGGTCGGCCTAGGTGGCCGGCTCGACGCAACCAACATCGTGATCCCCGAGGTTTCAGTCATCACCAACGTCAGCCTAGAGCACCAGCGCATTCTCGGTGACACCCTGTCGAAGATCGCTCGCGAGAAAGCGGGGATTCTAAAGGCGGGAGTCCCTTGTGTGGTCGGCGCACGGAATAGCAGAGTGCGTGGTACTCTTAGTCGGCGAGCAACCGCCGTCGATGCGCCCCTTCGAACCATCGGGCGTGACTTCGATGCCCACTGGGAGAACGGAACCCTCGCGGCTTGGGTCGGCGATCGGCGCTGGAGCCGTTTACGACTCGGCTTGCGCGGCCGTTACCAAGGCGACAACGCCGCTTGTGCGTTGGCTGCGATCGAAGAGCTCCGCGACCGCGGGTTCCAAGTCTCCGAGGCGCACGTCCGCCAGGGTCTTCGTCGAGCAAAATGGCCCGGCAGGCTCGAGTGGCACTCTGGTCGGCCCGCATTCCTTTTCGACGCTGCACACAACGCTGCTGGTTGTCGAACCCTCGCACGCTATCTCGAGGAGCTGGCTTTTCCCGGACGCGTGGTCTTGTTGTTCGGTGCGATGAAGGACAAGGACCATCGCGCCATGATCCGCGCGTTCGATGACACCGTGGACCGCTTCGTCTTCACCGCGCCCAAGATCCGACGTGCCGAGAGCCCTGAGCGCCTTTCCCACATCAAGAAAGGCACAGTCGCGCGAAGCGTTCGCGACGGGATCAGCCGCGCCAAGCGAGCGGCGGGCCCCGATGGCCTCGTCGTCGTAGCGGGGTCGATTTACCTGCTCGCCGAAACCCGGGCGCTCCTCAAAGGCGTCCGAACCGATTCAGCCATCGCGATGTAAAAAGGGGACTGTCCCCTTTTTTGCGCTACAACCGGGTGCGATGAGTGTCTTTTTGCAGGCCTGCCGACGGGAGCCGACCGAGTACACGCCGATTTGGATCATGCGGCAGGCTGGGCGCTATCAGCCCGAGTACCGAGCGCTCCGGGAGAAGGTGAGCTTCATCGAGCTCTGTAAGACACCAGAGCTCGCGTGTGAGGTGACCGTTCGTGCGGTCGATCAGCTCGGCGTCGATGCGGGGATCATTTTCGCGGACATTCTTCTCGTGCTCGAGCCATTGCACATCGGCTTCGAGTTCACCGACGATGCCGGTCCGAAGATCCTGAGCCCGATCCGCACCGCGCGTCAGATCGATGGAGTCGCAGAGAGCATCGATGCCGCGGGGTCGCTCTCGTACGTCATGGATGCCATCCGAACGACGCGAAAAGAGCTCAAGGTCCCGCTCATCGGGTTCGCGGGCGCGCCGTTCACGCTCGCTTCGTATGCGATCGAGGGTGGCGGCTCGAAGACCTACCACGAAACGAAAAAATTGATGTACGCCGATGAGGGCTCGTGGAACGCCTTCATGACGAAGCTCTCCGGTGCGATTGCGAGCTATCTCATCGCTCAAATCGACGCGGGCGCCCAGGCCGTGCAGCTATTCGATAGCTGGGTAGGGTGTCTCTCACCGTCCGACTACCGCCGCTATGTATTGCCACACACCAAGACGATCTTCGATGCGCTGCCGAAGAGCGTTCCCGCGATCCACTTCGGCACGGGCAACCCGGCGCTCTACCCGGCGATGAAGGAAGCAGGCGGGGACATCATCGGAATCGACTGGCGCATCTCGATCGACGAAGCCTGGTCCGTTCTCGGCAACGACGTGGGCTTACAAGGGAACATGGACCCAGCAGCCCTTCTGGCGCCCACCGAGGTGCTCCGGGCCCGCGCGTCCGAAGTGCTCGAGAGCGCTGCGGGCCGCCCAGGCCACATCTTCAATCTGGGCCACGGAATCATGCCCGAAGCATCGGTCGCTCGAGCCCGCGCCCTCGTCGACCACGTGCACGACGCCAGCCTGAACAAGTCCTGAGCGGCACAGGCGGATCGATCAGTCGCCCTTTCGAACTCCTATGAATTGGAACGTCACTGCGAACAGCCCGGTGAGCTGCTGTCCGATCAAGCTCCCTTTTTCGCGACTTCCACCCGTGGTGTTGCCCGATACGCCGAGCCCGATCATCGACCAATCGAAGGTGAAAGCGAACGAGATCCATCGGACGATCGGGATTCGAAGCCCCGCGCCCAGCGTAACGCCGCCCCCGTTCGATTTGACGTCGGACAATCCGATCACAGGGCTGCCGTTGCGCGTGCCGGCATAATACAAATTGATTCGCAACATCGGGTGAACGTAAGGGATGAACCTGAGAATTCCCTGCATGTCGAGCCCGAACTTCATGAGGTTGTAGGCGCTGTAGTTCGCCCACCGAAAGCCCGCCCCGACGACGAAGCCTCCGAGCCCCACGCCGCCCGAAATGCTGTACTCCGGTCCGTTGACGCTCGGCGCGACGAGGTTCAAGCCATTGCGGAACTGGCCAATATCGTACGCCGATGGACCCGCGCCAAATTCGATGCGAAGCAGGCCGCCAACCTTCTTGGAATAGGGACTTTTCTTTTTCTCCTCCGCAGGCGGAGTGTCAGCGGTCGGCGGCTCGGCTGAAGCCTCCGCAGTGTGGACGGTGCCGACAGCGGCTTCCTCCTGTGCCATCGCGCTCGTGTCGAAGATCCCCACGACTCCAACGATCAAGAAAAGGTATTTCATCGGTTCGACTCCACTTCGCATATCGGACAGCGTACGGTTTTCATCGGAGCCGACGATAACAGAGACGGGGTGATGTGAGAATAGGTCCACCGGGAGAGGCATACGGCCAGTTGCGCAATGTTTTCGGTTCGACCGCGGGCTTCGAGACGCTGGTTTCGGGCAATCGCGTGACGTTGCTTCATGACGGTGAGCAGGCCTTCCCGGCGATGCTCGAGGCCATCGAGGCCGCCAAGCGTGAGATCTTGCTCGAAATGTACTGGTTTGGCTCGGACAAAGTCGGCCGTGAATTTGCGGACGCACTTTCTTCGCGTGCGAAGGCGGGCGTTCGTGTTCGGGTGATCTACGACGCGGTCGGAAGCATCCAGAGCGATGGTCGCATGTTTGCGCGCATGCGTGCTGCAGGCTGTGAGGTCGAGCAGTACAATCCCATCGCGCCCTGGCGAGCCCGCTTTCGGATCGGCGTCGTCAATCACCGCGACCACCGAAAGCTCTTGATCGTCGATCGTCGGGTCGGCTTCACCGGCGGCATCAATCTAGGGGATGAATGGGCCCCCAAAGACGCGGGCGGGGGAGGTTGGCGCGACGATACGATTCGAATCGAAGGCCCGGCGGTGGAACAGATGCGAAAGATCTTCGTCCACGCGTGGCGACGCATCGTCGAGCCAAGCCCCAAGGGGAAGGCCTCCATCCCGCCCGTCGTCGAGATCCCAGAGGTGGAAGGGAGCCGGGTGCAGGTTCTCGCCAACCGCTACTTTGGCGAGCGCCGTGCGATTCGACGCGCCTACCTGAGACGCATCGCCAACGCGAGACGATCGGTCTGCATCACGAACAGCTATTTCATTCCCGACGCACGGCTCCGCCGGGTCCTCGGACGGGCGGTAGAACGCGGAGTAGAAGTTCGGGTCATGATTCCCGGCAAGAGCGACTCTTTCCCGGCACAGTACGCTGGCCGGCGGCTCTATGGACGCCTGTTGCGTTCGGGAATTCAGCTCTTCGAGTGGCAACGCTCGATCCTTCATTCGAAGACCGCGATCGTCGACGGCGAGTGGTGCACGGTGGGCACTTACAACCTCGACTATCGTTCTTGGCGTTTCAATCTCGAGGTCGTGGCCGCCATCGAAGATGCTGCGGTCGCTGGCGCGATGGAGCAGCGCTTCAACGAAGACCTCGAGCAGGCCAAGCCGATCTCATACGAGGAATGGAGGCGTCGCCCACTGCTCGTTCGGATGCTAGACAGCTTCTTCTATCTGTTTCGCAAGATGCTGTGACGTGGAACGCAAGGCTGACCACATCTATCTAGACCCGCTGGACGCAATTTGGCTGACAGTTGCCGAACGCGTTGGGTTTCGCGTGGAGCGATCGAGCGAAGTTTACGCCTCGACCGACGGACGAGGCACCATGGTGATCGGAGCGCCAGATACCCTCGACCCCGACGACTGCCTCGCGCAGCTGATCCTCCACGAGCTCTGCCACTCGGTGAGCGAAGGCGCGGAGAGCCTTCGTGTGCCGGACTTCGGGCTCGACAATGAAACGCGCCTCGACGCGGTGCGCGAGCATGCGTGCTTGAGGCTGCAGGCATGGCTGACCGACAAGCACGGCCTTCGGAGCGTCTTGGCGCCAACGACCGAATTCCGACGCTACTACGAGGAGCTCCCCGAGAACCCGCTCGAGGGAGATGATCCAGCAGCTGTCCGCGCCCGAAGGGGAGCCCAGCGGGCCACCGAACGACCATGGGCCCCGCACCTGGAGGAGGGCTTGCGGGCCACAGCCAGAGTGGTCGAGATCGCTCAAGAGCTAGGCGCCCACGACCCCGCAGCCAAAAAGCCTCCAATCTGGACATCCTGACGCTGACACTGGCACTGACACGGACGCTGGCACTGGCGCTGACACTGACGCTGGCACTGACGCTGGCACTGACGCTGGCACTGGCGCTGACACTCTCCCTGACCCTGCCACCTGGCGCTCCTGGGCCTCCGTGGTATACCGCCGCCGCCTCTTCGGAGGCCGGGGGCCTTGGTCCCCGAAATTACACACATCTCCCGGCTCGACAGTCGTTCCGGTGCCCTCGCCACGCGCTTGGGTTGTTCGACTGGGGAGATGGCAGCGCAACCGAAAGGAGAAACGAGCGATGGCAGAACCAACTCACGAGATCCAGGAAGCGCCCGAGCTGGCGGCCCTGGGCAGCCCGGAGGTCGCGTCGGGTGACCTACCGATCGGCCTTCGTGCGCTGATCGACGCCGGAGTCCACTTCGGCCACCAGACCAAGCGCTGGAACCCGAGGATGCGCCCGTACATCTACGGCGTCCGCAACGGGATTCACATCATCGACCTCGACCAAACGGCGGAGCTCTTCAAGCGCGCGTTCGAGTTCGTGGTCGATGCGGTTGCGCGCGGTGGTCACATCTTGTTCATCGGGACGAAGCGACAAGCCGCTGAGGTTATCTACGAAGAGGCGACCCGCGCCGGGCAGTTCTACTCGACCGGCCGATGGCTCGGCGGGACGCTCACCAACTATCGCACTATGAAGGGCGGCATCGACCGCTTGCGCGACATCGAGCAGCAGATCGAAGACGGCACGATCAACTCTCTCCGGAAGAAAGAGGCGCTTTCACTCCGTCGCGAGGCCGAGAAGCTCGAGAAGTATCTCGGCGGCATCAAGATGATGAACGGCTTGCCGGCCGCTCTGTTCGTCATCGACCCAAGCAACGAGCACATTGCCGTTCGCGAAGCCCGAAAGCTGCACATCCCCATCGTTGCCCTGACCGACACTAACTGCGATCCGGACCTCATCGACTTCGTCATCCCGGGCAACGACGACGCCATCCGTTCAATCAAGCTGATCACCTCGCGTATCGCCGATGCCTGCATCGAAGGCCAGCAACGCCACCGGGAGTTCGCTCAGCACGAAGGTGCACAAGCCCCGGACGCGTCAGGCGAAGGAGTCCAGGTCGAGTTCGCCCGCAAGCGCGGCTCAGCACCCTCGACTCCACAAGGCTCCGAGGCGTGAAGTCCCACGACAGGTAGGAACATGTCTGAAATCACAGCATCCATGGTGAAGTCACTTCGCGATCGCACAGGCGCGGGCATGATGGCGTGCCGCGACGCGCTCCGGGAAACCGCAGGCGACGAAGAAAAGGCGATCGAGGTCATTCAAAAAAAGGGCCTCAGCAAGGTCGCAAAGAAGGCCGGTGCCATCGCGGGGGATGGCCTGGTACATGCGTACATTCATGGCCCAGGCCGGGTCGGCGTTTTGATCGAGGTCAACTGCCAGACCGATTTCGTGGCTCGTAACGAGGACTTTCGGCAGTTCGTCGAAGAGACGGCCATGCAAGTAGCGGCCGAGGCGCCGCTATTCGTCAGCGAGCAAGACATCCCGGAGAATGAAATCCTCGCCCGCAAAGCGATCTTCCGCGGTCAGCTAGAAGAGGAAGCCAAGCAGACCGGTAAAGAAAAACCGGCTGCCGCCATCGAAAAAATCATCGAGGGCAAGCTCGCCAAGTGGCAAAAAGAGGCCTGCCTCCTCGACCAAATGTCGATCATGGGGGACGAAAAGACCATTCGGCAGCGAGCCGATGAGCTCTCCGCCAAGATCGGAGAAAAGATAAGCATTCGACGCTTTGCCAGGTACGAGCTCGGCGAAGGAATCGAAAAGAAGAAGTCGGACCTGGCCGCAGAGGTGACCGAGGCGCTAAAAGGCTCTTGAGTCATGTCTGAAGGGGCCAAGCTCACACGGGTGCTACTCAAACTGTCGGGCGAGGCGCTCTCCGGTGGTCCCGATGGCAAGAGCATCGAGCCCAGCACCCTCACTGCGATCAGCGAAGAGCTGGCTGACGTCCAAACGCTTGGTTGCCAGATCGGGATCGTCATCGGCGGCGGCAACATCTTCCGGGGCCTCAAAGGCAGCGCAAGCGGGATGGATCGCACCGCCGCCGATCACATGGGCATGCTCGCGACCATCATCAACGGTATCGCACTGCAGGACGCCCTCGAGAAGGCCGGCGTCGACACGCGCGTCATGAGCGCCCTCGAAATCAAGGCCGTGTGCGAGCCCTACATTCGGCGGCGAGCCGTCCGGCACCTCGAAAAGGGCAGGGTGGTGATCTTCGTTGCCGGGACGGGCAATCCGTATTTCTCGACCGACACCGCTGCGGCGCTTCGAGCCATGGAGATCCGCGCCGATGCGCTCTGCAAGGCGACCAAGGTCGACGGGATCTACGACAAGGACCCCTCTATGCACGACGACGCGACGATGGTCCCGCGGCTGAGCTACGACCGCTTCCTGATGGACCGGGTCGGCGTCATGGATGCGACCGCGGTGGCGCTTTGCCGCGACAACAACCTGCCGATACGGGTGTTCCGGTTGACCCAGCGAGGCAACATAAAACGGGTTGTCATGGGCGCTGACGTCGGTAGCCTAGTGACAGCGGAGGGCTGAGTCCCACGATTCGAGGCACAGATGCTAGCTGAAACCTTAAAAGAGCTGAAAGGTGACATCGCGAAGGCACACGAGGCGTTGAAGCGCGACCTGGCCAAGATTCGCGCTGGTCGTGCCAATCCCGACATACTCGACTCGGTTCGGGTCGACTATTACGGCTCGCCGACCCCGTTGAAGCAGCTCGCCTCGATCTCGGTGCCCGAAGCTCGCCTCATCGTGCTCAAGCCATTCGATCGCTCGCAGATGCAGGTCATCGAAAAGGCGATTATGGAGACGCAGCTCGGCCTCAATCCATCGAACGACGGGGAGATCATCCGCATCCCCATGCCTCCGCTCACCGAGGAGCGTCGCAAAGAGCTGGTCAAGCTTGCTCGAAAGTCCGGCGAGGATAGCAAGGTCGCCATCCGCAAGGCGCGACACGATGCCAAAGACATGATCGACAGTCTTCGCAAAGAGGGCGAGGTCGGTGAAGACGACGCTGATCGCGCCCGCAAGGAGCTCGAGGAAATCGTCAAGACAGGCACTGCGCGCGTCGACGAGATCGTGGGCAAGAAGGAAGCCGACATCCTCGAGGTGTAATACCCTGACCGCATGGCGTGGGGGCGGCCGGGACTGACCAGGGATCTCTTCGGGATCGATCTGCGTTCCCTTGCCGTGTTTCGCCTCTGCCTCGGTGCCGTGCTCTTGTGGGAGCTCCTCGACCGGATGACGGGAATCGAGGAGCATTACACTCGCGACGGTTTGGTGCCCGGCCCTGTTCTCGAGTCGCTGGCAGCGCACCCCGTCTATTCGGCCCACCTACTCAGCGACACGGTAGCTTTTCAGGTCTTCCTTTTCGCGATCGCATTGGTTGCCGCGTTCATGCTCCTCATCGGCTGGGGAACCAGGATGGCAACCATCGTCTCGTTCGTCCTTCTGCTATCACTTCACTCACGCAATCCACTTCTGCTGCACCACGGGGACTCGCTCATTCGTTTCCTTTTAATGTGGGGCATGTTTTTGCCGCTTGGGGCGGCCGTCTCGGTCGATGCAAAACGTCGCTCGGCCGCACTGCTCACGTCGCCCGTGCTGTCGATCGGGAGCGCGGCACTCTTGCTGCAGGGCTTTTTCGTCTATCTCATCGCGACGGTCTCGAAGCTTCAATACGAAGCGTGGTGGGAAGGTCGAGCGTTGTACGCAGTGGTCAACAAGGCTAGCTACGCGCGGCCACTCGGCGAGTATGTGGCCCAGGTCCCCGAGCTCCTCGAGTTTTTCACTCACGCGACTCTGCTCGTCGAAGGCGCGATCCCGCTTCTGCTATTCAGCCCGTGGCGGCGCGACCTGTGTCGCGTGCTCGCCGTGCTGCTCGGGATCGGCTTGCACACGGGTATCTTCTTGGTCGTGGACGTCGGGACTTTTCAGCCCGTCACGTCTCTCGCGCTCTTTCCGGCGCTCCCGGCCTCGTTCTGGAACCGCCTCGGTTGGCGTCTCGGCGAGGGTCGCACCGTTGGCTGGCGTCCCCCTCGCTGGTCTGAAGTGCTCGTTGGCTTTCTTCTCGCGTACGCGATCGCATCCAACGCGCTGGCGCTCGGTGCAGGCATGAACACGATGCCAGAGCCCCTCCAAACCGTAGGCCGTGTTCTTCGACTCGATCAGAGGTGGCGGATGTTCGCCAATACCGACGTGACGATTCAAGGATGGTGGGTCGTGATCGGGAAACTCGATAACGGTGCGGAGATCGACCTCCTACACGGCACCCCCAAAGTCAGTCTGGAGCGTCCGAAGCAGTACTACCGGGAGATGCCGAACATGGCGTGGCGCACCTATTGGGCCAGCATCTCGCGCGACCATTACGCACCGTTTCGCCCATGGATGGGGCGATATTTTTGCCGGTGGTGGAACCGTGAAGCCGACCCCGGTCTCCACGCTCAGGCCGTGCGCGTCATCTTCGTCCAGGAGCTCAACTACAAGCCAGAGCTAGGTGGGGTGCTACGCCCGCGCGAGCTCGTCAGAACCGATTGTCGCGTCGCCGAGGCCGCGCGTTAGAACGGGCGCCCAAAGTTGACGTAGAACTGCGCGCCGCCCCCGCGATCGAGGCCGTACGCAAACCCTAGACGCAGCGAGTAGGGCTGCACGTACCCGAGCGTGAAGTTCATCAGCAGCTCGAGCCCCGTGGCCTTGCGGAAGTCGTTCAGATCCAAAGGTCCGAAATACGCATTCCCATAGTCGAAGAAGACCAGTGCGTACATGCGGTCGAAGAACACCGGCACGGTTTCGGGGCCGCGCAGCACCCGCGTGAGCGGGAATCGGTATTCGGTCTGCACGAGTTGAAACCGGTTACCGATGATCGAAAACTCCGGGTAACCACGGAGGGCTACCCCCCCGAGCTCTTCGAAGTTGAGGATCTCGACCAGTGAAGTGTCCGGGAAACCTCCGAGCGCAAAGATCCCTCGTTCGCCGCGGCTATCCTCTCCGCGGCCGCCGCCGTATCGGAACGCGACCACGTGGTGCTGCGCCCACGGCATCTCGATGAAGCGCCGAATGAACCACGACGCTGCGATGCTTCGAAACCGGCTCCCGAAGCCAGGATGCGCGAACGTCAGATTGAGGCCCAACGTGCGACCTTCCGACGGCGTGTAATCGAACGCGTGTCGACGTACATCGCTGTAGCTCCATGAGAGCGAGATGTCCGCATTGAGCCCCGTAGCGGGGAAGCTCGGCGGCCCAAAATTGGGGTCGAATGGCTCGTCGAAGTCGGTGAGTGAGCGCGACCACGTGAGCCCATAGCTCGCGCCGACCCGGTTACTATAAAACGACCGCGGGATGACATAGCTCACCGACAGACGACCACCGTACAGATCTTCGACATAGGGCAGCGCCTCACCGTTCACGACGAATCCTCCCCGCGGTACGACGCGACGGAACAACGATAAAGTGAGATTCGGCGGCAAGCGCCTGAGCGTGTAGCTGAGGTCGGCGTTCAGGTAGCCCTCGCTTAGACTGATGCCGAGTCGCGCGAAGAACGCGTGAAACCCTGCAGCGTCCTCGCCCTCGGTAAAAAGCCCCAACTGGCGTCCGAAAGCGTCGTCCTCCAGATCGATTCCCCAGAAGCGCGGGTAGAGTGACCTGGCCGCCACGTAGCGCGTTCCCATGTCGGGGACGATCCCCTCGGCGACCTCCACTGGGGGCCGGTCATCGATGTAGGGAGGCGCGGGTCGATCCAAAGCCGGCTCGAGTTCCATCAGAAAAACGTCGTACCCGATGCTCGTGTACCCGATGTAGGCGAGCTTGGTTCCATCAGGGGACGGCGCAGGGGTGTACGCGCCCGAAACCAGGTTGGTGATCTGAACGAGCCGGCCGGTAGCGCGCTCCGAGGCGTAGATGTTGGCGATGCCGGTGCGATCGCTAGAGAAATAGAGGCGGCTGCCGTCGGGTGACCAGGCTGGCCCCGTGTCCATCGCGCGATCGTGGGTGACTCGTGTGACTTCTCGGGTCTCGAGATCGATCACGTGGATGTCGCGGTAGCCCCCTTTGAGCCAGACGCTGTAGGCGATCTTGGTCCCGTCCGGCGAGAATCGCGGGGTGTACACTTGCGCGAAGCGCTCGCTTTGTACCAAGGCTTCCTGGGTTCCTTCGATGTCCTCGAGATCCGCGATCCAAAGGCTCTGCGTACCGGCTGAGTTTCGAACGTAGACGATCCGTTCTCCGTCCGGCGAGATGTCCGGGTAGCGCGCACGGAGACCGTGTGTGAGCCGAACTCGCTTCGAAGGTTTGCGAGGCTCGTACCGAAACAGGTCGTGGAAGAAGTAGATGTTGGTCTTGTATGCGTCGGCTGACTCGAAGTAGTAGCTCCCGTTTGGATGCACAGCCGGATAACTCTCGCCCGCGCTTCGGACGAGCCTCTCGACGCGATTGCCATCGGCCAGATCCATTCGGCGGATTTGCGGATCGCTCCGGCCGTCGGCGACGAAGTAGAGCAGGCGATGATCGTCGGCGAAACGGAGCCCTCGGACTATCTGCCCCTCGAAGGTCAACCGCGTCCCCTGAACGATACCCCCCTTCATGACTTCACGCGCGACCTGACCGTAGTGGGCCTTCATGTCGTCGATCCACATGCCGTAGAGATCGGTGAAGGTCGCGCCGATCAGGCGTTTGGCCATACGATTGACGCTGTAAGGTATCGCGCGGCTTCCATACCAATACGCCATGTCCTCGATGAAGCCTTCCCCGTATTTCCGTACGAGCCAGTTCACGAAACGCGATCCATAGAGATACCAGATGTCGCTCTGCGGCCAGTAGTCCGTGCGGTTGTTGAGCGTGTCGAAGTGCAGGATGTTGTCCTCGAGCACCGCCATGCGCATGTACATCTCGAATTGTGTCGAACGGAGTCGCCCGCTGGATGTCAGCGCCGACTCGTAATAGGTTGCGATCCCTTCGATCAACCATCGAGGTTGGAGCAGGTTAGGCGTCCACACTTTTCCGAAGATCTCGTTGATGATGCGCGGAATCCCTCCGACGTTGTCTTGATGGACGATGTGGGCGTGCTCATGGGTCACGAGCACCGTCATCCAGTCATCGAAGTCACCGAGGACCGAAAGGTCGTTGGGCGCGCTCGCAAAAAGCCGTATCTGGTTGTAGTGAAGCGCAGTCGCAGAGCCGTTGGCGAAACCGGACTCGTCAGTGAGGGTGATTTGGACGCGCTTCTTGGGCTCATGGCCGAGGAGCGGCACAAGCCGTTGATTGGCCCGTTCGGCTATTTCGAGGACCCGCCGCGCCAAGAGCCCGAGCGGTTCAGGGTAATTGACCTCGAAGTGCTCGCTTTGGACGGTCCGCCAGCGTTTGGTGAGGTCCTTGGTCTGGGCCCCCGCCGGATTCGCCCCCAAAAGCACCAGCAGACAAGCCACTACAGCCGCTGCTCGGTCCATGTGTTTCTTTGTAACACGGGCCTCAGGGCTGCCCATAGGCGCGAGTGATCCTTGCTTCCTAGGCCAAAGGCTTGACCGCTTGCATGGCCAGCTCCTAGCCTTAACGGTGATTGGGGCGAAGTTTCGATAAAATGGGGTCAGGGCTAGGGGAGTTGGATATCGAAGGTTTGACGTTGCCGTTGGCGCTGCGTTTCATCTCTGGCAAGTACCAGGGCGGGGAGTTTCCTCTACCCGACGAGGGAGAGATCGTCATCGGACGCTCGAGTGAGCTCGACATGGTCCTCGTGGAGGACATGGTGTCACGCAGGCACGCCAAGATCTTCGTCGAGGCTGGAGACATCTTCCTCGAGGATCTCGGGTCCACCAACGGCAGTTTCGTCAACGGCGAGAAGGTGACCCGCACCAGGCTCGCGGAAGGTGACCGCATCCTGATCGGGACGAGCATCATCAAAGTCGTCGCTTCGGACGGCTCCAGCTCTGTTCAAGATGCAAAGGCGCTGATGCAAGACGTGGCGAGCGCGAAGCCCGCGGCCTCCGCCAGCACGATGACGGGTTCGATTGCCGAAGTCGCGTTACCCGACCTGCTCCAGCTCTTCAGCGCCTCCAAAAAGACAGGCGTTCTCCAGATCACCACCGAGACCGACGTTGGTTCGATATACCTCGATGACGGCAAAGTTCAGTTCGCCGCCGTGAACGGAGACGAGTCGGTTCCTCCAGACAAGGCGTTCTATCGGATCCTCGTTTGGGACAAGGGGATTTTCGACCTGCTCCCGAAAGTAGAGCGCGAGTTTCCTACCACGATCCAGATGAGCATCGAGGGTCTCTTGATGGAAGGTATGCGTCAGCTCGACGAGATGCGTCGGCTCGGCGACGCGCTTCCACCGCTTCAAACCCGCATTTCGATCCCGTCGCCGCTCGACAAGCCGCTGCGCGATGCGACTCCCGAAGAGCTAGACGTTCTCCAACTCGCGCTCAACCGAGAGACGCTGGCCGACATGATGAATCACAGCGGTAGACCCGACCCCGAAGTCGCCGAAGTCGTGGTTGCCCTGCTAGAAAAAGGCTACCTAGCCGCCAGATGAATGTAAGGGGACAGTCCCCCGTTTCCCTATTTCGTCAAGAGCCTCGCTAGCAGGCCTTCCGAGTAGTCGGTGAGCTCGGTGAAGACGACACCCATGCCGGGCGGGTCATCTTGGATGCGGACGACCTCACCCGAGCCTTCGATTGTCGCCACGTCATCCATGATGACCGTGAAAGTGAGAGTGACCTTCGTTCCGACCGGCAGCCTGTCCTTCGAGCGAATGAATACACCCGAGCGGGACACGTTGGTGACATATTCATGGACAAACGCGTCGAACGACTCGAATTCCTTGTTGATCGTGAGCCGTCTATCGGTCCGTTGGTCGTCGCCCTGGTCGGCCATCGATTCGGTTCAAGCTCCAGTCAAATCGAACTGCTCGAGATGATAATCGTTCCGCGGGTTCAATTCGATCCGCCGCTGAAAACGTTTGGCAGCCTCATCGACGGACGCTCTTTCCCCGCGCTCGAGCATGTCACATACCGCCGGATGCGCACTGATGACGATCTTGTAGCCCGGAAGAGAGTCGCGTTCTCTCCGCATCTGCCTGAAGATCTCGTGGCATACGGTTTCTTTCGACTGCAGTAGCCCGGTCCCATCGCAGAAGAAGCAAGGCTCGTATAGCGTCCTCCCAAGAGATTGCCGGGTTCGCTTTCTCGTCATTTCGACGAGCCCGAGGTCGCTGATTCGAATCGCGGTCGTTCGTGACTTGTCGTTCTTGAGGACAGCGAGCAGCGCCTTGAAAACCTTTTCTCGGTGTGCGTGCCGCTCCATGTCGATGAAGTCGAGCACGATCAGGCCCCCGATGTTCCGAAATCGCAGCTGATACGCAATCTCACGCACCGCCTCGAGGTTGGTCTGCAGAATCGTTTGCTCGACGTCACGCCCCTTGCCTGTGAATCGGCCCGTGTTGACGTCGATTGCCGTCAACGCCTCTGTGTGGTCGATCACCAAGTGGCCCCCCGAAGGCAGTTGAACTTTGTGCGATAAGGCCCGGGTGATCTCCTCCTCGATGCCGTACTCGTCGAACAAGGGCTCGTGCCCCTCGTAGAGGCGCACATCATTGGCCCGCTCCGGAAGGAAGAGATTCAAGAATTCCTTCAGCCGCTTGTATTCGTCACGGTCGTCGATGACGATTTCATTGACCTCTTCTGTAAAGAGGTCACGCGCGGACTGGATCACGATGTCGGGTTCTTCGTGAACTAGCGAGGGGATTCTCTTGACAGCATCGCGCGCTTCTTGGGTCTGCTCCCAGAGCTTCACGAGGTAGCCGATGTCGGCCTTAAGCTTCTTCTTGGTGAGACCTTGGGCCAGGGTACGGACCACCACCCCGCCTTGCGGCGGCTTCACCGCGTCGATCACCTCTTTGAGCCGGCGGCGTTCGCGGTCATTTCCGATTCGCTTCGAGACGCCCACGTGGTCGACTGTTGGCATGAACACGACGTAGCGGCCGGGGAGCGAGACGTGGCTGCTCACCCGGGCCCCCTTGCTACCGATCGGCCCCTTGGACACCTGCACCATGATCTCTTGCCCCTCGTTCAAGAGCTCACGGATCGGGGTCTTTCTCGAGACTCGGTTTCTTCGTCCCCTGCCTGGAGGCTTGTCGGGTTTTTCGCCCTCTTCCTCGGTGCCCGGCTCGGCCTGGAGGTCTTCCACGTGCAGGAAAGCCGCCCTGTCGAGCCCCACGTCGATGAAGGCCGCCTGCATCCCTGGAAGGACCCGGGTCACCCGGCCCAGGTAAATGTTACCCACTGGGGATCTGTGATGCCTTCGTTCGACGTAGAGCTCACGGAGCACCCCGTCCGCAATCAGACCTACGCGGGTTTCCCCGATGTCGATGTTGATCAGAAGAGTGTTTTTCGCCATTCGTGTTTCCGTCTTCAGCGTTCGCGGTGATCAAGCGCGGTCGGCCGGGCTGGGGGCCTCGGTCGAGTCTGTACGAAGCGGCTGTCCCTCGCTGCTCGGTTCAAGAGAGCGCAGGGCCGCCGGGGGCGTCCTCGGAAGAGCTAGTTCTTTTCGAAGATCTGCTCGATTTCGGCCTGCGTGCTTTCCTCGGTCCTCGATCGCGCGACGGCGATCTCCTTCACGACCAGGTTGCGCGCAGTCTCCAGCATTTTCTTTTCGCCGAAGGACAGAGACTTCTCTGCCTGCAACCGGTAGAGGTCACGCATGACCTCGGCCACATCGAAAACGGAGCCCGTCTTGATCTTGTCCATGAAACCGCGGTATCGGCGATTCCAGGTCTGGTTGTCGAACACGACCGGCTGCTCTTCGAGCAGTGCAAAAATCTCCTTGATGTCGGTCTCTGAGATCGGGGGTCTGAGTCCGACCTTTCGAGCCTGCGCGACCGCCACCATGATGGTGTCGTTATTCTTTCCGTCGAGCGGTCTCAGCACGTAGAATTCCATCTTCGCGGTGCCGATTTTCCGCTCTTCGATCGAGATGACCTCGGTCACGCCTTGTTTTGGGTAGATGGCTTTATCGCCAACCTTGAATTCGTGTGTTCCCGCCTGCATCGGGACTCCTTATCGCCAAAAATGTCCCCTTACGCCTGCTCTCGTAGGCGTCAGGTTGAACGGGCGCTGCGCAGTGTTTGTTCCGAGCCTCAGCGTCGCACTTCGCGCGTCCCCGCCTATCAGTGGAGCTGGGTGTTCCCCAGCCGTCCGGAAATGTAGTCCGAGGACCCATACGACGCAACGCGATTGGGGTCGTGCACGCGACCTGAACCCCACGCGAGTGCCCAAGCCGATCGCAACTTTGATCCTCGCTTGCGAACTTTCTTCAGCTTTTCAGTATGGCCTGACGGATCAACGTTCATCAACGATTCCGAGGTGTTGAGCTTCGTAGTTGCAAAACTTTTGGCTCAAATACATCATAGTTATGTATAATTCATGTGCGGTTCCGCTTGACACGTGAAGTGACGTGACAATACGGTACCTGCACCTGCAATCTTGACCCACCTTGGAGGAGGTCGAAATGGCGACTGCAAAGAGACGAACCAGAAAGGCCGCAAAAAAGAGGCGGCCTGCAAAGAAGCGCACGACCAAGAAGCGTGCAACCAAGAAGCGCCGCCCAGCTAAGAAGCGGCGCACGACCAAGAAGCGCGCAACGAAGAAGCGCCGCCCGGCTAAGAAGCGGCGCACGACCAAGAAGCGCGCAACGAAGAAGCGACGCACGACCAAGAAGCGACGCACGACCAAGAAGCGGCGCACGACGAAGAAGCGCGCAACGAAGAAGCGACGCACGACCAAGAAGCGGCGCACGACCAAGAAGCGCGCAACGAAGAAGCGCGCAACGAAGAAGCGCCGCCCGGCTAAGAAGCGCCGCACGACGAAGAAGCGCTCCACGCGCAAGAAGAAGTAGCGTACTTCGTTGGGTCGATCTTCGGATCGACCAAGGGGTCACCTCCGGGTGACCCCTGGCCTGAGGCCCCGGTTTTTCGGGGCCTTCGCGCAGTCGGTCGTGGCGATCCCTCTTGCTTTTGGGGGGGTGCTCGTCTGCTGACGCTCCGGCCTCTTGGCTGGGGCGTCGGCGTTTAAGCTTTCTTTTCGTTCTGCAACAAGCGAGCGATGCGCTCGGCTTCGACGCGAACTGCGATCACTTTTTCGCGATCCAGCGAAACCGATCCGACCGCACTCCCTTTTCGCTTATGCACAAAGCGGCGCGGCGTGTAGAGCACGTCCACGAGGAGCTCGCCGCGTAGATCGCTGAAGTGAGCCGCTAGCGTGGCAGCGTCTACCAGAGCTTCGGGCGAACAGGATTTCTCTTTGTCGAGCGGGACCACGACGTGCGCTCCAGTGACTCCACGCGCGTGGAGCCATAGGTCGTGGGGCCTCGCGACCCGAAGGGTAAGACGGTCATTGTCGGCGGCGCTCCGGCCCACCAGGATCTGGGCGCCGTCAGTCGCGACGAACTCGCGGTAGGGATTGCGGCCGCCCGCCCGTCGTCGCTTGCGAGCCTGTTCTTTCTGAGAGGTGCTGGTGACGCCAAGCTCGGCAAGCCTGGCAGCCAAGGTATCGGGCCCTTCTTCATCGAACCTCTGTTTGAGACGCTCGAGCACATCGAGCTCGGAATCGACCGCCTCGAGACGATGAGGCGCGACGTCGAGGCCCCGTTTCAGGCGCTTCGACTTCTGAAAGAGTTGCTGAGCATGCTCGGTTGGGCGCTTCGTCGGGTCGAGCTCGATCCGTACGGTGCGCGGATGCTCCTCCCAGGTCTCGGCCTCGAATGATGTCGAATTTGCCGGAATTTCCGACGAATACGCGAGGATGAGCGTCGCTCGCTCGTGAAGCTCGTCTGCTTGTGCGGCCCGCTCGAGGTCCCGAAGGATCGCGTCGCGCTTCTTCGAGAGTCGCTTGTGATGTTTGTCGAGGAGCCCGCGGAGCTGGCTCTTTCGGGCAGTGCGATGGGAGCTGAGGACGGCCTGCGCCGACTCCCTCAGCGAGCCGAGATTGCGTTCCCGGAAGTGATCGCCTTCGTCGAGCGTAACCGGGCGGGCACCAGGGGAACGCACGACGATCGACCCGTCTGCCTCGGCGAGCCACCAGCCTCCATGTGGCTTGCGGGGGGCGCAGACCAAGAAGCGCGCGACCCCGGCGCGCGAAAGCGACAGGCGGATGAAGCGATTGCTCTGCACAATGCGATCGATGATGGCGCCCTTCGCGTGGCGCCGAAGCTGAGAAACCGCTGGCCCTGCCCGCTCCCCCCGAGGCCTTTCGTCGACGATGCCGGCCCCAAGCGCGCCCGGGTGAGTCGATAGCAATAGCGCCTGGTTCGCCCCGTCTACCCGAATCGTGACGCACAGGAGCCCAGGCTCCGGCTGATCCACGCGCTCGATCTTCGCCCTCACACCTTCCCTTCGGATAACGACTGCAGAAGCTGTGCCTCTCGAAAAGACTGGTGGGACTCGATCGAGACGAATGCTCGTGACGCCCCTGAGTGCTCGAGCTTTTCGAGCACCTCGAGCAGCTGCGCATGCGAAAACGAACGTCGCAGGCCTTCGGCACGAAGAAATGCGTAGATGACGTCCGCATGTGGGGCAGGGTCGTCGATCGCATCAAACCCTCCGACGACCGAAAGCGAATCGGCCATGCCTTGCCGCAATTCGGACTCCCAAAGACCGGAAGGCTGCCAAACCAGAATGCGGCCCTCCGCCCTCGGGACGCGCGCGAAGTACTCTCGAAGCCGTTCGCGATCGCGCGCGCCGGTGGTCACCGCGGCCCCGGTAGCGATGACCAAGACGGAGGCATCGAGCGCGTCCGCCGCTTCCCCTAGCCAGCCAAGCCCTCGCTCGAGCTCGTCACCCGGTCGAAGTAGGCCGTCCGAAGATCGCCAACAGCTCACCGGCGCTCGAAGGCCGAGCTCGAGAGTAGGAGGCAGTTGTCGGCGCCAGCGCTCCAACGTGGTCGGCTTGGGCAGTGGCGCGATCGGGGCAAGCTCTGCGTAGCGAAGTGCTGAGACGTACTTTTGGCCGGGCGGTCGCTCGACAAGGGCGCCAGCAAGAAGGTCCATCGGCGAGAGCGTAGTCGCAGCGCCATTACAAGCAAAGGTGTCGTGAGCCGCGGACGGACACCTCGATTGAAGCGTTGGCACTGCCGGTGTAGGCTCGGGCGGCGCTAAGAGGAGTTAGCTCGATGGTGCAGATTGCGGGTTGCGGAGAACGTTGGAATCGAGTGGGCGTCGTGAAGCCGACCGAGTGGCGAGCCGCGACCGATGCGGTGATCTTGGCCTCGCGCCTCATCGCTAAGCCAGGTGAGCTCCTGGTGTGGCTGGATGAGCCATGCGCGCTCACCGTCGCCCACCGCGCACCCGAGAAGAGCCTTGGAATTCGTATTGGCGCCTATACCCTGGTCGTGTTCGACCAGGACGTACAACTTCTCAAGACCTTGCCGCTCGCTGGAACATCTGGCGAGGAGGTCGGGTCGTGGCTTTCCAAACAAGGGTTCAAGACCGCGTGGAAAACCGATCTGCCCGCGTCGCTGAGTCATGCCGCGCTCACGAATCTCGACCGAACGATCAGCAACGTACACGAGACCATCGGCCGCATCGCAGGGCTGACTCATGGGTCGAGCCCCGTACATACCGATCCGCAGACGCTCGAGACGATCATGGTGATTCGCTTGGCGAGCCGAGAGGGCGAGTCGGCGAGACTGATCGTGCTGGGGTTCTCGCCCGAGGGCGAGCAAGGGGAAATCTTCGTCCGCACGGAGCCAGGCGATGCGGAGCCATCCGATCTCCGGCTGGCGATGTGCGAGGTTGCGGCAAAGAGCGATGTCGATGCGCAGGCGACGTTGGTCGAGCTTTTCCTTCACAAATCCTTGGAACAGGCATACGCGTCGCTTTCCAGGGAGTGGAGGTCCCGAAGGCCTTCGACGTTGTGATTCCAGTCAGGCTGTGCGGATTGACGAGGGGTGTTTCGATGGCCTACAACTGCCTCTAGGTTTGCCACCGCAAGGGTTGGGCCAAGAGGGGAATCAGAGCATGGAACAAGCTCGCAATTACGTCTGCACGGAGTGCGCAAGCGCAGTTCCGTCCGGACACAAGTTCTGCGGGGCATGCGGCGGGGGAGTCCCGAGCGAAGCACAGACGCTCGAAACGAAATATTTCGGCGCCCTGCAAATGCCGGGCAAGGCGCGGCTCATCGTGGTTCGAGGTGACGAGGCGATGGGAGAGGGTTTGAGCTACCTGCTGCAGGCCACCGAGCATGTAGCCGGTCGGGAGGCCGACCAGATTCCTTTTCCGAGTGACAACTGGCTCAGCCCACACCATGCCAACTTTCACTACCGCGGCGACCGGCTGGTCGTCCGAGACGAGGGCAGCTTGAATGGTGTTTACATCCGCACGCGTGGTGCGACCCCGATACAGATCGGGGACCACTTCATGTGTGGCCAGCAGCTCTTTCGAGTCGATGCCACCCCCAAGGACTCGTCAGGAGCCGAGGCCGACCAGACGTACTTCTACTCGTCTCCGAGGCGTCCGAGCGCCTTCCGAGTCACGCAGATTTTGGAGGGTGGGATGGATGGAATCGTGTGCTGTGCCCACGAGCGAACTGTCGAAATCGGTCGAGAAGACTGCGACATCAACTTTCCGGATGATGTGCACATGTCTCCACGTCACGCCCGAGTCGAAATGTCGGGCGACACGCTCGAGCTGGTCGACGCCGGCTCACAGAATGGCACGTACGTCCGAATTCGGGGCGAGCGCGAGCTCAGCCACGGGGACTACCTGTTTCTCGGGAGGAACTTGCTTCGGGTGGAGGTGACCGCATGATCGTCTGTTCCCGATGCAGCAAAGAGAACCAGGACCACTACAAGTTCTGTCTCGGGTGCGGCGCGGAGCTCCCACGCGAGTCGTCGAAGCCGAAGGCGTTTTCGGCGCCGACGCCACCCGGAGGAAGCCCCAAGGTCGGCACTGGCACGAAGCCTCCGCGACGCATGCAGGCGGCCGAGGCGCTCGTTGCAGCCGAGCCAGTTGCGCAAGCGAGAGAGGTGGATCCTCCTCGTCCGGTTCAGGCCGTCCGATCCAAGCCAGCCGCTGCCGTCGAGGCCCTGCCGCAGGAGCTTGCTCCGCTCGCAGAGGAGGCGCAGCCGTGCGTCAACTGCGGAGCTCAGGTTCCTGAGAACTTCCGCTTCTGTCATGTGTGCGGTCACGATCTCCATGCTGCGCCTGCGACGAATGTGCGGTCCGACGTTCCCGAGGAGCGAGTTTCAGCGCCGGCCGTGGCTGCTGCCCCACAACGAAGCGTAGCGCGGGCCAAGCTCATCCTCATCCAGCCCGACGGCTCCGAGGGCGAGGCGTTTCCGCTCGAGGATGGGTCAACGCTCATCGGGCGGAGCACCGGCGGTATCTTCGCCAACGACGCGTATCTGTCGCCTGAGCACAGCGAGTTCCGATTCGAGGGCGACCAGCTGGTCGTCAAAGACATGGAAAGTCTCAACGGAATCTACATCAGGGTCGAGGCCGAGGTTCCGATCGAATTGTTCGACGGGAGCGTGTTTCGGGTGGGCCAAGAGATTCTTCGCTTCGAGGCGCCGACCGCCCCCGATCCCGCGCCCGATGGCACTCAGCTGATGGGGAGCCCCCACCAGGGGTTCTTGGGGCGTGTCTGTCTCGTGATCGGCCGCGAGACGACGGGTAACTGCTTCCCTATTCCGCCCGCGGGCATTCATCTCGGCAGAGAGCGGGGCGACGTCGTCTTCCCAGAGGACGGCTACGTGTCGGGTCTTCACTGTCGGATCCACTCAGAGGTCGGTCACGTGTTCCTGACCGACCTGGGTAGCTCCAACGGGACGTTCGTGCGCGTCCTCAACGAATCGTTCGTCCCGAAGGGGACATTCGTGCTCATGGGTCAGCAGTTGTTTCGAGCCGACTACTGACGAATTCCTCGATCCTCTCGGTGATTCGATCCGGTTGCTCGACGGGCGCTGCGTGACTGGCTTCTGGAACGACCTCGAGCTCAGCGTTCGGAATTGCGTGAGCCATTTCCTCGGCGAGAGCCATCGGCGTGAAAGTGTCATGCTCGGCCGCGATGACTAGGGTCGGAGCTCGCACGTCTTCGAGGAAACCGCGGGCATCGTGTTCGCCGGCCAATTGCAGCATCCGAAGGAAGACGTCCGGGTCCATCAAGGCTGCATGCTCCCAGTAGCGCTGAAAGTCCTCCTCTTGAATGCGTTCGGCATCGAGTTCGCGACCGGCGCAGGCGATCCGAAAGGCGAGTGCCGCCGGTATGCGTCCCCAGACCGCACGCGCCAATCCTGGAAAGGATTGCGCAGCGCGAATGAGGCTGGGGAGCACCTGGTCGAGCAGGTCTGTTCCATGAAAGGTCGTCGTGATGCGTCCAAACGTTCCACACATCAACACGAGCCCGACGACGCGATCTGGATGCTGACGGTAGAACTCGAGGGCCACCTGAACACCCATCGAATGCGCGACGAGGACCGCGCTCTCGATCCCGACGTGGTCGCAGACGTCGCGGAGGTCACAAGCTAGGTCTTCGATCGAAAGCTGATCGCGATCGATTGGAGGCCCACTTCGGCCATGCCCTCGAAAATGCCAGTGGACGACTTGGTGGCGGGTCGCCAGCCTCGGTTGCAGATAGCGCCAAGCGAAGCCGTCACAGCCGATCCCGTCGATCAGGATGATGGCCGGTGTGCCCGTTCCGAGCGTTTCGACGAACAAACGCGTGCCGTCTGCCGCCTCGACGAAACCCTCGCTCTCGTACTCCACGCCTGGGAGCTTACTTCTTTGCTACGTCTTCGTCCGAGTCCGGGATATCGTTGACCGAGGGCAGCTTGCGAATCTCGGGGAGGGCTATCTTTACGCAGCGCTGGACGATCCAAGAGAGCGAGCGGTCGAGCCTTGCCGATTCGTGCTTGATGTCGTGTAGCATCGATTCAGGAAAGTAGAGGCTTTGCTTGCGCTTATCAGTCGTCGACATCGTGAGAAACTCCGTGCGAACGCGTACCATGTGGGTGGCGCCGCGCTCATGTATCTGGTGGTCCTACCCATGGATAGAAGTAGTGTCAATCTTTAAGGTCTGAAATCCATGTCCGGTCACAAATCCTACCAGAAAAAGCGCTTCGTCATCGCGGGCTTGCTGGCTTTGGCGCTCGTGGTGGTCACTGCGTCCGAGGCTCCCGCGCGGCGTAGCCCATTCCAGCCACTCACGATCTTCGCTCGGGCCCTGGCTTACATCGAAGTCAACTACGTCGAGCCAGTCGATCAGAAGAGCCTCGTCTACGGAGCGATACGCGGGCTAACCGAGGCGCTCGATCCGCACTCGGTGTTCCTCGAGCCCGAGGAGTACTCGATCCTCGAGAGCGACGCGGAGGGCCGTTTCGCGGGAGTTGGAGTCGAGGTTTCGATGCGAGACGGATGGCTCACGATTCTGACGGTATTCGAGGGCGGCCCTGCCGACAAGGCAGGACTCGAGCCCGGCGATCGGTTCCTGGAGATCGAAGGCATGGATGCGCGCGACATCAGACTCTACGACGCCGTGCGGTTGATCCGCGGGAGAGCCGGGACGGAAGTAACCGTCACGATCCGGCGCGAAAGTACCGACACAGCGATCGAGCGTAAGCTGAGGCGAGCATTCATCGACGTCGATCCGATCGACCTCCGCTACCTCGGGAACCGGGTCGTCTACGTTCAAATTCGAGCGTTCCAAGAAGATACCGCGGAGCTGCTGAGCGAGGCGCTCGACCAAGCAGTGAGCGTGCTGCACCGCAAAGGCGGCGTCGAAGGGCTATTGCTCGACCTGCGGGACAACGGGGGTGGCCTGCTTCGCGAAGCGGTGCTGGTAAGTGACGAGTTTCTCTCTTCGGGTATCATTCTAACCACGCGCGGCCGGGGAGGTGAGCTGATTCAGGAGTTTTCTGCACGTCGAGGTGGGACACGCCCGAACTGGCCCATGGTCATCCTGATCAATGAGCAGACGGCGAGCGCAGCGGAGATCGTCGCTGGCGCGCTCAGCGACCACGAGCGCGCGGTGCTCGTGGGCACGCGCACGTTTGGCAAGGGAAGCGTGCAGAACATTTTCGAGCTTCCCGATGGAAGCGCGCTAAAGCTGACAATCGCACGGTACTACACACCGTCGGGTCGTTCTATTCAAGCAGAAGGCATTTCGCCCGACATCTTGGTCGAGCAGCCCAAGGAAGAAGGCATGCCCGCGCCGATTCGCGAAGAAGAGCTCGAGGGTCACCTGGCCGCCAAGCCAACGCCGCAGAACCGCAGGAAGCAGACCGCCATTTCATCCAAGAGCGAGAAGCTCCAAGTCTCCACCATCCTCGCCGACGACCCCCAAGCCCAGCGCGGCTACCAAGCCCTCCAAGAGCTAATCCGGCGATAACTCTCGTTTCGTCCTCGTCCTCGTAGTCGTCCTCGTAGTCGTGCGCGTGCTCGAGCATGACCCGCGGACTCGAGTACGACCACGAGCACGAGCACGAGCACGTGCACGACTACGAGTATGCGGGCGACTAGGAGGGGCTAGAACTCGTTTTTCGACGCAGGACTCGGAAGGCGACGCCTTGGGTTTTGCCGAGGCGGGTCTCGACTTCCTCGAAGGCCGACAGGTCGCCCGGGAAGTGTGTATCGCCCTCGACGTCTCGATCGATCATCGTGAGGTGGATTTCCGTCGCCATCGGCAGTGCCTCTTTGTAAAGGCTTGCGCCGCCGATGATAAATGGGCACTCGTCGGACGCGCGCGCGAGCTCGATCGCTTCGGTCAAGCTATTGGCCACCTCGCAGCCCGTGAACGAGATGCCTTCTCGGCGAGTGACGACGATGTTGCGCCTATGCGGCAGCGGTCGTCCAATCGAGTCGAAAGTCTTGCGACCCATGATGACGGCATGTCCTTTCGTCGTCTTCTTAAAGTGCTTGAGATCTTCAGAGACATGCCAAGGCAGGGCGCCGTCCTTTCCGATAACGCCGTTCCGAGCGACCGCAACGATGAGCGCGAGGGGAAGTAACACCTCGTCCTCTTCGGTCACACCGCCACCGGTGCTTTGATTCGTGGATGGGGGTCGTAGCCCTTCAGTGCAACGTGCTCGTACCGAAAGTCGAACAGGCTCTCCACATGAGGGGCGAGCTCGATCATCGGCAGGGCTCGCGGGTCACGACTCAACTGCTTGCGAGCCTGGTCGAAGTGGTTCTTGTAGAGGTGCACATCGCCAAAGGTGTGCACGAAGTCCCCGGGCTCGAGGTTCGAAACCTTGGCCACCATCATCGTCAGCAATGCGTAGCTTGCAATGTTGAAGGGGACTCCGAGAAAGACGTCTGCGCTGCGCTGGTACAACTGGCAGCTCAGTCGACCTTCGTGGACATAGAACTGGAAAAGCGTGTGACAAGGGGGGAGGGCCACCTTCTCGGCTTCCAAAGGGTTCCACCCCGAGACGATGAGGCGACGGCTTTGCGGGTTCTTGCGAATCTGTTCGACGACGTGGCCGAGTTGGTCGAACCCATCTTGCAGGTACGAACCGTCTTCGCGCAAGGTTGCCCCGAAATTGCGCCACTGATGACCATAAATCGGTCCGAGATCGCCCTCCCTCCGACCGAGACGCGTGGTTTGCTCGGCAGTCGCCCATTCGTCCCAAATCGAAACCCCCACCTCTTGTAGGTGACTCACGTGCGTTTGACCGCTGATGAACCACAGGAGCTCGTGGACGATCGACTTGAAGTGGACCTTCTTGGTCGTCAGCAGCGGGAAGCCGTCGCCCAAATCGACACGCATTTGATGACCGAAGATGCTTCGTGTACCAGTGCCGGTCCGGTCTTCCCGGTCGACGCCGTCTTCCAGCACCTTCCGTAGCAGATCGAGATACACACGCATGGCACTACTCTTTTTTGATCTCGACTTCGATGGGCTCGCGTGCCTCGTCCCGGCGAATTGAGTAGCGAACCAACGCTCGAAGGATTTCGTTCCGTTCGAGGTCTCCCAAGAGGCGCTTGATGTCTTCGTAAATGGAAGGATCGGTGAGGAGGGCGCCGATGGTGCCTTTGCCTTCCCGCATCTCTTTGGTGAGAAAGGCGATGTCATCGCTGGCGTTCTGGAGGTTGGTCATGAAGGAGTCGCCGAGCTCGCCGTAGATCAACTGGTTGATCGTCCCGTCCCCTTGGCGGACCTCCGTGAGGATCGCGTTCAGCTGCCCGAAGGTGTCCCGGATGTTCGCAATCGCCTCAGTTCCCTCGCTGCCGTAGAAGAGCGCATGAGCGGTGCCGTCCCCGTGTTGGATTTCTTCGCTGATTTGGTTGAGGCTCTCACCGAGCTTCGTGACCTGATTTCCCGCTGACCTCAGATTCTTGACGGCGCCTTTGACGTCGCGAGCAAGCTGTTCGTCCGTCATGAGCGCACCTATCGTCCCTTCGCCGCTGGCGAGCATCCCCGAGGCTTTGGCGAGGTTGCGGGCGGTTTCCTTCAGGTCCTCAGAAAATTCCTGGTCGGCGAATGGGTCGGTTGCAAGTCGCAGGTTGTGCGCGGTGCCCTCGGCCTCGTAGAGCGTGCGCTCGGCGAGCGCCATGATGCCCCCACCGACCGAAGAGGGAATTGGTATGTCCGGGTCCCACTGTGGGTACACGTCAGAGCCTACCGAAACTTCGATGATGCGATCTCCGAGGAGCCCCTTGCTGCCGATCGAGGCGAAGCTCGGCTGATCTGGATGGTCCCTATCCACTTCGACGCTAGGGTCGCCGCGCACGAGATGGGCGGCATCGTCGATGATGCGAAAATAGACCGCGATAGTTCCCGCTTCGCCGATCTTGACGTCGGTTACAGAGCCCACATTGACGCCCGCCACGCGAACTGTGTTGCCCTGTTGCAAGCCGCCCACGTCTTCGAAGACCGCGTGATAGGTCGTCTTCCCGGCGAAGACGTTCTCTTGAGCCCCGATCGCAAAGACGATCGCGGCGCCGATCGTCAGCGCCAGAAGCACGAATATGCCAACGCGAAGGCGAGTACCGGAGGTCGTCTTCATCTCTTGCCCAACCCAACCCCTTACCCTGCACTCCTTAGCAGAGTTTCGGTATCCTCGTCGACCGGGGCGTTCCCCTCGATGAAGTCCCGCACCCGGGGGTCATCCGAGGCCCTCACCTCGGCCGGCGTGCCGGAAAAGATCACGAAGCCATCCTGGATCATGGCGATGCGGTCGCTGATCGCCAGCGCCGTATCCATGTCGTGCGTCACCACTACCGAAGTGACCTCTATGCGATCGTTCAAGTCGACGATCAGGTCTGCAATTCGGGTGACGTTGATCGGGTCGAGCCCCGTCGTGGGCTCATCGTACAGCAACACCTCGGGCCGAATCGCGAGCGCCCTTGCCAAAGACACCCGCTTCTTCATGCCGGCGGACAGGTCGGAGGGCCACGTCTCTTCGGTGCCGGGAAGGCCGACGTGTGCCAGCGATTCCCGAACCCGCTCCGAGATCTCCTTCTCGCTCATGTCGAGCTGCTCGCGAAGGCCGTACGCCACGTTCTCCTTCGCGTTGAGCGAATCGAATAGAGCGCCCGCTTGGAACAGCATCGCGACGCGCCTTCGGACGGGAGCGTATTGGGCTTCGGTGAATTGCGAAATCTCTTGCCCGTCGAAGAAAATCGCGCCGCCGTCGATGTCCAGCAGGCCGATCAGCATCTTGAGCATGACGCTCTTGCCCTGACCCGAGCCGCCGATGATCGTCAACAGCTCGCCTTCCTGGATCTCGAGATTCAGGTCTTGGTAAACCACCTTCGGCCCAAAGGCCTTCTTGACCCCACGGAATTCGATGAGCGACATCGAGAGAACTTTAGTTGGGGTTGTCCGGTGCGTCGACTACTGTATCGAACATGCGCCGAGGCCTTGCTTGTATCCTCTTGGGTGCGTCGCTCCTCGGGGGTTGTAGCGAGAAGTCTAGTTGTAGGAACGCGGCAGCCCCACATCTCGACGAGTTCGACGAGCTGAGGCACCGAGCGCTGAACCTCCTCGAGTTTCGAGCGGACGTCGAGAGACGACGTCTGCTCGTGCGTGCTTTAGAGGGTGACGAAGAATCGCTCCCACCGAACCTGAAGCCAGTGTTCGAACGCATGCGCCAAGAACGAGTCACACTGACCGCCAAGGAGGTTGCCGAGGGTGAGGCCTCCTTCTGGAGAATGCTAGAGCTCATGTTCTCGGAGAACGAGAACATCCTTCAGGGAGAGATCGTCTTCATCGAAAGAGATGAGTCGACCACAGTGTTTCGATATCCACCGAAGCGAGAAGTGCCCGCAGGGCGGCGGTGGCACGGGCTCAGGCAACATCGGACGTTCTGCGCGATCGCGGACTGTCTCGTCGACGCAGGTACGGAGCCGTGTGTGCTCGTGCAGTTGCGGCCGCGCGACTACTCGGGAAGCGCCGGGCTCACGGTTGGGTTCAAGCGCAACCCATGATGCTCGGGGCTATGGCTACTCGACGTCGATGATCTTGTAAGGAATAGCCCCCGATTCCGCGTCTTGCTCGAAGCACCCGATGATGCGAACCGTCTCGGTCGTATATCGGTAGCAGAGTGCTGGGTCCATCCCGAACCGCACAGCCACGTCGGGTTCCCCGATCGCTGCCAAAGACTCGGCAGCGACCTGGTCGGGCGCTGCGATCTTTTGAATCGTTGCCTCATCGATACCGCACAGTCGGTTGCGCGACTCCGAGGTCATGTTTGGATGAAACCACCTTTGAGCGTCTTCGGTCGCCACCCCTTCCACGCAGCTGTCCCTTATCCCCTCTAGCGCCCCGGTCAAAACTACCCTCGAGGCCCAGCTCCGAGTCTCGTCACTCTGTTTCAAGATCCAACGAAAGCCGAAAGTCTGCGCCCAATAGGACAGGAGGCAGCAGGACAAGATCACTGCGCTGAGGCAACCGATCCCAACCCAGAGACCGATGTTGCGCTCGTCTCCTACAGGCGCGGTGGACCCGGGATCTTTGGGAAGCTTGTTGGGGTCTTCTGGCATCGGTCCTGCCACAGCGTTGCTCCGGACGGTAGCGGCTCGAAGCCCCACGGGAAAGCGGCCTCGATTCAGCTTGCTTCAGGCCTCGATTCGCGCGTTTGCCGAGCTTGACATGAGGGTCGGTCGGGCCTAGCGTCCGGGCGCTCAGCCATGGCATTTGCGCTTACGCCGGAAGGCGAACGAGAGGTCGACGAGCTACTGACCCGCTATCCCGAGCGTCGAGCATCGCTGCTTCCCGTGCTCTGGTTGTGCCAGCGTCAAAATGGATGGATCAGTTCGGAGGTCGTGGACTACGTGTCGCAACGACTCGACCTCTCGACGGCCACCGTGCGAGGCGTGGTGACCTTTTACACGATGTTCTTCGAAGAGCCGGTCGGGGAGAATGTCGTATGGGTGTGTCGGACCCTCTCCTGTGATCTCCGCGGTGGCAAAGCGATTCAGGATCATCTCGAGAACAAGCTCGGATGCACCGCCGGCCACACCAGCTCGGACGGCAAGTTCACCCTCCTGAAGGCCGAGTGTCTTGCCGCGTGTGGCCAGGCTCCCATGGTTCAGATCAACGACCGCTACTACGAAAACCTCGACGTCGAGATCCTCGACCGAATCATCGAAGCACACGTGACGAGGGGAGCCGAGGCAGCCGCCGACGAGTTTTCGACCCATGCGACGTTCGGGGCACCGAGCAAAGCACCGATATCCACCGCGCCGCCCCCACCGAGCCCTGAGGCTGTGCGGTTGGCCTCGCAGCCTCCGCCCGCACCGGAGCCCGTAGGTGACGAGTCATGAGCAACCCTACCAAACCATTGCTTACAGCGCGGTACGGCATCGCCGAGAGCTGGAAGATCGCCAATGCCGAGCGCGCCGGCGCCTACCAGGTCGCCAAGCGAGCCCTCACCTCGATCGAGCCGGCCAAGCTCAAGGACGAGGTCAAGAACGCCAACATCCGCGGACGCGGCGGAGCTGGTTTCCCGGCGGGCGTGAAGTGGGGTTTCCTCAACCCAGGGCCCAATGACCAAGTGTACCTCGTCATCAACGCCGACGAGAGCGAGCCCGGAACCTTCAAAGACCGCAGCATCATGGACCTCGACCCGCACAGGCTCATCGAGGGTGCGATCATCTCCTGCTATGCGATCGGTTCGCACGTGGCGTACATCTACGTGCGGGGCGAGCTCGCTTCTTCCGTAACGCGTCTCGAAGACGCGATCGCGGACGCGCGCAAGGCTGGGTATCTCGGTGCCCGGCCGTTTGGGGTCGATCACGAGATCGAGATCCACGTTCACACCGGCGCGGGCGCATACATCTGCGGTGAAGAGACGGCGCTCTTGAACTCTCTCGAGGGCCGGCGTGGCGAGCCTCGGCTCAAGCCCCCATTCCCTGCAGTGAAGGGCGTGTTCGGCATGCCGACGATTGTAAACAACGTCGAGACGATCGCCGTGGTGCCCGACGTCATCGACATGGGCGGCGACGCATGGTCCGCGCTCAGCCGGCTTCCAGCCGACGGTGGCGTTCGGCTCTATGGTGTCAGTGGGCACGTGAGAAACCCGGGCTTATTCGAGGCGCCCGTCGGCATCACGATGCGCGAGCTCATCTACGACTACGCTGGAGGCATGTTAGCCGGCCGTCCTCTCAAGGCCGTCATCCCTGGTGGCTCGTCGACACCAGTCCTCGACCCGCGCCGCCTCGTCGATGCTCCCGGAGAAGACCAGCCGCTTCATGCGTGGCACGGCAAGAGCGAGATCGACGTGCCGATGGGCGTCGATACCTATCGTGCTCTTGGGACGATGCTTGGCACTTGCTGTGCGATCGTCATGGACGATACCGTCAACATGGTCGAGGCATGCCGCAACTTGATGCGGTTCTACAAGCATGAATCGTGCGGTCAGTGCACCCCGTGTCGTGAGGGCACCGGTTGGCTCGTCGACGTGCTCAACAATCTGTGCGCCGGGCGCGGCAAGCCCGAGGATGTCGACCTTCTCGTCGACATTTCGAACAATATGATGGGCAACACCATTTGTGCTTTCGCCGACGGAACCGCCATGCCATTGCTGGGTTTCGTTCAAAAGTTCCGGGATGAATTCATCGATGCGGCCCATAACGGGCTGCCGTCCGATGTAAGGCATGACCACAGCGTACGCCGCGAGGTGGAGAAGGTGGCATGACGGGTGCGGGCGCAACCTTGTTCGTGGTCACGGCGATCTTCGCGATCATCGGTGCTCTCATCACCGTGGCAGCGCGTCGCCCATTGCGCGCGGCCATGGGTTTGCTGGTGCACATCGTTTCTCTGGCCGGGATGTTCCTGACGCTTAACGCGCATCTGCTCGCCGCGCTCCAGCTACTCGTGTACGCAGGCGCGATCGTCGTGTTGTTCGTATTCGTGATCATGTTGATCGGGCCCGAGGCCGAGACGGGGCCGATCGAAGGTCGGTTGGTTTCGCGAAGCACGGCGGGGGCGCTCACATTGGCAGTCTTCTTGGTCGTGGCCACGTCGGTTGGCGGCTTCGATGCGGCGTGGATTGCAGTCGATGCGGACTTCGGTACCGTCGAGGGGCTGGGGTTGGCGATTTACAGAAACGCACTCGTCCCGTTCGAGCTGATTTCGATCACCCTGCTGGTTGCTATAATTGGCGCGATCGCCATTGCACGGAGCCCAACGGAGTAGTGACGTGATGGGCATCGGCGCATACTTGGCACTCGCCTCCGTCTTGTTCGGCATTGGTGCCGTAGGCTTCTTGACGCGTCGAAACATGTTGATCCAGCTCATGTCGATCGAGCTGATGCTCAACTCGGCCAATGTGCTTCTGCTTGCCTTCAACCGTGCTTACCCAGGCAACCACGACGGGCAGGTTTTCGCGTTCTTCGTGATCGCCGTGGCTGCAGCAGAAGCCGCCGTCGGCTTGGCTATCGTGATCGCTTACTACCGAGTCCGTAAAACGATCGAAACCGACAGGGCCACGCTCCTCAGGTATTGACCGCGCCATGCATGAAGACGCCTCTCAGCAGCTCGCGCTGCTCCTGATCATCTTGTTTCCGCTGGCCGGAGCCGTGGTCAATGGCCTGTTCGGGCGCCGTCTTCCTCGAAGTCTTGTGGGCTTCATTGGGGTCGGTTCAGTCACCGTGTCGTTCATCCTCTCGATCACTGCATTTGCGGAGCTGTTTGCACTCCGCGGTGAAGGCGTCCACGAAGCCGTGCTCACGTATCAGTTTTACGAGTGGTTTTCCCTAAAGCTCCCGAGTGGAGCCGAAGTCGCGATCAACGTCCGGTTTCTCATGGATTCCCTCAGCGGCGTGATGACCCTGATCGTCACCGGGGTCGGGGGTCTGATCCACCTCTACAGCGTGGGTTACATGTCGGACGACGACGGCTACCCGCGGTTCTTCAGTTACCTCAATCTGTTCATGGCTTCGATGCTGATCCTGGTCCTCGGGAGCAGCTTGCCCGTGATGTTCGTCGGGTGGGAGGGCGTCGGTCTCTGCTCGTACCTGTTGATCGGCTACTGGTACGAAAACCGCGACTACGCGTCGGCCGGCCGAAAGGCATTCGTCGCCAACCGTGTCGGAGACTTTGGCGTCTTGATCGGGATGTTCATCCTCGTCGGAGTGGTAGGGTCGTTCGAGTTCGCGGACATCAACGCAGCCGCCGCGCAAGGCTACTTCCGCAAGGATTTCATGATGTGGCCGTTTGGCGTGGTGCCAAGCATTGCGACTGTCGCTTGTCTGTTCCTCTTTCTCGGCTGCACCGGCAAGAGCGCCCAGATACCGCTCTACGTTTGGCTCCCGGACGCCATGGCCGGCCCAACCCCGGTTTCGGCTCTCATCCATGCCGCGACGATGGTTACGGCGGGCGTGTATTTGTGCTGCCGCCTCTCTCCGCTCTTCATCACCTCGGACGTCGCGATGTCGGTCATCGCGGTCACGGGCACCCTGACCGCGCTTCTCGCCGCCACCATCGCGGTGACGCAGCGCGAGATGAAGAAGATCCTCGCCTATTCTACGGTGAGCCAGCTCGGTTTCATGTTCGCTGCGGTGGGGGTCGGGTATTTCGCGGCGGGTTTCTTCCACGTGTTCACGCACGCGTTCTTCAAGGCATGCCTCTTCCTCGGGGCAGGCTCGGTGATGCACGCAGTCCACGCTCACGGCGACGCCGACATCTTCAAGCTCGGTGGCCTGAAAAAGCAGCTGCCCACGACGCGGTGGACGTTCTTGGTGAGCTGCCTGGCGATCGCGGGCGTTCCCCTCACGAGCGGTTTCTTTTCGAAAGACGAAATCCTGCTTGGTGCGACCGCTCAGATCTTTCGGTCCGATGACAGTCTGATGGTCGCGGTCGGTTGGTTCACCCTGATCGGCCTGACGCTCGCCGCGGTTATGACGGCCTTCTACATGTTCCGGCTCTACTTTCTGACGTTCACCGGCGAGTATCGAAGCGCGGGAGAGTCTAGCGATGGCCACGGCTACGATGCGCACCCGCACGAGTCCCCCGCCAGCATGAAGATCCCGCTGATCTTCTTGGGCTTGGGAGCGATCTTCGCGGGTTACCTCGGGATGCCACACATCACGCCATTCGTTGGCACCCACCTGCCGAGTTGGTGGGGGCACTGGATGGAGGCGTCCGTCGCAGGTCATGCGCTCCCCGAGAGCATGAACACCATCAATATCGCTTCCGGGCTGGCGCTTGCGGCGATGGCCATCGGCATCGGCTCGGCGTGGGTGCTCTACCGCAACAAGAGCAAAGACGTGCTCGCCGAGAAGGTTCCCGCGAGGCTCTACGCGCTCGTTTTCGACAAGTGGCGGGTCGACGAGCTTTACGACACCGTCATCATCGGTCCGATCAAGCAGGTTGCCACCCTCGTGGGTCGCATCGACATGACATTCGTCGATGCGCTCCTCACCCGGCTTCCAAGCTTCAACGCACGCGAGGTCGGGCGGTTCCTCTCTCGCATGCAGAACGGGGTCGTGCACACCTATGGGATGGTGCTGGTCATCGGTGTCGTTTCGGTCATGGCCATGTTCTGGACTCCCCGCGCACACGTCGAAGGCGCGCTCGAGGGCGAGACGTTGCAGCTCGTGGCCGCTCCGGGGTTCGGTTACGAGTACCGATGGGACGGCGACTCGGACGGCGAATTCGAGAGCGGATGGAGCACGAAGCGCATTTACGCGCCGACGTACGGCCCGGAAGACGTTCGCAAGATCTTCCTTTATGTGAGGAGCCCGCGGACCGGTGCGTCGGATCACTATTCGTTGACCGAGCAATGGACCAGACTCGATCTCGCCAGGCTCGATGCTGCATGGCGCCGAACCCAAGGCTCGCTTCCCATCGTGGCCCGCCTTGAAGACGGCAAAGTGCAGCTCCGCATGAACGGCGCGCAGGTTTTCGGCCGAACCGACACCCCCGACGTCATCGAGCTCCCAACGGGGAGGGGAACCGGCATCGAGAACGTACTGATGGTGCCGCGCGCGACGGTCGAGGCGACGGTCGAAGTACGAAACGCCTTTGGCAACGTGTCGACCGCCTCGCGTGAGATGACCTTGCCCGACGGGTATCTACCGGAACAGCATGCGCTCCTCCTGGACGCCACGAAAGAGGGGTCGCGATGAGCACGCATACCCTCACGTGGCTCTTAGCAATCCCTCTCCTCGGGTCCGTCGCGGTGCTCGCCATCCCGCGCTCGCGCGAAGGCATCATCAAGAAGTTTTCGATCGGCGTGATGCTCGTCGAATTCGTGGTGAGTTTGCGGCTCTATTGGGTGGATTACTCGACGCCCGGATATCGTCTCGTCGAGCAAGTCACCTGGGTGGAGTCTCTTGGGATCTCGTACAAGCTCGGCGTCGACGGTCTTTCCTTGTGGCTCGTGCTGTTGACCACGGCGCTGACCCCGATCGCGCTTTATGCCTCCTGGGGCAGCATCACGACGAGGATCAAGGAGTACGCGTTCTCGTTCCTGCTGCTCGAGCTCGGGATGCTCGGCGCGTTCGTGGCGCTCGACCTGTTCCTCTTCTACGTGTTCTGGGAGCTGATGCTGGTGCCGATGTATCTGATCATCGGTGTCTGGGGCGGCAAGGACCGTGTCTACGCGGCGGTGAAGTTTTTTCTCTACACCTTTTTCGGCAGCCTCTTGATGCTCGTCGCCATTCTGTACATCGTTGCGGCTTACAAAGAGCTGACCGGGCAGTACACCTTCGATCTGGAGAAGCTGACGACCCTGATGTTGCCGGCGGTTCCCCAGTACCTGCTTTTCAGCGCCTTCGCGGTAGCATTTGCGATCAAGGTGCCGATGTTCCCGTTCCACACCTGGTTGCCGGACGCGCACGTCCAAGCGCCGACGGGCGGCTCGGTCATTCTGGCGGCCGTCTTGCTGAAGTTGGGCATTTACGGGTTCATCCGGTTCGCGATGCCGCTCTTCCCGGTGGCCAGCCAAGTCATTGGGCCGACGCTGGCGGCCTTCGGCGTGCTCGGAATCATCTACGGTGCGTATGCGGCCTGGGTACAGCGCGATTTGAAGAAACTGGTGGCGTACAGCTCGGTCAGCCACATGGGCTTCATCCTCCTCGGCTTGTTCGCCATGAACAGGAATGGCGTGTCTGGTGCCATCCTTCAAATGATCAATCACGGCGTATCGACCGGCGCGCTATTCCTTCTTGTCGGGGTGATCTACGACCGACGCCACTCTCGCATGCTCGATGACTTCGGGGGCCTGGCGAAAGTGATGCCTTGGTATGCGACGGCGTTCGTCATCATCACGATGAGCTCGATCGGGCTGCCCGGCACCAACGGCTTCGTGGGAGAGTTCATGATCCTCGGGGGTGCTTTCTTCTCGCGGGGTGCGGTCGGGCTAGGGAACAACTGGTTCGTGATGACTTTGCTTGCCGCAACCGGCGTAATCTTCGCCGCCGTGTACATGCTTCACGCCGTGCTCCGCATGTTCTGGGGCAAAGTGACCCACCCAGAGAACGAGTCGCTACCGGATCTCAATCGCAGGGAGGCGTGGGCGTTGATCCCTTTGGTGGCCTTGGTCTTCTGGATCGGCCTCTACCCCAAGTTTTTCCTCGACAAGATGAACCCCTCGGTCGATGCCTTCATTTCCGACTTCAGCATTCGGTACAGGCAGTCGCAGGGCATTTCAAAAGCACAGCTTGCAGACTTGAAGGCCATCGATCCGGAGGAGTCAGGGTCCTACGTACTGGCGCGCCACGCCGAGGAAGGCCGATGATCACCGACCGGATCACCAGCTTCTTGGGAGTCGCGCCGCTTCTTCTGCTGGTCGCGGTGGGGCTCAGCATCATGCTGATCGACGCTTTTTCGAAAGACCGGTCCGGGCTTGCGTTGACGACTGCGATGTCTCTCTTTGCCGCCGCAGCGATTTCTGGCGCTATCGCCGTCCGTGGGGATCTCGTCGCTCCGGCTCAGATCACTCGCTACTTGGCGGTCGATCAGCTTGGCTTGTTTTTTGATGTCGTGATCTGCGCGGGGGCGGGCCTTTCCGCGCTGCTCGCTGGAGGCTATCTCAAGGAGCACGGGCTCGAGCGAGGCGAATTCTACGTGCTGCTCATCTTCACGGCGTTCGGCGCGATGGTCTTGGCGCGCGCGGTCGATCTGTTGAGCATCTTTCTAGGCCTCGAAACCATGTCGCTCGGGGCCTATGCGCTCGTCGCATACCGACGGACCAGCGCCCGAGCCGTCGAAGGAGCCGTGAAGTACTTCCTGCTTGGCTCGTTTGCCGCGGCGATTCTTCTGTTTGGGAGCGCGCTGCTATACGGTGCTACGGGACATACCGATCTGGCCGGCATCCGGGACGCCGTCGGTTCCGGCGCGGCAGACCCCGTGCTCACCATCCTCGCGCTGGTCATGATCTTGGTCAGCCTGGCCTTCAAAGTAGGCGCGGTGCCGTTTCACATGTGGGTCCCGGACTCGTACGAGGGCGCGGTCACGCCGGTTACCACCTTCATGTCCGTCGCGGTGAAGGCCGCCGCCTTCGCGGTGCTGGTTCGGGTCTTGGCGGGTGCGTTTGGAGATGAGGTCAGCATGGACCTCTTCACTGGCTGGACACCGGTGATCGTGATTTTGGCTGTCGTGACGATGGCATGGGGCAACCTGGCTGCGCTCGCGCAATCGAGCGTCAAGCGAATGCTTGCCTATTCCTCGGTGGCGCACGCCGGCTACGTGCTCGTGGGCCTGGCGGCCACTTATGAGCTGGGCCCGACCGCGGTGAGCGCGGTGCTCTACTACGTCGCTGCCTATACGGTCTCGAACGTGTTGGCCTTCGGCTCCCTGGTTCTGATGGGGTCGAAGGGCAAAGAGGCGGTGAGCTACGAGGACTTGGCCGGGGCCGGCCGTCGGCATCCGGCAGCTGCGGCCCCCTTCGTAGTCGGAGTCCTCTCGCTTCTCGGCATGCCACCGACAGCGGGCTTCTTTGGAAAGTACTATGTCTTTAGCGCGGCCGTTCAGGCGGGAATGACGTGGCTAGCGGTCCTCGGCGTGCTCGCAAGCGCCGTCGGCGCCTATTACTACCTCAAGGTCATCGTCTACCTCTTCATGCGCGAGCCGGCGGAGGACGCCCCGATCGCGGTCCCGATGCGCTCCTATTACGTCGCCGCTGCTCTACTCCTTTCCGGCTACTACGTTCTTCGAATGGGCGTCACCCCCGGCCGCTACCTCGACTTCGCCATCTCCGCAGCCACCACCTTCCTAGGCTAAGAAAAGGGGACTGTCCCCTTTTATGCCGTGGCGCGGCCTAGGCGGTTGGTGGGGCGGACTAGGGAGCGTCGGGGTCGGTCGGCGGGGAGCGCGTTGAACGCTCGCTTCCAATCGGAGAAACGGCCTCCAGCTTTGACCGCCTCGAGGACTGCCAGGCCTTCGGCCCTACCACCTTGCGCCAAGACGTACTCGACCCATGCCCAGCGCGCGCTCGTCGCGCGAACGTCGACCCGGCCTCGTACCCCGCGTCGCAGCCGTCGAAGCCTTGCATCGACGAGGTTGATGCCTGCAAATGGCTCGCCGTCGAGCGGTGTATTTCGCTTGGCCACGAAAGGCGCGACCCCGAGGGAGAGCGGGATCAGCGACGAAAGCTCGTTCCCGAGCTCGACCATTTCGTCGATGTCGTCGTTGGTTTCGCCTGGGAGACCGACCATCAGATAGAGCTTGAGTCGCTTCATCCCGTGACGTCGTGCCAAGAGGGCCGCCTGTCGCAGTTGCTCCTCGCTCGTATGTCGATGAATCACCTCACGCATTCTCTGGCTAGCGCCGTCGCTGGCGGTAGTCAGGGTCCGATGACCTCCGCGCCGTAGGGCGGCCATCAAGTCGTCGTTCAGTCGGTCCGCCCGCAGTGAGGAGAGACCGACCTCGCGACCCGTGTCGACTAGCGCGTGCACGATCTCGGTGATCTGTGGATGGTCAGTCGTTGCCGCACCGACCAGCCCCACGCGCTTGGCGTCGTCCGGTACCAACGAGAGCACACGTTCCTTCTTTACGAGGCGCATCCCGTCGTTCGTAGACCGTCGCATCACGCAATACGAGCACCCTCGATGACAACCACGCTCGGGCTCGACGAGAAACATGTTCCTCAGCTCGGTGTGCGGAGTCATGATCTGAGAAAACGCCGGAAGCCGTGCGTCGTCCGCTTTGTCGATCGGCGGGAGAATGTCGCCATGAAGCGCCGGGACGAACACGTGAGGATGGGTTGCGAGGTTTCGCAGCGCGCTCTCTTTCGAGACCGAATCGAAAATCATGCGGAGCACAGGCTGGATCGACTGGTCCGCCTCACCCATGACGATCGCATCGACGAAGGGCGCCAAGGGTAGTGGGTTGCTGAAGGTCAACGGTCCTCCGGCAAAGACAATCGGATGCCGCGAGGTTCGATCGGTGGCGAGCGGCGGAATCCCAGACAACTCGAGACTGTGGATCACCCCTGCGAGCTCCGTTTCGTACGCCACCGAAAACGCGATCACTCCATAGTTCGCGACCGGACGCATGCGTTCATAGGTCAAAAGCGGCGTCCCCGATTGACGCCACGTCTCGACGTCGTCGGGCAAAAAGGCTCGGTGAGCGGCCATCCCGTCGATCGAGTTGATCGTTCGGTAGATCGTCTGGTAGCCGAGGGACGACATCGCGACGCGGTACGGGCTCGGGTAGACGAGCGCGACCGATTCGGGAGCCTCCTTGTCGATGGCGCCTATCTCGTCTCGAAGGTATGCGGCGATTTCGGCTTTCACGCCCATGCGATTGAGAGCCTAGCGCCAACTCGACGGGGGCACATTCCCCGGCTCAGTCGACACTGCTGCCCACGCGATCCCAGCGGATCCGCTCCCAAAGCGCCGCTCCCGCACTCTTCCAGGACATGTAGATGAACAGAGCCTTGCCTTTGATTCGGAAGTTGCTGACCGCGCCGATGAGTGGGTTGCGGCTGTCGTTCGAGCTGTCGCGATGGTCGCCGAGCACGTACACATGGCCTTCAGGGACCTTCACCGGCATCCGGTCCAGCGGGAAGTCGTGTCTCGAGTGGCTCATCTGATGGGTGACGTCGCCCACCACTTCCTCGTAGATCATGCAGGTGCTGTCGAGGTTCTTCTGCTCACCCTTCGAGCAGGGGCCCACCTCGACGGTTTTCAACACCTCGCCGTTTCGAGAGATCTTGCCGCCGCGGATGGAGATTTCGTCGCCACCCACGCCAATGACACGCTTGACGATGTCCTCGTCGTCTGCAGGGCTGTGCAAGATGATGACGTCACCGGGTTCCGGTCCGCCCCAGTTGACCACCGCTTCATGCATGAACGGTAGAAACAGCCCGTACGGGTACTTGGCTACGACGACTCGGTCTCCGTCGAGCAAAGTAGGCTCCATCGACGGTCCATCGATTGCGAAAGCCTCGAAAAGCGTAACTCGAATGAAGAGAGCCAAGAGAAGCGCGCCGCCGATCGTCAGCAGATTCGATCTCCAACCGTCGCCCTTTGCGGACTTGCTTACCTTCTTCGACGCAGGGCTGTCTTTTCGTTTGCTCATTCTTACGGATAGGCCGGCAAGTCAGGGCGAGAACGCCACTTTGGTGGCGCGGACGCTAGTCTGCGGCTAGGCATGCGTCAAGCAATCCATGACGACCCTCTGCATCGACACCGCAACCGACGTGGGTACGGTCGCGATCGCCCGCGATGGCGTAGTGACTGCAGCCGTGACCTGGCGTTCGTCTTCTCGGCACGGTGAAGACCTCTTCGGGCACATCGATGCAGCCTTGAACCAAGCGCGGCTCGCGCGTAGCGACATTGCGCTCGTCGGCGTCGACATTGGGCCCGGTAAGTTTACCAGCCTTCGTGTTGGTCTTGGCACCGCCAAAGGCCTCGCATTGGGCTTGGGGTTGCCGATCGTTGGGGTAAGCTCCCTCCGCGTGCTTGCGCGGTCTATCACCACGGACGACGAAGTCGCGCGCATCGCTCTGATGAACGCGTATCGAGGTGACCTATTCGCAGCCGCGTACGTGCTTGGCAGCGACATTCAACAAGAGCTCGTCCCCCCGACTTTCGGGCCGCCCGAAGAGGTCTTGCCGCGGATTCATGACGCGATCGGAGAACGGCGGATCGCCCTTTGTGGGGAGGGAGCGAAGACGCATGCGGCGGCGGTCGAGGCGTTTCTCGGAGCGAGGGTGGGTGACTCGGCCGAACCGCTGGAAGCGCCTAGCGCGTCCGCTATCGCCTTCGAGATCGAGCACGTGATGCGTACTCGAGGCCCGGACGATCTCGCTTCTCTCGAGCCACAGTATCTTCGACCGAGTGACGCAAGACTGCCTCAGCGCGTGCTTGGTGTGTCGACCACGTCCTGAAAATGGCACGAGATCGCGTCGCGATAGGCACGCTCATAGAGCCGGGTGGTGCGCTCCCACGAATGATCGATGCGCATGACCCGGCTCTGCAGCTCGCCGAAGGCCTTCGTGTTGGCGAAGGCAGCAGCAGCTCGCTGTAATGCGCCGAGGAGCGATTCAGCAGTGGGCTCGTCATAGAGCAGTCCCGACCCCGTCTTCAGCGACGCTTCACAGTCCACGACTTCGTCCGCGAGCCCGCCCTCCTGGTAGACGATCGGTAGAGCGCCATAGCGCTGGGCCAGCATTTGAAGATTGTTGGTGGGTGCCACGCGCTCGGGAACGACCACGAAGTCGCTCGCGCCAATCAAAAGATGCCGAAACGCCTCGTCGGTGGCGGTCTTGATCTGAATACGATCCGGCCATTGATCCCAAAGCTCTTCGTAGATCGCGACCAGCTCCCCCGCGCCATTGAGCCGCACCACCAGCTGCACATCGTTTCGTAGGAGGTCCGGCCCGATCTTCGCGAGTAGCTTCATCCCCTCGCTGTCCACGTCGCCGAGCGCCCCGAAGAGCGGCACATCGCTTCGCACGGGCAGTGCAAGCTCCCGTTGAAGCTCGGCCTTGCATTTTCCCTTTCCGTCGAGATCGAAGGGATCGAATCGTGCCGGCAGATGTCGATCGGTTCCGGGGTTCCAAATGGCAGGATCGATCCCGTGACGCACTCCGATGAGCTTGTTGTGGATCTCGCGAAAGGTATCGCCGAGCCCCTCGCCTCCGCCTGGCCGCTGAAGACGATGCGCGTAGTTCGGGGACAACGTGGTGATGCGGTCTGCGGCGAGCAGCCCCGCCTTGAGCGCGTTGACGCCTCGGCCGTCGGGGGCTTCGTTGCCGAGGCCGAGCCATTTGGCGTCGCGCGCATCGAAACGCCCCTGCTGGGAGGCGTCGTATATGGTCAGCACCGTTGGCACGTCGGGCAGCTCGGCGCGTAGACGAGCGACGGTGGTGGCACCGGCCCAACCATGGGCATGCACGAGATCGTAGTCGTCTTGGTGTTGGCGAATCAGCTCGACGGCTGCCGATGAAAAGACGCCGACTCGGGATGCGTCGAGCTGCTTACCCTCGCCCTCGAGGGAATCGGCCGACAGCAGAATCTCCTCGTTGCCGATGAACGTCAGCCCTACACCGTCCGGGCTGCGTCCGGTGTAGATCTCGCAGGACCATGGGCGACCGCCGAGATCGAACTCGAGCTTCGTCAGGCGGCGCGCAAGGGCGTGCTTCTTGGTATCGATGTGGCCGTATAGTGGGGAGACTACGTCGACTGAGTGATCGGCACGACGCATCACTTTGGCCAGCGTATTCACGTCTCCTGAGTCTTTGGTCGACGTGAAGGCCTGAGGAGCGATGAATAAGACTCGCAAGGTGGTGGACCATAGCCACAGTTGGGGGTTCCGGCCACACGGAAAGCCGACTTGCGTGAGAGTCTTGCTGGGCCACGCTTCGGCTCGATGGCGGAACGCGAGAAAATTGCCGTAACCGGCGCTTCGGGCTTGGTCGGCAACGCGTTAGTACCGGCCCTGCGCGCCAACGGGTTCGACGTCCTTCGTCTGGTTCGGCGGAATGCGAGCTCGAGCGACGAGGTCCGCTGGGATCCCGACGCTGGGACCATCGATGCCGATGCTCTTCGAGGGATTTGCGGCGCGATTCATCTCGCGGGCGACAACATCGCCGAGGGACGCTGGACCGAGGCAAAGAAGGCCCGAATTCGAAACAGCCGGGTTCGCGGCACCACGCTCATTGCCGACACATTGGCCAAGCTCACACCGAAGCCTCGCATCTTGATATCCGCCTCCGCTATCGGTTACTACGGCAATCGCGGCGACGAGATACTCGACGAACATGCGGCAGCCGGGTCTGGCTTTCTCGCGGAGGTGTGTCGCGAGTGGGAGGACGCCACCCGAGCTGCAGAGGAGGCCGGCATCCGGGTAGTGAACGCGCGCATCGGTATCGTGCTCGCCTCCGAGGGCGGCGCCCTTGCCAAGCTGAAGACGCCCTTCGCGCTCGGTGTTGGCGGGCGTATAGGCGATGGCCGCCAGTACATGAGCTGGATCGCCCTCGAGGACTTGGTTTCCGCCTTCTTGTTCGCGTTGCAGCGCAATGACCTGAGCGGCCCCGTGAACTTCGTCTCTCCCGACCCGGTAACCAATGCCTACTTCACCAAGACCCTTGCCCGAACACTCAAGCGTCCTGCCGTCATTCCATTGCCCAAGTTTGCCGTGCGACTAGGCTTCGGCTCGGAGTTGGCCGACGAGATGCTCATCGGAGGTGCCCGCGTGGTCCCGGCGGCGCTTCACGCGAGTGAGTTCATGTGGGGGTACACCACTCTCGAGGAGGCGCTCGAGTCATTGCTGTAGCTGGCGGCCTGCTTGACGGTTTGGCAACGTTTGACGAACACTAGCGGTGTGTCTCGTGGGGTCGTGTCGTGGAGTGCATGGGGTTGTGCCCTTGCATTCTTTCTTCTCGGCGCCTTGCCACTCTACAATATTGATGCCTACGGTCACCTAGCCCAGGGTCGGCAGATCGCCGATCTCGGTTACGTTCCCGAGGTCGATCTGTTTTCGTTCTGGCAGTCGACCCCGCAACCGTGGAGCAATTACGAGTGGGCATACGATTTGCTGACCTGGCTCGTGTACGACGGCCTCGGTCCGAATGCTCTCATTGGGTTGAAATGCGTGGCGCTCGCAGCGTTGGGCTACCTCTTGGTGATCCTTGCGTATCGGTTGTCCGAGCAGACCATTATCGCCGCGCCTGTGGCTGCAGCGGTTTTGCTCCTTTTCGCGCCGATGGCGCGCCTCCGCTTCACAGTCCGTCCGCAGATCGTCGGCTTACTTCTACCCGCGGTCCTTCTCGTCGGCATTCACGCGATCTTCTCCCCGACGACATCGACGCGTCGCAAGGCGTGGATCGTCGCTGGGCTGACCGCGATGCATATCCTCTGGGTCAACATGCACGGCTCACACCTTTTGGGGCTCTTGATCACGGCTTTGTTCCTCGGGTTCTCGTTTCGCACCGATGTGTTCAAGCCGATACTGGCGTTACTGGCCCTTCAGTTGGGTGCCACAGCGTGTACCCCTTTTGGAGTCTCGATCGTGACCGACGCCGTTGCTCACGTCTTCGACCCCGCATATCGAGAGATCGTCATCGAGTGGAGCCCCTGGTCTCCTGACCATCCGCTCTATCTCTTGCTAGGGCCTGTGGTCGCGGCACTCCTGGTGCTGGTAGCGATGCGACCGGTAATCCGCTCGGGACGCTTTGGGACTGCTTATGCGGTGTTTTGCGTCGTCCTGAGCGTCATGGCCTTTCGTTCGATGCGTTTCGTCGCGCACCAGTTGCTGCTCAGCGCGCCCTTGATCGCCGCTGGGATCGCTCAAATGCGCTGGGCGCAGCGCCTCGGGCGGGCGGTTCTCGTTGGGGTGGGCGCTTCGGTGGCGTGGGCTGCCTTCATGTCTCCACGTCTCGAGCCCTTCGTTCCTTTTGGTTTTGGAGAACCTCGTCTCGGCCACGCCTGGGCAGCGGCCAACGTGCTCAACGACCACCTGAAAGCCCCGCGGATTCTCGCCCCAATTCAGGACAGCTGGCCGCTCATGTTCGCCGTTCCGGGCGGACGGTTTCTCGTCGACGGACGCGTGCCATTCTACGGCCCCAAGTTCATTCGAAAGGTCACGAACAGCTTCAGTGACCCGATCGCCTTTCAAGACCTCTTGGCGCGGTACGATGTAAACGCCGTGGTCGTCGACCATACCCGTGCCGGGCAAGCGGCGGCCGTAGAGTATCTTCGGCGGTCGCCGCAATGGTTGCTCGGCCAAGTTCAGGATCGGCAGTCGCTGTACGTTCGACAAGACGCTTCCGGGTCGTTGCAGCCTCTTCAGGTCGTTGGGCCTGGCTACCACCCGGGTCGTCTTCTCGAGCCTTCGACTTCCGACGCCGAGATCCAGCGCGAAGTGCTTTGGGTCGGTCACCATCAGAACTCGACGGCCATCGAGGGGTGGATCGGGGGTCTTCGACTCCTTCGCCCGCTCGCACGAGACGGGGATCGAGCCGGCATTCGCCGGCATCAAACCGACGATGAGCGGCAAGCCGCGAGACGTGCCTACGCGGCGCTCACCAGAGCCGCGCAGGTCTATCCGGGCTTCACGTCGATCGAGCTCTACCGCGGGATGGCCGCGCTCAGCGCTTGCGATCTCGATGAGGCCCGTGACGCGTTGGCCCGTGCGGCGTACTCAGGGGAGACGCGCGAGACCGCTTTGGCTTCGCTCGAGCTCGTATTGCGTGGGGGTGACGAGAGTCAGCGGAGCGACGCGATCGCCGAGGTCGAACGTCTTCTCGCGCGTCCTCGAGCCGAGGACGATCCATGGCTCCTCGCACTCCGCCAAGAGTCCGACGTGCGGTGTCCCTGACTAGGCGCCCGATTCGCGTTCGAGCTCGATCAGGGTGATCTCCGCCGGGGCGGCAATGCGCATCGGCGGGCCCCAATAGCCGGTGCCGGAGCTCACGTAGATCTGCGAGTCACCACGCTTGTGCAGCCCCGACACGAACGGCTGCACCAACCGCGTGAGGAAGCCGAACGGGAAGATTTGGCCTCCATGGGTGTGGCCGGATATCTGCAGGTCGACCCCGTGCTCTCTGGCCTGGTCGAAGTGCACCGGTTGATGCGCGAGCAGCACGACGGGCTTGGTATCATCGCGCCCCTGAAGCGCACGAGTCATGTCGGCACCGTGGCCGTTTCCAAACTGATGCGCCGTCCAGTCGTCCACACCAGCCACGTGAATCGACGCGCCGTTGACGCCAAGCTCGACATGCTCGTTCCGAAGTGGTCGAAGGCCAATTTCAAAAAGAAAGGCTAGCCAGTCGTCGGCGCCGGAGTAATATTCGTGGTTCCCGGTGACGAAGTAGGTGCCGAGCTTGGAGCGAATCCGCCCAAGGGGACGCACCGCATCGCCGAGCTCCTCGACCGAGCCGTCGATCAGATCGCCTGTGATCGCCACGATGTCGGCGTCGAGCCCGTTGACCTTGCTGACGATGTCCTCGACGAAATTGCGACCGATCGTCGGCCCGACGTGCATGTCGGTGAGCTGCACCAATCGGAGGCCCTGCAGTGCCTCGGGCAGTTTCTTCAAACGCACGGTGAGCCGCTTCACCTCGACCGGCCGCACTGCTGACCAAACCCCCCAGCCGGAAAGTGCGAGTGCCATCGTGGCTGCACCGCCGGCGAGGACCTGCGCCAAGAAGTCGCGCCTGCCGGCGTCCACGGCCATGACGTGTGCGTACTTGACCCAGCCCCAGCGCGCCAACTCGCCACCCCACAGCAGAACGAGCGTCAAAAACATCGCGCCCATCCAGACGTAGCCGACCCAGGCGATCGGGATCGCAAAGGTTCGTGGTAGCACCCGCCACACCAACATCGACGCAGGGATGGACAACCCGAGCAGGATCAAACTCACCGTGGCGATTTGCCGCCAGGGCTCGGGCAAGCCTGGGTCACGAATCAGCCTCGCCCACAAGTAGTAGTGGAGCGCAAATGTGAGGCCGACGATGATGCCTAGGAAAATTAAAACGCGAGTGAGCGACATGGCGCGGGGGTTACCGTTTTCGGCCGGGTCTCTTGGTGGGCTTCTGCGAGGCCTGCCCCGGTACGCTCGGGTCCGGGGAGTCGTATCGGCTGCGGCTCTTGGCCAGGTGGTCGCGCAGTCGGTCTCGCACCTCGGGGTGGCGCGCCGCGACGATCCGAGCCGCCATGAAGCCCGCGTTCTTCGAGCCATCGATGCCGACGGTTGCGACTGGAACCCCGGGCGGCATTTGCACGGTGCTGAGGAGGGCGTCGACACCCTGAAGAGCGCCCGATGCGATCGGAACGCCGATGACGGGCAAGGTCGTGTGCGCGGCGACCACCCCTGCAAGATGAGCAGCCATACCAGCACAGGCGATGAAGACCTCTACTCCCTCCCGCTCGGCCGCGGCGATGTATTGCATCGTTTCGTTCGGCGTTCGGTGGGCGGAGAGGACACGCACGTCACTCGGAATGTCGAGATCGTCTAGGACCTCTCGGCTTTTCAAGACGACAGGCAGGTCGCTTGGGCTGCCGGTCAAGATCGCAACGACCGGCTTGTCTCGTTTCGTGAGCTGAGTCTTCGGCAAGGTCCCTCCCGGAGGCCATGCTTTCTAGCAAAAAGCCCGGCAGGCGCCACGCTCTAGCGCCTTGACAGCCGTGAGAGGCGAGGTAAGCCTCCGCCCCTATTCCAGCGTAGCTCAGTTGGTAGAGCGGGCGACTGTTAATCGCTTGGTCGTAGGTTCGAGTCCTACCGCTGGAGCCACCTGCGAGGGTGCTCGGGCCGGATTCACTCGCGAGGCTTTCAGGCATCGGGCCTGGCCACAGCGACGGTGCAAGGCGCAACCTTGGCCGTGTATTCCGCTACGCTTCCAAGAAGCCAGTGCCGGAGCTTGGAACGCCCATAGCTGCCAACCACGACCAGGTCGTAGTTTCCCTCTTTCAGCTTTTGTGCGATGCCGCGCTCGGGCGATTCATTGACCGAGGAGAAGGTGGCGTTCGGCGCGTCTCGTCGAAAGGACTCGAGCAGTTTCCGGCCACGTTCTTTCACCGAGGCGGCAACGGCGTCGATCACCAACTTGGAGTGTTCATCTGCGCGGGTAGCCTCCGGAACGCGCCAGCAGTGGACGAGGTCGATTTGCGCGTCTGGCGACGCCAACGCCAGTGCGAGCTCCATAGCTTTCTCGGCAGGCACGGAGAAATCGGTCGGGACTAAAATTCGCTTGTAGCCCGTGGCGGGCGGAGTCTCGCCGCGAGCAACCAGAACGTGCGCCTGCACGGTGCGCAGAGTTTTTTGGGCAGTGCTGCCGAGCAAAGCGTGTTTGATTCCGGTCAGACCTGTGCTGCCCATGATGACCAAGTCCGCGTGATGCGAGTCGACCAACGATTGGAGCCCTTCCATCGCGGACGGCGCGTCGACAATCTCCTGGGCGACATCGAAATCCTTGGCCGCGCACGACTCGATCTGCCGCGTGAGCCGCGCCTTGCTATCGGCATGCCAATGCTCCACGGCAGACTCTAGTGCCTCGCCATCGCCGGGCGTCTCCACGACGTGCACGGCGAGAAGGGACGCCCCACTGGCACGTGCGATCTCGATGCCGTGACAGATCGGTGCGTTCGACTCCGTCGAGAAATCCGTTGCGACGATGATCTGCTTCAACTTCATGTGCCCAAACCTCCTCTGTGGCCATGTTGTATGATGATCCGGAGCTCGTAGGAAGGACCATGGAACCCATACGGGACCAAATTTCCACCTTTGCGGCGAGATGGGGGCAGAGAAAGCCGCTTTTTGTGGGCAACAATGTCTCTCGGTTGCGCTCAGGACGAGTGCGCCCTCATTCCCAGCTTTGCAGGATGTCGACGTAGTTGGCGCGTTCGTATCCCTGGGGCTCGGGGCAACGGATGAGGTTCATGCTTCCCTGAGCTTGTTCTAGCGATTCGTATTCGTGGTCTTCGAGCCATTGTTCCATCTCGGAGTGCACGCGTTCAAGGTGCTGCGGCCCGTGCTTGAGCAGCGCAGAGACCATCTGCACCGCATGGGCGCCCGCCATCACGGCTTTGATCGCGTCGAGCCCGGTGTGGACACCGCCTGTGACGGCGAGTGAGGCGTCGATCTTCTCGGACAGAATCGCCAGCCACCGCAATCGCATGAGCAACGCGCCCGAATCCGACAGCTTCAGGTGACGGGTCACTGCGAGCTCCTCCGGATCGATGTCGGCTTCATAGAACCGATTGAAAATGACGATGCCGTCGGCGCCGGCATGATCGAGACGACGCGCGAAGTGAGCCAGTGCCGAGTAAAAGGGTGAAAGCTTGATGGCCAGGGGAATCGAGATCTGCGCTTTGACTGCCTTCACCATCTCGACCGTCTGGTCCTCTACGGCGTCCGCGCTCTGATCCGGATCTGTCGTGATGTGATAGACGTTGAGCTCGAGGGCGTCGGCCCCTGCGTCCTGCATCTGTTTGGCGAAGTCGAGCCAGCCCCCCGGCGTGTAACCATTGAGCGAGCCGAATACCGGAATCCTTACGGCATCCTTGATTTGCCGCAGGCGGTCCAAGTATTCCTCGGGGCCCAGGGAGAAACGGTTCGGGCCGGGGAAATAGGACTGCGCCTCGCTATGCGCGTCTTCGTGGGCGTCGAGGTGCCGTAGCGAAGCCATTTGCTCCATCACCAACTGCTCTTCGAAGAGGGAACGCATCACGATGGCTGCGGCACCCGCATCTTCGAGCTTTCGTACCGTATCCATGTCGTCGGCCAGGGGTGAGGCTCCGGCAATCAAGGGATGAGGCAGTTGCAGTCCGATGTAGGTCGTGGAGAGGTTCATCGTCCTTCCTCCTTCATTGGCGGGGGGGGCGTGGTCGAGCCGCGCGGCTCTGGCGCGGGAGGCGTCGCGCCGGCAAGCTTTCGATACACCCAATAACGTCTCAAGGCATCCTCTTGGGCCATCCGCTGCAGATGCTTGGATCGCTTTGGATCGATCTTTTCGACCATCCGAAAGCGCGCCTCATTGCGCATGTAGTCCTTGACGGATCCCTTTGGCGCGCCCGAATCGAGTTGGAAGGGGGGCTCTCCTTGCTGTACTCGCCTTGGATCGAAACGGTACAAGGGCCACATGCCTGATTTGACTGCCAGCTTTTGCTGCTCGAGGCCCCTCGACAGATCGTAGCCGTGCGCAATGCAAGGACTGTAGGCGATGATCAACGAAGGCCCTCGAAACGAATCCGCTTCCACGAAGGCGTGCACCGTCTGATTGTCCTTGGCGCCAAAGGCGACCCGGGCGACGTACGCGTGCCCGTAGCTCATCGCTTCGAGCCCCAAGTCCTTCTTCGAGATCTCCTTGCCGGCGACCGCAAACTTGGCTGCAGCGCCGATCGGAGTGGCCTTTGACTGTTGGCCACCGGTATTGGAGTACACCTCGGTGTCGAGAACCAGCATGTTGACGTCGTGGTCCATCGCGAGAACGTGATCCAGGCCACCGAAGCCGATGTCGTAGGCCCAGCCGTCACCGCCCACGAGCCATATGCTTTTCTTAACGAGGTAGTCGGCTGCCTGCTCGAGCTCCCGAGCCTCTTGTGTTTGGACTTTGGCTAGGCGGAGCCGGAGCTCGTCGACGCGCCGACGTTGCGCCTGGATCTCGGCCTCGCCCGAGGCTCCATCTTGCAGCAGCTCATCGGCCAGGCCCTCTCCTATGTCCGAGGCAAGCGTGATCACCAGTCGGCGGGCGCGGTCGACGTGGCGATCCAGTGCTAGGCGAAACCCGAGACCAAATTCGGCGTTGTCTTCGAATAGCGAGTTGGACCATGCCGGTCCTCGGCCGTCGCCATCGGTCGTGTAAGGCGTGGTTGGCAGGTTGCCCCCGTAGATGGAGGAACAGCCGGTGGCATTCGCGATGAGCGCGCGGTCGCCAAAGAGCTGGGTCAGCAGTTTGATATAGGGCGTCTCGCCACACCCCGAGCAGGCGCCCGAATACTCAAACAACGGCTCAAAGAACTGCGAACCCTTGATGTCGAGCTTGACCTGCGTGCGATCGGCTTGCGGAAGATCCAAGAAAAACGCGTAATTCTCGCGTTCCGCTTCAACCAATGGTCGACTTGGCGCCATGTCGATCGCCTTGTGCCGCGGATTGGACTTGTCTTTGGCCGGGCAGACCGCCGCGCAAAGCAGGCAACCCGTGCAGTCTTCCGGCGCAACCTGGATCGTGTAGTGACTGCCGGCAAACTCGGCACCCCGGTAAGCGACGGCTTTGTACGTGGGCGGCGCGTCGTCGAGGCGCTTCGGGTCGAACACCTTGGCGCGAATCGCAGCATGGGGACACACCATCGCACACTTGTTGCACTGGATGCACAAGTCGGAATCCCAGACGGGGATCTGTTGTGCGATGTTTCGCTTCTCCCACTTGCTGGTGCCGACCGGCCAGGTTCCGTCTACTGGAAACGCGCTAACCGGCAGCAAGTCGCCCTTGCCGGCGAGCATCAGCGCGGTGACTTGCTTGACGAAGTCCGGGGCCCCCGCGGGCACGATCGGTGGCCGCTCGCGCTCGGTGGTAATCTCCGTAGGCGGACGAACCTGGTGAAGGTTGTCGAGGGCGCGATCGACAGCTTCGAAGTTGCGCGCGACCACGGCATGTCCTTTTGCTCCGTAGCTCTTTTCGATCGCCTTCTTGATCTGTGCGATCGCCTCGTCTCTGGGCAACACACCGGAAATCGCAAAGAAGCACGTCTGCATCAGGGTGTTGATGCGGCGTCCTAGCTTGAGTTCGTCGGCGAGCTTGTAGGCGTCGATGGCATAGAGCCTCAGCTCCTTTTCGAGGATCGTTTGCTGCACCTCGCGCGGCAGCGCATCCCAGACCTCGTCGGGCGGGTAGGGCGCGTTCAGCAGGAAGACAGCACCATGTCCCGCATAGTCCAGGACATCGTATCGCTCCAAGAACGCGAATTGATGGCAGGCCACGAAGCTGGCCTTGCGAATCAGATACGCGGAATCGATCGGGCGCGGTCCGAAGCGCAGATGCGAGATGGTCATGGCGCCCGACTTCTTCGAGTCGTAGACGAAATAGCCTTGCGCTTGGAGCTGGGTCTCTTCGCCGATGATCTTGATTGCGTTCTTGTTCGCACCCACGGTGCCGTCCGACCCGAGACCGAAGAACACCGCACGCACTACATCATCGGGCTCGATGTCGAGCTCGGAATCGGCGGACAACGAGGTGTGGGTCACATCATCGACGATACCCACGGTAAAGTGGTTGCGTGGCCTTTCCGCATGCAGCTCATCGAGCACCGCCTTGACCATGGCGGGCGTGAATTCCTTCGAAGAAAGGCCATATCGGCCGCCCACCACAAGCGGGTCCACTTCGAACGGGGAGTTGCCGGCGTCTCGAAGCTCTCGGAGCGCGGCCACCACGTCTAGGTAAAGTGGCTCACCGATGCTTCCAGGTTCCTTGGTGCGGTCGAGCACTGCCAACCTGCGCACGCTCGGTGGAAGCGCCTCGGCAAAGGCGGATACCGAGAACGGCCGGTAGAGCCTGACCTTGAGCACGCCTACCTTTTCGCCACGGTTGGTCAGCCACTGCACCATTTCTTGGGCGGTTTGGGCGCCCGAACCCATCAAGACCACCACCCGCTCGGCATCGGGGGCGCCCACGTAATCAAAGAGCCGATAGTGGCGTCCTGCGCGTTCGGCAAAACGGTCCATCTGGGCCTGCACGATCTCGGGGCAGGCCAGATAGAAGGGGTTGCAGGCCTCGCGTGCCTGGAAGAAGACGTCGGGATTCTGCGCGGTTCCTCGAAGCTGCGGGTGATCGGGCGTGAGCCCTCGCGAGCGGTGATGCTCGACTCCTTCATCGCCGATCAGCCAACGCAGATCGTCATCGTCAACCGATTCGATCTTTGCCACTTCGTGCGAGGTGCGAAAACCATCGAAGAAATGCAAGAAGGGAACTCTTGTTTGCAGAGTCGAGGCTTGGCCGATGGCGGCGAAGTCGTGCGCTTCCTGCACGGAGCCAGACGCGAGCAAAGCAAACCCAGTTTGACGACAGGCCATGACGTCGGAGTGATCGCAAAAAATCGACAACGCATGAGACGCGACACTGCGCGCCGCGACGTGCATGCAAAACGCGTTGAGCTCCCCTGCGATCTTGTACATGTTGGGTATGAAGAGCAGCAGTCCCTGTGACGCGGTGAACGTGGTCGTCAGCGCGCCGGCCTGGAGCGAGCCGTGCACGGCCCCGGCGGCGCCACCTTCGGACTGCATCTCGACGACTTTTGGTATGGCGCCCCAGATGTTGCACTGTGCGTGCGCCGACCACTCGTCGCATAGCTCGCCCATCGCCGAGGAGGGCGTGATGGGATAGATCGCGATGACCTCGTTGGTGCGATGAGCCACCAATGCCACTGCCTCGTTACCATCGACCGTCATGACGCGTGTTATGGACACTCAATCCTCCTTGTCTCTTCCGCGGAGTATAGAGCATTAGTCATCACTCGAATGCCCGTCGAGGCGCCAGCGCGATGAGTACTAGCCGTACCGGGGTCTCGTGCGCAGTCGGCTCAGCTGAACCCAACCGCGAACACTTCTCAGAAATGCTCGGCGGAGCACCGATGGATCGAAATAGGCGACCCGCTCGACCGCAACACCGCCCTCGAAACGAAATCGGTCCACGTTCCACCACGTGATTTCGCGTCCCCCTATCGTTGCGGTGAATTGCATTTCGATGAACAGGGCGTCGTCGGTCTCCGCCCAGCGGAGGACGGTCGCACGCAAGTCGGGCAACGCGGTAAAAATCCTGCGCAGCGCGCGCAACCCGTCGGCATGGCCGACCGTGGTGCGTGCCATCGGCGCCACGAGTCGCACGTTGGCAGCGAGTAACTCGCTGAATTCGTCCACATGAGCGCTCGGGTTCGCCCATAGCTCTTCGAAACGCGCCACGAAATCACGCGGAGGTCCGCGAAGGCCGGTCTTGGTGTTGATGACGATGTTGTCCAAGTCGCCCATACTAGCAATTCAACACACCATATCCGAGCCGGCCATCACCTGGGAGGTCATTGCTAGGGTAAAAAAGGCACTGGAGCGGTCGGGCACCTCCTGACACACTTGAACGGCTCCCGCTTCATGGACGCTCACCTTCACACTTTCATCGTGTCGGACATGCATCTCTCCGAGGCCCAGGAGGTCGACCCCCAACGGCCTCTGTGGATGGCCTACAAGCGCCGAGAGTTCTTCATCGACGAGGATTTCGCGAAGTTCCTCGATTACATTCAGGAAGAAGCCGAGGGGCCCATCGAGCTAATCCTCAACGGCGACATTTTCGATTTCGACAGCGTGACTGCTCTTCCCGACGATCGAAGGCACATCGACTGGCTCGAGCGGGTGCGTGGGCTCGGAAGCGAAGAGTGGAAGAGCGAGTTCAAGATGAAAGTCATCATCGAGCAGCACCCGAGGTGGTTCGAGGCGCTCGGCGACTTCATCGAGAACGGACACCGGGCGATCTTCGTCATCGGAAACCACGACGTCGAGCTCCATTGGCCGTCGGTCCAACGGCTGGTTTGCGACGCGCTCGGGGTTGACGCGCCCTCGGGGCTTTTGGAAGACGGGGCGAGACATCCGCAGGAAGCAGCCCCCCATGGTCCGAGCGAAAGGTTATACATCGACGATCCGGTCGTGTTCTGCAATTGGTTCTACCTGAGCGGGGACGACACGTACGTCAGCCACGGGCACCAGTACGACCCCAACTGTGTCGTCTATGACCCGATCGACCCTCTCATCGAAGTGCATGGCGAACCGCGGGTGCGCATCCCTTTCGGCGATTTGGCCGCGCGCTACATGCTCAACGGGATGGGTTATTTCAACCCTCATCAGTCCGAAAACTACATCATGAATACGGTCGCCTACGTACGGTTCTTCTTCAAGTACATGCTCCGCACCCAGCCGTTGCTGATCTGGACGTGGTTCTGGGGTGCTTACGCCACGCTTTGGATCTCGCTGCGCACACACTGGGTCCAAGCGATGCGTGATCCGTTGCTGGTCGACGACAAGGTGCGATCGATTGCTATGCGCTCCCGTGCGACGCCCTCCATGGTGCGCAAGCTGAACGCCGTGCACGTGCCGTCGGCCACCAACAACCCATTTCGAATTGCGCGTGAGCTTTGGCTCGACCGAGCGTTCTTCTTGTTGGTTGCGTTGTTTCTCGCGTGGCAAGTCGTTTTGCACATCAACATCGCGTGGCCGATCAGTCCTCTGTGGGTGTTCGTTCCGCTCGGGCTCTTCATGTTTCCCTACGTAGCCTACGCCTCCTCGGTGAAGCCTACCGTCTTCGTAACTCCGCTCCTCAGCGAAGAGCGGGCCGAGCTCATCCACAAGATCACCGGCATGCGGCGGGTGGTCTTCGGTCACACCCACCAGCCCAAGTGTGAGCAGGTGGGTCCGGTTACGCTCTACAACGGAGGCTTTTGGTCCCAAGCTTTTGCCGACCCCGAATGTACGATTCGCCTTGGCGCACAGACCTTCGTGCGAATTCAGCCTAATCGAAACGAGGAGGGCCGCACCGCAGAGCTATGCGAATGGAAGGCGATGGCCGACAGACCCTGCCGGTGCTTGTCCGGCGACCCGAGCACGCCTCCCGTTTACGCGGATCTCGAGGGTGCTTTCGCCGATGCTTGAGCGCTCATACGGCGAACCCAAGTCTCTCCTAGACGGTCGTAGGTGGGCGTGAGCGAGCGAGCAGCGCATCGAACGCCTTGAACGCTCGCTCTTCCGCGTCGGGCTTGCCGAGAAGGCGCCCTGCATGGTGATAACCGGACGTGATCGAGCCGAGCTCGAACACAAACTGGTCGAGATCGAGGTCCTTGCGGAAGTGTCCCTCTTCAACCGCGATCTCGGCCGCTCGGCGAGTGGTGGCCTCGTAGTCGAGCTCCGTCTTGATCAGGAAGTCCCGAGCGGCGCCGGGCTGGTCGTCGAGCTCCGCGGATACCGCGTAGTAAATACAGCCGCCAGGAAGCTCGTTCTCCCATTGCTTCATCGAGTTCTCGAACATGGCGCGGATGCGTGGCTCGCCCCGGGGTTGTTTGAGGGCAGGCGCGATGACGATGTCGACGAACCGCTCGGTCGCCGCTTGGAGCACGGTGAGCTGAAGTTGCTCCTTCGATTCGAAGTGTGCGAACAATCCGCTCTTCGACATGCCGGTCGCTCGGGCGAGCGTGCCTATCGAAAGCCCGCCGAGTCCGCCGGTGCTCACGAGGTCGAGTGCCTCGTCGACGATCGCGCGCTTGGTCTCTTGGCCTTTACCCACAGGCTTAAAAAATAGTACGACCGTTCGTTTGGCCAAGAGAAGAAATGACTTTCGTAATTCAGCAAGGAAATCCATCAGTTTCAGGCGTTGGTCCCTCGAAGGGCCGCCGGACTGGCGAGATTTGGCAAAAACCGGCCAGTCGTTTAAACATCTGCTCCAAGCGGCTCGTCGAACGGAAACCAGTAGATTGGGACGCCTAAACTGGCTTTTGTGGACGGAGAGCACTCGATGCAAGGCAAAAACACGACCCGATGGCCTGCTTTAATCGCGGTGCTCGTTCTTCCATCGCTGTCGCACCTTCCCGCTCGAGCGGAGGTCAACGACCCCGCTGCCGACAATGCGTTGACCATTCGAGTGAAGGGCATTCGCGAAGGCGCGGGCCGACTGGCATGCGGGCTCTTCTGGAAGAACAAGGGTTTTCCGCGAAAGCATCGCCGCGCGCTTCGTCGGACTTGGGTGGAAGTCGAATCGGACACCGCGGAGTGCGTGTTCAAGCGTACAGGCCTCGGCGAATACGCTGCCTCGGTTTTTCTCGACAAGAACGGGAACGGCAAGCTCGACACCAATGCGATCGGTAGCCCGCGCGAGCCTTGGGGTGTGTCCAGAGATGCAAAGGCGAAGAGGTTCGGCCCGCCGCTCTTCAAGGACGCCAAGTTCAAATACGACGGTGGTCCCGTCACGATAGAGATCAACCTGGTCTACGAAGACTAGAAAAGATCAATGCGACGCTTTGACTCTGGGCTCGTTCGCCAACGGCAGTCCCGGCTCCCGCGAGGGAAGGGAGCTTCTGGCGCGCTCTCGCATCGCGGTCAGAAATCGTAAAGCGCCATCGAGCATGCGAGCGGTACGCGGGGATGCGAAGACGTCGAACGCGTGTTGAGCTCCTGCAAGCTCGGCATACGTGACAGGCGCGTGTGACGTTTCACGCAGACGCTCCGCGAAGAGCCGCGCATCACGCACGGGTGCCAAGGTGTCGCGGGTGCCGTGAATGATCAAGAAGGGTGGAGCGTCGGGATTGATTCGATCGAGTGGCGATGCGCGGTGGAATTTCTCGGGCTCTCGGTCGAAAAACGCCTTCATGACCCAGGGCTCGAGCAGGGTCTTACGCATCTGTGGCTGCTGGGTCCCGAGGCGATTGGTGAAATCGAAGACCCCGTAGATGGGGATGGCGGCCTGCACGGTCGTATCCGCGGCTTCGAAGCCCTGTTGATATTCGGGGTCGTTCGGTGTGAGCGCCACCATGGCGGTGAGGTGCCCCCCGGCCGAACCACCCGTGCATGCGATGAAGTTCGGATCGATGCCGTACTCCTCTGCACGATCGCGAATCCATTTGAGCGCGTACTTGAGATCTTCGAGGTGGTCAGGCCATGTCGCCGCAGGGCTGAGCCTGTAGTTGACGTTGAAACAGACCCAACCGTTGGCCGCGAGGTGCCCCATGAGCGGCCACCCCTGCTCCCGCTTGTCACCAATGATCCACGCCCCGCCGTGGATCTGCATGATCGCCGGTCGATTCTTTGCCCAATCGATGGGCATGACCACGTCGAGCTTCAAAGCTTTGCCGGCGACCTCACGGTAAACGATGTTTCGGGTGACGCGCACTCCTCGCCGACGGAACAAGAACGGCAACGCGACCTGCAACATCGGGAGACGGTTTGGGTCGGCTGGTTCTGCAAGATCCGCGAGCGCTTCGTCGAAGGTGGCGCGCGTTTTCCATCCGTCGAGAAAAAGAACGAACAGGCCCAACCACGATGCCGCGGTGATCCCGAGCGCTACCAACCCGGGCCAGGTAGAGAGAGCGCCAAGCTCGATGAAGAGCAAAGCGACCAGCGCCTGCCAGACGATGTGTTGGAGAGCGAGCTCAGCGGTCAGCCACGATCCGAAGAAGCTCGGAACGAAAAGTGCGGGAATTCGGCGGACCGGCATGAAGGCGTTGAGGGTGAACACCGCCCCGACGAGGCTCACGCCGAAGAATAGCCAGGCGACAATCGATTCACTCAGTTCCACGGGCTCTGGTTTTCTAGCACGTTCCGCGATAAGCCGGTCCCTGATGGAGGATCCGAACCTTGGGTGGGCGGCCCGACCCGCAGGGGTCACCTGGCCAGCACTCGGTCTTGCTGGAGATCTCTTGGTCGCGGCCAAGATCGGTATCATCATCAGGTCGTTCGCCAGTGCGCTCGCTGGCATGGTCGTGCTTTCCAAGGTCACCAACTAGAGTCCGCTTTTTCCGCATGCGTATCCTTCTCGTCGTTGCAGCCCTGATTCTTGCGAGCACCGCGACCGCGCAACACGCCCCCGTCTTCTATTCCTACCTAGGGGATTCCGGGCGCACCGTGTACGTCAATCGGTTTTCGCTCATTCCACCCGAGAAGCGGTCGAAGGCGCGGGCGGTGGATCTCTCGCAAGTCAGTCTCAACTCCGAGCTTGCCGAGGAGCTCTCGGGCGCGGTCGTGAAAGAGATTCAGCATCTCAAGGAATCCGACCCTTGCACCAAGGCGCGCAAGGAAAGCAAAGTGAGCGCATGGAGTCACGTATGGCACCGGCACGGGCCTTGGATCTTGGCTAGCTTGGCGGCGCTGATCTTGGTCCTCCTTTCTCCGTGGATGATTCGGCGGACACCTCAGGGCGTGTGGGCGAGGTTTCTCATGGTCGCTCTCCCGGCCTTGGCCATGACGGCCGTTCTCGCGATTTCGGCCACCCGGGCCACCAGCTCCCTCGAGGCGGTGAGCGAGCTCGCCAAGCTCTGCGACGCCAACGAAGAAGAAGCGGGCCCCCAAAAGCGGTTGATTCGGTTGAACGAGATGCACACCTACATCGACCAACTCTATCGGGAGCAGTATGAAGAGCTGGAGCGCCTCGGAGAGATCAAATGACTGCCACGTCCGACTTCACCGACAGGACGAAATGCCCGCTCTGCGGCGATGTGAATGAGTGCGCGATCGCCGCGGGGAAGGACGCCGAGTCCTGTTGGTGCATGGCGGTGACGATGAGCCCCGACGTCTTGAAGGCGATCCCCCCAGAAGCTCGAAACCGAGTCTGCATTTGTGCACGGTGCGCAAGAAAGGAGAACCATGGGCAAGAAGGTCACCTATCAGGGAGCCCAGGCTGACGTCCAATGGGACGGCCGGCTATGCATTCACATCAGCGAGTGTGGTCGGGCGAAGAACGACCTGTTCGTGGGTGGTCGCGAGCCGTGGTGTGAGCCAGACCGCGTGAGTTGCGAAGAGGTGGTGGACGTCGTTCATCGCTGTCCTAGCGGGGCCCTGACCTACACGCGAAAAGATGGCGGACCGGCAGAAGTTCCAGGGTCAGAGAACGTCGTGCGGGTGATGTACAACGGGCCTCTGTACGTGAACGGAGACCTCGAGATTGACGGAGCCGCAGCGGACATGGATGGTGTCCGTTTTCGAGCTGCGCTTTGTCGGTGCGGACACTCCAAGAACAAACCGTTCTGCGACAACAGCCACGAAGAAGCAAACTTCAAAGACTACGGTGCCGTAGGCGAAAAAGGGGACGGTCAAGAGTCCAAGGGCGGAACGCTCAAAGTGAGTCGGGCGCCGAACGGGCCGCTTCTTCTCAACGGAAACTTCACCATCGTCGCTGCGAGCGGCCGTAAGGCATGGTCGGGCACCCGTGCCGCACTCTGCCGTTGCGGCCATTCCCAGAACAAGCCTTTCTGCGACGGCTCCCACAAGGACGCCGGGTTCCAAGCGGACTGAGCGCATGAGCATCGCAAGGAGGAATTGGTGAGCTTTTCGACCATGATGGATCGGCCGCTCCTGATCTCGGATCTCTTCGAGCATGGTCGGAGATTCTACGGGACCAGCCGTGTCATCACCGTAGAGGAGGGCGGCGACCGGATAGGCACCTACGCCGAGATCGGCGACCGCACGGAGCAACTCGCCAAGGCGCTGGCGAAGCTCGGGGTTTGCGAACAGGACCGCGTCGGTACCTTCTGTTGGAATAGCCAAGAGCACCTCGAGGCGTACTTCGCGATCTCCTCGATGGGCGCCGTCATGCACACCCTCAACATCCGGCTGTTTCCGGATCAGCTCGCGTTCGTGATCAACCATGCAATGGACAAAGTCATCATCGTAGATGACAGCCTGGTTCCGCTCCTAGGAAAAGTCGCAAAGGAACTAGCCACCGTCGAGCACATCATCGTCGTCGGTAGCGGGGACGACACGCCGCTTCGGGACGCCCCGAAAGCAACACTTCACCGTTACGACGATCTATTGTCCTCCGAGTCTCCCGGCATCGATTGGCCGACACTCGACGAGCGCGCGCCAGCCTCGATGGCCTACACGAGTGGCACCACCGGCGACCCCAAGGGCGTCGTCTACAGCCACCGCTCCACTGTGCTTCATTCTTACGGCATCACCTCGGGGGCGGTCGCGGGTCTCAATGAGAACGACATGGTTCTCACGATCGTGCCGATGTTCCATGCGAACTGTTGGGGCCTACCCTACGCCGGTTGGTGGGTTGGCACCGACTTCCTCCAGCCGACCCGCTTCCTCCAGCCCGAGCCGTTGGTGGGCATGATCGAGCGCAATCGGCCCACCGTGGCTGGCGCCGTGCCGAGCATCTGGACCGGCGTCCTCAACTACGGCGAAGGGAAAAAGATAGACCTTTCCTCCTTCCGGTTGGTGATCTGCGGTGGCTCGGCCGTTCCCGAGTCGCTGATGCGTGCGTTCGAAGAACGGTACGGCGTGACCATTTTGCAGCTCTGGGGCATGACTGAGACCAGCCCGCTTGGGACGATCGCGTCGCCACCGAAGGGCGTGACCGGCCAAGAGCGGTGGAAGTATCGAAGCCGTACCGGGCGCGCCGTGGCGGGACTCGAGCTTCGAATCGTCGATGACAAAGGCTACCCGCTTCCATGGGACGGAAAATCGGTTGGCGAGATCGAAGCGCGCGGCCCCTGGGTGACCGGCAGCTACTACGGCGTCGAGGACGACGAGAAGTTTCACGACGGCTGGCTACGAACCGGGGATGTCGGCTTCATCGACGAGCGCGGGTACGCGCAGATCACCGATCGGGCAAAGGACGTGATCAAGTCGGGGGGCGAATGGATCTCGTCAGTCGAGCTCGAGAATACGATCATCGCGCATCCGGAGGTGGCCGAGGCGGCCGTGGTTGGCATCCCCGACGAAAAGTGGGACGAGCGACCGCTGGCTTGCATCGTCCGAAAAGAGGGTAGCAGCGTCAGCCCCGAAGAATTGCTTGCGTACCTGGAAGACAAAGTGGCCAAGTGGTGGCTCCCCGAGCGCTGGACCTTCATCGCTGAAATCCCCAAAACCAGCGTCGGCAAATACGACAAGAAAGTCCTCCGCCGCCAACACGCCAACCGCGAGCTCCAAATCGTCACCACCTAAAGGGGACAGTCCCCTTATTAACAGCAGTCGAGTTGGGAGCGGGTTTGCTCTGCGGCTTGGCGGAGAAGGTGGAGGCTTCGGATGACTTGGTCGCGCTCGTCCTCTGGGACGCGGCTGAGGATCGTCGCGATGCTTTTTTCGGTCAGCTCTACGAGCCGTTTGGATTGCCTCTTGCCGTCAGCTGTGAGGGAAACGACAAACCGGCGTCCGTCATGGCTGCTTTGGTCGCGACTGACCCAGCCGCGCTTTTCGAGTCCATCGATGAGCCGAGTCATCGCGCCCTTGGTCACGCGGGTCTGCGCTGCCAGGCTCGACACGTCCCACTCACCTGACCGGAGCGTCTGAAGAAGCACGCATTGCGCAGGCGTGACCGTGCCACAACAGATCTCCTCTCGCTCGAAGACCGAGAACATTCGGCAAAACGCGATGACGTCGTCGATCACCCCCTTCATGGCTTCTTGGCAGTGATCGAATAGCTGAACACCGTGTCGGACAGCTCTCTGATGCGGTCCTCGCCAATCAGCTCCACCGCAGCTTTCCAAAGGGGATCCTGCAGATCCGCTGTTAGCACGGTGCTCGCTGGCTTCCGCGTGTATTCCAAACCCTCGAATCCTGCCGCCCGGATGTGCTCAAAGTACTCGTCTTCCGTCGACGCACCCCCCACGCACGCGATCCAACTCGTGGCCAGCTCCGCTACATCGCGGGGCAACGGCTGAGTCAGCAAGATATCGCTGACCGCGAGTCTCCCACCGGGCTTGAGAACGCGATAAGCCTCACGAAACACTTGGGGCTTATCCGGGCTGAGGTTGATCACGCAGTTCGAGATGACCACGTCTGCGGAGTCCGATGCTACAGGAAGGTTCTCGATGAGCCCTTCGCGAAACTCCACGGTCCGCGCGTACCCAGCGTTGACCGCATTCGTTCGGGCGCGTTCGAGCATCTCCGGGGTCATGTCGACGCCGATGAAACGCCCTTGTGGCCCGAGTTTTTCCGCAGAGAGGAGTGCGTCGAACCCTGCACCGGAACCGAGGTCGACCACCGTTTCGCCAGGCTCGAGGCTGGCAAGCGCTGTTGGGTTGCCACACCCGAGCCCAAGATTAGCTTCCGCGGCGGGACCGGTAACGTCCTCTTCGGTGTAGCCGATGCGCGAGGCGGTTTGGGCTTGCGTCGTTGGGGCAGCGCTGTCGCAGCAGGTCGTCGCCTTCTCCTCCGCGGGGCCGCAACACCCGCCGCCTTTCCGTGCGATCTCTGCGTATCCGGTCTTCACCACTTCGTGTACTTGGTTGCTTTTCATGACGGTCTCCATTGGTTGTAGGATGCAACCAATTAGTTGAGGCTGTCAACCAATTTCGTCAAGGCCTAGAATTGACTATTTTCAGGGCTGTTCTTGGAGAAAAGTGAGGACACGGTCGATGAACAGGGCTTCTTCCTCACGATGCGGCCAGTGGCCTCCGTTGGGTACGACCCAGAGCTCCGCCCCTCTTTCGAACAGCCCCGCGGACTTTTTATAGGGGCCGATGTGGCCGCCAAAGTCTTTTCCGCCGGCGACCATGAGCCCGCGGCATCGGAGTTGGCCGAGAAGGCGAGGATCGATTCGTGTCGACACCGCTCTGTAGTAGTCGATCGCGGCTTTGAGAACTTCAGGATCGCGAAACGCCGACTTGATGCGCTCGAGCGCCGCATCTCGCTCGGGGCCTCTCCAGTCCGGACCCCATCGCTCGTAGAGCGTATCGATGTAGGCAAAGTCATCTCGACGCGTTACCGCATCTGCCCAGGGCATCTTGAAGAAGACGAAGTGTCGAGCGAGCACCAGAGCGCCCACCGCCTCGAGGGCGTTCTTGGGTCGAAGCGTCTCCGGATGCGGAATGGCGATGGGAACGATGGCTTCGACGCGTTCTGGCGCAATTGCTGCCGCACCCCAGACGACCGACGCACCCCAATCATGGCCTACCAGGACCGCCGAGCTCAGCCCTAGGGCATCGAGTAAGCCGATGGCGTCCTCTGCGATGCTCAACGCATCATAAGGGCGCCCAGGCACGATCGTGTCCGGGTGATAGCCCCGAAGGTAGGGAAGAATCGTCCGGTAACCCGCCTCGTTGAGGCCGCGCGCAATGGTGGCATACGAGTGGGGTAAGTCGGGAAACCCGTGGATCAGGACCACCGGGCGTCCTTGCCCCGAGTCGTGGTAGCGCCAGGTCTGCTGGCCGAGGGTGGCATTCTGGAACTCCGATTCCACCTGCATCTCGAACCTCCCGAGCCGAACTACTTCTACGAGCGGTCATACTCTCCTAAGGGCACGAAGTACAAGTCAGAGTTGACCCAGATCCTGCCAGGGCGTACGAACAACAACACCCGCTATCCCTAACGAGAGGTCAAAGACCGTAGCTCACGATGTCGGAGTCCGAGGAACACGGAGTCGTACTCGCCGCACACGACGTCACGAAGACCTACCGGATGGGAGACGTCGACGTGCATGCGTTGCGCGGGGTCAACGTTGGCTTGCGCCAGGGCGAGCTTCTGGTGCTGCTCGGTCCATCAGGGAGCGGCAAATCGACCCTACTCAACATCTTGGGTGGGCTAGATGTCCCGACCGAGGGGCGCGTAATGTACAAAGAGCGTGACATCGCCGCTCTCGGGGATCGAGAGCTCACGCGCTTTCGTCGCGACCACGTGGGTTTCGTGTTTCAGTTCTACAACCTGATCCCGAGCCTGACCGCGCGTGAAAACGTCGCATTGGTCACCGAGATCGCGGAAGAGCCGCTCGATCCGCGAGAAGCGCTTGAGCTCGTCAGTCTGGCAGACCGCATGGACCACTTTCCGTCGCAGCTATCCGGCGGCGAGCAGCAACGCGTCGCGATCGCGCGGGCGGTCGCCAAACAACCGGACATCCTGCTCTGCGATGAGCCTACCGGCGCCCTCGACGTCAAGACCGGGATCAGGGTGCTCGAGGTGATCGACGAAGTGAATCGCACGCTTGGGACCACGACGGCTGTGATTACCCACCACGCGCCCATGGCATCTATGGCGGATCGCGTCATCTCCTTGTCGGATGGGAGAGTTTACCAAGAACACGAGAACGAAACCAAGATCGCCCCGAGAGACCTCAGCTGGTGAATCTGCTCGACCGAAAGCTCTTTCGCGACCTCATGCGCTTGAAGGGGCAAGCCCTGACGATCGCATTGGTCGTAGGGGTCGGGGTCGCCAGCTACATCACCCTCCGAACTGCCTGGCGCGCGCTCGGCCAATCTCGCGCTGTTTACTACGACCATTACCGGTTTGCGGACGTTTTCGGCGCACTCAAACGGGCTCCGGATTCGGTGGCCGATCGTGTCGCGGAGGTGCCAGGTGTATCAAAGGTCTATCCGCGAATCGTCAAGCAAGTTCTGCTCCCGATGGAGGGGCTGGTGACGCCCGCGCGCGGGGAGATCATCTCGCTTCCCATGCACGGTCGCCCGCCGCTCAATGATGTGTTGTTGAAGGCGGGGCGTCTGCCCGAGCCCGGGCGTGGTCGTGAAGTGCTGGTCTATGAGCCTTTCGCCAAAGCGCACGATCTCACACCAGGCTCCACCCTCCCCGCGATTCTGAACGGAAAACTCCAGGACCTGGTCGTCGTGGGCTTAGCTCTCTCGCCGGAATTCGTGTTCGCGGTGGATCCGGGAACCGTCGTCGTTGACGACGAGAGATACGGCCCGCTGTGGATGGCGAAGGACGGGGTCGCTGCCGCCTTTCAAATGGAAGGTGCGTTCAACAACTTGGTGATGAAGCTCGAGCCGGGCGCGAACGAAGATGCGGTGTTGAATGCGGTCGACAGCATCTTGAAGCCGTATGGAGGACTCGGTGCGGTAACTCGTGAGCACCAAATGTCGCATTTGATACTCACCGGCGAGCTTCAGCAAATCGAAATTCTGGTGGTCTTTCTTCCTGTGGTGTTTTTGGCGGTTGCCGCCTTCTTGTTGAACGTCGTCTTCTCGAGGTTGGTAACCCTTCAGCGGGCGCAGATCGCGATCATCAAGGCGCTCGGGTACGAGAACCGCGCGGTCGCTCTCCACTATCTGAAAATGGTCTGCGTCATCGTGTTCGTCGGATCGGTGTTCGGCTTGGCTCTCGGCGCCTGGATGGGCAATGCGATGCTGGATTTGTACGCGCAGTTCTTCCGTCTTCCGATGATCCGTAGCCGCGTGGATCTTCCGGTGAGCATCAACGCGATTTTAGCCAGCTTTATTGCGGGCGCGCTCGGAATTGCCATTGCCGTTCGACAGGCGGTGACGCTCCCACCTGCTGAGGCGATGCGTCCGCCGTCGCCGGCGCGCTACCACGCGTCTGTCATCGAGCGGCTTCCTCTAATCGGGCGAGTTGCGCAAACCACCATGATGGTGTTTCGGGAGATCTGGAGACGCCCCGTCCGAACGCTTCTGTCTTCGTTGGGAATCGCTTTTGCCGTTGGCATCGTGATCCTAGGGCGCTTCGGGGAGGATGCGATGCAGCCGATCATCGACATGGAGTTTGGAAGGAAGCTCCGGGAAGACATTACGGTCAATTTCGCGGACGCGGTCGATGATGGAAGCCTGAGTTACATAGGGAGCTTGCCCGGCGTGCTAGAGTCGGAAGGGTTGCGCCAGACGCCCGTACGAATGCGGGTCGGCGCGCGTTGGCGAGACACGGTTCTCATCGGGATTCCGGGGAACTCGCAGCTGCGGCGCCTCTACGACGTGAAAGCAAGGCCCGCGCACTTGCCACACAGCGGAGTGTTGGTCACCGGCATCCTCGCGGAGGTACTCGGTGCCGAGCCAGGCGACCTGATCGACATCGAGCTCAAGGAAGGGGACCGGAGCACGCGTCAGGTACGCCTCACGGGTACCGTCGAGGAATCCTTTGGAATTCAGGGATATATGCGGAAGCGCGAGCTTCATCGCATTCTCCGAGAAGGTGCGTCATCGAATACAGCGTTGCTCCGTGCCGATCCCATGCAAGAGGTGGAGCTTCAGTCGCGACTGACCGACATTCCCAGTGTGCAGAGTATCGCTCGAAAACGCACCATCCTTGACAAGTTCGAAGAACAAACACGTCGGACGATGAAGGTGGTCACCTTTATTCTGACGCTCTTTGCTACCGCCATTGCCATTGCGGTGGTCTACAATAACGCGCGCGTGAGCCTTTCCATGCGCAGCCGCGATCTCGCTACACTCCGTGTGCTGGGTTTCACACGAGGAGAGATATCGGCCATCCTGCTTGGCGAGCAGGCCATCCAAGTATTGCTCGGCGTACCCATTGGCATGGTCCTCGGCAACCTCGGCGCAGAGGCGCTAGTGCAGGGGCAAGCCGATCCAGAGCAGTTCCGACTCCCGCTCATGATCTCGCAACAGACCTACGCGTTTGCGATTCTGGTCATCCTGATCTCGGCTTTGGTCAGCGCGCTTCTTGTTCGGAGACGATTGGATAGCTTGGACCTCGTTGCGGTTCTCAAGACTCGGGAGTAAGGAGCGGATGGCGCATGAATAGAACCTCGACGCGCAGAAAGTGGGTCCGCTGGTTGTTGATCGGTCTCGCCGCAGCGTTTGTGGTGACGGTCATCGTAGTGGCCTGGGTTCCGAATCCGGTCGACGTCGAGGTCTCCGAGGTTTCTCGAGGACCACTCGCCGTCACCGTGGATGAAGACGGACGGACACGGGTGATCGACCGCTATCTGGTCTCGGCACCGATCACGGGTAATTTAGGACGAATCGAGCTCGACGCGGGGGATCCGATCAAAGCCGGCCAGGTCCTTGCCCGGCTGGTCCCACTGCCGCCGCCACTCCTCGATGCGCGCTCGCGGGCAGAGGCGCAAGCGCGAGTCGACGCGGCGCTTGCGGCGAGGGCCCAAGCCCAAGCTGCGGTGAACCGCGCACGAGTCGCCCTGGACTTCGCTGAGAAAGAGGCTGCGCGCGCGAGGGCGGTCGTCGAGCAAGGTGGCCTGGCCTTGAGCGATGCTGAACGCGCAATTTCGGATGAGCGTCGAAGCAAAGAAGATCTTCGCTCGGCAAATTTTGGCGGCCGCGTGGCGGAGCACGAGCTCGAGCTAGCGCGATCGGCGTTCTTGAGGTTGAGCGGGAAGGGCGACGACGATGAGCACATGGAGATCGTCTCTCCCGTCGACGGACAGGTGTTGAACATCCTTCAGCAAAGTGAAGGCGTCGTTCAGGCAGGGGCGCCCGTCATCGAAGTAGGTGACCCGGCCGCGCTCGAGATCGTAGTCGATGTGCTCAGTCAGGACGCAACTCGGATCAAGCCCGGCGCCACCGCCGAGATCGTGCGATGGGGAGGGAAGCACCCGCTTCGCGCGCACGTCAGAATCGTGGAGCCTTCAGCGTTCACGAAGCTCTCGGCATTGGGCGTCGAGGAGCAGAGAGTGAACGTCATCATCGACCTCGACGAACCGCGAGATGCTTGGGCGACTCTGGGCGACGGTTATCGCGTCGAAGCAAGCATCTCCGTCTGGGAGGACGAAGACGTTCTTCGCATTCCCGCCAGCGCCGTGTTTCGCCACGACGAACAGTGGGCGACCTTCGTGGTCGAAAACGGTGAAGCCGTGGTACGTAAGGCCGAATTCGGCGAGAGCAATGGACTGGAAACCGAAGTGGTTTCTGGGTTAGAAGAGGGCGAAACCGTCATCGCCTATCCAAGCGACAGTGTGCGTGACGGAGTATCCGTTCGAGCTCGTTGAGTGATGTAGTGCCTTCGACTTTCTCCGATCTTCTCCAGGATCAACGGCTCCTAAGGGACGTCATTGCGACGGTAGCTCTGTTCGCGGGGGTGTTTAGCCTTCGCTATGTCCTTCTGCGATTCATTCGCCGCCGACTTCCAAAGAACGACCACCTACAACTGCGGTGGGCGTCCCAAGTTCGGGCGTTCTCGTATGCGATCTTGGCCTTCGGCATTTTCGCAATTTGGGCGGCGCAGCTTCAGGCTTTGGCCGTGTCGTTCGTCGTTCTTGCGATGGCGATCGTATGGGGTACGAAGGAAACGCTCGCCTGCATCCAAGGTGCTTTTTATCGGGTGAGCTCAAATGCGTTCGCGGTTGGCGATCGCATCAACATCGAAGGCATCCGCGGCGATGTGATCGATCACGGTTTGCTGAGCACTCTGGTGCTGGAAGTAGGGCAGGGCCATCAGCGGACAGGCCGCACGATCAGCATCCCGAACAGTCTGCTGATGACCTCACCAGTCCTCAACGAGAGCCTGGCTGGCGAATACATGCTTCACGTCATGAAGATCCCAGTCGACCGCGATAGCGATCTCGCCGAGCTCGAGCAGCGAACGCTCGCGGCAGCTGCGCGGAGTTCTTGAATGACGTGCGACGTCCCATCGCGCTTCGGTACCGGCGCCATGGGTTGAATCCCCCCTTGGTCGATCCCCGGATCACCTACCAAGTCGTCGGCAAGAACACCGTCAACTTGCTCCTTCGCATTCCGACGCCGGTCCGACTCGAACGCGAGGTCGAGCAACGGGTGTTGAGAGCGGTGTTGGGCGTGCCGCAGGGCAGGGACACGCTCCCGCCGCCGCCACCGAGTCCCCAGCGACAATGACAGTCACAGCAGCAGTGTCAGTGTCCGTGTCAGCGCCAGTGACAGTGCCAGCGTCAGTGGAAGAGACAGTGCTGGGTCTTTGTTAGCGCTCCTTGAAATTGATTGAATTCAAGTACTTACACTTTCTTGTAAATGACTTGGGGTCAGTCTATGATATGACTCAAGGTCAGTTAATGACGGTTACCGCGCGCAAGAGGCATACGAAGCGAGCCCGGAGCGTCGAGGCGCGGGCGGAACGGCGTGATGACATCCTCGATGCGGCGGAGCGGCTCTTTGCCGAGCAACGATTCGCCGAGCTTCACATGGCGCGGCTCGCGAAGGAGATCGGCCTCGCGAAGGGAACCCTCTATCTGTACTTCCCGACCAAAGAGAGCCTGTTCCTGGCGGTCGTTCAGCGTTCGCTCGACGCCTGGTTTGTCGCGATTGCAGAGCGGCTCTCACGTCACGCGTTCATCGATCCCGATGCCCTAGCCCGTGAGCTGACAGACGCGCTCGTCGAGCGGCCGCATCTCACACGGCTGCTTTCCCTTTTGCACACGGTGCTCGAGCCGAACATCACCGAGGACGACGCGGTGGCGTTCAAGGCGTTTCTCGCGCGAAAAATGGGTCGCACTGGAATCGAGCTCGAACGGCTGATAGCTACTCTCGAGCCTGGGCAGGGTGCTCGGCTGATGCTCCACGTATTGGCTCTCCTGGTCGGCATCGGACAGGCGTCTGACCCCTCGATCGTCGTGAAAAGGGCACTCGAAAGACCGGACTTGCAACACTTGCGAATCGATCTTCCAACCGAGTTATGCATCGCGCTTTCCGCGTTGTTTCGTGGTTTTAGCGCCTCGTTACAAGCACAGTGACGACAGCGTGAATTTTTGGTAACACCAGCGCTCTTGACCCGTTCAAGGCGGTATCTATGAAAGGCGAGATGCATCTCGGTCGGCTTGCGAACGATTTCGAACGAGTTCGGGCGCAAACCGAAGCTCTCGCCGCACCGCTTTCCGCAGAAGACCAATGCGTGCAGAGCATGCCCGACACGAGCCCGACCAAGTGGCACCGCGCGCACACGACTTGGTTCTTCGAGACGTTCGTGTTGCGACCCGCGGGAGTCGGGCCACTTTCGCCCGAACAGTTCGACGTGATGTTCAATAGTTACTACAACGCCGTAGGCGAGCAGTATCACCGACCCTCGCGCGGCATGTTGACGCGTCCTAGCCACGACGAAGTCACCGAGTATCGCGAACGGGTCGACGAATACGTGCTCTCGTTGCTCGGCGAAGGCGTGGATGATGCCACGGCCAGGCGAATCGAGCTCGGCCTCCATCACGAGCAACAACATCAAGAGCTCATCGTCACCGATGTCAAACACCTCCTGTCGTACAATCCAACCTTTCCGGCCTATTGCCCCAACGAGCTGTCAGATCCGGAAAGCGCTCCCGCTGGGCCACGTTGGACGAGTCACCCCGGCGGCGTTGCGACGGTGGGGGTTTCAGAGTCGTTCTTTCATTTCGACAACGAAGGCCCCGCCCACGACGTCATCCTCGAGCCGTTTGCAATCGCGAAGCGACTCGTGACGAATCGAGAGTATTTGGAATTCATCGAAGACCGAGGTTACGAGCGGCCCGAGCTCTGGCTGAGCGCTGGATGGAGCGACGTTCAACAGCACCAAAGGTGTGCCCCGCTCTACTGGCACGAGGGCTCCGATGGCTGGAGTGTCTTCACACTTCACGGGCGCGGGCCTCTGCGTCCCGGTGATCCAGTGACGCACGTGAGCTACTACGAGGCTGATGCGTATGCGCGATGGGCGGGAGCGCGCTTGCCGACCGAGCAAGAATGGGAGGCCTCGACGAGCGATCCAGAGGCTGCACCCCTCGGTGGGCGGGCCCCTTGGACACACGCTTCTCAGCCTCGTATCTACGGCGCTTGCTGGCAGTGGACGGCCTCGAGCTACGCGCCTTATCCTCGCTATCGCCCCGCCGAAGGCGCGATTGGCGAATACAACGGCAAGTTCATGTGCGGCCAGTATGTCTTGCGCGGTAGCAGCTTCGCGACGCCTGCAGGTCACGCCCGAAGGACGTATCGCAACTTCTTCCCCCCAAATGCTCGCTGGCAGCTCAGCGGCATTCGATTAGCGCGTGACGAGGGTTGAAGACCGATGATCGCATTCGATCCACTGGGTAATCGGGAACGTGTACGCGTCGTCGACCTCCATCCCAAGCTCGGAGACCTCCAAGCGGAAGCCATAGCGGGACTTCGTCGTTTGCCTAAATCGCTTCCATGCAAGTACTTCTACGACTCTCTAGGCGCGCGCCTTTTCGAAGCGATCACCGAGCTTCCCGAATACTATCCGACGCGAACCGAGCTCGGAATCCTCGACGCAAGCGTTGACGAGATGGCAGAGGCGATCGGCGCCCACGCGACCCTGGTGGAGTTCGGGTCGGGGGTTGGTCTAAAGACTCAGAAGCTACTCGATGCCCTCATCGACCCGAGCGGCTGCGTGCTGATCGACATCAGCCGTGCCGCGCTCGAGGCATCCTCGGCGCAACTCGCGGACCGGTATCAAGACATGCAGATCCTGGGGGTCTGTGCGGACTACACGCAGCCTCTCAAGCTTCCGAGGCCTCACCGCCCGAGCTCCCGAACCGTCGCGTTCTTCCCGGGAAGCACTATCGGCAACTTCACTCACGGCGAAGCCCACGACTTCCTTGCGCGAGTCGCCGAGCTGGTCGGACCGGGCGGCGGCTTGCTGATCGGGATCGACCGCCAAAAAGATCCGAAGGTCATCGAAGCTGCCTACAACGATTCGATAGGCGTGACCGCTGCTTTCAATCTGAACATCCTCAGCCGGTTGAATCGAGTTGGCGCCGACTTCGATCTCGCCGCCTTTCGACATCACGCCCCCTATGTCGAGAGCGAGGCTCGCATCGAGATGCGCCTTCTCAGCGAAATCAACCAGACGGTGCACATCGGGAATGCGGTTGTGACCTTCCGCGAGGGCGAGTTCATCGTCACGGAGCATTCCCACAAATACGATCTCGGCAAGTTCGAAGCGCTCGCCCAGGCGGCGGGTTTTCGCTTGACCGGGCACTGGAGCGATGACCACGACTGGTTCAGCGTCTGCTTCCTCGAGGTCGAGGGAGAGCGACCTTGAGGGATTCGGTCGAAGCGCTCGAGGCTCTTTTCATCGAAACCGGGAAGGCGCATCACGAGGCGTTCATCGCTACGGACGGAGCCGATCCCGATTGGCCGATTTGGTACGCAGACCACGTTCAGGCGCCCATCGCCAAGCTCCTGACGGACGATCACACCCGCACGGAGTTGATCGTTGCGTTCGTGGACGCTGCCGCGGAACACCAAGCCCGTGCGCCCGATGAGCCATGGCCGAAGTTCTACGCAAAGTACTTTTGTGAGCGCTATGTCTGCGAGCCCGACGAACGCTTGGCACTCTACTACGCGCCCACATGCCCTTTCTGCATCCGTGTGCTTCGGGTGATCGAGGAGCTCGGGATCGACGTCGAGCTCCGCAACGTGTGGGCCGATGACAAGTTCCGGGAAGAGCTCGTCGAGGCGCGTGGCCGGGCGACGGTACCCGTTCTTCGTTGTACGAGCCGCAATCGGGACCGCTGGATGCCGGAGAGCGCAGACATCATTCGCTACTTGCGGGAGCGCTTCGAGACGGCGTCGAACTCGGCCGAATAGACGGTGTCATAATGACGGAAGCTTTCGCTCCCGTCGGTATAAGTCAGCTCGAATCGATACGTGCCCGGCTCGGTCAGCTCGCCCGATGGTGCGGAGAGGTTGCTCAAAGTCTTGACGACGAAGGGTCGACCCTTGCCCGCGGGAACCTCGACGGCGCTGGTCTTACACTTGCGCTTTGGAACGAGTTGATACGCCGTCTCCCATTGATCCTGTTTCTTGCGTGCTCGATAGAACGGAGTGCCGCAGAGCGTCTTGAGCCAGATCGTTCGTTTGGATTCGTTGTGGACGCGTGCCTTGAGGGGCTGAGCCATTCTGATCTTGGGGGGCCGAACCTCGACCAGGATATCCCTCGGCTCGGTCCGCACGACGCGGCGACACCCCTTTTTGGTCCACCGGTGGCTCGTGGGGCACTCGCAGGGGGTACATGACTTGCACCGCGCGTTCGGCGGACACTCCGGGCACCCGACATAGCGCCCCCCCGTGCTCTCGCAGGACTCACGAAGGCTTCGACCACGTTTGAACAGCTCCACCGGCTGATCGGTCAGCACGCAGGCCCCATTGAAGCACTTGGCAAACGGGGTCGGGCACTGGAAGTCGCAGACGGCGATCTCGTTTTGCCCTCGGCACTCCGCGAGCAGCTGCTGGTACTCGAGGAGGAACTTTTCGTTGACCGCGACGCCGCATTCACACCCCTGCGACTCGCAGCTCGTCTCGACGACCCCGCAGGCTTCTCCCTCGACGCAGGAGCGGGCTTCCGCGGCTATTTCGATGCGTTCTTGACGCGGCTCGGCCTTCTCGCACCCGGCCGAGACCCCCAAGATGATCATCGAGCATAAGAATACGCGCCCCCCCATGAAACGGGTCCTACCGAACGTGGTACGTCATGGCAAGAAGGAGGATCCATGGCGAAAGCAATCTGGCAGGGTACGGTCATCGCAGAATCCGACGAATTCGAGGTCGTCGAGGGGAACGTGTACTTCCCGCCAAGCACCATCAAAGACGAATTCTTCGAGCCGAGCGCTCACCAGACGGTGTGCGGTTGGAAGGGGACCGCCAGCTACTACGACGTCGTCGTCGATGGCGCGCGAAACGAGAGCGCTGCCTGGTTCTACCCCGCCCCCAAGCAGGCGGCGGCCAACATCAAAGACCACGTCGCCTTCTGGAAGGGCGTCACCGTCGAGCAGTAAAAGGGGACAGTCCCCTTTTATTGTGCTTGGAGGCGGGCGATTCGTTCTTCGAGCGGGGGGTGTGTCGCCATGAGCTTGAGCATCCCTTCGCCTCGGATCCCGAAGGCGGTCAGGTTGTCGGGGAGCTGAGAGGGCGCGTCCCGCATGGTGCGCAGTCGATTGAGCGCGGCCGCCATGGCTCCGGGGCTTTCGAGCGCGGCCCCACCCGCATCGGCCCGGAACTCACGACGCCTCGAGAACCAGGCGACGATGATGCTCGCGAGGATCCCGAAGACCATCTGCAGCGCCATGTAAATGAGGAAACGCCCTCGATCGAACTGGCTGGCGATGATTCGCGCGATGAACAGCACGAACGTATTGAGCACGCCCTGGATCAACGTCAGCGTCACCATGTCTCCGTTGGCGACGTGAGAGATTTCATGGCCCAGAACGGCTTCGACCTCCTGTTTGTTCATCAGCCGCAAGAGGCCCGTGCTCACCGCTACCAGGGCGTTGTTTCGAAACATGCCGGTTGCGAACGCGTTGGGGTCGGGTGAGTCGAACACGGCGACTTCGGGCATCCCGATGCCGGCCTCTTTGGCTTGCCGCTCGACCGTGCTCAAAAGCCAGCGCTCAATTTCGTTGGAGGGCGTCTCGATGACGTGCGCTCGGGTCGACTTCTTCGCCACCCACTTGGAAATCGCAAGCGAGAAGATCGAGCCCCCGAAGCCAAATAGGGCACACCAGATCAGCATCTGGGTGTACGGGGCATCCGCCGGAATGAGCCCTAGCGCCGTCAGGACGTACATGGCGATGGCCGCCATGACCAAAACAGCGAAGTTTGTGGCTAAAAACAGAAGAATTCTCAGCATTCAGGTTCTCCTAGGGTTGGACCTTAAGGCTGGAACGGGGCGGCGACAAGCTCCCGCCGCGAATCTGCCTAGGGCTTGCAGGGACCGTTGGCAACGGGTGCGCTTTCGGTGGTACAAGGGCGCATGCGTTTACTTTTGGTTTTGATCATGGGAATCGCCGTGTGGGGATGCGGCGGTGATGACAACGGGGGCCCCGGTGGCATCGGTGGGTCGGGTGGGGATGACTCGCTCGACCTCGACATCGGCCCCGGAGAGGTTCGCGCGGGGCGCCTGTCCGAAGCGCAGCTTCCGGACGATCCAAACGGCTTGGCCGTTTGGCAAGCGGGCGATTTCGCGCTCGTCAACGAGCACATCGCGTTGATCATCGAGGACGCTCGGGTGTCGGATCTCTACTCGCCCTTCGGTGGGAGCATCACAGGCATCGCGCGCTATGAGGTCGGCGAGCTCGTCGACCGCGCCGACTTCAACGAATTCGGCATAGGCCTGCGGCGCTTTTTCGTCGCGGCCGATGCGGTTTCGTTGATCAACGATGGCACCGATGGAAACCCCGCGATCGTCCGCGCCGAAGGGCCGCTTCGGGCGATCCCGTTGCTCGAAGATCTGTTGAACTCACCGACCGGCCCAACGACTTTTGGAGGCATTCTCTTGGGAGGGCCGCCTCCGAGCGATGAGACCTTCCAGAGCACCCGCGTCCAGGTAGACTACGAGCTTGCACCGGGCGCCGAGCACCTCGACGTGTACTACACGGTCGACACCGCCCTCACCAACACCAAGCCGACGTATCTGATGCTTCAGGGCAGACGCATGGACCCCTACGTCCCCGGTCAGGGCTTCGGCACCGGCGATTTGACCCTCGACTATGCCTACATGGCGTTCGCCGATGACGACGCGGCCAGCTATGCCATCGAAGACGCGTCGGGTCCGATGGAATCCGCGCTCAAGCTCGGGGCTGGTTTCGGGATCACCGACCCCGAGGTCTCCGGCATCTTGCCGCTCAACAGAAAACAGCCGATCGAGTTCGAACCCGACAAACGGGAGCACCTCGTGCAGGTTCACGTCGGGTCGCCCGGGATCGATGGTCTGCTCCAGGCGATCGCGCGCAACAAGGGGGAGTCGACCCGGACGATCACCGGTACGGTACGTCACGCGGATACTACCCCCGCCGAAGGGGTTCGGGTGCACGCCGAGACCACGGGCGCTGATCCCGTCTATCTGACCCGATCGACCAGCGGCGCCGACGGCTCGTATTCGGTGAGCGTCCCGGCAGGCCAAGAGGTTCAACTCGTTGCCTATCGGCGGGGCGATGGAATTTCGGAGCCTCCGGTGATGGTCGACGTCGCGAGCGCATCCGCCGATTTGATGCTTCCGGAAAAGGGTGCCATCCGGGTCACGGCTACCGATGCTTCGAGCATGCCGCTTCCGGTTCGCGTGCAGGTGATGTCCCCCGACGGCGCGGACGTGTTTCAGCCCCCGAGCAGGTTCGGCGAGCCCTTCGTACCCCGTAACGATCGCCTCCACGTGGTCTTTCCGACCGACGGACAGGCGGTCTTGAGCGTGCCGCCGGGCGACCATCGGGTCGTCGTGTCGCGTGGCTACGAATACGACATCGTCGATACGGTTGTCACGGACGTTGCTGCTGGCGAAGTCAGAGACGTGAACGCCCAGCTCACCCGCGTCGTCGATTCGACGGGCGTCATGTGCGGGGACTTCCATATCCATACCCATCGCTCGCCCGACGCGACCGATGCGCCGGAATTCAAGTTGATGGCCGCAGCCGGTGACGGCGTCGAGCTTCCGGTACGGACCGATCACGAGTTCGTCGTGGGCTTCGAGCCCGTGGTGGCTTCGCTAGGCCTCGGGGCGTGGATGTATGGGTTTTCGGCGCTCGAGCTGACAACTCAGTCGTTTGGTCATTTCGGCGCCTTTCCGATGGAGCCTGACCTCGACCCCGCCGTGCCGAATGATGGCGCCGTTTTGTGGAGCGGGTTCGACGCGTCGGGCGCCGTGGAGATCTTTGAACCCGTTCGGGTGATGAACGACGCGCGCGCCAGACAAGCCGAGGTGATCATCTTTCACCCACGCCCCAGGCCGGGCACCGCAGGCAGCTTCGGTGAGCTTATCGGCTTCTACTACTTCTCCGGTACAAACGCCTTCACCAACGCGGGCGGCGTCGATTACGACCCAGTCACCGACACGATCCAGCGCACAGACATCGACCCCGAAACATGGTGGGACCGTGAGTTCCAAGTCGTCGAGGTCTTCAACGACCGCTCGTTTGCCGAAAACAAGCAAGACGCTGGCCGGATCTGGCCGGGACCTCCGCTGGAAGACAACAGCGGCGAGATCGGCACGGTCGACGATTGGTTCGGTCTGCTGAACAGCGACGAAAGACCCAACGGCATGTTCGCTGTGGGGTCGTCCGATAGCCACATCATCATGGACGGCAGTCCGGTAGGCTATCCGCGAACCTGCGTGTTTGTGGGAACGGACGATGATCCAGAAACGTTTCGGGCCGGCACCGACCCGCCGCAGACGATGAAGAATCTCATCAGGAACGGCCGTTCGGTGATCAACGGCGGCATCTACATTCGCCCGACGAGTGAAGGAGTGCAGCCGGGAGACACGATCACAGGCCCAGGCCCCTACCCGATCGAGATTCAGGTTCAGGCCCCGCTCTGGGTTGGGAACGTCGAGCTCATCGAGATGTGGAGGAGCTCCAACAAAGTCATCACGAATGAAGTCATCGCGACCGGTATGGCGATCGACAACCTGTCGGTGTCCCGCTTCTTGGACGTGGTCGAGGTGCCCGACGGCACCGACTGGGTCGTATTCCACGCACGGGGCGCCTACGATCCGACGATCGAGAGTCGCAACAATCAAGCGCAAACCCTCGATCCAGTTCACCCGGGCCGACTCCCATTCGGGGTGACCAACCCGATCTTTTTTGCGCCCTAGTCGCTCAGTCGTCGACGGCGCCTAAGCCAAGTCCCGGCCTAGCGCCTCGCGTTGGGCGTCCGATAGCTCGGTTTCGGCCTCGATCCCCGGCATGTCGATGCCGATGGCGATCGGTGCTTCGGGCCCGAGCTCGAAGGTGAGGTACTGGACGGACGACAACCGGGTATCGCCCACCTGTCGAGGGTCCCAGGTCGGTTTCACACGCGTGCCGTCAGGGAGCTTTGCATAGATGTGGTCATTGAGCCCGATCCACGCTTTGAGTTTCGCGTCTCGCTCGGCCGGGTCGTCGATCCCGATCAAGAGGGTGCAACCGAGCGACCCCGCCGGATGGATGAGCTCGTTGTAGGTCTTGATCTCGTGCTCGATATCATTTTCTTTGACGATCTTCTCGACGCGCATCATTTCTTGAATCTGATAACGCACGGTTTCGTGGTTCTCGAACAAGAACGTGAAGTGCTCGCCCACGATGATGCGACGCTCGGATTTGGCCTGGAGCGCGTCGGCCCGAATCGCGTCCCTTCTTTCGCCGTAAGTGACATAGTCGAGAATCTCCCCCCGTTCGATTGGCTTCATGATGATCGTCCCTCCGGCGTTGGGGTCCCGGGCAGGGCCTTCGGCGACGCGAAGCCGTCCTCCCGATACGCCCGTGCGAGGATCGACATCGGATGCATCGGCTTGACGCCTGCGTGCTGCTGGAACTGAATCGCCGCGAGCGGGCAGTCGGTCGACCATATCTCCGCGTCGATTTCTTTCATCCCGTCAAAAGCCTTCTGTCCCGCCCTAATCGAGTACTCGAACCCTTCGACGGTCATCGCGTGAGTGCCATCGTGTCCGCAGCATTCCATGATGGTCGCCGGGCTCACGCCGGGAATCTTACGCAAAAGATCTCGTCCTTTGAAGCCCACGCCCTGGGTGCGCAAATGGCAAGGTGCGTGATAGGCGACCGGTGTGCCCGGGGAGCTCTTGAAATCGGTGTTGAATCGTGGCTCGTTGCGAAGGGACCAAAGGAACTCGTTCGGGTCGGCCACCGCTTCGGCTAGCCTCTTTGCCCTGGCGCGGTCTTCGCCTTCGAGGAGCTCGGGCCACTCGCGACGCAGCATCATCGAGCACGTCGGGTTGATGGCCACGACCTTGGCGCCCGCTTCGACGTAGGGAAGCAATCGGTCGAGATTGACGTGCGCTTTTTTGAGAAGCAGCTCGAGGTTGCCGCCCTCCCACGCCGGCATGCCGCAACATTCGAGTCCGCGTTCACATCGCACGTCGACGCCGTTCTTCTCGAACACCTCGATGGTATCCATGCCGATCTGCGGCTCGTTGGCTTGCACGTAGCAGGTCTGGAAAAGCACGACCTCGCCTCCGACCCCTTTGTTCATCAGCCCGGCCCCGCGTGCCCACGACTCGAAGGTCGTCTGGGCGAAGTCTGGAAGGAGCTTCCGACGATCGATCCCGACGAGCTTTTCCAAGAACCATCGATGGATGCTCACGCGATTCATCACGTTGGCAACGCCGAAGCTCGCCCGGGCGAAGGCCCCGGCCCGATCGGGATCTTCCAACACCTTCAATCGCAACTTGTGCGGCGCCTCATGCTTTCTGCGCCGAATCGCCGTGTAGCGGTGGACGAGCTTCGGAAAGTCGACTTCAAATTCGTGCCCGTCCCGCGGGGTATACGGGCACTGCACCTCGCAAAGCTTGCACTGATAACACGCGTCCATCACCCGCTGCGTGTCGAGCGCGGTGAGTTTGTTCACGTTACCGTCGTGCTCTTCGTCGATCGCTGAAAAAAGGATCGGAAACGAGTCGCAGTACTTGAAGCACATGCGGCAGCCGTGACAGACCTCGAAGACGCGCTCGACTTCCTTATCGAGCGCGTCTTTATCCCAGTACTTCTCTTCGGTCGGGTCGTAGCTCAACCCGTCGGTCGGCATGTACGAGATCTGTCTCTTGTCGGCTTCTTCGCCCACGCGTGCCAATGGCTAGGAGATGTCGTCGAGCAGCGACTGAAAACGCCCAGCGTGCGACTTTTCTGCCTTGGCCAAGGTTTCGAACCAATCCGCGATCTCGTCGAAGCCCTCCTGTCGCGCTGTCTTGGCCATCCCCGGATACATATCGGTGTACTCGTGGGTCTCGCCGGCAACGGCGGCCGCGAGGTTGAGCGCGGTGTCGCCGATCGGCAGGTCCGTTGCCGGATCGCCGACCTTCTTCAGGTAGTCGAGGTGACCGTGCGCATGGCCTGTTTCCCCCTCGGCCGTTTCCCGGAAGTTCCCCGCGACCTGGGGATACCCTTCGACGTCCGCGACCTTCGCGAAGTAGAGGTAGCGGCGGTTCGCCTGGGACTCGCCTGCGAATGCGTCTTTGAGGTTTTGGTGGGTCTTGGTGCCCTTGAGCTCTGACATGGCTTCTATTTCCTCCGATGTGGTGCTTGCCTGCGGCTCGACGAAGCACGCTTCGTGCCAGCCGGGAACTGGAGTTATCCCGGGTCTTGCGGCGGGCGTCAACGCGATGTCGTTGACGACATGACGTCGAGCAACGGCATTTCGTTGCCGACTCCAAGTCTGGCCGGTCGGATGCTACCTTCCGGCGGTGGATGTAACCGGGCTGCCGCTGCTCGACGTCCTGAAGGGGGACGCCAGCGCCGAGCGAAAACGAAGCCTCGCCGAGGTCTGGGAGGCGTACGGGCGTGAGCGCTCCTCGGGTGCGTCTCCGTTTACGGCAGCCGTCGCGGTGGCCTCGCGCGTGGACCGCCTCGGGTTCGCGTTCGCGGTCGGTTACCCGGCGGCCCTCGAGCACATGGTCGCTGGTGTACGCCTTCCCTGCGCGCTCTGTGTCACCGAAGCCACCGGGAACAGCCCCCGCGCCATCGAGACGACGCTCGAGCGCAAAGGCGACCGCTACGAGCTGCGCGGCACGAAGACCTTCGTCACCTTTGGAACCCTTGCCGAGACGCTCCTCATCGTGGCCAGGGTGGGCGAGAAGCCCGACGGCCGGCCCGATCTAGCCGTCGTGCAGATCCCCGCGAGCCGTCAAGGTGTCGTGCTTCAGAAGCTGCCAGAAACTCCCTTCGTGCCCGAAGTCCCTCACACGAGTGTCCGGCTCGAGGCGGTCGAGGTTCTTGAAAGCGAGCGTCTGTCGGGAGACGGCTATCTCGATTACGTGAAGCCCTTCCGGACTATCGAGGATATCCACGTCGTCGGAGCGACCTTGGGCTACCTGGTCGGTTTGGCTCGCCGAGCGCAGGCGCCGACGACTCTGATCGCAGAGCTCAGCGCAGACCTCGTCGCTCTCGATCGCTTGCGGGACGCCTCGCCACTCGATCCACGCGTACACATTGCGCTCCATGGGGTCTACCAGCGCGTGACACGTCTCGTCGCGGGCGAAGACCTCGCGCGGCTCTTGGACAGCGCGCCGGGGGACGAACGAGATCGCTGGGAGCGTGATCAACCCCTGCTGCAGGTCGCTTCAAAGGCTCGCGCCGCTCGCTTCGAACGGGCCAAGAAGGTTTTGGGGTGATCCCGGTCGGGCCTACGGCCCGTCAATTTGTCCCGCCCCACCGCCCCCACACTATCGCCTAGGCGGCGTCCGCGCCTTCTGTGACGGGTGCATACCCGTGCGCGCTCCGATACCCATACGCACCCGCGCCGTAGCGATAGCCCTTAATCCTGACGTCGATGTCGTTCAAGACTGCACCGAGCAGTCGGCCAGAGACGCTGTTCAGCTGTTTCCTGGCCCCCAGGAGCGAATGCACAGTGGTTTGTCCCGCGCGAACCACGAGCAGCACTCCGTCGAGCTGAGGGGCGAGAATTGCCGCGTCGGTAACGGCGCCCAGGGGCGGGCTGTCGAACAGCACCCAATCAAAGTGGTTCAACAGGTCTTCCCTGAGTCGTTCAAAGGCGGCGGAGTGAAGCAGCTCGGAAGGGTTGGGTGGAATCGGTCCTGCGGTGAGCACGCTCAGCCCATCGATCTTGGTCTGGTGGATGGCTTGGTTCAGCGTAGTGTGGCCTTCGACCAATGACGTGAGACCGACCTCATTGCCGATTTCGAAGATGCGGTGAATCCTTGGTCGTCGCAAGTCCGAGTCGACGAGGAGCACGGAGCGGCCGAACTGCGCCAGAGTGATGGCCAAATTGCTCACGACCGTGGTTTTGCCCTCGAGCGGTAGTGCACTCGTCACCACGAAGCTTCGGATCGGATCCTCCTGTGACATGAACGCCAGATTGGTACGCACCATCCGAAATGTCTCTGCCGCTGGAGACATTGGTTGCTCGAGGACGATTAACTCCTCTAATACGCGGGCGGGGCTGACCTGTTTGGGACCGGCCCTCGCCTCAGGTTTGGTTCGCGCTTCGGTGCCGCCCAAATGCGGGATTACGCCAAGTACCGGGACTCCGAGGCCTTCGACCGACTCCACAGAGCGAACCGTGCGGTCGAGCCGGCTTGTGAAAAAGGCCGCTGCCAGACCGAGCAACAGACCGGCTAGCGAGGAGGCGCCAATGTTCTTGACGAGGTTCGGGCTCACCGGGTTGACTGGGAGAAGCGCGCGATCGAGCACTCGAACATGTGTAGTCTTGAGCATCCGTGTCAGGTCGGTCTCCGTGAGACGCTGCAGAACGATCTCGTAGAGCTTCGCCTTGTTGTCTCGGTTGCGATTCAGGCGCCGGTATTCGATCTCGCGGAGATTCAGGTTGAGACCTGCAGAGTGCGCCTCGCCGGCCGCCGAGCGAAGCCCGCCTTCGACAGCCTTGGCCTGTTCCAGATCGTGCTCCGCCGACGCGATGATTGCGGCTTTCTCCTGAGCGAGCTGCGCCTCGAGCACTCCGATTTCTTCGGCGAGCGACTTCATCGTGGGGTGCTCCTCGCCGTATTTCACAGCCAGGCTGTCGTGCTGCTTCCTATTGTCGCGAAGCTCGGTCACCAAAGCGCTCAACTCTTCATGTTCTGCCATGACCGCCGGGTCGACCGCGGTGGTTCGCTTGCCAAGTGAGGCTTTGAGGCGTTTCAATCGAGCTTCGAGCTCGATGCGTCGGTTGCGTGTTTCGGTCAGCTTGTTGTGCGTCGTTTGAACATCACTGGCCACGAGGTTCTGGCGGTCCTCCATCGAGACCGACAATACATTGTGCCCCTTTTTGAAGCTGTGCAGTGCCAGCTCGGCCTCGTCGAGCTCCTCGCGAAGCGTCGCGAGTTGGCTTTCGAGCCAGTCCTTCGCCCGGTCGGTCGACTCGAGTCGGTCTTCGATCGTCCTTTGTACGTAAGCGTCGGCCACCGCGTCTGCGATGAGCCTGGCGCGTTCGGGCTTAACATCGCGTGCGTGGATCATGACCAAGCGCGTATCAGGTACGGGTTCTACGGTGAGGCGCGACTGAAGTGCGAGCGTGGTGGCTTCGAGATCCCCTGTGGGGCCCGTCGCGTCATCGTCCTGCGCCAGATACGTCGGATCCTCGTGCAATCCGAGCTTCTGTACGACGCGTCCCGCGACATCCCGACTCGCGATCACCAAGTTTTGGGTTTCGAAGAATTCCCTCGTTGCCCAGAAGTTACCGATCGGATCCGCGACGTCCTCGACCCGGCCACCGAGTGGTTTCGACGGATTGGGGTCGTATTCGATGGTGCAGGTGGCCTCGTAGATTTTGGTCGTGCCAAGGGTCCACATCACCCCCGCGATGACCGCGACCGCGGTGATGCTGGCGATGACCCATTTGTACTCCCGGAGTACCTGAGCGATCTCGCGAAGATCTACCTCGGGTTCCTCTCCAAAGGCGCTTTGTTCTCTGCTTTCCACTCCCCGCTTCTAGCGTTCTCGATCTGGGCCACACGGTCAAGGTATCGGTCTCTAGGGCGGTGCTTCCCGGGTTTCCTTTGCAAGCCGAGCCTCCCGCGCGCACGCGGATCCACCGGGTTCGCGTAGACAGAGCGTCCGATACATTCGGCGTGCTTGGGCGGGTCGCCCCGATTCGAGCGCAAGCGCAGCGGCTCGTTGAAGGGCGGGTGTGGCCGGGCTCGCAGCGTCTGCAGCCGCATAGGCAGTCAGCGCCTCGTCGATGTTTCCCAGCAAAGCCTCGAGCTCGCCCTCCAACATGAAGGAGGAGGCCACCAAACGGCTCTCGCCTCGCGACTGTCCGCGTACGCGTGTGATGGTGGCGCGCATCTCGTCGGTTTGGCCCAGCGCGGCTTCGACGCGGGCCTGGGCCTCGAGCAACGCTGGAGTCCCGAGGCCGACCGACTTTGCTTGCTCCAAGACCAGTCGCGCTTCTTCCGGGTTACCAGCATTCAGTTGGGCGCGAATGAGCGCCAACCAGAGGTTCGCGGCGTCCGCATGGTCTTCGAGGGCCCGCTCGAGGAGAGCGATCGCCTGGTCTTTTCGATCGCGCGTCATCAGCCGTTGCGCCTCGCGCAGAACTGGAGCCACGCGCGTCGGCTCCTGCTGAAGAATCAGGCTGTCGATCTCCGCGCGCAGGTCGTCCGGTAGCCCGGGGCACGAAGCGGTTCGCTCCAAGTATCCGATGCGTAGGTCCTGCGACGGCGCCGCACTCTCGATGTACTCCATCTGTGGATGCCGAGTAAGGATTTCGCACAATACTGCGTAGCCACTACGCGCTTGTCTTCGCTCAGCCTCACGGATCTCGATCAGCGCTTGCTCGGTTCGTCCCTCGGCGAACAGCCACTGTGCGGCGACCGCGTGGGGGGCGGCCCAACCCGGTGCTTCCTCCATGACGACCGACAGCCAACGCGCAGCATCAGGGCGTCTCTTCATGCCAGCATAGGTCCCCGCCAGCAGCGCGAAGGCTGGCTCGCCTGGATGAAGCGCAAGTCCCCGCCGCAACGTGGCCTGGAAGCCGGCTTCGTCATCGGCCTGCATGGACTGAGTCAACCGATCGACGATCGACTGTGTGTCACTTCCGAGGACACGGGGAAACAACACCGCCAGCACCGTGGCGAAGACCCCGAAGGTTGCGAGCACGAGCCAACGGGAGCGTTTGGAAGACGACGTGCTGTGCGTGGACAACAGCGCACCAAGTAGCGCAGCCACGACGACGACGATCCCAGCCATCTCAAGACCAAAGTCGACCAGGTTTTGAAGGCTCAACGCGAAGATCGCGATGCACACGGCGGCGAAGATCGGCTGCTCGGCGGTACGGAATCGTTTCCACAAAGCGAGGATCAACACCAAGAGCAGTGCCCCCGCGATCAGCACCCCCCACTCGGTGGTCCATTGGACGAGTAGATTTTCGGGATGGGTATAGCGATCGAGAGAGCCTTCGTGACTGACGAAAGCGGAAGAAAAGGCACCTCGACCCACGCCGAGCCACCATGCTGAGCCCTCCAGCAGGCGAAAGCCGCGGGCGGCGACCTCGAGCTTGTCGAGACCGTGCGTCTCGAAGCGCCTCAGGATCGGTTCGAGGCCGGCGAAGGCTACGACGCCCGCAACCGCAGCCCCCACGACGGCGACGGGAATCGCTGCCCCACGGCCGTCGGACCGCTTGCTGCGAACAAGCCAAGCGGCGAGCAACACGAACCCAAACAAGAGCGCCCCGATTGCGCCGCGGGAGAGCGTAAACGCGACGACGATGGCGCAGAACGCCGACGCGGCGACCCAGAAGACGCGCCTCGGTCGTCCACCTTCTTGCACGGCAAGGCCGGCGGCGATCAATGCACCCATCAAGGAAAAGCCGCCGAGGTGGTTGCCGTTCATCAGCGGCGTGAGCAAGTGGGTCGCGCTGAATCTCGGCGAGTAAATGCCGAATAGCGCCTCCGCACCGGCGGCTCGGTGAGCGAATCCGACGAGACCGATCAGCACGGCGGACGCGACAGTCGCGATGGCGATCGGTTTCAGCCCCGATGGCCCGCCAAGCCGCGCGGCAAGAAACCCAGCAACAATGGCGATGCCGATCAGGATCTGCAGCTGGGTCGAACCGGGGTCGTACGAAATGGTAAACGGGACCGTGCCTCCCCAGGCCAAGCCCTGCAGGCGCTCGGAGCTCTGCACGGACCCCAAGCCGAGCGCATGTGCGACCACCGAGGGCAGCGGAACAGTCTGGAGGCAGGTCCAAAGCCATGCCACGCCCATCGCGATGAACACGCCGTCGACCACTGGAGTCGCTGCGGACCGACGCACCCACAGCGCCGTTCCGAGAGACGCAACACTGAGCCCTGCAATCACGACGACCGCCCAAGGGAAAGCACCGCCGAAGAGCTCCGGTGCAACGAGGATGATTGCGCACAGCAAGGCAGTGTCCGGCGCGATCGGGAGGCGCCTGCTGACGGCGAACACGTTCATGGTGGAGGGTAGATCATGGATGTCACGGACTCAAAGTCTTCGCAGCGGCTTGGGATGCGGCCGCCCTCCCTTGCGGCTATCTTCGGCCCGGCGCGAAGGCGCCCGGGGTGTACGAACCGAAATGTGCGGGATAACAGGATTGTGGTGCGCGGATTCGGTCGCCGAGAGCACCGCCCTCGAGTGGATCGACCGGATGACGGCTACGCTCGTGCATCGCGGCCCAGATGCATCGGGAAGCTTCTTCGACCGCGAGTCGGGCGTCGGTTTTGGGCATCGACGGCTGTCGATCGTAGACCTCAGCGACCGAGGGCAGCAGCCGATGTGGTCTCAATCGGGTCGTCACTGCATCACCTACAACGGCGAGGTCTATAACGCGCCCGAAATTCGCGCGGACTTGCAAAGGCAAGGCTTCCGTATCGCATGGCGAGGTCGCTCCGACACCGAGGTGGTGGTCGAAGCGATCGAGGCGTTCGGTTTGCAGAGTGCACTGGAACAGTTTCGCGGGATGTTCGCCTTTGCGCTGTGGGATGACGAAGCGAAGCGCTTGTCGCTCGTTCGGGATCGCTTGGGGATCAAACCCCTTCTATACGTGCAAAGCAGCTTCGGCATCGCGTTCGTATCCGAGCTCCAAGCGCTCTACGAGCTCCCTCCGTTCCAACCGCGGCTCGATCGCTCCGCCGTCGCGGCCTTCCTTCGTTACGGTGTCGTTCCGGGCAACGAGTGCATCGTCCAGCACGTTCACAAGGTGCCGCCGGGCACGATCATTTGGTTCAGCGGACCTCAATCCACGGGAACACAGGACAAATTCTGGTCCGCTGAACGAATCGCGAAAGAGGGGCTGAGTCAGCCATTCAAAGGAAGCGAACAGGATGCGATCGAAGAGCTCGAGCGCCGGATCCGACAATCGGTCACCCTGCGCATGCGCTCCGACGTTCCGTTCGGGGCGTTCTTGTCGGGGGGCATCGATTCATCGACGGTCGCCGCCATGATGCAGCAAAGCGCTTCAAACCCCGTCAAGACATTCTGCATTGGCAACACAGCCTCGGGATACGACGAATCGAGTCACGCCGAGGCGGTGGCTAAGCATCTAGGCTGTGAGCATCACACCCTGATCGCCAATCCGGCTGACATGTTGGCGATCGTCCCGGAAGTGGCCCGCCACTGGGATGAGCCCTTCGCAGACTCCTCGCAGATTCCGACGTTGATGGTATCCCGGCTCACCCGCCAGCACGTGACGGTCTCGCTCTCCGGTGACGGCGGCGATGAGCTCTTTGCGGGCTACAACCGACACGCATGGGCTCCGCGACTGTGGGAGGTCGCGGATCGTTTGCCCAAGAGCGCCAAGAAGGCACTGGGCGCCCTCAAGCTGATCCAGGTCGATGATTGGGATCGGGCGTTTCGCGCCGTCGGGTTGGGCGATGCGATCAGGCTTCCGGGCGACAAGCTGCACAAGATTGCTGCCCTCGCCGAAGTCAGCACGCTGGACGAGTTTTACGGGAGGCTACGGTCTCACTGGGTCGATCCCGAGGAAGTGATGGTCGGCCGTTTCGATCCGCAGACACTGCCAGGGGCCGACCCTTTCGACGGTCCGTTCGCGGCGCAGATGATGTTCCAGGACTTGGTTCAGTATCTGCCCGACGACATCCTGACGAAGGTCGATCGCGCTTCGATGGCGGTATCGCTCGAGGCGCGGGTCCCGCTACTCGACCACGAGGTGGTGGAGCTTGCCTGGCAGCTCCCCCTGGACTGGAAGATCCACGGTCGAACCCAAAAGTGGATCTTGAGGCAGGTGCTTGCGCGCCATGTTCCAACCGCCCTGTTCGAACGACCGAAGATGGGATTCGGGGTACCGGTGGGCCAGTGGCTCCGTGGCCCGCTCAAGGACTGGGCGGCCGACCTGGTCGATTACAACGCCCTCAGCGCGGATGGCATCCTCGACCCTCACGTCGTCAGGCGCACATGGGACGCACACCAAGCAGGGCGCGGAAACCACGAACACCAACTCTGGGCTATTCTCATGTTTCAATCTTGGTGGAAGCTCAACCGGCGAAATATCGAGGCGTAAGTTGCCTTCTGTTAGATTGACGACGGGGCGATGAACGACGTCTTTTCGATATTACTCGTGACCTCGGTGGGCGGCGTCCTAGTCGCTGCATCCTCGATGGGTTTCTCGCGACGCGAGCAAAGATGGGTAGCGGTCTCGTTCTTCTTACACGTGGGTTTTGCCTGCGTTCAGGTGCCCCTCACGCTCAGCTTCTACGGAGGCGGTGATATGTTCTTGTACTTCAGCTACGGGGAGATCCTGGCTCAGATGATGGAGCGTGACCCGCTACACATCATTCCTGAGGTGACGGCGCTTCTACTGCACAACCGGCCTCATCTCCCGCTAGACATCATCGGCGCCGGAACCGGTACGGGCACCATGTCGGCACTCGCCGCCTGGGCATTCTATCTCCTCGGCCCCTCCAAGTACGCCGCCTGCATCGCCTTCGCGATGTTGTCACTATGTGGAAAGGTCGCGATATACCGCGTCTTTCGAGCGAACCTCGATGCGACGTTCCGTTGGCCCCTGGCGATCGCAGCGCTTTTCGTACCGTCATTCGTGTTCTGGTCTTCAGGCTTAATCAAAGAAGCGTTGGCCGTGGCCGGATTTGGTTGGAGTTTTTTGGGTCTTCATCTGTGGATTAGGGAGGGCCGTGCGGCTCCCGGCTGGGCGCTCACAATGGCCGGCACGATCCCGATCTTGCTCATCAAGCCGTACATCCTGTTCCCGCTCGTCCTGGCAGGCGGCAGCTGGTACTACTGGGCTCGTAGCCTCAAGCGGGGCCGAGTGCGTATTCAGCCTGCTTATCTCGCCGTGGCCGCCGTGTTGGGCATTGGCGGCATCATCGTGCTCGAATATTACTTCCCCGAGTACGCCCTCGACACCTTCGCCGCTCGAACCTCCGACCTTCAGCAGCTCGGCCGGCGCGGCGGCAGCGCCTATGTGTTGGGTGGCGGGACCCCGACCACGCTCGTCGGCCAGTTCGCATACGCGCCTGCTGCGCTCTTGACTTCGCTTTTTCGTCCTGTTCTTTTCGAGGTGCACAATCTGCTCACCTTGGTCAATGCGGTGGAGACCACGGTGCTCACTCTCCTCTTCGCCCGCATTCTCGTCACCCGAAACCTCGGGAACGTACGTCGTCAGATCGCGGATAGCCCTCTCTTGGTGTTCTGCGTCGTGTTCGTGATCGCGTTTGGCATCGCGGTCGGGTTCGCGTCCAGCAACCTCGGCACCCTGTCGAGATATAGAAGCCTTCTCCTACCGTTCTTCGTCGCCCTGCTCCTCGTGTTGGGCAAGCCTCTTCGGGCTCGTTCTCCCGCGCGCACTCTTCGCAGAGCCCCGAAGCCTGTGCTAGACGCGGCGTGATCGCATGAGTCGGCAGCGAAGCATTCTGGCCCTAGCTACGTATCCGGAGAGTGCGGCGGCGACACGCTTTCGCGTCACGAAAATGTTACCGTACCTCCGCGCCCGTGGATGGGAGGTGCACTTCGAGCCCTTTGTCGATGATGCGTTCCTGAGCGGCTTTTACACGAAGGGCGGAGGGTTCAAGAAGGCGAGGTATCTCGCCGCACGTTCGGTCGAAAGGTTGGCGCTGACCCTCAAGGTCGTCGATGTGGATGCGGTCTTCATTCAGCGCGAGGCGGCGTTAATCGGTCCACCGTACATCGAGTTCATCCTGCGTTCGTTGAAGAAGCTCCCCATCATTTTTGATTTCGACGATGCGATCTGGGAACTCAACCTACAGAGGTCCATACACCCGATCGCCGCACGCGCGCTCAAAGACCCGAACAAGTGCTGGTATACGATGCGGCATGCCGCAGGCGTCATCGCAGGTTCAAACTACCTCGCTGCCCGCGCCCGTGAGGTCAACGCCAACGTCATGGTGGTTCCCACGGTGGTGTCTTCCAAGGCGTGGACTCCATGGCCCGGTCGATTGCGAGGCGAGCTCTATGGTGACGGGCCCGCGCGAATTGGATGGGTGGGCACGCACACCACGGCACACCAACTCGAGTTGGTGGAGCCGGTGCTGCGCCAGCTTCGCGCCGAGGGATATGACTTCGAGGTGCACGTCGTCGGCGCTGGCGAGGACTTCGGGTTGGGCACGGTCGAGCTGCGGTCACGGCCGTGGCGGCTCGCCGACGAGATCAGGGAGTTTCAACGGATCGACATCGGACTTGCGCCCATGCACGGCGAGCCGGTCTACCAGGGCAAATGCGGTTTTAAACAGATCCAGTACATGGCCGTGGGCGTACCTTTTGTCTCTTCCTGGGTAGGGGGGGCTCGCGATTTCGTCGTCGATGGCGAAAATGGGCTCGTCGCCCAAACCGAAGAGGATTGGTATCGGCATTTGAAGGCGCTCCTCGAGTCTCACGAACTGCGCAGGAGGCTTTCTCAGAACGGGCGGAGACTGGTCGAAACCCAATACTGTATCGAGGCCCAAGGGCCACGGGTCGCGCAGTTTGTCGAAGATGCACTGTCCAGTTAGTGCGATCGAGTGCCTACCGCGCACCAGAACACAGACGAGCAGAATCGGATGTCCGTGAGCCCCGCATCACGCAGAAGTGCCTCCATTTGGGCGCGGGTGTACCGTTTTTCCAGACGGGTCCCGAATCGATCCAGCGAGTCGGTATCCACTGATGGAGTCCCCCTTTTTGCTCTAAGAAGCTTATCTCACCAGCCACTCGAGAGGGTATCGTGCGGGTCGGGACCGCTTCGGAGAACGAGCCCGCCTGGTTATTTTTCTTAGTACCAGCCCTCGGCGCCTGGTATGCTCCGCCGCATGATGAGGAATTGGGGTGCGTGGGGCGTCCTCGTCGTGGCCATGGCTGCGTACGGGTGTGGTGATTCAAATGCCGGTCCGATCGGCGGTTCTGGCGGCACGGCGGGTACGGGCGGCACGGCGGGTACGGGCAGCACGGCGGGTACGGGCGGCACGGCTTGTTCTGGCGGCA